>Ga0070717_10003112_pt1 | contig 11835 bp, 13 predicted proteins | sample LARL113metaG_FD_71366 | JGI IMG/M metagenome (GOLD analysis project Ga0070717, IMG submission 71366) | Corn, switchgrass and miscanthus rhizosphere microbial communities from Kellogg Biological Station, Michigan, USA - LAR L11-3 metaG | ecosystem: Host-associated > Plants > Roots > Rhizosphere ...
CCTGTGCAGCAGAGGAAAGCGCATCAACACCCATGTTCATGTCCTCACACGCCGTGCCATCGAGATTTTTACTCTGCTCTCGACAGAATGAGCGAATTAACTTCTGCCACGGGCTGCTAGGGCCGCGTTGAAGTCCTCCAAGCATTCCCGATCCTGGCGCATCAAGGTCTGCGGCACGTTTCAGGAGCTCTTGTCGGAATTTCGGTACTTGGTTCCTCTACCTTGTTTGGGATCGGTTCCATTGACGACGAACTTCATGAGACGTTTCTCGGCTGAATCCAAGTTTGCAGGTGACTGTCTATGGAGCGCACAGTAAAGAATCGAGAAGCGCATCGCCCCGCCCGCCAATTGATACCTTCTCGCGCCCTGATGTGCTCTTTGCCCGATTAAGCCGCACGCTTCTTGCGGCGCGGGCTGCGTCTTTTTACGTTCGTCACGACTCTCTGGACTGTGGGGCCGCGTCTTTCAACCACGGTTTATGCTGTCCGCTCAATAACGCTTTCTTCCGCAGCAGAGTCAGGTGCGAATAGTTCCGCCATGTAGTTGTCGTTGCATTTAACGGAGCAGAAGTGAACAGCCAAGGGATGCATGGTACTCGCTTCGTCCCAGGCTGATTGAATCGTGACTTCCCGTCTGGCAACGGTTACGCCTACCGCTTCCGCCGCCACACCGATAATCCATGCCTCTGAAGGTTTCTTTACCCTGCCGCACGAGTAACACGCAAATTGGATCATGGAAGCACCTCAATACGGCTCCTGTGCAGAGCGATCAAAATATTCTCAAGTGCCTAGAGCCAGGGCCTCCGCTCAGGCAGCACTCTTGGATCTCCTGTTCTTCGCGCGCCCGCCCGCACCGATGGATATGATCTTGCGATTCCTCTGTTCTTGCTCAACGCTTGTGCGTGCGAGAAATTCATCGGCGAGCTTTAGGTACTTAGCTTGTTCCCCAAAGGGAGGTGGAAAGGAAAGGTCATCGGCTTCCCGTGCTGGGGCCTCAGAGACGAGCTTCAGCCGATTGCGTTTCATGTCGAGCGGACAAGAACTAGGCGGGTGCGGGGCTTACGGAGTGCAGAACACAAGACAATGGGCAGGAGAATCCGCGCCGATGTTTGTTCTTCTAGTGTCTCGCCTTGCGTTCCACACTCTCACCCCTACTATAAGCATTGTTTGCCTATCGTTCGATACCGAACATTGACTAGAAGTTCGGGAAATAAACTGTAGGGTGCTGAAAAGCTGTTCCACTGAAAGCAAACGGTCTCCTTCCATCAGAAGTTCTCTCAGTGCATTCGAGCAGCAGTCACAACGACAACTTATTCAGGAACAGCGTAGCGTGGCTGTCTTTTCGGTAGGCGGGTCCGCCGATTTCGAGGACATGGGCAGCATCGGCGGGCGCTAGATGCGAAAGGGAGATGCAGACGTGCAGTAATCAATGCCAGATCAGGTAGCGCGGCCTCCCCCAAGTACGTCCGCCAGTCCCGATGTTGCTTACAGCCTCTTTCAAAGTCGTCCGCTTCTATCACTAATGACATGAATATTTCGCGAATTCAATACGGGACGTTGTGTACTTTCGGTGCATTTTCAGAGTAGAAGCACCTATCAGCGCAGCACTCTAAAGCTGCATCAGCAGACCACGGGCAAGCTCGGGAGCGAAAAGGGCTTAAAACTAGCCGAACTGCGGCCTCGGATGTTCAGGGCTTTTTCCAGTCAGTGAGGGTCATAAGCTCATCCAGAATTTCCTGCAATCGTTGGAGCCGCCGTTCTTGGTCGGCGGCTGCTCCTGTGTCTCTCCTGTGCATCTGCGTGCGGTTCGCTTCGCTGATCTCGGCTATTTCTTCCCGAAGTTTCTTGATACGCTCTGACACCAGCCTCGGCATAAACACAGCCTAATGAATCGGATTATTCGTGTCACGTGAAGAATCTTGCAAATAGGCACTTTCCCGCCCGCGCTACCGTGAGCCGGTTCCAGCCCTGCCGCCCGACAGCACTTATGTCCAGATGTGAGCGTTTTTGACCAGAGAGATCGGACCCCGGTTGGTACCATGAATTCATATGTCCGTCACCAAGCACATGCCAGACAATTCACCAGGGCCAACTGGGAGCGCCTGTCCAGGATACCCGCGAGGTGTGTGGCCGCCGTTGCTTTCTGCCTTTTGCGTTGATACGTCGCCCACCAACCAGCGACATCCCGATTGCAGTGTGCCGGGTTGCATTTGCCCATGTTATAGCCGTCGATCACAGGCGACCTGGAAGTTGAAGGCTCGTGGAGTGATGCCCAGCAATGACGTGGCGGACTTCAGTCAGGCAGAAAGCGTAGGTCTAATGGAGAAGCTGGAGCGGCTGGGCGGTAACCGTCATAGCACCAGAGTCTCTTCCCGCTGATGCGCTGGTTCTGGCTTCAGGGGGAAATAGATGGTGATTTCTCAAGGGTTAGACCAAGATTTGCTGTTGTGTGGAACTGCGAAGCGAGTTACTACGCCATTCTGCTGTGATGCGGGGCAAAATGTCGCGGAGCGAAGACGCATTAAGGAGGCTGCCGATGAAAATGACAGCAAGCACTCGACTTGTAGGTGGCGTCACCATTGTGGACCTCAGCGGCCGGATTGTACTGGGCGAAGGGAGCGCTGGACTGCGAGATCTGCTTCGCAAGCTGGTAAGCGAAGGGAATAAGAAGATCCTATTGAATCTCCGCAATGTCGACTACATCGACAGCTCAGGTCTGGGTGAACTGGTGAGTGCGTTCACAAGCATGCGTAGCCAGGGCGGCGAACTAAAGCTGCTCAACCTCACCAAGAGGGTACGCGCCCTGTTGCAGATCACAAAGCTGTTAACCGTCTTCGACATCACGGACGATGAGGCTACCTCTGTTAAGTCCTTCTCACCAGCTATTTGGCCATCGTCACTGCCAGAGTCTAGCGCAGCGGTTTAACGAAGGGAGTATGTGACGGTAGCTCAAGGCTAAGGCTGATGAGCGAAGCCCGAGATTTTAAGAAAATTGTGCGACGCGAGCGTACGTTTGACTTCGCTTATCTGTGCGCTCTCAGCTTCGCCCATCTTGCCCGCTGAGCAATCGCAATCTTCCTGCGGGCGGCTGCTGACATGATGCGTTTGCCCGTCTTAGACGCGATACAACGTTCTGCTGCCCTTTCACCCTGGCCCACCTTGCGCGGGCGGCCGCTGCGATACGAGCACGCCCTGCTGCGGATATTCTCCGGCGTGGTTCAATTGTTCCCCGCGTGCTATTCACTCCGCTCAGTGCCCTAATCGCGGTATCCAATGCGTTCACCTGCCGCGCTGTCTTGTCGCGTTCAGCCTTCAACTGCGCGATTATGTCCATGTGTTTTTCTCCGGGCGAGGATTGTAACAGGAGATCAGCGACTCAGGAGGCCCTCCTCGAATCAGCACCGGCCTATAATTCCCCTCGGGTCATAAGTGCTATGGCGAGAGCGCTCACGTGGGTGTCGGACCAACGCCTAACTGGCTGGACCTGTTCCCGGTGTGGCTGGACGTTTCCTCTTCCGTCGCTTCTTAAAGATCCTGAGGCAAGAAAGGCTTACGACAGACTCGCCTCGGCTAAGTTCCAAAGACACGATTGTGCCACGCACCGACCAGTCGTGCCCCTCGATCTCGACAGCTTCATTAACCGTACCAAAGGGCTAGTGATGCGCGGTTTCACGCCCAAAGACGCGGCTGAGATCGCAGCAAGGGAAATCATGTTCGAGAACGACCATGATCCCGACATCGCCAGAAAGGTACAGCGTGAAGCACAAGACTTCCTGCGCCGAGTGAAAGAAGGGCTGATCTGAGACTTGGTTCGTTTTCTGGCAAAGAGAAAAGAAGGGGGCGTCGCACCTCCCCTTTGCTGGCGCTCTGACCCGCGCCCGCCGTTCATAAACGCGTACCCTGACATTGAAGCCTGTAACGCGAATTAGTGATTTTCATTTCTTGCGGAGGCGTTTCAGATCAGGAGCCGGGAAAAGGCAACGGCAGAAACTTCACAGGGCTGCCTGCAGAGCTAATGTCTCGCCAATTCCCTTGACTCCTGCGATCGGCGCCTGGCACCGACCCAGCCAATTGGCCACACTGTATCCAGTTGAAGAGTAACATTTCGATACAGCCAGTGGGGTATTACTGCTCACGAAGGTTCGTGTCCGATTTCCCGCGTGCCTTCCACCTAACTTGGCACCCTTCACTGCGGGGAGACCAGCGAGTGCGTCATGGTTTGCACAGTGAGTGCGACCCGGTTCTCCACTGTGTTCTCACGCAGAAATTTAATGCCTTGCATCGGGGATTCTTCCAGCAGCTCCCACTCGACTGCGAGGTTGAGCATGTGCCTCAGCCGCGACAGATCACGGTTGATCGTAGCCGGACGGCATTTACTCATCCTTTCCCGCCGCCAGGCTTCGATCTCGGCTCGCGTGATCTGACCCAGCGGACGGGTTGCGAACTGCCTCATCCACCGCTTCACCCGATCGCGCTCGGTTCGGATTGACTTCATTAGTGGTACTACCCGCTCCAGGTACATATCGGCAAATTGGTTGAATGGCATGCGACCGAGAGCGCGATTAGGAGGGAAATAACGGTTCTCAAGCACCTGGGTCATGCGCAGACTAAGTACCTTCTCCGCTACCTTCTTACTGGGGCCGACAGTCTCACGCACACGTCGCCCGTTTACCGTCAGGTTGATGCACCATGCATTGCCCCGCTTGTACAGTCTCCCGTTACCCATACGCTTCAGTCCGCCTTAGGCTCTCTCCCTAATTTCAGCTTCATCATGCGTTCCGCAGCCTCCTGTTCAGCCCGCAGCTGCTCGATACTTACACCAGTCTGCCTCGCTCTCGTCCGTTCGTACGCGGTCACTCGGTCAGGTGTCGTACTGGTGGTCCTGTTCTCGTTCGGCTTTGTCTTGGTTTTTCTCGCCATGATCGCCCTTTATGCGAGCCTCACTCCCAGGAAAACATGGCGTGGGCAGAATGCATTCGGAGATATCTATGTCACCAATCCTCCGACAGGTAAGAAGCAAAACGATATTCTGTTGACGACTGGGCTCAACGTCTCTTTCACTCGCTAACGAAAATCGTCTCTAGCGCAGCAATGTCTGCGTTCACGCAAGCTACGCTCTGGCTCCGATCAGAAGCCCGATACGAGCCAAAACGAGAGCACCCCAGACTAAGTTGCTGGACGTGGACGAATTCCAAAGTTCGTCAAGGGTAAATTCTTTAGTGGCGGTTGCACCCGAAGCGGAGCTCGGAAGCAGGAGTTGGCATTCGAATGCTCGGTTAGCTTCTCTCCGCGCTCTATGCCCCTTTTTCCATTTGCGATGCAGAAGGCGAGGCTTGCTGTGATCATAATCACTGTCCGATGATTACGCCAGTCAGATACTACATTGCGGATCGACGTTTCTGACTGAGGAGGGACTTCCACGACGGCCAAGCCGAAATCTCGGGGACTTCGCTCACGGAAGGCTGATCTTTCGAGTGACATCGAAGAGCGCATCCGTCAACGCGCCTACGAGTTGTATGAGCAGCGCGGCAGGGTTGGCGGACTCGCCTTGGACGACTGGCTCCAAGCAGAATCGGGAATTCGCGGAACGAGGAGGCAGGGCTCCAAGTCGAAACGAAATCTGAGGCGGACAGAAGAGTGCTGACAGCGATCAAGCTTCTGCACACGGCGGTCTGGGCTTTGCTGGCCGGATGCATTCTGGTGCTGCCCATCGCGGGACTTAAGGCATCGGTTCGACTGGGCGGTAATCCTGACCGCGATCATCCTCGTTGAGTGCGGCGTACTCGCCCTAAATAGGGGACGATGTCCGCTGACAGACTTGGCGGCTCGCTTTACTGGGGAGCGAGCGGACAACTTCGATATTTATCTTCCCAACTGGCTGGCGCGGCACAACAAAGCTGTCTTCGGCACGCTGTTCGTCGTAAATGAACTATTCGTGCTGCGGTGTCGGCTGGAATGAGAGCACATTACTCTGTGAGCGCGGCACCCGTGAAAGGCAGCACACTATCGTGCAGATTCTGAAGGCTGGCGCACTCTATTTCGCGCTCGTATTCGGAGCGGGCTTCGTGCTCGGGACTATCTGCACACTGTGGGTCGTCCCGAGATTCGGAACGAGAACGGCTGAGCTAATGGAAACGCCCATAATGCTCGTCGTCACTATTGCGGCGGCGCGGTGGATAGTTCGGCGTCTCGCTGTGCCCTTGACGCCGTCTCGCCGACTTGGCATGGGTTTCGTCGCGCTCGGCCTCCTGTTGGTCGCGGAATTTACACTGGTGATCTGGCTCCGGGGCCTATCGATCAGCGAGTACCTTGCAGGCCGAGACCCTGTGTCGGGAACGGTCTACTATTTTACGCTTGGGCTGTTTGCCATCATGCCGTTTCTTGTGGCTAGAAGATTAGGCTGCCGATCCGATTCCGCGTTTTGCACGCGGGCGACATCTCTGCCAAACCCGGTGGGAGCGAGCCAATGAAGGGGCAGACCAGCAATACAATCCACAGCGAGACATCAAAGGAGAACCGTAATGACGCAAAAGGTTATTGAGGTAGTCGGAACTTCCACAGAGAGCTTTGCAAAGGCTGCGGAAAACGCCGTAGCCGAAGCCGCAAAAACCGTTCGCGGCCTGAAGTGGGCGCGAGTGGCGGAACTGGAAATGGAACTAGACGGGAAGAAGATAGCCCAATACCGTGCCACAACAGAGATTTACTTCGACATTGAACACTAGCCCTCGGTCTGCCAAGGACCAGCAATGCCGAGCGGAGCGGAGAAGCAACACTACTTGGGCGGCGTATGTTCAAAAGGAAGCTTTGTGTATCGCGCCTTCTCGATCTCGATCACGAGCGCCACTCTTCCTTCGGGGCTGCGAAACGGGAACGGCTTACCTGTGTACTTGAGAGAGATCGGGTCGATGTACTTGCAGTCGCCATCAGCACGCCTCTCGACCACGCGCCCACGAAGCTGCGCTTCTTTGTAGGGATCGTGAAAATCAACGATGGAGAGCGAGACACGCGGGTCGCGCCGGGTGTTCTTCGCCTTAAGTGAGCCTTCCCCGGTGCAGATCAGGATGCGATCACCTTCACGACCCACCCAGATGGGGACGCTCTGCGGTGAGCCGTCAGGCATCAGGGTGGCGAGATGAGCGAAGTTGGGTGCATCGAGCAAAGCTCTGATTTCGTTGGAAAGCGGAATCGCCATGACGATTCGTCCTTACGCTGAGGTGACGAACAAATTTATCACCTTCTTCTCTTGTGGATGTTCGGAGCGGCGAAAGACCTTCGCGGCGGCTCACTATTCGGCGTGCTCACGCCACGCCGAACGGTGCAGCCGATACAAAACATGATGGCATAAGGGGTGGTCCTGCGGCAGCCGGGGATGGTCGAAATCATCAGCCGGGTTGTGGGTCATGCCGAGTTTCTCCATCACACGTCGCGATCTAGCGTTCGCTGGCACCGTGAAGGACACCAAGGCTTCAAGTCCTAGTATCTCGAATCCGTAGGCGTCTTCCTCACAACCTTTGCCTTTCCGGCTTGCCGGTGCAGTCGGTTTACCACATGGGTTGCCGTGCCCGTGCTTTGTCTCACTGCATATACATGCTGGCATAGTAGTATGCCTCCAACCTTTTGATGCCCTTTAACGTGAGTGGGGCGAACCGGGCCTGGGCCGCCGAAGGCTTTTTATTTCAGCGTGGCGTAAATTCGAGCGAGCCGAAACCTTCAGGTTAGCGTGCGTGACCGAAGTAATACTGTTATCTACGTTGCGCCGCGCGAAATCCGGCGAACGCTGAAATCTTCAACCGCGATTCTCGTGAGGCACCAAAAGGAGTAAATACCCCGCCTTTTATAATGCTCTCAATTCGTCCGAACGAGCGAGGAGAAAATTATGGAAGAAGAAAAGTTCCCAGTCATGCTGTCCAGGGCCGATATTGTGTTCCTGGAACGAGTCTTGAAAGCTCTGCCCAGCAATGCGTATTATCCGGCTGGACCGCGCGACGACGAAGCGCAGGCGGATGATAAGCGCATACTACGTCTACTCGATGAGTTGCGCCGCGCGCGAGAGCGAGCCGCCTAAAAGGCGAGAAGTGGAGGGGCTGGCCGTCCGGCGCGCAAGCCGGAAACGTCCGTGGAAACGTAGTACGAGAGAGTACGTAAAAACAGCTCGGTTGAGACTCCGAACGTGTAAAAACCGGTAAAAGGTATAAAAGAAATAATCGCGCAAATCCGCGCCGGTTGCGGATTTAGCTGCTAACGGCGGCATTTTACGGTACTTAGCAGAATCGACTGTAATAGAATCCCTCCCTCTCCGCCAGGATCCTGATTCCAAATCGCTTGTTGCATATTCTCTCCTCAGTCGTGACTCGCTGATTTCGATTTGCTAGGTTTTTAACTGTCCCGTAGATGTCCGAAAACACATGAGACTGGCCAATTCGGAAGGAATACTTCACTGCCCGGTCGCCCGATATACTGGCTCCCACAACCTGCGACAGAATGCAATGCTCGTTTGGCGCGGGCAGTCCTGCCCCGGGGTCGAGGTTGTCTTGAGCGAAGTCGAAAGAGCCCTCGCCCGCGCAAGAGTGGCGCTGGTTCACTGGGCGGATCACCGCAGAGGATTGATTGACCAAGTCGCGGTCAGCGGGGCGACACAAACAGAGCGGATTGTAGCGGCATCGAATCTACCGGAGTACTATCAATCTGATTTAAGCGCACGACCCTCTCTCTTCCCGCCTGGATCCTGATATCCTTTGGGAACTTTGCGTGCGCTGCGGGTCAAGGGACCCAGGCCTGACATGAAACATGACAGAACTTTCCTAGGCGGGTCACTCAAGAGCGGCGCCAAGTTGGGAGCATACGAAATCCGTGCCCCCTTGGGCGCGGGCGGCATGGGAGAGGTCTATCAGGCATCCGACAGCAAACTAGGACGCGACGTCGCCATCAAAGTGCTGCCGACAGCTTTCGTAAACAACCCCGAGCGCCTGTCTCGTTTTCAACGCGAAGCGCGGATACTGGCAGCGCTGAACCATCTCAATATAGCGACGATTTATGGGCTGGAGCAGGATGGGGGCATTCAATTTTTGGTGATGGAACTCATTGTTGGCGAGACCCTGGCCGCGCGTCTAAGCGAGGGGCCGCTGCTTGTAAAAGAGGTGCTTGATATAGCTATTCAGGTTGCCGATGCGCTCGATGCCGCTCATTCCCAAGGTATCATTCATCGTGATATCAAACCTGCGAACATCGCCGTAACCAAAAGAGGCCAAGCAAAGATTATGGACTTTGGTCTCGCCAAGTTGGTGCAGTTTCTGGACGAAGAAATATCTACTTCAGCGCCAACGACGGTCAGCCGGGAACAGCCTCTGAGCAAGACCGATGCGATCCTTGGCACGATCCCTTACATGTCGCCGGAGCAGGTGCGCCGGGAAGGCACGGACGCGCGTAGTGACCTATTTTCCTTCGGCTCAGTACTCTACGAGATGACGACAGGATGCCGGGCATTTATGGGGCGTAGCGATGGCATCATTTTAGATGCAGTTCTGAATCGCGCCCCATTGTCAGCCGCTAAATTGAATCGGGTCGTGCCCCCACAGCTCGAACAAATCATCAACCGCGCTTTGGAGAAGGATCGAGGGTTACGCTATCAAACAGCCCGTGATCTGAGGTCCGAGTTGCAGCGTCTGAAGCGGGACGTGGACTCGGGGATCTCATCAGGAACTTCGCTGGCGCCGCGTCCTTTTCGCCCGGAACGCAATCGGCTGTACAAAAAGGTGGGTTTGCTGGGCGGGGGAGTGGGTCTCTTGGGGTTACTGCTGTTCATGACTCTGATCGGGCCTTCCCCGATCCCTGTGCCAACTGGTTCCTATCCCATCACCAGCGATGGCCAGCAAAAAGAGTTTCCCGACTCGTTCTACCCCGTGGTAACCGATGGTGTTCGTCTTTATTTCACCGAGTTAGGAAATGGTGACCTTCGATTTGCACACGTCTCGACCGCGGGTAGTGAAACCACTCTAATTGAGACGCCCTTTCGGTTTCCTCGCATGGCAGACATCTCGCCAGATCACGCTCGGCTGCTTGTTCTGGGTTTTAACGGTTCGGAGTTAGAGTCCCCACTCTGGACAATCCCAACACTGGGCGGAACTCCCCGGCGTATTGGTGAAATCTTGGCTCACGATGCGGCCTGGACCACCCACGGAGACATCGTGTACGCGAATGGCACCAATCTGTACTGGGCAAAATCAGATGGCACCAATGCTCGTAAATTGGTGACCGTAGTCGGCGTCCCTTTTTGGTTAAGGTCGGCACCAGATGGTCGCGTGCTACGCTTCACAATAAGAGATCCTGGAACAGATGCGATGTCCCTATGGGAGGTCTCGGCGAACGGCAGCAATCTGCATCCCCTGCTACCCGGCTGGAACGAACCAGCGGCAGAGTGTTGCGGAAACTGGAGTCCGGATGGGAAGTACTTTGCGTTTCAATCATCCCGCAACGGTCGAAGCAACATTTGGGTACGTACAGAAAAGAACAATTTTTTTCGCTTGCAGCGCGGACCGCGGCAACTCACCGCGGGTCCGATGAACTTCACAGCTCCGGTCTTTAGCGGCGACAGCGAAAAGTTGTTTGTGCTAGGCGAGCAGCGCCGCGGCGAAGTGGTGCGCTATGACGCCAGGGCTCGCCAATTTCTGCCTTACCTCTCAGGAATTTCCGCGGATCGTCTGGGCTTTTCGCGAGACGAACAGTGGGTGGCATATGTCAGTTACCCAGAGGGCACTCTTTGGCGAAGCAAGTTAGACGGCACTCACAAACAGCAGTTGACATTCCAGCCGCTCGCGGTGCATCTGCCGCGATGGTCTCCGGATGGAAACTATATAGTTTTTGACGGCGCTAAAGATGGCAAAACAACAAAGATCTACACGACTTCTGCGGCGGGCGGTAGCCTCATAGAGATGCTGCCAGGGGACCTGCGACAGGCCGATCCAGGTTGGTCACCCGAGGGTAACTCTATAGTCTTCACTGGTTCCGATCCCAAGAAAAATTCTGGCGTAATCACGAGCATATTCGTGCTCGACGTAAGAACCCATAATGTCTCAGTTCTTCCAGGTTCAGAGGGATTACTCTCACCACGATGGTCGCCCGACGGCCGATATATCGCCGCCACGACCATGGATTCCCAGAAATTGCTGCTATTCGATACTCAGACCAAGAAGTGGGATGAACTGACCCAAATGGGAGTTGGCTACTTGTGCTGGTCAAAAGACAGCAAATATCTCTATTTTGATACATTCGGAGCTCAACCTTCCATCGACCGGATTGGAGTCCGCGAGCATGTTCCGGAAAAGGTGGTCGGCCTTGAGGAGCTGCGTCGCACTTGGGGCCCTTTTGGACCCTGGTTTGGACTGGGACCCGATGACTCACTACTCGCAACCCGGGATATCGGCAGTCAAGAGATATATAGTCTCCAGTGGCCGACGCCATAGGTAGGACTTGTCATGCAGCGTGCGTGCCTACACCTGCCGCATAGAGCACTGCCTCACCGGCATTCAGATCAAGATCTATTTCGATCTTTTCATCATCCAGAGCCGCGGTACGGCGCGCGGCAGCTTAATTCTCGCCGGGTATTACCGGCATCATCGAGGGGAATGGAGAAAACGAGGTGCGAAAATCGATTGCTCAACCGAACAAAGCTCTTCAAAAGCGTGAGACCCCAGATATTTTTACCCTAGTCCGACGGGCGGAAGCGCGCGCTGAGCAGCGCGTTGTTCAGGAGGGTTGAAGTCCCTCTGGCGCTCAAATGAGGGGCGCCATATCCAAGAGAGCGGGGTTCGTAGCCTCGCTGGCCGGAGAAAGCGGAAGG
>Ga0070717_10003113_pt1 | contig 11833 bp, 12 predicted proteins | sample LARL113metaG_FD_71366 | JGI IMG/M metagenome (GOLD analysis project Ga0070717, IMG submission 71366) | Corn, switchgrass and miscanthus rhizosphere microbial communities from Kellogg Biological Station, Michigan, USA - LAR L11-3 metaG | ecosystem: Host-associated > Plants > Roots > Rhizosphere ...
ACGTGATAGCCGATGAGCAGAGCGGTTGCCATGGCGAGCCCGATCACCAGGATCACCGACTTCTCGGACTGAGGCTCAGCCAGCCAGGCGGCGAGGCCCGCGAGCGCCACGCCGGCGCTGCTCCCGGCGCCGAGCGCCCGGCCGAGCCGGCTGGCGAGGTCGCCGACCGCGTACGTCGCGATCAGCAGCGCCACGATGCTCCCCAGCAGCACCCGGATGCCGACATGGCCCGCGGCGATGGAGGCGGCGACGACGACGATCATGACCGGGGTCGGCCAGCGGCGCCTGAGGACGAGCGGCACCGTGGTCAGGATGAGCAGCCCGACCGTCGAGGGGTCGTCGAAGCGCTCGCCCGGCCGCTCCCAGAGGGTGCTGAGCCCGTAGCCCAGGAGCAGCCCGATCAGCACCGCGTCCTGGCCGAGCGGCGTCAGCGCCGCCCACCAGGACACGGGCCAGCGCTCGGGCCTCATGTCACGCCGGGGACATGGCCGCCCGCCGTCGCGGCCGCTGCAGCACGAGGAAGCCGATCAGCCCGTAGAAGGGGACGAAGCCGAGCAGCCAGCCCAGCCAGTCGGGGATCGCCGGCGGCGCCGTGGCCTGGAACGGGACCTCCACCCGGCCGGGTCCGCGAGGGCCGTCGACCACGATCCCCAGGTCCCACGGCCCCTGGACCGGGACCTCGGCCGCTCCCTGCACCCCGCCGGGCACCGCGGGATCGTCGCCGACGCCGTCGTTCACCGGCGTGGCCTGCACGCCGGGGCCGGGATCGGAGCTGACGGTGAACGTCAGGCCGCCTCGCTGGCCGACCGGGGCGATCGCGAAGGGCTCGGCGAACCCGGCATGGGCCGGGTCGGTGTAGAAGCTGACCCGGAGCGGGTACGGGCCGGCGTCCACCTGGGCCACCCGGGCCGGCTGGCTGCCGTGGGTCGTCGCGGCGACGGAGAGGCCCATCTCTCCCAGCAGCGCGGCCAGGGCGACCAGGCCGGCGGCGAGGAGCAGGCGCTGCGCGAGCAGGGGCATCAGGCCGCCGCCTCCGCGTTGGCGAGCGCCAGCCCGGCCCGACCTCCCAGCCAGGCTCCCCACAGGGCGCCGACCAGGCCCAGCAGCACCGACGCGAGAACGCCGGCCGCACCGAGCGCCACGAAGAGCGTCTCGGTGCCACGCAGCGGTCTGAGCGGGGTCACCGGGATGCAGGCGAGCAGGCAGCAGATGGCGAGCGCGATGCCGGTGCGGCGCGCTCCCCGCCGGACGATGTCGATCGCGACCGCCACCAGCACGGGCATCAGCGGCCACTGGAACGCGACGAACGCGATCCCGGGATCGGGCCGCTGGAACTGCTGGTGCTCGATCTGGACCAGGAGGTCGGTGGCCGGCGGGACGAACAGCGCGACCGCGCCGACGAGAACGAGGCTGACCGCGGCGACGCCCGTCGCCGCCCACCGCCACGGCACCACCCGCACCGCCAGCACCAGGACGGCGCCGCTGAGCAGGGTCATCAGCAGCGGGAAGACGTCGACCACCACGATTCCGAGGTCGATCATGCCTCGCGGCTCGAGGGCGTTGAACGTGAGGAACGTGAAGATGTTGAACGTGGCCGCGAAGGTGGCCACCGCGCCCAGGTAGCCCAGGCGCCTGGCCGCGACCGCGCCCTGCGCGGCCGCCAGCCCGCCCGCGGAGGCCAGCAGGTAGGCGCCTCCGAGCGCGGTCATCGCCATGCCGCCCAGGATCATGACGTGGAACGGCGCCCAGATCGAGACGTCGATCCCGTACAGCGCGTGCCAGTAGGCGTCGAGGGGGAAGGCGACGGCGGCGTCGAGCGCGGCGAAGCCGGCGACGTAGCCGCCCAGCGACGCGTTGAACACGCCGGCGAAGGGGACGGTGTGCTCCGCCACGAGCGGGTTCCGGCGCGCCCAGATCGTCTCGACGAGGACGTCGGTCAGCGCCGCGACGCCGCCCAGCGTGACGCCGCTCAGCATCATGATGTGGGGCGGGATCAGGATCCGGTCGCGGCCGATCAGGCTGTGCCACTGGATGTCCCAGCTGGTGCCCAGGAAGCAGATCACCGAGCCCAGCAGGACGACCGCGCCGAGTCCGAGGCGCAGCCTCCACAGGGAGCGCAGCGAGGGGATGGGCATCTCCATGGCGGGAAGGCTAGGCCGGGCGGTCGGCACCTGTCGTCGTGCTGGAGTGGGGTTTTCGGCCTCGCTCTGGAGGATGAGAGGCCGCATCCGTCACTCCCCGGAGTGAGCGGGCACGAGCTCGTCCGGGCCGACCAGCCGGGCGCCCCGGGCGGTCGCCGCCGCGCGGAGGTCGGGCGCGAACCCGGAGCGTGAGAACAGGACGACCCGGGCGCCGCTCACGTCGACCCCCACCTGGGCCAGGGCGGGCACCTTGCGCTCCAGCAGGTCGTCCAGCACCGCCCGGCGCATCGGCTGCGCCGTCCACTTGCTTGCCAGAAAATAGTCTGCTTTCTGGCAGGTTATCCAGCGCGGCGCTCCAGCCAGCGGCCCGTGCCCGGGGTGGCCAGCACCCGGCCCGACTCGTACACCGGCCGGCCGCGCAGGAACGTCGCCTCCACCCGGCCGGCGAACGTGCGGCCGTCGAACGGGCTCCAGCGGGCCGAGGTCACCGAGCGCGCGGCCTCGAACGTCCACGGCCGGCGGGCGTCCAGGACGGCCAGGTCCGCGTCCAGGCCCGGCCGCAGGCGCCCCTTGCGATCGCCCAGGCCGAACAGGTCGGCCGGGCGGCCCGCGACCAGCTCGACCAGGTCCGGCAGCGGGAAGCGGCGGGCCGCCGCCTCGGTGAACACGACCGGCAGGAACGTCTCCAGGCCGGGGATGCCCGACGCCGCCCGCAGCATCGGGCGCCGCTTGGCCTCCTCCGGCCAGGGCGCGTGGTCGGTCGAGATCGTCGCCACGCGGCCCGCCCGGAGGTCGGCCCACAGCCCCTCGCGGGCGGCGGCATCGCGGATGGGCGGGTTGACCTTGGCGATCGGGCCCAGCGCCGCGACGTCGTCCTCGCTCAGCCCCAGGTAGTGCGCGCACGTCTCGCCGGTCACGTCCGCGCCCAGGCCCCGGTAGTAGTCGATCAGCCGGAAGCCGTGCGGGTGCGTCACGTGGGCGATGTGGACCCGGGCGCCCGACCAGCAGGCCAGCTCCAGCGCCTTGACGACCGCCGCCGTCTCCGACACCACCGGCCGGCTGCGGCCGTGGGCGCGCGGGTCCTCCTCGCCCGCGGCCAGGCCCCGCGCGACCAGCCGGTCCACGATCTCCTGCAGCTCCGCGTGCAGCACGACCGGCAGGCGGGCGTCCGCCAGCGCCTCGAACGCGGCCAGGAGGTCGCCGTCGGCGATGCGCGGGAACCGGTGGGCGTCCGTCTCGTACAGCGAGAGCTTGAACGCCAGCGGGCCCGCCGCCAGCAGCTCGGGGATGGCCTCGATCCCGTCCACCTTCGCGATCGTCGCGTACAGGCCGACGTCCACGTGGGCCTGCTCCGCGATCTGGGCCGCCTTCTCCCGGAAGCGCCCCGCCTCGATGACCGGGTCGGGGCTGTCGTACGGCATGTCCACGATCGTGGTCACGCCGCCGGCGGCCGCCGCGGCCGTGCCCGTCGCGACGCCCTCCACGGGCGTGCTGAGCAGGTGCACGTGCGTGTCCACCAGGCCGGGCAGCACGTACCGGCCCGAGTAGTCGCGCACCTCGGCCGCCTCGACGGCGACGCCCGGCTCGAACACGCCGGCGATCCGGCCGTCGCGGACGGCCAGCGCGCCGCCGCGCAGGACGGCGCCGGGCAGCACGAGGTCGCCGCGGACGAGCAGATCGTACGGTTCGGCCGAACTCCCTCCCCGCTCGCGGGGGAGGGTCGGGGTGGGGGAGACAGGTCGCCTTCCGCTTGACATGAATCAATCCTCGGCCCAGCGTCCGGAGCATGGGTGCTGAACCGCCAGGAACCGTAGCGCGCCCCGAGCTCCACGGCGCCCGCCTGCTCTCGGACCTGGACCACCTGGCCACGATCGGCGCCGACCCGGCCGGCGGCGTCAGCCGGGTCGCCTACTCGGCGGCGGACATCGAGGCCCGGGGCTGGGTGCGCGAGACGATGCTCGGCCTGGGCATGGAGGTCCGGCGCGACGAGGCGGCCAACGTGATCGGCCGATACCCGGGCGCCGAGCCGGGCCGCAAGCCGATCGCGCTCGGCTCCCACACCGACACGGTGCCCAACGGCGGCCGCTACGACGGCGCCCTGGGCGTGGTCGCGGCGCTGGCCTGCGTGCGCGCGCTCCGCGACGCCGGCATCCACCTCCGCCACCCCGTCGAGGTGATCGACTTCGCCGCCGAGGAGGCGACGCTGGGCACCCCCACCCTCGGCAGCCTGGCGATGACCGGCGGCCTCGCCCGCGACGCGCTGACGCGGCCGGCCTGGGACGGCCGACCGGCCGCCGCCCACATCCGCGACGCCGGCCTGGACGCGAGGGGGCTGAACCGGGCCGTCCGCCCGCGCCGGGTCCTGGCCGCCTACCTGGAGCTGCACATCGAGCAGGGCGGCGTCCTCGACGCCGCCGGCATCCCGATCGGCGTGGTCGAGGGCATCGTCGGCATCCGGCGCTTCGCGGTCGCGTTCGCCGGCCAGGCCAACCACGCCGGGACCACCGCGATGGCGGACCGGCGGGACGCGCTGGTCATGGCCGCGCCGTTCGTGCTCGGGGTCCGCGACGCGGCCGTCGAGGCGGGCGTCGTGGGCACGGTGGGCGTTCTCCGGCTGCTGCCCGGCGTCCCCAGCATCGTCCCCGGCCGGGTCGAGCTGGAGGCGGAGATCCGCGGCCTCGACGAGGCGGCGCTGGACGGCGTCGAGGCGCGCCTCGGCGAGCTGGCGACCAGCCTGGGCGGCGAGCTCCGGCGCGCCACCGCCAAGGCGTCGGTCCGGTCCGACCCGGAGCTGGTGGCGGCGATCGAGGCGGCCTGCGACTCGCTCGGCCTGGCCCGGCAGCGGATGGCGAGCGGGGCCGGCCACGACGCGATGGTCGTCGGCCGGTACGTCCCTCAGGCCATGATCTTCGTGCCCAGCACCGGCGGCGTCAGCCACGCCCCCGAGGAGCACACGCCGCCGGAGCGCTGCGTGGACGGCGGGAGGGCCCTGCTCGGCGCCCTGCTGGAGCTGGACGGTCGCATATAGCAAAATGAGCAGGCGCTGTCGCGGGGCGTCGAAGTGGGATTGGGGGAGCGATGCGGGTGAGCGAGGTGCTGATCGACCAGGCCGACGTGCCGACCATCGGCAGTCGCGACCTCGGCTACAAGGTCGGCGAGGCGGCGCGGATGGTCGGCGTGAGCGCCGCCACGGTCCGCGTCTGGGAGCGCGAGGGCCTGATCGCCACGAGCCGTTCCTCCAGCGGCTACCGCTACTTCGGCGACGAGGACCTGGTCCGGCTGCGCCGCGTCGCGTACCTGCGCCGGGTGGAGAAGCTGAACACGGCCGGCATCCGGCGGGTGCTGGCCGAGGAGGGCCACGACCGCCAGCCGCCCCGCAAGCGGCGCGAGGTGGCGCTGGGGCCGCGCCTGCGCAAGATGCGCCAGGAGCGCGGCCAGACCCTGGAGCAGGCGGCCGCGGCGGTCGGCCTGTCGGCCTCGTTCCTGAGCGAGCTGGAGCGCGACCAGAGCGGGGCCTCGATGGCCACTCTGCACCGGCTGCTCAGCTACTACGGCACCACGTTCGCGGCGCTGCTGCAGCGGCCCAGCGGCCGGGTGGCGCGGCTCAAGCGGGCCGGCCGCGGCCGCTCCGTCCGCAACCATGGCGTCACCGTGGAGCAGCTGGCGGACGGGCAGGCGCTGATGGAGCCGCAGATCTTCACCGTCGAGCCGGGCGCGGGCAGCGAGGGCAGCTACTCCCACGAGGGCGAGGAGTTCGTCTACGTGCTGGAGGGCTCGTTCGAGGTGGTGCTGAACGACCAGGAGCGGTACCTCCTGCGCGACGGCGACAGCCTGTACTACCCGAGCGGGGTCCTGCACTCCTGGCGGAACCCGGGCCGGAGCGTCGCCCGGCTCATCTGGGTGAACACACCTCCGACCTTTTGAAGACTTTTGGGTGTCAAGTCATTGACAACCCTTTGGACCTTCGATAAGGTTCTGCGCGGCCAGGGGGCGGAGTCGGATTTCCGGGGGGCCGCCCCAGGGCCGCTTATCGAGCGGCCTCGCCCAGCAGGCGCTCCACGATCACGACGTCCCGCCACTCGCCGTCCAGCCTGGCGTGCCTGCGGTGCAGGCCGATCTCGGTGAACCCGTGGCGCGCGCAGAGCCGGCGGCTGGCCGCGTTCTCGGGGAAGACCTTCGACACCACCTTCCAGAACCCGGCCCGCTCGCACGCGTCCAGCAGGGCGCCGAGGGCCACCCCGCCGGCGCCGGTCCCGCGGCACTCGCGGGCCACGTACACCGAGAACTCGCCGATGCCGGCGTAGCACGGGCGGTCGCTGTAGGGACCCACCCAGGCGAACGCGACCACCTCGCCGCCGAGCTCGACGACGACCGCCGGGTGGGTGGCCAGCCGCGCCTCGAGCAGCGACCGGACGTCGGCCGCCGAGCGCGGCTCGGTCTCGAACGTGGCCACCCGGTCGGCGATGCCCTGGCTGTAGATCCGGGCGATCGCGGCGGCGTCGCCGGGCACGGCCGCCGGTCGCGCGCTGAGCGTCATGGTCGCACCATAGTCGGCATGGACCGGCGGACGCTGGCGCTCCTGGCGATCGAGGAGGACCTGGACCTCGACAAGGTGCTGGACCGCGTCCTGCGCACCGCCAGGGCCGCCGTGGGCGCCCGCTACGCCGCGCTGGGCGTGCCGGACGGCCGGGGCGGCTTCGCCCGCTTCCTCACGGTCGGCGTCAGCGACCAGCGCGCGTCCCGGATCGGCGAGCTGCCCCGCGTGCACGGCGTGCTGGGGGCGCTGCTGAACGACGGGCCGATCCGGCTGCGGGACATCCGCCGGCACCCGCGGTTCGGCTACTACCCGGCCCACCACCCGGACATGACGGACTTCCTGGGCGTCCCCATCCGGCACCGGGGCGAGGCGCTGGGCAACCTGTTCCTGTCCGGAAGCCGGACCGGCGCCTTCACGGCCGCCGACCAGCGCACGGTGGAGACCCTGGCGGGCTACGCCGGCGTCGCGATCGCCAACGCCCGGCTGTACCGGCAGGCGCAGGAGCTGGCCACGGTGGAGGAGCGCGCCCGGGTGGCCCGCGAGCTGCACGACTCGGTGTCGCAGCGCCTGTTCAGCATGGTCTACGAGGCCAGGGCGGCGGCCCTGCGCAGCCAGGACGCCGAGGCCCGCGAGGCCCTGGAGCGGCTGGAGCACGGGGCCAGCGCCGCGCTGAGCGAGATGAAGGCGCTGGTCTACGCCGTGCGGCCCAAGAGCCTGGAGCGGGACGGCCTGGAGGCGACGCTGCGCGACCACGTCGAGGCGCTGCGCCGGGCCCACGGCGCGGCCATCGAGCTGCGGGTGCAGGGCGAGCTGAGCCTGACGCCGAGCCAGGACCTGGCCCTGCTGCGGATCGCCCAGGAGGCGCTGTTCAACGCGCTCCGGCACGCCCCCGGCGCCCGCATCCAGGTGACGCTGGGGCAGGGCGCCGGCGAGGCCCGGCTGAGCGTTCGCGACCACGGCCCGGGCTTCGATCCGGCCGCGCTGCCCCAGACGCGCCGGACCATGGGCCTGGCCACGATGCGCGAGCGGGCGGCCGCGGTCCGGGCCACGCTGGAGGTGGACTCGGCGCCCGGCCGGGGCACGGAGGTGCGGGCGCGGCTGCGGACGGCGCGCAAGGCCGCCCGTGCCTGAACGCATCCGCGTCCTGCTGGTGGACGACCACCAGGTGGTCCGCCAGGGGCTGCGCGCGTTCCTGCAGCTGCAGCCGGACGTGGAGGTGGTCGGCGAGGCCGGCGGCGGCGAGGCGGCGGTCGCGGCGGCCGCGTCGGAAATGCCCGACGTCGTGCTGATGGACCTGGTGATGCCCGACGGCGACGGCGTGGCGGCGATCCGCGCGCTGACCGGGGCGGCGCCGGGGGCCCGGGTGCTGGTGCTGAGCAGCTTCGCCGACGACGAGCGCATCTTCGCGGCGATGCAGGCGGGGGCGGCCGGCTACCTGCTGAAGGACGTGGACCCGGACGCGCTGGCCGAGGCGATCCGCGAGATCCACCGGGGCCGGCCGGTGCTGCACCCGGACGTGGCGGCGCGGCTGATGCGGCGGGTGGCGGACCCTGCCGGCCCGGCGGCCGAGGCCCTGACGCCGCGGGAGCGGGAGGTGCTGCGGCTGGTGGTCGAGGGCTACGCCAACAAGCAGATCGCCCGGCGCCTGGCCATCACCGAGAAGACGGTCAAGACGCACGTGAGCAGCATCCTGCAGAAGCTGGGCGTGGCGGACCGCACCGCCGCGGCGGTGCTGGCGATCCGCCAGGGCCTGGTCGGGTAGGTCCAAAGACCGAGGCGCCCGCCGGCCTCCGGCCCGATGTGGGAATGCCCCGCGCGGCGAACCATGGGGGCATGAACCAACTGCAGGACAGGGTCGCGCTCGTGACCGGCGCGTCGCGGGGGCTGGGTCGCGCCATCGCCATCGCCTTCGCGCGCGAGGGCGCCCGGCTCGCGCTGTGCGCCCGGGACTGGGCCCACCTGGAGGCCACGGCCGATGTCTGCCGCGAGCTCGGGGCCGAGGTCCTGGCCGTCCGCGCCGACGTCGCCAGCGCGACGGACCGGGAGCGGCTCGTGACCCTGGCCCTCGACCAGTTCGGGCGGCTGGACGTCCTGGTCAACAACGCCTCGACCCTCGGCCCGACTCCGCTGCCGCTGCTGGCCGACACCGAGCCGGAGGCGTTCGAGGAGGTGGTGCGCGTCAACCTGACAGCGCCGTTCCTGCTCGCTCGCGCCGTGGTCGGCGGCATGCTGCTGCGCGGCTCCGGGCTGATCGTGAACGTCAGCAGCGACGCCGCGGTCAACGGCTATCCGGGCTGGGGCGCGTACTCCGCCGCCAAGGCCGGCCTGGACGGGCTGAGCCGGGTCTGGGCCGCCGAGCTGGCCGGGCTCGGCGTGACGGTGGTCAGCGTGGACCCGGGCGACATGGACACCGACATGCACCGCGCCGCGCTGCCCGACGACGACCCGGCCGCGCTGGCCCGGCCCGAGGACGTGGCCGAGGCGTTCGTGCGCCTGGCCACCGGCGAGGCGGTCCCGGCCCGGCTGGAGGCGCGCGAGCTGCTGGAGGTGGCGCGATGATCGACACCGCGCTCCCACCGCTCCCGCCGGAGCTGCGCGCCTCCCGGCCCGCCGCCCGGCGGGGCGTCCGCCGCGACCACGTGCGGCTGCTGGTGATCGACCGGTCCAGCGGCCGCGTCGGCCACAGCCGGTTCGACCGGCTGCCGGACCTGCTGGGCCCGGGCGACCTGCTCGTCGTCAACACGAGCCGGGTGCTGCCGGCGGCGGTCGCCGCCGTCCGCGCCTCTGGCGAGCCGGTGCAGCTCCGGCCGTGCGTCCGGCGCGGCCGCGCGTGGGACGCGCTGGCCGTGCAGGTGGCGTCGCCGCACGCCAATGTCGCGCTGGCGCCGGGCGAGACCCTGCACGTCGGGGAGGCGGCGCTGCGCGTGCTCGAGCGGCGGCCGGACATCCCGCTGCTCTGGCAGCTGGAGCTGGACACCGACGCCGACCTGGAGCTGATCCTCCGGCACGGCGAGCCGATCCGCTACTCGTACGTCCCGGAGCCGGTGCCGCTCGACGCGTACCAGCCCGTCTACGCGAGCCGTCCCGGCTCGGCGGAGTCGCCGTCGGCGGGGCTCCCGTTCAGCTGGGAGCTGCTCCGCGCGGTGCGCGAGCGCGGCGCCGGCGTCGCGGACCTGGTCCTGCACACGGGGCTCAGCTCGTACCAGGACGACGACTTCGACCGGGAGCACCGGCTGTACGAGGAGTGGTTCGAGCTGGGCGAGGCCACGGCGGACGCGGTCAACCGGGCGGACCGGGTGATCGCCGTCGGCACGACGGTGGTGCGGACGCTGGAGACGGCGGCCGGCGAGGAGGGCCGGGTGCGGCCGGCGCGCGGCTGGACGCGGCTCCAGATCGGGCCCGGCCGCCGGCTCCGGGCGGTGGACGCGCTGCTGACCGGCATGCACGAGCCCGAGGCCAGCCACTTCGACCTGCTCCGCGCGTTCCTGCCCGAGCCGCTGCTGGAGCGGGCGTACCGGGAGGCGATCGCGGCGGGCTACCTCTGGCACGAGTTCGGCGACGCGGCCCTGGTCCTCTGACCCCTCACGCACGCCGGCGGGGCGCCGCGCCGTGCGGCGCCCCGTCCGTGCGGTACGCGCCATCATGGCCGTCATGGCCACCAGCTATCACATGACGCCCGACGAGTTCCGGCGCTGGGGGCGGGAGACGGTCGAGTGGGTCGCCCGCTACATGGAGCGGGTCGAGGAGCTGCCCGTCCTGTCCCGGGCGGCGCCGGGCCAGGTCCGGGCCGCGCTGCCCGAGCACCCGCCGGAGCACGGCGAGCCGTTCGACGCCGTCCTCCGGGACCTCGACGAGATCATCCTGCCGGGGCTCACGAACTGGCAGTCGCCCAGCTTCTTCGCGTACTTCCCGAGCGGCGGCTCGGCGCCGTCCATCCTGGGCGAGCTGCTCTCGGCCGGCCTCGGCGTGCAGGGGATGCTGTGGTCCACCAGCCCGGCCTGCACCGAGCTGGAGACGCACGTCATGGACTGGATGGTGGACCTCCTGGGGCTGCCGGAGCGGTTCTGCTCGTCGGGTCCGGGCGGCGGCGTGATCCAGGACTCGGCGTCGAGCGCGGGCCTGTGCGCGCTCGTCGCGGCGCGCGAGCGGGCGACCGGAGGGCGGGCCAACGCGGCCGGGGTGGACCGCCCGCTGGGCATCTACGCCACGTCACAGACGCACTCCTCGATCGAGAAGGCGGTCCGGGTGGCCGGCATCGGCAGCGAGGCGGTGCGCCTGGTCGCGGTGGACGACGCGCTCGCGATGCGTCCGGACGACCTGGCCCGCCGGCTGGAAGCGGACATCGCGGCGGGCGTCGTCCCCTGCATGGTCGCGGCCACGGTCGGCACGACGTCGTCCAACGCCATCGACCCCGTGCGGGCGATCGGGGAGATCTGCGCCCGGCACGGCGTCTGGCTGCACGTGGACGGGGCGCTGGGCGGGACCGCGGCCGTCTGCCCGGAGCTCCGGTTCGTGAACGACGGCCTGGAGCTGGCTGACAGCTACTGCGTCAACCCGCACAAGTGGATGCTCGTGAACTTCGACTGCACGGCGTTCTTCGTGGCCGACCGGGCGGCGCTGGTGGGCGCGCTGAGCATCCTGCCCGAGTACCTGCGGAACGCGGCGAGCGAGTCGGGCGCCGTGATCGACTACCGCGACTGGCAGGTGCCGCTGGGCCGGCGCTTCCGGGCGCTGAAGCTGTGGGCCACGATCCGGCACTACGGCGCGGAGGGGCTCCGCCACCACGTCCGCGAGGGCGTCCGGCTGGCGCAGGAGTTCGCCGGCCAGGTGCGTGCGGACGACCGGTTCGAGCTGGCCGCGCCGCCGTCGCTCAACCTGGTGTGCTTCCGCCACCGCGGGGGCGACGAGGTGACCCGGCGCATCCTGGACCGGCTGAACGGATCGGGCCGGCTGTTCCTGACCCACACGAAGCTGGACGGCCGGCTGGTGCTGCGCCTGGCCATCGGCGCGGAGCGCACCGAGGCCCGCCACGTGGAGGCGGCCTGGGCGGCGATCCAGGAGGCGGCGTCGGCCGAGATCTAGCCGCAATGCCGGTGGGTTGCCGTACGTCTGCCACCCCTCAGCCCGGTCGAGACGTGGCGCCCGTACGGCAAGG
>Ga0070717_10003114_pt1 | contig 11833 bp, 10 predicted proteins | sample LARL113metaG_FD_71366 | JGI IMG/M metagenome (GOLD analysis project Ga0070717, IMG submission 71366) | Corn, switchgrass and miscanthus rhizosphere microbial communities from Kellogg Biological Station, Michigan, USA - LAR L11-3 metaG | ecosystem: Host-associated > Plants > Roots > Rhizosphere ...
GTCCCCCGGTTAGCCCTAGCGGCTGTGCTGTTGCTGGTTGCGCACATCACCCTTCTCATTCTTTTCGGCCACTCGACTTCAATCGGCGCATGGTCGGACGAGCTGCAGCTCGCTTTAGTGGTTTTTGCGTCGGTCGTCTGTTTCCATACAGCCCGCCGGTCTACCGGGATCGCCCGGCCATTCTGGTATCTCACGGCAGCCACTCTCGCAGCGTGGTCTCTCGGTAAATGCCTGGTTCTTTATGACCGCTATTATCTGGGGCAGACCGCCCTCGGATTCACTCCAGTCCTTCTGTACTTTCTCTGCGCCGCCCCACTGTTCCTCGCAGTGTTCGTTTCTGATGACGATTTCGCCGGCGGAATTAACTGGGAATGGCTTTTGGATGCGTCACAGATCTTCGGGTTGATCCTCATCATCTACCTTTTCCTGATTTACGTCCCTCTCCTGGCCTATGGCGAGCCGTTCGTGAGCCCCATTGAAGATCGACTTCTTTTGTGGCGCAATATTGTTCTGACGGCAGGACTGCTGGCACGCGGCCTCTCTTCCAGGTCAAGCCATATTCGGCGGCTGTACTTGCCAATGGCGGTAATCGTAGGCATCTTCACTATTTCCACGTGGATCGCGAACCGCGCACAGGAAGCCTCCGGGGCACCGGAGACAGCGTGGTACGACCTGGCGTGGTCAATTCCATTCTGCCTTATCGCGCTGCGTGCCAGCTTCTGGCGAGACTCGCCAGGCAAAATCAGCGCGCCGTTACCGCTTCCAAGCATCTCCCGCGTTATTCTCGTTTTCCTGCCATCGCTAATTCTTCCCCTGATGTTATTGGTTAAGTACCGCGCCCTGCTTCGTGAACAACTGTTTCTTGGTCTCTTTGGTTTGATCTTCTCGATCATCCTCTTCAACGTTCGACTGATGTTGACCCAGCGGCGCCAGCGGCTGACGCTGGAAGCTCTTCGCGCCAGTGAATACCAGTATCGCTCCCTGTTCGAACGCAATATGGCCGGCGTCTTTCGCAGCACACTGGACGGGAAACTTGTGGATTGCAATCCCGCCTTCGCCAACATGTTCGGCTATTCACGCGAAGAGTTGATGGGCATCCCTTTGCACGAGCTTTATTTCGGAGGGAAAGAGGAGCGTAGCAAGTGGATTTCCTCACTTCGGACGGAAAGCCGAAACGTACCCCGAGAGCTCTGCTTCCGACGCAAGGATGGAACGGCTCTATGGGCAGTATTGAATTCAAACCTCGATAATCAGTCCCCTGGAACAGAATTGTGGGAAGGGACGTTGGTTGATGTCACTGAACGACGGGCTCTCGAAGGGCAGCTCCGACAAGCGCAGAAGATGGAAGCAATGGGACGTTTGGCTGGTGGCGTGGCACATGACTTCAACAATCTGCTGACGATCATCTGCGGATACAGCGCGATCCAGATAGAACGCACGGACCCTTCGGACCCGGTTCATCACGAAGCTGAGCAAATCAAGGCAGCCGCCGACCGCGCTGCTGCACTCACGCGCCAATTGCTCGCCTTCAGCCGTCAGCAGGTGTTGCAGCTGCGACCGATTAACCTTAACGATACGGTACGAAGTGTGGACAAGATGTTACGACGCCTCATTGGCGAGCACATAGAAATCGTAACGGTGCTAGCCCCCGATCTCGGCACGGTGGAGGCTGATGCGGGACAAATCGACATGGTACTCATGAACCTGGCCGTCAATTCGCGAGATGCGATGCCCCAAGGCGGCAAGTTGACGATTCAAACCGAGAACGTCGAAATTGACGAGAACTACGTCAAAACGCATTCGCACGTTGTTCCTGGGCGTTACATCCTACTGGCTGTGAGCGACAACGGGACAGGAATCGCACCAGAGACGCAAGCCCGCATTTTCGAGCCGTTTTTTACTACGAAGGAAGCCGGCAAAGGCACAGGTCTTGGAATGCCTGGGGTCTACGGCATCGTGAAACAGAGCGGTGGATCCATCGAAGTGTATAGCGAACTGAATCACGGCACGACGATCAAGATCTACTTGCCCCGGGTGGACGCGATCGCGGAGAGAGTCCCATTACCTGCCAAGCAGTCCAGCAGCAAGCGAGGTTCAGAGAGAATCCTTCTTGTCGAGGATGACCCCCTTGTAAGAGGTTTGACGGTTGATGTCCTCAGGGCGCAAGGATACACAGTTCGGGCGATCGAGAAACCCGAGGAAATCGAAGCAATTCTGCGAGAGAGTGAAATTTTTGACCTGCTATTGACAGACGTAGTGATGCCGAAGATGAGTGGGCCGGAGATTGCAAAGCGAGTGGTGTCGCGCTGGCCCAAGATCAAGGTGCTGTATATTTCCGGCTACACTAGGAGTGCGGTCCTCCACCACGCTCTTCTTGAAAAAGAACTTTCCTTCCTGCAAAAGCCTTTCACGCCGGCTGTTCTTACCACAAAGGTACGAGAAGTCCTCGATACAGAACGTACGGACACAAGCTAAAGAAGCTAACGTAGGCGGCTCGCATGAAAACTGTTCGACTTGCGTCGAAACATGTGACTGCAGTCGGGGGAGTTCTTCGGGTTGCGACTCGAACGGAGGCTGGTCCGCTAATGGAACTTAGGCAAGCATTCGGGGCAGAGGCCGTGGGAAAAGCGAGCCTCGGAACGCGCAGAGATGTACTCCTCCAGAACCATCCAAGTGCTATCTTCCTGTCGAATCTTTTTACATGTCGAACAGATCGGCAGGATCCCTTCTAACTGGTTGACTTCTGCAAGAGCCGCTTCCAACTTGCTGACCGTTTCCCGTTCGATCAGGCGTGCAGCAAACGACTCCCGGCGGGTGCGATGCAGTGCCCTCGAAGACATCACGCCCACTCCTAGCGTCGCCACCAGTGCAGTCAGCCCAGCCGCAAGTGCGGAATTCGCCGGTTTCTTGCTGACCACCAGAGCCATGAGCGCCAGACACGTAGCTGTTGCGGCACCCGCTTGAAATGTGAATCGCATTGGTACCAGCAGAGAAATTATTAAGAGGGCCAGGATGCCCATTGCGACTGCCTGTTGTGGAGGACGCGTAGAGAGTGAATAGAACGCCAGGCAAACGACCTCTGTGATCCAACCTAACAGCCATCGGTCGAAAGGCTGTGGGGCGATGGCCCGACCCAAACGAAGGAGAAGCATTGCAGTCGATGCGAGGATCACAAAGCGCGTCAGCAAGAGAGCGAGGAAGACCTGGGTGACGCCTTGGAACATAAAATCAATGAGCGCGAATGACACAACCAGGCAAGAAATAGCCAGCGATAAGAATTTGACTGTTTTCAGATCCTCCTTCAGATTCTCGAATCGAAACTGCTGTTCCGTCAGATCGGACGCAAATGTTGCCCACAGTGTGAGACAAAGTTCGCCCATGCACTTTAAAACATATACGATGTTAATGTAATGCGCAAATAACTCTAGTCACTCGCGTCAGTTTCGCGGCTTGCAGGGGAGCCTGTGCCGGCAAGAACTGCATGGGTTCGGGAATCTCGAAGTAATTCCAAGACAAGGGTTGCCGACCATCTGGGAGTTAGGCTGTTCGGTGAACACAACGGAGTTTGTGGAGAGTAATCGTGCAATCACGATGTCGAGTATCCATGTGTTCGTTCGCCTTGGTCCGGCTTTTGAGGTAGAAGATTGGTACGTACGATCAGGCGGGAGGCGTCATCTTTTGTTTATGATTCGTTCAAGACGGGAACCGGACGCATGAATAAAGCGGATGGTCAGGACACGGCAGACCGCCTCTCGGCAATTGTCGCGAGCTCCCTGGACACTCAGGCGAAAACGCAAGATCTGGCGCGCCAAGCGTATCAAAGCCGCACGCAGTTCCACAGGTTGTTCCGAACCGTGGTCGAAGAAACTCCGGCAGCCATGCGACGACGGCTATTATTGGAAAGAGCAGCATATCACCTGGGGCATTCCGGGATGTCGGTCACCGACATTGCTCTGGACGCCAACTACGGTTCGTTGGAGGCGTTCACGCGCGCTTTCCGAAAAGCTTTTCGGAGTTCTCCCAGCATCTACCGGCGCATGCGTGATCCGCACTTTCATTTGCCGGCGTCCAACAAAATTCACTTTTTTGCCCCTGGTTCGTCAACAAAAGGAGGAAAAGACATGGATTTATTCGATCGTTTTGCAGGCAACGACTCCTGGCACACGCGGCGTTTGCTGAAATACGCGGGCACTTTGACAGAGGAACAATTGGATCGGCCGCTGCCCACGGTCGTAGAGCTGCTGCCTTGGCGAGAGTCGAATAAGACTCTAAGGCAGCTGTTAGAAAACATTATCTTCACTAAGGAAGTCTGGACCGCCGCGCTGTCCGGAGCCGATATGGATATGAACGGCCCTCCCAAATCGCAGCGCTCCCCGCAAGCGCTGCTGCAAAGGCTCGAAAAGACCGATGCTGAACTGCATCGTATTCTCGGTGACATCCGAAACCGCACCGCCTGGGATGATACGTTCGTCGACGCTCTGTGCGAACCGGCTGAGACCTTCACTTTCGGCGGCGTCTTCGCCCATATCATGACATTCAACGCGCATCGCCGATTGATGGCCTTGGACGCTCTACGCCAACTCGGTGTCCAAACCGAAGGTTTCGGCGATCCCATGGAGTATGAGGAAAGTGTGGCACCCTGGAACCAGCGGGTAGCTATCAAAACGCCATGAGCGAACACCCCCGCTGATTCCAAAGTCCCGGAAGGCCACACACGCGCAGATCGTTTCCAAGCCGACGACAAACCGGTGGAAGCTCCGCGAGTCTGTGGTCGCCGATCTTGATGTGGAGCGACGATGAGAACGGAATTGCTGCGATTCAACGGCGCTGTCGAGCGGGATCCCACCATCGATGCGTGGATGAAGGAGCATGCAGGTGAATTGGGAGCCATCGCGCCTCAGTGGTTTGAGGTGATGCGAAAATGCGGGGACGAGGTCCGGGAACTTTTGCATGACGGCTGTCCGGTGGCATGTTTGGGAGATGCGCCCTTCGGCTACGTCAATGTATTCACTTCGCACGTAAACGTGGGGTTCTTTCACGGCGCAGCGCTGCCGGATCCCGCCCGCTTGTTGCAAGGTACCGGCACGTTCATGCGCCATGTGAAGTTGAAACCGGGAACGGCCATGAACGCCGCAGCGCTAAGCAGGCTCGTCGATGCGGCGTACTCGGATATCAAGGCGCGCGTCGAACAGGGCTAGCGCAGAGAAACGCCTTGGGAGGCGTCGCGGATTGGGTACATCTTGTTGACGCAAACTAATTGGTTCAGGATTCCTTTGATCGCGGTCTCTTTAGCCACACTGTTCTATCTCGCGGGACTTGTTGGCATATGTGCACACGCGTGAGGGAGGCGAAAAGGAGAAGATTTTCTGAGACGGCTCTCTCATCGTGTTTAAGCCTACTTCTCGCCGACGTGACGAGACCAGGAGCGTCGATTAAGCAACGACTCAGTGTGTTGCAGCGGAGAGCAAAAAAACCGTTTCCAGATTGCCGACGATCCACTAACCGGCTTTGTTTATGGTCACAAGGCCCCACGGGCGATACCGGATTTAGCGAAAAGCCAATCTACCGTTGCTTGTAGTAGTATTGCCGTGGTAGGTAGGAGATCATGAAAGGACCACGTCTTTCCAAAGCCGAAACCCGCATTCTGGAACAGTACTGGAAACTCGGAACCGCGTCCGTGCGCGAGATCCTGGAAAGCCTCCCCGAGGATGAACGCGTTGCTTACACAACCGTGCAGACGCTCGTTTATAGACTGGAGGAGAAGAGTGCGTTGCGGAAGGTAAAGAAGATCGGCAATGCCCAGCTTTTTCAGCCGGCGATCACTGAAAGCCAATATCGAAGCAGGCTAGTACGCGATTTGCTCGATTTGTTCGGCGGCTCGCCGCGGCTGCTCGTCTCTAATCTGCTCGAGAATGGCGCCCTCACCTTACGGGACCTGAAAGCGTTGCAGAGTGCGGCTCGCAGCGATAAGAACGGCCGCACCCGTGGAGGCAAACGTGCATGAGCATATCGCACGCGCAATGTACTACTTCAGCGTTCACCTGCTGTTGGCATCGATTGTCGGCTCTGCAGCGTGGGTGTTGACATCAATCCGAGGCGCAAGCGCCACCACGAAATATTGGGTCTGGGTTGTGACCGCATTCAATTTCGTTGTGCCTTCAGGAGCATTAATCGATAAGATTTGGGCACCGCACTTGACCTGGGCTAGTCCGCTCGGCGCTATTGGCGGACCGATATGGAATATGACAGAAGGCCGGAATGCCGTGGTACCTGCCGTCATATGGATAGCTGGCACCTTCTTCATGCTTATGCGATTGATGTCGCGTATACGGAGAGAGCGTCGCGAGGCGCAAGCGCCGGCTCACTTGGGCGACCGTCGTGTGACGTCTAATTTCGTAGCAGGTGGCATCCAGGTGAGCTTCGGCGACGGGCATCCGAGTCCCGCAGTTCGTGGAGTCCTTTATCCTCGCATTCTGCTTCCCATCGGCATCGATCGGTTGCTCAATCAACGTGAACTCGATGCCGTTCTGATTCACGAACTGGCCCATGCAAGACGGCGCGATAATTTAATCCGTTTGTTGTATGAGGTTTCGTTGTGCGCCCTATGGTTCCATCCGCTCATCTGGCTCGCCGGAGCGCGGATTGCACTTTATCGCGAGCTTTCCTGCGATGAATCTGTCATCAGGCGTGCGCATGGACAAGCACTGGTTTCAGCGCTCGCCAAACTCGCAATTCCGGAACAAGCAGGATTTCTGCAAGCAACCGCCTCATCGCATCTGAGCTATCGTTTGGCCCGCCTGGCCGGGCCGGCGCAAACGACACACCGCGCAGCCAACCTCGTATTGACCTCGCTGTTCGCCGCTGTCATCAGCGCCGGCATCTTTGAAACAATCGCACACACCGCCTGCTGTTACGTCCTGAAGCGATGACGATGGCATTGCTCCCCCCGCCTAGCTGAATCCAGTTGCACGGTCTATGTACGATGTAGTAGCATTGCCGTTTGACGTAGTTGATTACCTTTTTCGTGATCGTCCGTCTCAGTCTCTATAGAGCGGCAGGATGACATCGCTCCTGCCGGGGCAAGTCTTAGGCGGACGGAGGCCAAAATGGCGACATTGGGATCCGCGCAGCTACCAGCCGAAGGTTCCGTCGCGAGCCGTGCTTCGACCGCCCGAGTCACGAAGCTTGCGCCGAGGCACTCTGCCGTCGTCCGCGTGACGCACTGGATTACCACTCTCTGCTTTTTCGCGCTGCTCGTCAGCGGCATCGAGATTGTGATCTCGCACCCGCGCTTCTACTGGGGCGAGACGGGCACCGTCTTGACGACTCCGTTGTTTCAACTGCCAATTCCTTCCTCAAGAAGATTGGTGCCGACGGGTTACGGCTATGTGCTGCCCGACCAAAACGGCTGGAGCCGCGCACTGCACTTTGAAGCTGCCTGGATCGCGGTGCTGACAGGCTTGCTGTATGTAATTTCCGGTCTGTTTACAAGGCATTTCCGAAAAAACTTGGTCCCCAGCAAGGCCGATCTCTCATGGCGGGCGCTGTTGACCTACTTTACAAAACCGTTGCGCTTTGAACGGCCGAGTGCGGCAGAGGCTTCTTCCTACAATGGGCTCCAGCGCCTCACGTACCTATTCGTGACCTTCGTTCTGTTCCCGTTGGTCATCTGGAGCGGGTTGGCGATGTCCCTCGCCTTTGCCTCAGCCTTTCCTTGGTCCGTTACTCTTCTCGGCGGCCGCCAATCCGCTCGCACGATTCACTTCTTTGTCTCGCTGGCCTTGGTGCTGTTCCTGTTTGTCCACGTCCTGATGGTTTGCCTGGCCGGATTCTGGAGCCGCACAGCAGCAATGATCACAGGCCGCACCGGCACGCGTAAGGAGCACACATGATCGACCTTTCTCGCCGAAAACTGATCGTATCCGGACTCGCAGCGACCGCGGGTGCATCGGGATTGTTAGTGGCAGCGCGCCTTGCGCAAAAGCGTGGATTGATTCCTCCCGATCATGGCGGAATCTACGGCGTGGGCGAAACGCTGACCTATGCCTCGCAGCGGCTGCTGACGAGGCATTCACTGGCGCGAGAATTCCCTCGAAACCGAATTTCACCGCGTCCATTCCCGAATGACCTCGATCCCCCAACGGAAGAGTTTAAGCGCCTTCAGGCAGGGGGATTTGCGGACTGGCGGCTTTCCGTAGATGGCATGGTCCATCAACCTGCGTCGTTCTCGATTGCTGAGCTCAAGAGCTACCCGTCTCGCAGCCACATCACCGAACTCGCGTGTGAAGAGGGCTGGTCCTACATCGCGGAGTGGATTGGCGTGCCTCTCTCCCACGTCTTGCACCTTGTCGGGGTCCACCCACAAGCCAGATACGTCGTGTATGTCTCGATGGAACGCGATACGTGGGACAGCATCGATATGGCCGATGCTCTGCATCCGCAGACATTTCTCTGTTACGGCATGAATGGCAGCGACCTTCCAGTGCCCCACGGTGGACCGCTTCGCATGCGGCTCCCTCGGCAAGTCGGCTACAAGAACAAAAAATTCATCACGCACCTCATGGTCACAGACAATCTGAAAAAGTTTGGCAAAGGCCTCGGCTGCGTCGATGCCGAGTATGGCTACGCCTGGTACGCCGGCATCTGATCCGCTTTGGACTGTCGAGGTTCGAGAAGACTCAGATCGTCGGCAATCCTTCCTTATCCGATTAACAAAAGAGTTGCCGTTACCGGACAACAATTCTGGGTTGGGACCTCGCTCGGCAATATGCTGAAAAACCATCTGGCTTTGCTGGGCTCCCGAAAGACACCGGCATCGCCCTGGTCCGATACAGAACCAAGCACGACAGAATCCGCCACAATGCCATGCGAACGCTCGCACCGGCGATCAGGGGACCCGATCATTTAATATTTCTTAGTCGACCCGTGAGAGCGTTCATCACAGCAAAGAAGATTAAATAAGACCCAGGGGAACAACCTCGCCCCAAACCCTCTGTTTATGCCCACTCGAGTGCACATCGGCAGGGAGAAGTCTGCTTGTGAGAATCGATCGCAGCAACCTCCCGTATAACGAGCAAACCGGTCGTAAGGGTCGGAGCCGAAGACATGGCTTGCCCAGCGATTTGGCGGATTCGACAATTTGGGCGATTGCGCCCGAGTCGGCAAACGGGAAGTCAGGGTCCAGAAGCCTAATAAGCAGCACTAATCCCGCCGTGAAAGCCGGATAGTCGGGTCGGAGGAGGCGCGCTTACGCGCTAGCCTCCGTCCGCCGCTCAAACTGCACGTGCGGCTGCGAACTGAAAGCTGTTGAAGTGATTGTTCATCGAAAGAAATACTCTTTCGATGAACCTCGTCTTCCATGGCGAGTACCCTACGAACCATGGCTGGAAGGTGACGACTGGTCAGAAAGCGTTCCGACAACGAATCCTGCAACCGCAAGGTTGGCACAAGAACCGCGAGGGGACGGTGTAGCTGCTAGCATCAGGGCGGCGAGGGGCAAGGGTGAATAGTACTGGTGAGCATATGCAAACTCTCGTAAGCGTCGTTAACAGTACGGAGCGGAAGATGCTTGGCGTTCCTTTTGCAGCGGGTACGGAGGCTCCGCACTCCTCCGTCATGGACAAACCACGCTGCCGGCGTAAAGAGAGCACCTAACCTATTGATATGTCACTTCAACGGAACAGGATAAACCCGTATCGTTCCCCGGAAGCAAAAAGGGGAAAGATCAACCGCAAGGAGGATCGATGGCGGTGCGGGCAGGAGATCGGAGAGGAAGCGAATGCTGCTCTGTAATGGGGCAGATATCGGTTGCGTCTGTTCTGTGGACTACATCACCGACCGCGAAAGCGGGCAGACTTCCCCGTGGTGCTGCACACGCGAGAACTTGATTAATCGGCTTAGGGGACAAAGCAGATGACGACAGCTAAAACCGTTGGTGCGGTCTCCAGCGAAGCGGCGGAATGGTATGCCATTAATTGGCAGACCATCCACCAAAACGTTCGTCGACTCCAAGTGCGTATCGTGCAGGCAACGAAGGCCGGCAGATGGAACAAGGTGAAATCCCTACAACGTCTGCTGACCCACTCTTACAGCGGCAAGGTTCTCGCCGTTCGACGAGTGACGGAAAATACTGGCAAGAAAACTCCAGGGGTGGACCAGATCATCTGGAAAACATCGGAAGATAAAACTCAGGCTGTACATGCATTGAAGAGTAGGGGTTACCAAACACAACCTCTACGACGGGTCTATATACCCAAATCAGATGGCCAAAGGCGTCCTCTCGGAATTCCTTGCATGATCGACCGAGCCCACCAAGCATTGCATTTGCTTGCGCTCGACCCGGTGCTGGAAACCAACGCTGATCGAAACTCCTATGGGTTCCGTCAGAAACGGTCCTGCGCCGATGCGATTGCACAGTGCTTCAACACGCTGTCCAACGCACCGAACACGCAGTGGATTCTGGAGGCAGACATCCAAAGCTGTTTCGATCAAATTTCCCACGATTGGCTTCTGGCGCACGTCCCTATGGACCGAGCCCTTCTCCAAAAGTGGTTGAAATCCGGGTATATGGATAAACACGTCCTTCACGAAACGACGGATGGAACTCCTCAAGGCGGCATTGTCTCCCCAGCGCTCGCTAATTGCGCGCTGGACGGGCTTGAGCAACTCCTGAAGGAAAACTACCCCGCAGGACGGCGTCTCAAGTCCCTTGGAGGCCTAGTCTCCTCTGTGAATTTCATTCGCTATGCCGATGATTTCGTCATCACCAGTAAATCGAAAGACTTGCTGGAAGGAGAGGTCCAACCCCTCGTCGAACAGTTTCTACAACAACGCGGACTTAAACTTTCTCCCACGAAGACCGTCATTACGCACGTGGAGAAAGGCTTTGATTTCCTCGGACAAAACGTGCGCCGCTACCCTAACGGGAAGCTGCTCATCAAGCCTTCCAAGAAGAACGTTAAAACCTTCTTGGCAGGGATCCGAGTAGCGATTAAAGCCGGGCTTGGCATGTCGGCCGCCGATCTGATCGATCAGCTCAACCCGAAGATTCGTGGGTGGGCCAACTATCATCGGCACGTGGTCAGCAAATGTACTTTCTCACACGTTGATCATTCTATCTTCCAACGTCTGTGGCGGTGGGCACGGAGAAGGCACCCGAAAAAGTCCTCTACCTGGCTCAAAGAGAAATACTATGAGCGCCATCGGGGAAACAACTGGTGTTTCTTCGGGGAACGATGTGATGACGAGGGGCAGCCCAGCAAGGCTTGGCTGTACCACGCCAACAGCACCCCCATCAAACGACACATCAAAGTCAAAGGCGAAGCCAACCCCTACGATCCGGCGTATGAAACCTATTTCGAAGACCGGGAAGGTTCTCACATGCTGGACACGTTCCGGGGTACCCAAACTCTTCGCTTTCTCTGGAAGGAGCAACGCGGCCTCTGCGCTGTTTGCTATACCAAAATCACTCGCATCACGGGCTGGCGCGTTCATCACTGCGTTCCTCTCGTGACGGGTGGATCAAAGAGTGCCGAAAACCGCGTTTTACTTCATCCGGAGTGCCACGACAGGGTTCACCGTCAGCGTCTCTCCCTTTCGAAGCCGCGTCTCCCTTAAAGAGGCGTTCGCAGGGCTTGAGCTGTGTGCGGGGAAACTTGCATGCACAGTTCTTAGAGGGCCGGGCCCCAGCAATGGGGTCTGGCTACTCGGTTTTTCCCGCATGCAGCTTTCACGAAGACACGTGACCTGAGAGGTAAGGAAAAGGCAACCGCCAAGTGGACCTTTCTTACATCCGTCAGGTTGAGGCCGGCCTCCAGTATCCTCGGACGATGAT
>Ga0070717_10003115_pt1 | contig 11833 bp, 11 predicted proteins | sample LARL113metaG_FD_71366 | JGI IMG/M metagenome (GOLD analysis project Ga0070717, IMG submission 71366) | Corn, switchgrass and miscanthus rhizosphere microbial communities from Kellogg Biological Station, Michigan, USA - LAR L11-3 metaG | ecosystem: Host-associated > Plants > Roots > Rhizosphere ...
CCCTCGCCGATCACCACGGGGAACCAGGACTTCGCTCCGTCCATCGAATGCTGGGCGACGTACGGGCCGAGCACGAAGAAGGGTGCGTACGTGATCAGGAAGTAGAGCGAGATGTAGAGGACGAGCACCCAGACCCACGTCTGCTCGACGAACGCGCTCCAGCCCTCCTTCAGCTCGCGGAAGAAGCCCGCGCCGGCCCGTGCGATCGACTCGACCTTGATCTGGGACAGGAGGAGAGCACTGGTCGCGTACGTCCCCGCATCGACGAGCAGGGCCGTCCCCGAGCCGATGAACGCCACGATCGGCCCGCCGATGGCGGCGCCGAGCGGGAAGGCGGCATAGCGTGCGATGGCGAGCAGCGCGTTCGCCTGCTGGAGCTCCTCCTCCGGGACGACCTCCCGCACCAGCCCGTACGACGCGGGCGAGTAGAAGGCGACCGCGGCCCCGCCCAAACCCTGCAACGCGATCAGCTCCCAGACCTCGGCCCGACCCGAGAGCAGCAGCACACCCATCGTCGTGCGGATCGCCGTACTCGCGAGATCGGACCCGACCATCACGATCCGTCGCGGGATCCGGTCGCCGACGACGCCGCCGAAGGAGAGCATCACCACCTGCCCCAGTGTCCACGCGGCGAAGCTGAGTCCGACCGCCGTTGCTCCTCCTCCGTTGTCGAGCACGGCGAACGCGACCGCGATCGGCGCGAGGTACGTCCCGACGTACGAGATCGCCCGCGCCGAGAAGAGAAAGCGAAAGTCGCGGATGCGGAGCGGGCCGCTCACGCGGGAGCCCGCTTCTCGGCCCAGCGCTTGAGGCCACGATACGACTGCCAGAGCGGCATCGCGAAGTCGTAGGTCGGCGCGTCCTCGCGGGAGTCGGACAGCTGGGCGTGGGCGTACTCGACGAACTCCTCCTCCGTCGCACCTCCCTCGACCGACTCCGCCCAGTCGAGCAGGGTCAGCCGCAGCTCCGTGAGATGGCGCCCGACGTCGTGGGCGACGCCGAAGTGGATGAGAGCGAGCCGCTCGGGGGAGCGCCGCTCGATCTCGTCGAGCGACTCCTCCCACGCGTCGACGTCGACCTCGGGCGGCGGCGTCGGCGGCATGACGAAGCGGCCCGGCAGGACGCGCACGCCGCAGGCGTCGCCGGCGTAGAGCGTCCCGTCGGGGTCGAGGTAGCAGACGTGATGCGACGCGTGGCCTGGCGTCGGGAAGCAGTCGAGCCCGAGCAGGCGGTCCCCGACTGTGTGGACGTTCTCTTCCGGCACCGGGGCGAGCTCGCCCCAGAGCGAGTCGAAGGTGTCGCCGTAGAGCCGGCGCGCGCTCTTCTCCAGCCGGGAGGGGGCGACGAGGTGCGGGGCGCCGATCGCCGAGACGTGCACCTGCAGCGCCGGATGCTCGCGGACGAGGACGCCGGCCGCTCCCGCGTGGTCGAGGTGGATGTGGCTGAGAAGCAGGTGCCGGACGTCGGTGAGCGCGAGCCCCCGGTCGGCGAGGCCCTCCTTCAGCGCGTCGACCGTCGTCGAGGGGCCGCAGTCGAAGAGCGCCGGCCCGTCGTCGGTGTCGAGGAGGTAGCTCGCGATGATGTGCTCGCGGCCGAGGTGGTGCAGGTCGATCGGCTCCGGCGCCACGCGTTGATCCTATGCGGCCCGTGCTCTAGCCTCGGCGCGTGACGAGCGGCGCTCACCGCAAGGTCGTGACGGTGCTGTTCTGCGACGTCGTCGGGTCGACTGCGCTGGGCGAGTCGGTCGATCCGGAGGCGCTGCAGGGACTGCTGGCGCGCTACTTCGAGCGGATGCAGGCAATCGTCGAGTCCCACGGCGGCACGGTGGAGAAGTTCATCGGCGACGCGGTGATGGCTGTGTTCGGCGTGCCGGTGGCGCACGAGGACGACGCACTGCGCGCCTGCCGCGCGGCGGTCGAGATGCGGGACGCGCTGCCGGAGCTCGGGGTCGAGGGCCGGATCGGCGTCAACACCGGCGAGGTGCTCACTGGGACGGAGGAGCGCCTGGCCACCGGCGACGCGGTCAACGTCGCGGCGCGGCTCGAGCAGGCGGCAGAGCCGGGCGAGGTGCTGATCGGCGCCGAGACGCTCGCGCTCGTCGGCTCCGCAGTCGAAGTGGGCGAGGAGCGGCTCCTCGGACTGAAAGGCAAGACCGAGCCCGTCGCAGCACATCCCCTCGTCTCGGCTCTCGAGACACCGGAGCGCTCGCACGTCTCCCGCTTCGTCGGCCGCGAGCGAGAGCTCCAGCAGTTCGTGGGCGCGTGGGAACGCGCGGTCGCCGACGAACGCTGCGAGCTGATCACGGTCGTCGGCGATCCCGGCGTCGGCAAGTCCCGACTCGTCGCGGAGGCGCTCGAGCAGATCGATGCGCGTGTCCTCCGCGGCCGCTGTCTCTCCTACGGCGAGGGGATCACCTACTGGCCCGTGATCGAGGTGGTCAAGCAACTTCGGGCACGTCCGGACGACGAGCACGCGGCGATGGCGATCAGCTCGCTGCTCGGCGAGACCGAGACACTCGCCGGCACGGACGAGATCGCCTGGGCGTTCCGCAAGCTGCTCGAGGAGCAGGCCCCGCTGGTCGTCTGTTTCGACGACATCCAGTGGGGCGAGGAGACGTTCCTCGATCTGGTCGAGTCGACGGCCCTCCTCTCGGCCGGCGCTCCGCTTCTGATGGTGTGTATGGCGCGCCCGGAGCTGCTCGACCGCAGGCCCGGCTGGGCGGGGGTGTTGCGCTTGGAGCCGCTGCCGGAGGCCGAGGCGGGCGCGCTCGTCGGCGACGCCGTTCCGGACGAGGTGCGTGAGCGGATCGTGCGCGCGTCGGGAGGCAACCCGCTCTTCCTGACCGAGATGGCGGAGCTCGGCGACGCCGACGGAGCGGAGCTCGAGGTTCCCGCGACGCTGCGGGCGCTCTTGACGGCGAGGCTCGACCAGCTCGACGATCAGGAGCGGAGGGTTCTCGAGCGGGGTGCAGTCGAAGGAGAGCTGTTCCATCGCGGCACCGTCCAGGCGCTTGCCCCGGAGGAGACGGAGGTGACGCCGCGCCTGGCCGCGCTCGTGCGGCGCGACCTGCTCCGCCCCGACCGTCCGGTGCTGCCGCATGAGGACGCCTTCCGCTTTCGCCATCTGCTGATCCGGGACGCCGCCTACGACGCGCTCCCCAAGGCGACCCGCGCCGAGCTGCATCGCCGCTTCGCCGACTGGCTCGAGACGCACGGAACGAGCCTCGTCGAGCTGGACGAGATCGTCGGCTACCACCTCGAGCAGGCATTCCGCTACCGCAGCGAGCTGGGACAGCCGGCTGAGCAGCTGGCCGAGGGTGCCGCGCAGCGGCTGGCGGCTGCGGGCCGGCGTGCTCTCTGGCGAGAGGATCGGCGCGCCGCGAACTCGCTGTTCGAACGCGCGCTCGCGCTGACCAGGCCCCGGCGGCTCGACGTCCTGCTGGAGGTCGACCTGGCGGCGACGCTGTTCATCGAGGACACTCGTCGCGCGGTGGCGATCGTCGAGGCGGCGGCCGCGCGCGCCGCTGCCGAAGGCGACGAGACGGGCGAGGCATTCGCGCGCGCCATCGCCGCGTACCACAGGTTCAACCTGAACGAATGCACGGCCGACGAGCTCGAGCCGCTGCTCCTGGCCGCTTCGCCCCTCCTCGAGCGCCAGGGCGACCACGCAGCGCTCGTCTACGTCTGGGAGATCTTTGCGATTGCGGTTGCCAATTCCCGGTGGCAATGGGCGGACGCGGCCAGGGCGAGCCGGCAGGCGCTGGAGCACGCAAGGCTCGCAGGCCAGCAACGGAGCGGGCTGTTCTGGATCGAGCTGGCGCTCTGCTACGGGCCCGTTCCGGCCGCCGAGGCCCTCGAGCAGCTCGATGCGTTGCTGCCCACGTCGCCCGCCCCGTACTCGTTGTTCACGAGGGCCTGGCTCCTGGCGATGCTCGACCGCTTCGAGGAGGCCATCCCGCTGGCCCACGAGTCGAACGAGCGCCAGCGTGAGCTGGACGGCCGCCGGATCGGCGAGATCCGGCTGGCCGAGATTGCGCGGCTGGCCGGAGACCACGAAGCGTCGGCTCGCCACCTCGAGGCGCTCTGCGCGTGGCTGGAGGACAGAGAACAGCTCGGCCTCCTGCCGACCTACCTCGGTCTGCTCTCACGCGAGCTCTGCGAGCTCGGCCGCTTCGAGGAGGCGGAAGCTCGCGCCCACCGAGCCCGCGAGCTCGCCGGCGAAGATCCGATCGAGGGCTGTGTGTGGCGGCCGGCGCTCTCGCTCGTCCATGCGCATCGTGGTGAGCATCAGGCGGCCGAACGTCTCATCCGGGACGCCGTGGCGGGAGCCGAGGTGACCGACTCTCTCGTGCTCCAGGGAGACACGTTCTACGACCTGGGCGAGGTGCTCGAGGCGGCGGGACGTCGCGACGAGGCGACGGCGGCGTGGCAGGAGGCGCTCGGGCGCTACGAGCGCAAGGCGATCATCCCGCTCGCGCGCCGCGTGCGTGACCGGCTCGCGTCGCTCCAGCCGGCCTAGGCCCGCTCGCGCGCGGCGGCGAGGATCTCCTCCGCCTCGTGGCGGTTGCCCCAGCCACGGGTGTCCGTGCGCTTCGACGGCTCGAGATCCTTGTAGCGCTGGAAGAAGTGCTCGATCTCGTCGCGCAGCTCGTTCTGGACGTCGTGGATGTCGGCCACGCGCTCGAAGGCCGGGTCGCCGAGCGGCACGCAGAGCAGCTTCTCGTCCGGCCCCTTCTCGTCGGACATGTGGAAGACGCCGATCGTGCGGACGCGGATCCGGCAGCCGGGGAAGGTCGGGTCGGAGACGAGCACGAGCGCGTCGAGCGGGTCGCCGTCCTCGGCGAGCGTCCCCTCGACGAAGCCGTAGTCCGCCGGGTACGTCATCGCCGTGAAGAGACGCCGGTCGAGGACGATCCCGCCGAGCTCCTCGTCCCACTCGTACTTGTTGCGCGAGCCCGCCGGGATCTCGACGAAGACGACCGCGCCCGTGCTCATGCCCGGGCGGCGGCTGGCACGAGCGCGCGCTCGAGATCGTCCACGAGATCCGCGGCCGACTCGATCCCGACCGAGAGGCGGACGAGGTTCGGCGGCGCCGCGAACGGCGCGTCGGCCGTGGCGGCGTGCGTCATCCGTGCCGGCACCTCGATCAGGCTCTCGACGCCGCCGAGCGACTCGGCGAGCTGGAACAGCCGCGTCCGCCCGGCGAGCGCCTCGGCCTCCTCCGGCGACTCCGCGAGGAACGAGACCATGCCGCCGAAGTCGCGCATCTGGCTCGCGGCGATCGTGTGCCCGGGATGCGACGGGAGCCCCGGGTAGAAGACGCGCTCGACGCGCGGATGGCGCTCGAGCACCGCTGCCACGTCGATCGCGTTCGCGCAGTGCTGCCGCATCCTCAGCGCGAGTGTCTTGATCCCGCGCAGCACGAGCCAGGAGTCGAACGGCCCCGGCACCGCGCCGAGCGACTTCTGCAGGAAGCGCAGGCGCTCGGCCACCGTCGGGTCGTTCGTGGCCGCGAAGCCGCCGATCACGTCGGAGTGGCCGCCGAGGTACTTCGTCGTCGAGTGGACGACGATGTCGGCGCCGAGCTCGAGCGGCCGCTGCAGGTACGGCGTCGCAAACGTGTTGTCGACGACGAGGAGCGCGCCCACGGCATGCGCGGCCTCGGCCGCCGCGCGGATGTCGATGACGTTGAGCATCGGGTTCGAGGGCGTCTCGATCCAGACCATCCGCGTCGAGTCGTCGAGGTGCTCGGAGAGGCTCGGGAACTGCTCCGCCGGCAGGTAGTCGAAGCGGTAGCCCTTCGGCTCGTAGACCTGCGACGTCATCCGGTAGACGCCGCCGTAGACGTCGGCGATGAGAACGACGCGATCGCCCGGATTGAGCAGGTGGAAGACGGTCGTCGTCGCGCCGAGGCCGGACGAGTACGCGAGGCCGTACTCGGCCGACTCGAGCGAGGCGAGCGCGGTCTCGAGTGCGTGCCTCGTCGGGTTCGCGACGCGCGAGTAGTCGTAGCCCTTGTGCTCGCCGACGGCGTCCTGGACGTAGGTCGCGGTCTGGTAGATCGGCGTGATGATCGCGCCCGTCGCCGGATCCGCCTCCTGGCCGACGTGGATCGCGCGCGTCTCGAAGTCCACGTCTGGAGTCTAGAAGCGCCAGACGGCTCCGTCGTTCGACATCGAGACGAAGGCGCCGGACTGCGTCGCCGCGATGCCGAGCGGCGCGTTGCCGGCCGGGATCGTGCGCGAGACCACGTTGTGCGCCGGGTCGACGACCGAGATCGTGTTCGAGTCGATGTTGGGCACCCAGAGCTCGCCGCCGACCCAGGCGCTCGCGAGCGGGTTTGCGCCGACACGGATGGACGAGGTCACCTTCCGGGTCCGGGGATCGAGCCGATAGACGCGATTCGTCTCGCTCGACACCCACAGGGCGCCGTTGCCGGGCGTGATCCAGTCCGCCTTCGGAACCCGGATCCGCACGGTGATCCGGTTGGTGCCCGGATCGACGCGCATCACGCGGCCGCGCGAGAGATCGCTCACCCAGAGCGCGCGATTCGCGTAGACGAGGCCGTTGGGATCGCCGAAGCCGCGGATCCTCGCGACCACCTCGTTCGTGCGCGGATTGATTCGCGCGACGGCTCCGTCGGCCTCTAGCGAGACCCAGACGCTGCCGCCGCCGAACGCCGCGGCGAACGCCTGGTAGCCGACCTTGATCCGCTTCGTGACCTTGAGCGTCCCCGGCCTGACGCGCGCGAGGGTGTCGGCGGCCTGGCTCGCCACCCAGATGCTGCCCGCGCCCGCGGCGAGTCCGTAGGGCCGCGAGCCGAGGCGGGTCTTGCCGCTGACGCGGGCAGCGCTCGGGTCGATCCGCACGAGGCGGTCGAGGGAGAGGTCGGTCGTCCACAGCGAGCCGTAGGCCGAGACGAGGATGCCGCCGGTCGTCCCGATCGGGATCTTCTCCGGCTGGCTCGACGCGGACGTCGCCGACGCGAGGAGGCACGCCGTGAGGGCGGCGAGCGACGCTGTGCGAAGATACCGCAAGGTTGCGCCGTTATACCACAAGGTTGATGTAAATGCCGAGTGCCGCCGGCGGGCCGACGATCCTGCTCGACCTCTTCCTGACGAACCAGCACCGGAAGCGGATGATCGAAGCGGCGCTCGTGCAGACGGAGCTGCCGCCCGAGGACTACCCCGTGTACGTGATCGTCGGAGCGGAGGGGCCGTGGACGCCGACGCGCCTGGCCGCGCGGCTCGAGATGCCGCTCTCGACGGTGCTCTTCCGCCTCGGCCGGCTCGAGCGGCGCGGCCATGCCGAGCGCATCCCGAACCCGGACGACGGCCGCTCGTACCTAATCCAGCTCACGCAGAAGGGCGAACAGCTGCTGGGGCAGGCGAGACCCGCGTTCCGTGACTACGCGGAGGCGGTCGAGGGACGCCTCGGGGCGGAGCGCGTCGACGCGCTGCGGGCCGGCCTCGAGGAGCTGCGGCAGGCCGTGGTCGCCGAGCTCGACTCCCGCCGGGGTTAGGCTCGCGCGCGTGAACGAGCGGGAGCGCAAGCGGATCGTGGCGCAGTGCGAGCGCTTCGTCACGGGCTGGACCGCTCCGCGGGATCCGGCCGAGGTATTCCGTGCGCTCGCCGAACGCGCGGGGCCGCCGCTCGACGTCTACGGCGGCGGCGACAGCGTCAAGCGCCTCGAGGCCCGCGTGGCGGGGCTCCTCGGAAAGGAAGCGGCGGTGCTCTTCCCGAGCGGCACCATGGCCCAGCAGGTCGCCCTGCGGATCTGGTGCGATCGCCACGGGTGCGCGACGGTCGGCTTCCATCCGCAGTGTCATCTCGACGTGCACGAGGAGCGCGGCTACGAGCACCTCCACGGCCTGCACGCCCGCCCGATCGGCGACCGCGACCGGCTCGTCACGCGACGCGATCTCGACGAGGTGGGCGAGCCGCTCGGCGCGCTCCTGCTGGAGCTTCCGCAACGCGATCTCGGCGGCCAGCTGCCCACGTGGCGCGAGCTCCGGTCGCAAACGACATGGGCGCGCCGGCGAGGCGTCGCTCTACATCTCGATGGAGCACGCCTCTGGCAGTGCGGGCCGTTCTACAAGCGGCCGCTGTCCGAGATCACGGCGCTGTTCGACACCGTGTACGTCTCGCTGTACAAGGATCTCGGCTCGCTCGGCGGCTGCGTTCTCGCCGGGCCGGCCGACGTGATCGCCGAGGCGCGGGTCTGGCGTATCCGGCATGGCGGCAGGCTCTCGACGTACGAGCCGATGGCGCTGTCCGCGGAGCAGGGTCTCGACGAACGCCTCCCGCGCATGCCGTCGTTCGTCCGCAAGGCACGCGAGATCGGCGTCGCGCTCGCCGGTGTCGACGGCGTGGACGTCGTTCCCGATCCGCCGCAGACCGCGATGTTCCACGTTTACGTCCGCGGCGAGCTCGACCGGCTAGAGGACACGCTCTTCGAGCTCGCGAAGGAGACCGGCACCCTGCTCGGCACCTACTTCGCGCCGACTTCGGTGTCCGGCCTCCAGAGGACCGAGATCAACATCGGGCCGCCGTCGCTCGACGTGCCGACCGCCGAGATCGCCGAGCTGTACGGGGAGCTCGTCAAGCGGGCTGCGCGACCGCGTCCGCGCCGAGGAACGCGGCCAGGCTCGCAAGCGGCTCGTCCAGGTCGATCGGCCTCTCGCCGGGCTCCCACCAGAGGCCGTTGACGCGCAGCACCTTCTCGCGGCGGTCGAAGACGGGCTCGATCCGTCCGACGATCCGGTCGCCGTGGAGGATGGGAAGGACGTAGTAGCCGTACTCGCGCTTCGCCGCCGGGACGTACATCTCGAGCCGATAGCGGAAGCCCCATAGCGCCTCGAGCCGGTCGCGGTCGTGGATCAGACGGTCGAACGGCGAGAGGAACGTCGTGCGCTCGGGCACGGCGCCGTCCTTCGCGTCCGGATGGGCGACGAGCCGGCCTCGCTCGAGTCGCACGCCGATCGCGCGGAACCGCTTCTCCTCGTAGAGACGCCGCGCCTGCGGCAGCGGAAGCGTCTCGGTCTCGGGGTACCAGCGCTCGGCGAGATCCCAGATCCGCTGCTTGCCCTGACGACCCACGACCGCGACCTCGCCGCGGGCGCTCAGGCACTCGAGCATCAGTCCCATCTTGCGCGCGCCCCACCAGCGGTGACGCTCGCGGCTGTGGCTCGGAGCGTCCTCGATCTCGCGTGAGAGGAGAGGCCCGCGGTCGCGGAGCTCCTTGAGGACGTAGCGCCGGTAGGCCGCGTGCTCCTGCAGCCACGCGATGATCCGCAGGTCGAGCGGCCTGTCGCGGCGCCGCATGAAGGCCATGAGGATCGGCAGGTCCTCTACCGGATAGAGGAACGCGTCCCACTCGACGAGCTTCCGCTGCTTCCAGAGCAGGCGGTCGAGCTCGGCCGTGTTCCACGGGCCGAGCCGGCTCCACAGGACGAGCTGCTGCGGCGGTGCGACGCTGGAGATCGGGTCGAGCTGGAGGAAGCCGAGGCGGCGGACGGTCGAGAGAACTCCCTTCGCGCTGCCGTCGAGCCACTGCGCGCGGATGGCGATCCGCCGCGCTTCCTCGACGGTGACCGGCACGCCGCCGGCGGCGTCGCTGAGCCGGTCCCTCACTGGTACCGAACCTCCTCGAGGCCCAGCACGCGGGCGAGACGCGGCGCCGCCCGCTCCAGCTTGGCCACGACGTTGCCGCGGGCACCCGGCTCGGGATGGAAACGGCGCACGTGCAGCACTCCTCCGGCGCGGTCGGACTTCAGATCGGCGCGGCCGACGATCCGGTCGCCGGCGAGCAGCGGGAGGACGTAGTAGCCGTACAGACGCTCCGGCTCTCGCTTGTAGACCTCGATCACGTGGCGGAAGTCGAAGAGCCGCTCGAGCAGGGGCCGGTCCCAGAGGAGGTTGTCGAAGGGGCAGAGGAGGACCGGAGGCGCAGGGTCGCCGTCCAGCTCGGCCGCGGCGTCGAGGTAGAAGGGCGGCCCGCCGTCGTCGGTGTGCACCTCGCGGACGAGTCCGTCGTCGACGAGCGCGAGCAGGTGTTCGTGGAGCCGTGCTCGCCCGCCCTTGAGCCGCCAGTGCTCGCGGATCGCCGGCTCGGTCAACGCGCCGCGGGCACGCACGGCGAGAAGCGCAAGCGTGCGCAGGGTCTCGTCCTCGTCCGGAGTCGGGGCAGCGAGGATCGCAGGCGGGATCACGCGCTCCGCGAGGTCGTACCTGCGCTGGAACGACTCACGGCCGGCGACGACGAGGACACCGCGGTCCCACAGCGCCTCCAGCACCGCCTTCGCAGGCGTCCGGCCCCACATGTCCGAGCTCGTGCGGACGCCGCCGAAGTCACGCGACGAGAGCGGACCCTCGGCCCGGATCCGCTCCAGCACCGGCTCGACGAGATCGGCGTGGTCGCGAAGGGCGCGGTCGTGGATGCCCCAGTGACCTCCGCCCTCCATCGCGCGGCGGAAGTGCGGCCACAGCTCGATCGGCAGCAGACACGCCTCGTGGGCCCAGTACTCGAAGACACGGCCCGCTCCGAGCAATCCCTGCAGCGCAATCTCGTCGTAGGCGCCGATCCGGCTGGACAGCGTGAGGCGGTGTGCCCGGTCGACCGTCGAGATCGAGTCGAGCTGGACGGCTCCGAGGCGGCGGATCGCAGCTTCGGCGTCGCCCGGCTGCGCGCGGCGGAAGCGCGAAGCGTACGACTGCGTCGAGACCGCGACCCGCCGGATCGCGGCGAGCTTGACTGCGACCGCCGTCATGATCCCTCTACCTACCAGGTAGGTGCGCCGCCGCGCCGCGCGACTCGATAGCCTCTCGCCCGTGCCGCGCCCGAGACGGAAGAATCCGTGGACCTCGACCGGTGAGGTCCTCATCTGGGTGCTCTTCGTGGCGCTCCTGTTCCCGGCGGCCTTCGCTGGCTGGGCGGTCGGTCACTACACCTCGCTCGGTGGGAAGCCCTCCGGAACCGTCGTGCACACCGTGACGGCGGCGTCGTCGGCCCCCGCGACGACGTCGGCCGCGCCGACGACCTCGGCGGCGACGACGACGTCCGGCGGGAAGACGACCACGACCTCGGGCGGCGGGGGCGGCGGTGCCGGCAACGCGGCCGCCGGCAAGGCGGTGTTCGCCTCGAACGGGTGCGCCTCGTGCCACACCTTCAAGCCCGCGGGCGCGACCGGCACGATCGGCCCCAACCTCGACACGGCTCCCTCGTCCGACGCGAAGGCCGACCACAGCATGGCCCTCGCGGCATTCATCAAGGAGTCCATCGTCCAGCCGGACGCCTACATCGCGAAGGGCTACTCGAAGGGGATCATGCCGACGACGTTCGGCCAGTCCCTCTCCAAGTCGGACCTGAACAACCTCGTCGCCTTCATCGCCTCCGGCTCGAGCTCCTAGCCGCCTGCATGGAATCGGTGCCTTGCGGGTAACCCCGCGGCATGCCATGGGCAGTGATGAACTCGGCTTGCCGAGAGGCGGAGCGAATGAAGCAGGAAGAGCCTGAGCACTTCGACGCGATCGTCACGGAAGCGGTCGTGGCGCAGCCCGAGCTGGGGGAGAGGGATCCGCTGCAGCTCGTGACGCTGTGGGTCTACGACCAGCGCGTGCGTACTTGAGCCTCGGGCTCAGGGTCGAGTCGGCTAGGCGCGCGTCCCGCTGAGGACGTCGACGACACGCTCCTCGGCGTCGTCGGCGTACCCGGGGCCGAGCTTCTCCTCGAGGATCTTCCGCAGCTCGCCCGTCTCGGCCAGCTCCTGCGTGATGTCGGCGCCGCCGACGAGCTCGCCCTTGACGAACACCTGCGGGATCGTCGGCCAGCCCGA
>Ga0070717_10003116_pt1 | contig 11832 bp, 12 predicted proteins | sample LARL113metaG_FD_71366 | JGI IMG/M metagenome (GOLD analysis project Ga0070717, IMG submission 71366) | Corn, switchgrass and miscanthus rhizosphere microbial communities from Kellogg Biological Station, Michigan, USA - LAR L11-3 metaG | ecosystem: Host-associated > Plants > Roots > Rhizosphere ...
GCCCGGCCGCGCCGGCGTCGACCACGCGCGCCTGGCGCAGCACCGGCAGCATCTCCTGCGTCCGCACCACGGCGTCGTCGCCCGCGTCCAGCACCGACGCCAGCAGGTCGTCCAGGGACGCATCGGCGGGCTCGGCCTCGGCCCGCTCCGCCATCGCCCGGATCGCTGTCAGCATCGTCCCCTCGACCGGCTGGCGAACGGCGCCGTAGGCGGCGTCGCTGGCCGCGCGCAGCGCTCGCGCCACGGTGCCCGCGTCCACCGGTCCCGCACCCGCCCCCAGCGCCTCGGCGAAGCCGCGCACGATCTGCGACAGGATCACGCCGCTGTTGCCGCGCGCGCCCATCAGCGCGGCGCGGGTGGCCGCGTGCGCGATCGTGGCCCGGTCGGCATCCGGCGGCAGCTGCTCCAGGCCCTGCGTCAGCCTCGTCACCGTGTCGGCCAGGTTGCTGCCGGTGTCGCCGTCGGGCACCGGGTAGACGTTCAGGTCGTTGATCCGCTGCCGGTGCACCTGCAGCGCCCCCTGCCCGCCCCGCGCCAGAGCCAGCGCCCGCTCGAGCGGCGTCATGTGGTGCGCTTCACACCCTGTATGTGGATCTGCAGCGTGTCCACCTCGATCCCGGTCAGCTTCTCGACCGTGTACTTCACCCGCGATCGCACGCTGGTGGCAACCTCGGCCAGGTTGAGACCGTACTCGACCACGACGTAGAGGTCGATCGCCAGCCGGTCGCCCTCGCGGCGCACGCCGACGCCCTGAGTGATCCGCTCACGAGACAGCAGGCGTGCCACGCCCTGGCTGAGGCTGGTCGCGGCCATGCCCACGACGCCGTAGCACTCCAGCACCGTCAGCCCCACGATCTGGGCGATCACCTCGCTGGGGATGATCAGATCACCCGCCACCTTGCCAGGCGCGGGAACGGCGGTCAGCTGTGCCCGGTGCATCGTCCGTATGACGTGCCGTCCCCCGGGCAGGTTGCGGGCTATACTGCCGCCGTTCCGTCCGGAAAGGGTTGTCTGCGTGTCCCGAGTCTGCGTGATCTGTGCAAAGAAGCCTGGTTTCGGCAACAACCGGAGCCACTCCATGGTCGCCACCAAGCGGCGCTTCGAGCCCAACTTGCAGCGGATCCGGATCCTGCTCGACGGTTCGCCGACCCGTGCCTACGTCTGCACGCGCTGCCTCAAGAGCGGCCGGGTCACCAAGGCCGTCTAGCGGCAGCGCACAGGCAAGGAGGCCCTCCGTGAAGCTCGACGGCATCCACCACGTCACGTGCATCACCGCCGACGCACCGCGGAACGTCGATTTCTACACGCGGGTGCTGGGCCTGAGGATGGTCAAGAAGACGGTCAACCAGGACGACCCGACCGTCTACCACCTGTTCTACGCGGACGAGCGCGGCAGCGCCGGCTCCGACATCACCTTCTTCGAGTACCCGGGCGCACGCGCCGGCCGGGCCGGCCGCGGGATGGTCAGCTCGATTGTGTGGCGGGTCGGGTCGCAGCAGGCGCTTGACTTCTGGGAGCACCGGCTCGGCGACGACGGAGCCACGGCTGTGCGAAGCGACGGCGGCCTGCGCTTCGACGATCCCGAGGGGCTGGGCCTCGAGCTGGAGCTGTTCACCGGCGCCGACGCGCCGCTGGTGGCCGAGCACCCGGAAATCCCCCACGAGCTGGCGCTGCAGGGCTTCGGCGGCGTCCGCATGTACACCTCCGACATGGAGCGCGGGCACGAGCTGCTGGAGCAGACGCTCGGCTTCGAGCCGCGCGGCGACTCCCGCTGGGAGCTGCAGGGCGAGCACCGGGCAGCGTTCTACGAGCGGCTGCCCGCTCCCGATGAGCCGGGCATCCCCGGTGCCGGAACGGTGCACCACGTGGCCTGGGCGTCGAGCATGGCGGAGCACGAGGACTGGCAGCGGAGGGTGGCGGCCGACGGCTACCACCCCACGCCGGTGATCGACCGCTTCTACTTCAAGTCGATCTACTTCCGCGAGCCGGCCGGCGTGCTGTTCGAGATCGCCACGCTGGGCCCGGGCTTTGCGACCGACGAGCCGATCGAGCACCTGGGCGAGCGCCTGTCGCTGCCGCCCGACTTCGAGCACCTGCGCGACCAGCTGGACGGCGTGCTGACGCCGCTTCCGGACGCGCGCGCCGGCCGCGTCTAGGTCGCGGGCGGCAGCACGCGCATCAGCTCGGCCATCTCGACCGCGGCGTCCGCCGCATCGCTGCCCTTGTTCCCGTGCGCGCCGCCCGCACGGGCCTCCGCCTGCTCGAGCGTGTTGGCCGTGACCACGCCGAAGGCGACCGGGACGCCGGTGGCGGCGGTCGCATCCGTGATGCCGCGTGCGGCCTCGGCGCAGACGTAGTCGAAGTGCGGCGTCTCTCCCCGGATCACGCAGCCCAGCGCGACCACGGCGCTGTGCCAACCGGACTCGGCCAGGCGCCGGCAGGCCAGCGGCAGCTCCCAGGCGCCGGGCACCAGCACCACGGTGATCCGATCCCGCGCGATGCCGTGGCTCTCGAGCTCGGCCACGGCCCCGTCCAGCAGCTTCTGCACGATCTCGGCGTTGAACCGCGACGCCACGATCGCGATGTCGAGCTCGGACTGCGGCTGCCCCGCGATCCGCTTGCACCCGTCCGGCACCACGATGGTGCCGACCCCGAACTCGCTCACGGCCCGAACGGCCCTTCCGTGAACGGGGCGGGCACGGAGGTGTCGAGCTGGCGGCCCTGGTGGGTGATCGTGTGGCCCATCCGCTCGACCTTGGTGCGCAGGTACTCGGCGTTGACCGGGTTGGGCTCGGCCACGATCGGCACCTGCTCGGTGACCGTCAGGCCGTAGCCCTCGAGGCCGACGAGCTTCTTCGGGTTATTGGTCATGACCCGGATGCTGGTCAGGCCGAGGTCGGCCAGGATCTGGGCGCCCATGCCGTAGTCGCGCGAATCGACCGGCAGGCCCAGCGCGATGTTGGCGTCGACCGTGTCCAGGCCCTGCTCCTGCAGCTCGTAGGCCCGCAGCTTGTTGAGCAGTCCGATGCCGCGGCCCTCCTGGGCCAGGTAGAGCAGCACCCCGCGCCCCTCGAGCGCGATCTGCGACAGCGCCCGCTCCAGCTGCTCGCCGCAGTCGCAGCGCAGCGAGTGGAACACGTCGCCGGTGACGCACTCGGAGTGGACGCGCACCAGCACGTCGGGGGCGTCGCGCACGTCGCCCATGACGAGGGCGACGTGGTGCTGGCCGTCGATCATCGAGCGGTAGCCGTGCGACACGAAATCGCCGTAGCGGGTCGGCATCTGGGCGCTCGCGATCCGCTCCACCAGCTTCTCGCGGCGATGGCGGTAGGCGATCAGGTCGGCCACGGTGATCATCTTCAGGCCGTGCTGCTCGCAGTAGGGGATCAGGTCGGGCAGCCGCGCCATCGAGCCGTCCTCGTTCATGACCTCGCAGATCACGCCGGCCGGCGAGAACCCGGCCAGCCGCGCGAGGTCGACGGAGGCCTCGGTCTGGCCGGTGCGCTCCAGCACGCCGTAGTGCTGCGCGCGCAGCGGGAACACGTGACCCGGCTGGACGAGGTCGTCCGGCCGCGACTCCGGGTCGACCGCGACCTTGATGGTGTGCGCGCGGTCCGCGGCCGAGATGCCGGTGGACACCCCCGAGCTGGCCTCGATCGAGACGGTGAAGGCGGTGCCAAACTGCGTGCGGTTGCGCTCGGTCATCATCGGCAGGCCCAGCTCATCGCAGCGTTCGGCCGTCAGCGCCAGGCAGATCAGCCCGCGCGCGTGGCGGGCCATGAAGTTGACGGCGTCGGGCGTGATGCAGTCGGCCGCCATCACCAGGTCGCCCTCGTTCTCGCGGTCGGGCGAGTCGACGACCACGATCATGCGGCCGGCGCGCAGCTCGTCCAGGGCCTCCTCGACCGTTGCGAACGGCGAGTCGACGAGGTCTGGGTAGAGCCTGTGGTAGGTCTCGTCCACGGTCATCGCCGTCAGCGTATCACCCGGTTTGTGACGCTCGGCCGGCCTGCATCCGTTCAACGTACTTGCCGAACAGGTCGGCTTCCAGGTTGATCTGGTCGCCCGGGGTCAGGCGGCCCAGGTTGGTGACCTCCAGGGTGTGCGGAATCACCGACACCGAGAAGCTCTCATCATCGAACGCGGTCACCGTCAGCGCGACGCCGTTGACGGCGATCGAGCCCTTCTCGATCACGTAGCGCAGCACCTGCTCGGGCGCCGCGAAGGTCATGTTGACGGCGTCCGCCTCGGCGGCGATGTCGCGCAGCGATCCGACGGCGTCGACGTGGCCCTGGACGAGATGGCCGCCCATGCGATCGCCGGCCCGGAGGGCGGGCTCGAGGTTGACCTCGTCGCCCGGCCCCAGGCGCCCCAGGTTGGTGCGCCGCAGCGTCTCGGGGACGGCGTCGAAGGCGAGCAGGGCACCGTCGATCTCGGTGACCGTCAGGCAGCAGCCGTCCACCGCGACCGAGTCGCCGATGGCGGCGTCGGCGGCGATCCCGGGCGCGCGCAGGCGCAGCCGCGGCGGCGGCTCCACCACCACGCCCTGCTCGATCACGATCCCGGTGAACATCGCCGCTCCTCCTCAGACCTCGTGCACGTCGGCCACGAGCAGCGTATCCGGGCCGACCGTGCGGCTGCTCAGCTCGAGCTCCCCCTCGCCCAGCCGCATGGCAGGCCAGCCCGCGAGCGCATGCGGGCCCGCACCCAGCACCAGCGGCGCGATGAACAGCGCCAGCCGGTCGACCAGGTCGTCGGCCCGGAGCGCCGCGGCGAGGGTTGGGCCTCCCTCGAGCAGCAGCGTCACCACGCCTCGGCGACCCAGCTCCGCCAGCGCCTGGCCGGCGTCGCCCGCCTCGATCACCTCGACGCCGGCCGCGATCAGCGAGGGGATCCCGGGTGCGCCGGGACGGCAGACCACCACCACGGGGCCTTCGCCGACGCTGCGAACCAGCGCCGAGCCGAGGGGCAGCCGCGCCGCGCGGTCGAAGACGACCCGCAGCGGCTGTCGCTCAACGAGCGGCACGCACTCGCGGGCGGTCAGGGTCGGGTCGTCGGCCAGCGCGGTGCCGATGCCGACGGCGACGGCGCCCGACCGCGCCCGCCACTCGTGCACGAGCGCACGGCTCTGGGGCGAGGAGATCCAGCGCGGCTCGCCGCCGGGAACGGCCACGCGGCCGTCGATGCTGACGGCGGCCTTGTAGGTGACGTGCGGGCGCCCCAGCCGCACCACGGTGCGAAAGCCGGCGTTCTGGCGGCGGGCGCGGCGCTCGATGTCGCCGGTGGCCAGTTCCACCTCCACGCCCCCGGCCCGCAACCGCTCGATGCCCTGTCCGTTGGTGCGGGGATCCGGGTCGATCGCCGCGATCACCACGCGGGCGACCCCGGCGGCGATCAGCGCGGCTGAGCAGGGCGGCGTGCGGCCGTGGTGCGCGCAGGGCTCGAGGCTGACGTAGGCGGTGGCACCGGAGGCGTCGCCGGCAGCCGCCAGCGCGACCACCTCGGCGTGCGGTGATCCCGGGCGCTCGTGCCAGCCCTCGCCGATGACGGCACCGTCTCGCACCAGCACGCACCCGACCATTGGATTCGGCGCAGCGGTGCGGGCGCCCAGCTCGGCCAGCTCGAGGCACCGCTCCAGGTACCGGAGATCCTCCGGGCTCATTGCTAAACCCGGGTGGGGCCGGCGGCGAGCGTGACCAGCTCGCGGTAGGCGTCGGCCGGTGCCGGCGTCGAGAAGATGGCCGAGCCGGCGACCATGATGTTGGCGCCGGCGCGGTGCACGTCTGCGATGGTGGCCGGCCCGACGCCGCCGTCGACCTCGACCTGGACGGGCTCGCCGCGCACCTCGGCCAGCTCGCGCATGAGCGGAAGGCGGTCGAGCGTCGCGGGAATGAAGGCCTGGCCGCCGAAGCCGGGATTGACGCTCATGCACAGCAGCACGTCAGCGTACCGAGCCGCCTCCTCGATCGCCGCGACCGGGGTGGCCGGGTTCAGCGTGACGCCGGCCCGGCAGCCGAGGTCGTGGATGGCGTGGAGGGTGCGGTGCAGGTGCGGGCAGGTCTCGACGTGGACGGTGATGCTGTCCGCCCCGGCCGCCGCAAACTGGTCGATATGGCGCTCCGGCTGCTCGATCATCAGGTGCACGTCCGCGAAGCCGCCGCGGTCGTGAATGGTCTCGGTGATGTCGGCGACCATCTTCGGCCCGAAGGTGATCACGGGGACGAAGTGGCCGTCCATCACGTCGATGTGGATGACCCGGGCGCCGGCGTCCAGCACCTCGGCCACCTGTTCGCGCATGCGGCCGAAGTCCGCCGACAGGATCGACGGAGCCACCTCGACCGTAGAGGGCCACTCCCGCATGCGCTGGCAGGATAGTGAAGCGCCCGGGTGCGATGCGCAGACACGGCTCCTGCGCGGCGTTCGTGACACCTCGGCGGGCACCCTGTGACCCCGGCGTTGGCAACACCGGTGCCAGGCGCCGGTGTTGCGGTCCCGGGCGGGCGTCGCCGCGGGGAGCGCAGCCGTGCGGGCTCGCGGCGATCGCGCACGCCGGCCGTTGCATCGCTGCAACCTGGCCGCAGGCAACGGAACGGTCACGCGGGCCGTTGCAATCACGCGGGCTGGGTCGGGCGTCGGTCAGGCGCCGGTGCGGGCGATGTAGAAGCCGTCGCTGCCCTCGGCCTGGGGCAGCAGGTAGTCCCCGCCGGGCAGCACACCATCGCACTCGTCGCGGCGGAGCGTGCAGACCGAGTACACCAACGCGCCGCCGGATGCCAGCAGGCCGCGGGCGTGCTCGAGCATCGCCCGCTGCAGGTTCGCCAGCTCGGCCGCGTCCTCGGGGGTCCGCCGCCAGCGCGCGTCCGGGCGGCCCGCCAGCACCCCGAGGCCGCTGCAGGGCGGATCGAGCAGGATCCGGTCGAAGCCGGCCTCGTCGAACTCCAGCACGTCGGCCCGCACCACCCGGGCGCATGTGGCGCCGAATTGCGCAAGCGTCCGCTCGAGCTCCGTGGCGCGTCCGTCGTGTCGCTCGACGCAGACCAGCTCGCCCCGGTCCTCCATCAGCGCCGCCAGCTGCCCGGACTTGCCGCCCGGCGCCGCGCACAGGTCGAGCACGCGCATGCCCGGCTGCGGGTCGAGCATCCGCGCCGGCCGCATCGACGCACGCGACTGCGGCCACACCGCCCCGCTCCTGAACGCCTCGGAGGCGGTCACGTCGATCATCTCCTCCAGCACCAGCGCCTCCGGCAGCCCCTCCACCGTCCGTGTCGCCGCACCCAACTCCGGCGCATCAGCCCGCAGCGTGTTCACCCGCACGCACAGCTCCGCCGGCCGGTTCTGCGCCTCCGCGCAGGCGTTCGCGCCGTCGGCTCCCATCAGTGCCTCCCACTCCTCCATCACCCAGTCCGGGTACGAGAACCGCAGCCCCGGCGGCAGCGCCTGCACCCACTCCGGGCCGGCCTCCGCGATCCGCCGCAGCACCGCGTTCGCCAGCCCCGCGACCTGCGCTCCCGCCACGTCCCGTGCCAGGTCGACGCCCTCGCTGACCGCCGCCCGCGCCGGCACCGCGTCCGAGAACAGCAGCTCATAGCCGCTCACCCTCAGCGCGTTTCGCAGCGGCGCCTGCAGCCGCATCGGCCGCCTGCCGCCCAGCTGCTCGACCGCGTGGTCGACCGTCCGCATCCGCTGCACCGCGCCGTACGCCATCCGCATCGCCTGGCGCCGCTCCCGCCCCTCCAGCCCGGCCGCCTCGCCCGCGAACGCCCGGTCCGCGTACGCGCCCTGCTCGAACGTGCGCCGCACCACCTCGTAGGCCACGCGCCGTGCGTCGTGCCCGCTCACGTCGCGCGCGCGGGCGGCTCGCGCAGCCCGCGCAGGAAGTCCGCCGCCGCCATGCGGCCCTTGCCGGCCGGCTGCAGCTCCAGGATCTGCAGTGCGCCCTCGCCGCAGCCGACCACCAGCTCCGCGCCCACCTCCCCCGCTCCCGGCCCCTCCGCCAGCGGCCGTGCGCGCCACACCTGGCAGGGCCGACCGTCCAGCGCCGTTCGCGCCCCGATGTGCGGCGACAGCGCCCGCACCTTCCGATCCAGCTCCACGGCCGGCCGCGACCAGTCGAGCGCCCGCTCCCCCGCCTCGATCTTGTGGGCGTAGGTGACCCCCTCCTCGCCCTGCGCCCGCGGCTGCGGCCGGTTCAGCAGCGCCCGCTCCAGCAGCGGCACACCCAGCTCGAGCGCCGCCCTCCGCACCGCTCCCGCGTCATCGTGCTCGCCGATCGGTATCCGCTGCTCGGCCAGGATCGGACCCGCGTCGAGCTCCGGCGCCACCTCGATCACCGCCACGGCCGTCTCGGCGTCGCCGGCCATGATCGCCCGTTCCACCGGCGCCGCCCCGCGCCAGCGCGGCAGCGCCGAGGGGTGCAAATTCACCAGCGGGTACGCGCCCAGCAGCGGCGGCCGCAGGATCTGCCCGAATGCCACCACCACCCCCGCCTCCGCCTCCGGCGGCGCGGCGCTCGCATCCTGCGGCTGGGTCAGCGCCAGCCCCAGCTCCTGCGCCGCTGCCGCGACCGGCGGCGCGGTCAGCGCCCGACCGCGCCCGCTGGGCCGATCCGGCTGGCTGACCACCGCGGCCACCTGCACGGCCCCCCGCTCGACGAGCGCGCGCAGTACGTCGGCGCCGAACTCCGACGTCCCGAAGTAGGCGACGTTCACCCGGCGCGCAGGCGCAGCTCGCGCAGCGCCTCGCGGCGTTCCTGATCCTCGGCGCGGTCGAAGATCAGGATGCCGTCCAGGTGGTCGATCTCGTGCTGGATCACCCGCGCCTCGAAGCCCTCGACGTCCACGTCCACCGCATCACCGGACGCGTCACGGCCCGACACCCGCACCCGCAGGTGTCGTGCCACCGGCACCTGCAGCTCGCCCCCGAGCAGCGACAGGCAGCCCTCGGTTCCGACCTCGGTCTCCTCGGAGCGCTCGACCAGCTCCGGGTTGATCAGCACCTTTGGCTCGTCCTCGTCGCCGGCGCGGTAGACCAGGATCCGTCGCAGGATGCCGAGCTGCGGCGCCGCCAGCCCCACTCCGTGGGCGCGCTCCATCACGTCCACCATCCGCTCGGCCAGCTCCTGCACCTCGTCGTCCACCTCGGCAACGGCACTGGCGGCGTTGCGAAGCGCCGGGTCGGGATACTGGCGCACCAGCCGCAGCGCGGCGACGCGCCATGCCCGCCGCTCCTCGGGGGTCGGCCGGCCCTCCTCCTCGGCCTCGCCCTCGACCGGCTCCTCCAGGTGCTCCGCCTGCTGCTCAGACATCGTTCGCCGCCTTCACCGCCGCGTACCCGTCGCCGAGCGCCGCCAGGAACGCCCCGTGCACGCTGGCCGCCGGGATCTGCCGGCCCGCGAACTCGAGGTCGAGCGTCGCGCAGGCGTCGTGCACGACCGTGCAATCGAACCCGAGGTCGGCGGCCGCGCGCACCGTCGCATCGACGCACATGCTGGTCATCATGCCCGCGATCACCAGGTCGGAGACGCCGGCACCGCGCAGCTTCTGCTCGAGATCGGTCTCGCGGAAGCTGTTCGGGAAGGCCTTCTGAGTGACCGGCTCGCCGGCCGCCGGCCGCACCGACTCGTGGATCTCGGCCCCGGGTGTCCCCGCCGCGAGGTACTCGGCGTCGTCGCCCTCCCACACGTGCTGCACGTGGAACACCGGCTCGCCCCGACCGCGGAAGCCCTCCAGCACGGCCGACGCGCGCTCCGCGGCCTGCTCCGGGCCGACCAGCTCACAGCGGCCGCCCGGGAAATAGTCGTTCTGGATGTCCACGATCACCAGCGCTCGCGCCATGCCGGAAGGTTAGTTGAAAGACTGGGGGTCGACGTCGACGACCGCCGTCGCCCCGGCCCGTCGCAGGTCGGCCGCCAGATCGCGCAGCAGGCCCCGGAACACCGCCGCCGCGCGGCGCGGATCGGCCGTCTTCACCAGCAGGTGGCTGCGCGAGCGGTCGCGCAGCCGGAACAGCGGCGCGGGCCCCAGCAGCTGGTCGTCCCCCAGCGCCGGCGCCGCCGCGTCGGCCAGCGTGAGTGCGATGTCCTCGGCCACCTGCGGCTCGGGAGCCGTCACCAGCACCCGCACCAGCCGCCGGAACGGCGGATAGCCCAGCTCGCTCCGCCGCTCCAGCTCGCCGTCCAGGAACTCCTCCACGGCGTGCCGGGCCGCCAGCTCGACCACCCGCGACGCCGGTTCCCAGGCCTGGATCAGCACCCGGCCCTGCGGGTCGCCCGGCCGCCCGGGACGGCCGGCCAGCTGCGTGAGCAGCGCGAACGTGCGCTCCTCCGCCCGGAAGTCCGGCATCGCCATCCCCGTCTCGGCGTCCAGCACCGCCGCCAGCGTGACGCCGGGCACGTCGTGGCCCTTGGCCACCAGCTGCGTGCCCACCAGCACCGCCCGGTCCGCTTCCCGGAACGCCGCCAGCGTCGCCTCCGGCTCGTCGCTGCGGGCCGCCACGTCGGCGTCCAGCCGCAGCACCGACAGCCCCGGGAACAGGTCGACCAGCTCGTCCTCCACCGCCCGCGTGCCGGAGCCGATCCGGGTGATGTCCACCGATCCGCATATCGGACATGCCCGCGGCGGGCGCTCGCTGTAGCCGCAGTGGTGACAGACCAGGCGGGCCTTGCCGTGCAGCGACAGCGACACGTCGCAGCGCGGGCAGCGCCAGCTGTGCCCGCACGACCGGCAGTGGATCGCAGCCGCGGAGCCGCGGCGGTTCTGGAGCAGGATGGCGCGGCCGCCCGCGTCCTCGATCCGCCCCAGCGCATCGCGCAGCGGCCGCGTCAGCGGGTAGCCGCCGTCGTGCCGCAGGTCGACCACGTCCACCGCCGGCAGCGGACCGCCCACGCGCCCGGGCAGCGCGATCCGGCGCGGGATGCCATGCCACGACTCGGGCCGCGGCGTGGCGCTGCCGAACACGACCAGCGCGTCCTCCAGCCGGGCCCGCTTCGCGGCCACGCGGCGCGCGTCGTAGCGGGGATCGCTCTCGTGCTTGTAGGAGGCGTCGTGCTCCTCGTCCACCACGATCATCCCCAGCCGCGGCATCGCGGCGAACACCGCCGAGCGGGCACCCACGACCACGCGGGCCTCGCCGTCGGCGATGCGCCGGTGCTCCGCGCCGCGCCGGGCCGGGGTGAGCGCGCTGTGCAGCACCGCCACGGTGTCGCCGAACCGGGCCTGGAAGCGGGCGGCCGTCTGCGGCGTCAGCGCGATCTCCGGCACCAGCACGATCGCGCCCCGCCCGCCGGCCAGCTCCCGCTCGATCGCCCGCAGGTAGACCTCCGTCTTGCCCGAACCGGTGACGCCGTGCAGCAGCACCTCGTGGGCGCCCTCCGACCGCGCCCGCTCGATCGCGTCCACCGCGGCCTGCTGGGCGTCGGTCAGCGTCACCGGCCGGTCCTCGGAGACCGTCTCCGCGACCGGCTTCAGCCGCCGCTTGGGCGGCGGTGGCGGCACGACCAGCGCCACCGCGCGGGCCAGCGTCGATGCGGTGCCCTCGGCGATCCAGATCGCCAGGTCGAGCAGCGGCTCCGGCAGCCGGCCGGTCACCTCCAGCACCGGCTTCAGCTCGCCGCCGTTCGCGCCCGGCTCGGTCGCGACCGACTCCACGACGCCGTCCACCTCGCGCGCACCGAGCGGCACCCGCACCAGCGAGCCGCGCACCACCTCGGCGGCCAGCTGCTCCGGCACCGCATAGTCGAACGGCCGGTCGACCGCCCGGGCGGTGACCAGCGGCTGGATGCGGGCGATCAGACCGAGGCGGGCTCTTCGAGCCCGCAGGCCTCGCGCAGGGCCG
>Ga0070717_10003118_pt1 | contig 11831 bp, 3 predicted proteins | sample LARL113metaG_FD_71366 | JGI IMG/M metagenome (GOLD analysis project Ga0070717, IMG submission 71366) | Corn, switchgrass and miscanthus rhizosphere microbial communities from Kellogg Biological Station, Michigan, USA - LAR L11-3 metaG | ecosystem: Host-associated > Plants > Roots > Rhizosphere ...
GCGTGCCGGTGACCATGGCGAGGATCACGTCGCGGCCGTGGAGGATGTGGAACGACTCCTCCCAGCAGATCTTCTTCATGATCCGCGCGTACGGCGCGTAGGAGCACTTGAGGAGTGCCTTCTGGCTGATGATCGCCGCCGCGTCGACGAGCCAGGCGATCACGCCGACGTCGCCCCACGTCTTCGTCGGGTAATGGAAGACGTTGTGGAACTTCGCCTTCCCGTCGACGAGATCGGCGAGGCACTGCTCGCGCGGCTTGCCGAGGTCCTCGACCACGCGGTAGATGAGCTGCGCGTGCCCGACCTCGTCTTGCACCTTCGCCGTAAGCGCGAGCTTGCGCTGGAGCGTCGGAGCGCGGAGGATCCACTCGCGCTCGGGCAGGACGCCCATGAGCTCGGAGTTGCCGTGCATCTCGATGAACTTGATCAGCTTCGCCCGGTAGTCGTCCGGCATCCAGTCGGTGGTCTCGACCTGGCCGCCCGCCTGCACGTATTCGAGAAATGCCTGCTCATCCTGGGGAATCTCGACCGCTGCCATGCAGCACCACCTTCCGAACGATCGTTAGCCTCCACAGTCTAGATGTCCGCCCGCCGCACCGAGCTAACCCGCGCCGCCGCCCGCCTCTTCGCGGAGAAGGGCTACCACGGCACGTCGATCGGCGATCTGGCCGAGGCGATGGGCGTGCAGAAGGGCTCGCTCTACTCGCACATCGAGTCGAAGGCCGACCTGCTCTGGGAGGTCGCGAGCGAGGGATCCGCCGCCTTCCACTCGGCGCTCGACTCGGTGCCCGAGGAGGGGCCGGTCGTCGAGCGGATCCGGGCCGCGCTACGGGCGCACCTGCGCGTCGTCGCCGAGCAGCTCGACGTGGCCACGGTGTTCGTGCGCGAGTGGCGCTACCTCGAAGGCGAGCGGCGGGACGAGTTCCTTGCCGAGCGGCGCCGCTACGAGGAGCGGTTCCGCGCGCTCTTCCGGGAGGGTCGCGAGCTCGGCGAGCTACGCACCGATCTCGACGACGCGACGGCCGCGCTGCTCGCACTATCGGCGGCGAACTGGGCGTACACGTGGCTGCGTCCCGGCAGCGCGACCGACGAGCTGGCCGACCGTTTCACCGCGCTCCTGCTCGACGGTATGCGCGGCTACGCGTCTCGCTCCTAGCCGTTTCGGATCCCAGCCGAGCGGGTACCGCGCCGCTCGCTCTTTTGACCAGGGAGAGCTCCAAACAGGGAGGCGATTCATGAGACGGAAGCGATTGCTTCTGCTCGGCGTCGGCGTGCTCCTAGTCGCGGCAGGGGCGCTCGCCTTCGCCGCCGTGGGGAACGGCTCCGAGCCGGCGAGTCAGGACGTGACCGTGCCGGCTGCGGGGTCGAGCACGAGCGTCCAGTGGACGGGGACGATCCCCGCCAACGCGAACCCGACCAGCGACTGCTCGCAGGCGACGGGCACGGTCGCGAACGACAGCCACGGCATCACCGTCCACGTCCCGAGCACCGGCTACACGGGGCTCAAGACGACGTTCTCGTTCCAGATCTCGTGGACGCCGGCGAACCCGACCGGCGCGGAGGACGTGAACGACGAGATCCTGACGGTGGTGAGCGACAACGGCGACGAGGCCGACCAGTCGGAGACGCGGGAGATCGGCTCGAGCGACACCTCCAACACGACGGAGACCGTCGTCGCGACGAACCTTGCGCCCGGCGACTACACGGTCATGGCCTGCGGCTTCGTCAACTCCGTGCCGCAGCCGTACACGGGGACGCTGACCGTCAGCTCGGTGACGCAGACGAGCACGACCGTCGCGTCGACCAGCGCGCAGGGCCTGGCGTTCTCGGCGGCCGTGCCGGCCGATCCCCAGCGGGACGAGGCGGAGCCGCTGATCACCTCGGACAAGGCGGGCCTGCTCTACACCTGCGGCCCGACGGGCTTCTCGAGCGGAGCGGACTACGCCCAGGTCTCGACCGACGGAGGCGACCAGTTCCACCTGCTCGGCACCCCGCCGCGCGGGCAGCAGACGGTCGGCGGCGGCGGTGACTGCGTCGTCGCGACCGGAGAGCTGCCGAACGCCCAGGGCAACTACCAGTACGCGTACGCCGGCCTCGGCGCGTTGAGCGGCTTCTCGACCGCCACGTCCGCCGACAACGGACACACCCTCACGCCGGCGGGAGCGAACACGAGCGGCGGAGTGACGTCGAACGGCGCACTCGCCGACCGGCAGTGGATGACCTTCATCGACGACAAGACGACACTGCTCTCGTACAACCAGCAGGAGCCGCGGAACACGGTCGTGATCAAGTCGACGGACGGCGGGCTCACCTACTCGGCCGCGTCGGCGATCGCGGCACCGGATCCCGACTTCCCGGGGCCGATGCACTGGATCCCGTCGATCCACACGGTCGTGATGCCGTGGACGAAGGGCGAGCAGGTCAACCTCGCGATCTCACAGGACGGCGGGGACACGTGGACCGACTGCGTCGTCGCCAAGGGCGCCACGGTCGCGGGCGGCACCGCCGGCTTCGCGACCGCCGACGTCGACAGCGCCGGGAACGTCTACGTCGCGTGGGCGGACAAGGCCGCCTACCACACGTGGCTCGCGTCGCTGCATGCGGCCGACGTGACGAAGTGCAACCAGTCGATCACAGACGTGGAGGCCACGCCCGACGGCGAGCCGACGGTCCAGCCCGGCTTCACGGCTCCGGTGCAGATGGATCGCGACGCCGTGCAGACGACGGTGTTCCCGTGGGTCGCGGCCGGCGGTGCGACGGGCCGCGCGGCGGTCGCCTTCTACGGCACGCCGCAGGACGGCGACCCGAACACCTCCTCGTTCAAGGCGGCCTGGGACGTCTACGTGAGCCAGACCACCGACGCGTTCGACGCGACGCCGAAGGTCGGTCAGGTGAAGGCGACGACGCATCCGTTCCACTACGACTCGATCTGCCTGAACGGGCTCGGCTGCGACGTCAGCGGCGGCGACCGCTCGCTCGCCGATTTCTTCGCCATCACCTACAACCGGAAGAACGGGAAGCTCTCGGTCGTCTTCGACCGCGGGAACAAGAAGCCGGACGACGCCGCGGGCTACGTCGCGACCCCGATGGTCGTGACCCAGATCGCCGGGCCGTCGAACGGAGGCACCACGTTGAAGGCGCCGAACAACCGCGCGGTCGTACGGACCTCGTCGACCGACCCGACCGGGGACGCGCTCGCCCCGTACTCGAACCTGGTGACGACGCCGTCGCCGGTGAACCAGCCCGCAGGCGACTTCACCAGCGCGGCGATCTCGAGGGATGCGAAGACGCACGGCTTCACGGTCACGCTGAAGCTCGCGAATCTCTCGGGTGCGGCGCTCAGCCAGGCAGCCGGCACCGGCTCCCTCGTCTGGGCGTGGCGCTTCACGAACGGGTGGCAGGACGCCGCCGCGGTCGCGAAGTGGAGCTCGTCGAGCGGCTGGTCGTTCGGGTACGACGACTACACGACCGACCCCGGCACGTGCGGGGGCACCGGCCCGGGCGGCAAGTGCGAGATCTACCCCGGGAACACCGCGATCGCGGGCTCGGTCAACCAGGGCACGGGGACGATCATGCTCGTCGTCCCGGCAAGCGTGCTCCATCCGCTCGGCGCGAACGATCAGTACGGGCGGCCGACGCAAACGGCCGCGAACGTCGGCTCGCGCTTCTACGACGGAACGGCGTTCTCGTTCCAGAACGCCTCTCCGGATCCGTCGACCCAGGGCTGGATGACCCAGCTCGACAACACGCCGGCGTTCGACTTCCTGCTGCCCAAGTAGGAGCGAACCGCACGCGGAGCGGACCGTCGGGTCTTCCCGGCGGTCCGCTCCGCTGGCAAGCTCGCGACATGCGGATCGCGCTCGTCGCCAATCCATTCGCGACCCGCGTGGAGGAGGAGCGGCTCACGCAGGTGTCCGCCGAGCTCGGGCGAGTCGGCGAGCTCGACGTCCTCCTCACCGAGCGGCCGGGACACGCGACCGAGCTGGTCACGGATGCGTGCCGCGCCGGAGTCGACGCGGTGGTCGTCTTCTCCGGTGACGGCGGCTTCAACGAGGCGCTGAACGGGCTCGACTCGGACGTCCCGATCGGCTTCCTCCCCGGCGGCGGGACGAGCGTGCTCTCCCGAGCGCTCGGGCTGCCGGCCGATCCGGTCGAGGCGGCGCGCGCGGTCGCCGCTGCGCTCGAGGAGGGCCGGACGCGCCGGATCACCGTCGGTCGCGTCAACGGGCGCCGCTTCGCGTTCAGCGCGGGCATCGGGCTCGACGCAGAGGCCGTGCGGCGTGTGGATGCGCTCGGCAGGCAGCCGGACGGCAAGCGTCCCGGCGATCTGGCGTTCGCGATCGCGGTCGTCAAGGCGCTGGCGGCGCAGCATGGTCATCTGGAGCCTCAGCTCGAGATCGCCGGCCTGGGGCGTGCGGCGCTCGCCTTCGTCGCGAACGGCAGCCCGTACACCTATGCGAAGGGCGTTCCGCTCCCCATCGCGCCGGAAGCACGCTTCGAGCTCGGCCTCGACGTGGTGGCGCCGGTCCGCCTTCGCCGGCGGACGCTGCCGGGAGCCGCCCTTCGCATCCTGACCGGCCGCGTCCGACACGGGCCGTACCTGTACGGCCACGATCTCGACCGCGTGGAGATCGCGTGCGACCGGCCGATGCCGCTCCACGTGGACGGCGAGGATCTCGGCGACGTCGAGCGCGCGACGTTCGAAGCGGAGCGCGACGCGGTCTCGGTGCTCGCGCCCTTGACTTAGCAAGAAACCCGTGCGCATGCTGCCTCGGCACCACTGTGTGGCCGGGGGATTAGGAGAGGGAATGCGGCATCCCGCGCGTAAGGGCGTGAGGACGATTGTTCTTCGGTTCTTGCCGATCGTGGCAGGCCTCGCCCTGCTTGCGGCCGCGTCCTTCGCCGGGCCTGCAGCCGCAGCCGGCACGTTCGTCGTCAACACGACGGACGACTCGGCCCAGGGAAGCTGCACCACCGCCCCAGGGGGCTGCACTCTGCGCGACGCGATCTCGGCCGCGAACGCGGCCGGCGGCGGCTCGATCCAGTTCCAGATTCCCGGCGCCGCCACCGCCCCCCAGATCACGCTCGGCAGCGCGCTGCCGGCGGTCACCACGAAGATCTCGTTCGACGGGACGCTCCAAACGGTCGGCGTCACGATCGTCAACCTGGGCAATGCCACGATCGGGCTCGACCTCGGGCCGGGCTCCGACGGATCGAGCGTCCACGGACTCGCATTCGGCGGCTTCTCCGACACCGCGATCCTCGTGGAGTCGAACAACGACTCGATCACGGGGAGCTGGATCGGAGTGGCGCCGGACGGCAGTTCTCTGACTACGAGCGCGACAGGGATCCGCGTCACAGGCGGCGGCGCCGTGATCGGCGGCGCCTCGGCCGCCAGCGCGAACACGATCGACGGCTCCGGCCGCGGCATCGTGATCGGCCAGGTCGGCGGCGGGCTCCCCACGCTCAACGCGACGATTCAGGGCAACCTGTTCCAGGGCAACTTCACCGGGATCTACCTCGGTGGCGCGGTCCACACCGTGATCGGCAGTGACGTCGGCCCCGGCGGGCTTGCCAACGTCGACCCCCAGGCCGGCAACGTCATCGCAGGCAGGGGGAAAGGCAGCCGCGCGATCGCGATCAACGACGGCTCCTCGGGCACCGTCGCGGCAGGGAACTTCATCGGCGTCGATCGCCAGGGCGTGGCGACGCCACCGACGAACGACTTCGGGATCTCCGTCACGGACTCTGCGGGCAACCAGATCGGCCCCGGAAACGACATCGCCCACACGGGGCAAGTGGGCGTCCTCGTCAACGACGACGGCAACGGCCCCTCCTTCGCGAACGGCAACCGCATCGTCGCGAACTCGATCTTCGACAGCGGCCAGCAGGGCATCGAGCTCCGCGGTCAGGCCAACGACAACGAGCCCGCTCCGGTCATCACCTCCGTCAACGGAGGGACGGTGTCGGGAACCTTCTCGAGCCCGAGCAGCAACCCCGTCTTCATCGAGCTCTTCATCAACGGCTCCTGCGGCGCCCAGTTCGCGTCGGGGGCGGGCCAGATCTACACGACGTTCATTCCGGCCACGAACGGGCCGTGGAGTGTCCAGCTCGCCGGGCTGAAGCCGACGGACGGCATCACCGCGACGGCCACGGACCAGGTCACGAACGACACCTCCGAATTCTCGAACTGCGAGACAACGGGCTCGATCGCCGGGAGCGTCGACCAGACGATCGTCAAGCCCGTCGACCTGACGTCGGCAGGCACCTCCGACTGGGCGCTGTGGGGATACAACAGCCCCACCACGAATCTGCCGGCTTCGGCGCTGACGCCGAACGAGACCAAGGCGAGCGGCGGCCGGCAGATCAGCGACGCCTCGATCGTCAACGGGAACGGAACGGCCGTGCGCGGCTTCGGTCAGTTCGCGGACAGTCTCCTGCCCTACAACTTCAGCTGGACCGACGGTGCTCCTGACACCGCTGTCCAGAGCGGCCACGGAGGCATCACCGCGCCCGCTGCCGGGCAGGCGCTCTCGTTCACGGTCCCGGCCAGCAGGGCGCCGCGGACGCTGACCGTCTGGACGTCCGCGCACTTCGTCACCGGCACCTTCACCGCCCATCTCTCCGACGGGAGCGCACCGGACTACACGCAGCAGATCCAGGTGGGGCAGGGCAGCTCGCCGAGCACGGGTGACAACACCCCTGAGACCTTCACCCTGCACTACAAGGCCGCGAGCGCGGGCCAGCACCTCACAGTCAGCCTGGCCGAGGTTGCGGACAACTGCGGCCTTTGCGACGACGTCGTGCTCTACGCGGCGGCGCTCTCGACCGACCTCTCCGCGAGCTTCAGCTCGGGCCAGTCGGTCCAGATGTCCGGGTCGGTGCCGATCTCCGACATCCCGCTCTCCGCGTTCGATCCGCAGCCGCCGGGCGTGCCGCCGATCTCGACCAACGGGACGCAGCTGAATCAGACGCAGCTGAACCAGACGCAGCTCAATCAGACGCAGCTCAACCAGACGCAGCTGAACCAGACGCAGTTGAATCAGACCCAGCTGAACCAGACCCAGCTCAACCAGACCCAGCTCAACCAGACCCAGCTCAACCAGACGTCGCCGCTGGCATCGCAGCTGAACCAGACGCAGCTGAATCAGACCCAGCTCAACCAGACCCAGCTGAACCAGACCCAGCTCAATCAGACGCAGCTGAACCAGACCCAGCTGAATCAGAGTCAGCTCAACCAGACCCAGCTCAACCAGACGCCGCTCGATCCGACCCAGTTCCCGGACGGGTGGGCCGGCCTGCTCAAGTACACGACGCTGGCGAACGTCCCGCTCCAGAACATCACGCTCGGCCAGGTCATGTCGCTCACCACGGCTGACGTCACAGTTCCGCCGACGGCCCCGCCCGGCACGACGCCCGATTCGGTGATCAGCACGATCCAGCACCTCACCTTCGCGAACCTCGACATCCGGTCGTCCTCGCTCGCCCAGCTCACCGTCGGCGCCCTGCTCCTCGGGAACCTGGACGTCAACCAGCTGGGCAGCGGCCTCACGGATCGGATCGAGTCACAGCTCAACCAGTGGTGCCTGGGCTTCGCACCCGCCGGCGACCCGCACAGCTTCTGCAGCGGCAACGCGACCGGCACCGGCACGACGGCCGGCGGCGGGCCCGGGATCGGCTACTTCAACCTGATCCAGCTCACCCTCATGGGCGCGCCCGTGCAGAGCCTGCAGCTGAACCAGACGCAGCTCAACCAGACCCAGCTGAACCAGACCCAGCTCAACCAGACGCAGCTGAACCAGACGCCCGTGGGCCACATCGCGCAGTCGGCCTCGGGGATCGCGGGGATGCAGCTGAGCCGGCTCGACCTGACCGCAGGGCTCGGCATGGCCGACCGCCCCGTGAACCTCCTGCCGTCGGGAGTGCCGGCCACGCTCTTCGACTGCTCGAACCCGACCAGCTTCGACTGCACCACCGGAACGCTGGCCCAGGCGCAGGCCGCGGGTGCGATCGACCCCGGCACGACGGTCGGCGACCTCGATCAGGGCAACTTCTTCGTCGGCGTCGCGGGCACGCCGGGAGTCCCGGGCGTCACGATCTCGCAGCTGCTCGACAACGTCCTCGGCCCGAACAGCGCCTACAAGAACACCGCGGACTTCGGCGACCTTGTCGGGCTGCTGCTCCTGAGCGCCGACGTGAACTGGGAGTCGCTGACGCCGAACCTGCTGACCATCTTCGACCCGCATCGGAACGCGCTGTCGATGAGCGCGGACTTCAGCACGGGAGGCACGGGGACGCTGCCGGTCGACGTCAAGATCGACCTCCCGCCCGGCTTCGACTTCGTCCCCGGGTCGGCGACGCTCGTCGAGAACGGCGACGGTGGGTCGTCGATCGCCGATCCGAGGATCACCGGCACCACGGCCGCCGGCTACACGCTCAAGTGGCACTTCAACGCGGCGGACGCCGGTCAGCAATACGCGATCGACTACGCGGCATACGCCGGAACGACGGTTGGGCCCACGCAGGCGACCGAGACGGTCTTCGCGCTCGGCGGAGCCGACTCGAGCACCACCTCGTTCTCGGTCACCGACAGCTTCCCGGGAAGCAACGCGGCGTCGCCGGCCTCGATCGACGTGAGCGGCAAGGGGTCGGTCGAGATGTCGACGCTGCCGACGGCCGGCGCCGTCGACTACTACACGATCCCGATGCCGGCGGCGGGCACGCGGATCCAGGTGCACCTCACGCACCTGCCGGCGGACTACGACCTCGCCCTTTACTCGCCGCGCACGACCTCCGTTCGCACGACGTCGAACCTCGCTCCTCCGCTGCAGGACGGCCTGGTAGCCGACACGCCCGTCGACCTCAACGGCGGTTCGAGCGGCCAGCTGCTGCCGTCCACTCTCGAGGATCGCCCGAATCCGGGCATCCCGCTCGTGCAGCTCTCGGACAATCGGCACCAGGACGACGAGGACGTCGGCATGGTCTCGCCGGGCGGCGGCGGCGTCGTGACCGTCGCTGTGTTCGGCTACAACGGCGCGTTCAGCCCCGACGCCTACACGCTGCGGGTGAAGGAGACGGCGCCCGAGCCGACGGAGATCTGCTCGGCGCGCACGCTCCCGCACGCTGCACCGGCGGCGGACCATGGAACGACGATCGACTCGCTGCCGGCTCTGAGCTCGCTGCCCGCGAACCTGAACACGATCATCCTGGTCGACGAGCAGCGGCTCGGCGACACGTATGGCTCGGCCGACGAAGCCACCGCGGTCGCCAAGCTGAACCACCTGGCCGGCGATGCCTCACTCGGCGTCAGCGGCGTCGTCGTTCCCGTCGAGACGATCTCGGGAGTCCAGACCCTCTACAACACGTGGGACTCGAATCCGTGCGACCCGAACGCGGCCAACGCCGTCGCGAATGCGATCGCCGACGAGGTCGTCGCGATCAAGAACGCCCGGCCGAGCGTCAAGTACGTCGTGTTCGGCGGAGGCGACGACCAGATCCCGTTCTTCCGCCTGCCGGACCTGTCGCTCATCGCGAACGAGAGCGGCTTCGCCGGTCAGTTCCGCCCGAACGAGTACCAGAGCTCGCTCGCCGCAGGCGACCTGCTGAGCGACGACCCCTACCTCGACACCCAGCCGGTCCCGGCGAGCGGCCAGCAGCTCTTCCCGCCGAACCTCGCCGGCGGACGCCTCGTCGAGACGGCCCAGGACATCGCGAACGCGGTCACGAGCTTCGAGACCGCTCCGACCCCGGGGGCCCTGAAGAGCTCGACCGGCTTCGTCTCGGGCTACGACTTCGTCGCCGACGGCAGCCACAGCGTCGCGACCAACCTCGGCAGGAACGGCGTGATCACGCGCAGCCTCATCGACGATCCGGTGCCCGGGATCTCGCTCTTCGGGACGGCCGCGCTGTTCACCGCGGCGTTCCCGACCCTCGGGCCGGCCGACGTCAACTCCTGGAACGGCCACTACGACAACTACAGGGCGCAGATGGCGAACGGGGACATCACCTCGACGTCGAACCTCCCGAGCGGGCTGAACGGCGGGATCTTCTTCACGATGGGTTGCCACGCCGGCTTCCAGACCACCGACGTCGTCATCGGCTCGAGCGTGCTCGACTGGCCGCAGTACTTCGCCCAGCACAACACCGGCTTCGTCGGGAACACAGGCTTCGGGCTGGGCGACACCGACAGCGTGGCCTTCTCCGAGCAGCTGATGGCCAACTTCGCCGGACAGCTCACCAGCACGTCGACGCTCGGCAACTCGCTGCTGCAGGCGAAGCGGCAGTACTACCTCTCGCGCGGCGCGTTCTCGAACTACGACGAGAAGGCCCTCTCCGAGGCCGAGCTCTACGGGCTCCCGATGTACGGGATCGGCCACTCGCCGTCCTCGCTGGCTGCCCCGTCCAGCTCGACGCCCGATCCGGTGACCGGCGCGACGAACTCGACGAGCCCCACCCAGGGCGTGCTCTCGTCGTTCCCCGGCTCCGGAGTCCAGAGCGCCGGCTTCGCCGCGGCGCCGAACTTCGGCGCCGAGCAGACGGGGGCCAACGGCAACTACTTCACGAACGCCGGCCAGGTCCAGGCGCCGAACTACCGCCCGCTGCAGCCGTACGTCAGCCTGCCCGCAGCGCGGAGCGGCCTCGTCGCGCACGGCGTCGTGATCGACACGCTCTCGAGCTCGGACACCACCGGGTTCAAACCGGACAACGTCCGCCCGATTCTCAACTCGAGCAGTACCGAACCGCCGCCGACGTTCACCGACGAGGCCTGGCCGGACAAGATCCCGACGCTCGTCTCCCTCGGCACGGACCAGAGCCTCAACCTGATCACCGGCCAGTTCTTCACGGAGGCAAGCGGTAGCGGGACGACCGGCGTCGAGCGCCTGTGGACGCAGATCGGCGGTCGCGTGACGTACTCGAACAGCCAGGACTTCACGTCGCCGACGATCGACTCGATCAACGCCTTCCAGGGCAGCGGCGTCGTCACCTTCACCGGTCGGTTCAGCGATCTCGACCAGAACGGGGCGCCAGGCACGGTCTCGTTCGCCGAGGTCGTGTACGACGACGGAACCGGGCACTGGACCGCCCTGCCGCTGCAGCACGCGCCCTCCGGCCTGTGGTCCGCGGCGGCTCCCTTCAGCGCTGCGCACATCCAGTACTTCGTCGAGATCTGCGACGCCGCCGGAAACTGCGGCTACAGCTCCAACAAGGGCCGCTACTTCGACGCCCAGCCTCTGCAGTCCGGTTCGGGCGGGCTCACCATCGACCCGAGCCGCAACCCGGATACCGGCAACGGCTGGTACACGGGCCCGCTCAGCGTCACCGCCACGAGCGACGCCCCGGCGGTCTCGATCAGCGTCGACGGCGGCCCTTATACGGCCGGGGCGCTGACGGTCTCCGGTGACGGCGCACATGTCGTCGATGCACGCGACTCCGACGGCAACACGGCTACCGCGGTGTACCGGATCGACACCACCGGCCCGACGATCACGTATTCGATCTCACCGGGCGTGCCCGACGGGACCGGCGGTTGGTACAAGACGCAGCCGAAGGTCACCTTCTCGTGCGCGGACGCGTCCGGCGTCGCGACCTGCGACCAGGGCCCGTTCACGATCACGGACAACGTGAATGGGCAGACCGTGACCGCCAACGCGACCGACAACGTGAACCACTCGAGCCAGCGCTCGGTGACCGTCCAGATGGTGGATTCGACCGCACCCGCGGCCCCGGCGTTCACCGGGATCAGCGCACAGCTGTACCCCGTCAACAGCCTGCCGGCGCAGAGCGCGATCGGCTGCACCTCGAGCGATGCGACGTCCGGAGTCAAGAACTGC
>Ga0070717_10003119_pt1 | contig 11831 bp, 9 predicted proteins | sample LARL113metaG_FD_71366 | JGI IMG/M metagenome (GOLD analysis project Ga0070717, IMG submission 71366) | Corn, switchgrass and miscanthus rhizosphere microbial communities from Kellogg Biological Station, Michigan, USA - LAR L11-3 metaG | ecosystem: Host-associated > Plants > Roots > Rhizosphere ...
TGGTCCCCGTTCAGGCCGTCGATGGTGCCACCCATCGGATAGACCATCAGGCCGCGCGCCATCGCCTCGCGCTTGACCTGCGCGTGCAGCTTCGATTGCGCGGCAAAGGGCGCTTTGGTATCGCGATCGGCGACCAGTTCGACCGAGCGGAACAGGCCGCGTCCCCTGATGTCGCCGACATGATGGTGGTTGGCGAACCGCTCTTCCATCCGGCGCTGCAGATGGCTACCCATGGCGACGACGTTGGCAAGCAAATGATCGCGGCGAATGACCTCCTGCACCGCAAGGCTCGCCGCGGCGGCCATCGGATGGCCCATGTAGGTGTGGCCGTGCTGGAAGAAGCCCGAACCCTTCGAGAACGCGTCAAAAATTTGCCCGCTGAGCAGCACCGCGCCGACCGGCTGATAGCCGCCGCCGAGGCCCTTGGCGATCGCCATCAGATCCGGCGCAACGCCGTCCTGCTCGCAGGCGTGCAGCGTGCCAGTGCGGCCCATGCCGCACATCACTTCATCCAGGATCAACAGCACGCCATAGCGATCGCATATGCTGCGGATGCGCTTGAAATAATCGGCAACCGGCGGCACCGCGCCCAAGGTCGCACCGACCACGGTCTCCGCCACGAAGGCAATGACCTGATCGGGCCCGAGCTCGAGGATCTTGTCTTCCAGCGCTTGCGCCGCGCGCGCCGCATAGCCGGCGTCGCTCTCGCCTGTTTCCTGGAGGCGATAGGCGTAGCAGGGGTCGATATGATGGGTTTCGATCAACAGCGGCCGGAACTGGGCACGACGCCATTCGTTGCCGCCGGTCGCAAGCGCCCCCAGCGTATTGCCGTGATAGCTCTGGCGCCGCGCGATGATGTGCCGGCGCTGGCTTTGGCCTTTCTCGACGAAATATTGCCGCGCCATCTTGATCGCGGCCTCGATTGCTTCCGATCCGCCGCTCACGAGATAGACGTGATCGATGCCTTGCGGCGCATCCTCGACCAGGCGATCGGCCAGTCGCTCGGCGATTTCGGTCGTGAAAAAGCCGGTGTGGGCATAGGCGAGCGCGTCGAGCTGCTTGTGCAGCGCAGCCAGGATGTCGGGATGTCCGTGTCCGAGACAGGAGACGGCCGCGCCGCCGGATGCGTCGATGTAGCTCTTGCCGTTTTGATCGAACAGCTCGATGCCCTTGCCGCCGACGGCAACCGGCATCACGGCATTGGCGGCGCGGTGGAGAATATGGGTCATGAGGTCTTCTTGCTGCCCCTTGGTTTCAGATGAGTGTTGAGCGCCGCCAGGTGCTCGTCGGTGTGGCGCAGTGTGGCGAGCGCATCGTCGCCGCCGCGGCCGGCGATGACGGCGCCGAGGATTTCGGCGACCACGAAAGCCGGCGACATCGCGTGAAAAAACGACGGGCTGTCGGTCGCCACGATCACGGCATGCTGCGCGATCTGCGCCAGCGGCGCGACCTCGCTGTCGGTGATCGCGACCACGGCCATGCCCTGCTCAACAGCGTATTCGGCCAATTCCACGGTCAGGCGCGTATAGGGCAGCACGCTCGCGACCAAAAGAACATCCCTGCTGGTGGCGCGCGCCAAGGCGTCGGCGCCGGTGGCGGCAATGCCGTCGATATGCATCGATTTTTCGCCGACCAGCGACAGCACGTAATGAAGATGCCAGGCCACCGAATGGCTGGAGCGCAATCCGAGGCAATAGATCCGGCGCGCCGAAGCCAGCGTCCTTGCCGCTGAGACCAGCCGGTCGAGCCGGTCCGGCGCTGCCAGGCGCTCAATCTGCTTGCCGATCGAACGCAGCATGTCCGCCGCCAGCGCCTTGTCTCCCTTAAGCTTCTGGCTCGCGACCTGGGCGCCGGCCTTGCCGGCGAAGCCGATATCGCCGTCGCGCACTGCTGCCGCGTAAAGTTCGCGGACGCGGTCGTAGCCCTCCATGCCGAGGTATTTTGCGAGCCGGGTCATGGTTGCCGGCTGGACGCCGGCTCGGCGCGCCTGCTCACGCATCGACAACAGCGCCACGTCGCGTGGCCGTTCCAGCACAAATCTCGCGCCGGCCTGAAGCTGGCCGGACATGGTGTCAAACGCCTTGATGATCTGGTCGGCTAGCGGGCCATGATCCATGGCGGGAGCCTAACCCACTTCCCGGGTTTTGCAACATATGTTTCATACTCTACAAAAATAACTCAGTTGAATCATTCTTGGGCATGGCATTGCCGCGCGCCGTACGGCGTCGGTCAAAAGGGTTTGCGGGCTAGATTCGATACAGCCGAGCCGCCGTATCATGCAGGATCGCGGCTTGTTCGCGGTCACCCAAATCGGCGATCGCCTTGCGAAAAGTCCGATAGAGCGTTGCATAATCGGTCCAGAGTTTCTCGATCGGGAAATTGCTGCCGAACAGGCAGCGATCCGCGCCAAAGGCCGCGACGGTCTCGCCGATGATGAAGTGCATCAGCTCTTCACGGCAAGCATGGACGAAAGTGCCCAGCCCCGAAAGCTTGACATGGACGTTGGGGCAATCCGCCAGCGCGTGTATGCCCTCGCGCCACAACACCAATCCATCCGCCGACATGTCTTCGAGCATGCCGGCATGCTCCAGCACAAAGACCGTTTCCGGGAATGATTTCGCAAGCCGCGCGCCATCGGCCATCTGGCTTGCGAAAATCTGGATTTCGAACAGCAGCCCGTGATCGGCAAGTTTCGCAAATCCGCGGCGCCAAGCCGCATCGTTCATCAGATCAGGACGCGACGCGAAGCGGTATTGCGGATTTTGGTGCCAATGCAGCTGCTGGCGGATGCCGCGTGTCACCGGCAGTTTTGCGAGGCGCGCGAGCATCGATCCGGCATCGTCGCTGGCAAGATCGACGTGGGCGACGCAGGCATGCGGCCAGCCGGTCGCGTCGGAAATAGACTGCACCCAGCGCGCTTCGTCATAGCCCTTGCCCGCCGGCCAGTTGGTCTGGACATACACCGACTTGACGACATCGCATTCCCCAAGATCATCGCGGTATTCATCGATCGTGTAGTCGCGGCAGATCGGCTGATAGGGCCCGAAGATGCGCGGCACCTGCGGCCCCGACAGCCACGGCAAATCGTCGAGCCGCCAGATATGGTGGTGCGCGTCGATCGTCGGAACGGACTTCATGGCTTCGCCCAAGCTACTTCTTCGCGGCGTCGGAAGCGGGCGTCGAGGCCTTGCCGAAAATCTCCGCGGCGATCTGGTTGGTCTCGATCGCGGCCGGAATGCCGCAATACATCGCAACCAACAGCAGCACATCCTGCACCTGCTCCGGCGTGCATCCGTTCGCGAGCGCGCCCTTGGCGTGGACACGGAATTCGGCCGGCCGCCCGCTGGCCGCCGTGATGGCGAGCATGACAAGGCTGCGGGTCGCATCTGAGAGCCCTCCTCGCTCCCAGACGTCACCATAGACATAGGCGTTTATGATATTTTGCAACGGCGCGCCGAATTCGCCGGAAGCGCCCATCCGCTTCTCGACATCGGCCTCGCCAAACATCTTTTTGCGCCGGCGCAGGCCGCGCGCGTATAGTTCGCTGGTATCCGCCATATTGCCCTCGCCGAGACTGCCTTCCGCCGAGACTGCCTTCCCATTTATACGGATAAATTGGGGGCAGCTCAATCCGGCAGGCGTAAGCATAATAGCCATCGCCTTGCATTGGGTGCCTAAATGTCCGTATAAATCGGTAAAAGCGGCTGGCGGGGAGGAATGATCCGGTGAAGACACGATTGGGCTTTCTCGCCGCGCTCGCGCTGTTGGGAGTTGCGATGCCGCGCGCCCTTGCGGCCGACGACAACTACCCGACGCGGCAAATCAAGATCATCGTGCCGTTTCCCGCGGGCGCCGGCCCGGACAATGTCGCGCGCCTGCTCGGCCAGCATTTGCAGGACGCGTTCGGCCAGACCGTGTTGATCGAGAATCGGGCCGGCGCACTCGGCAGCCTCGGCGCGCAGGAAGTCGCGCGCAGCGCGCCCGACGGCTATACGCTGGTGATGGGGACCAACACCACCCATGCCAGCAACGTGGCGACGTTCAAGAATCTTTCCTACGACCCGGTCAAGGATTTCTCCCCGGTGATCCGGACCACCACCACCGCCATGGTGCTCCTGGTCAAGCCGAGCTTTGCTCCAAAAGATCTCCCCGAGTTCCTCGAATATGCCAAGGCCCATCCCGGCCTGACCGCGGGCTACGGCTCGGGCGCATCGCAAATCTCGGTTGCGCAGTTGCAATCCCGCGGCGGTCTGTCGGTGGTCGCGGCGTCCTATCGCGGCGTGCCCCAGGCCATGACCGATGTCATGGCCGGCGTGATCGATCTCACCTTTGGCGATTTCTCGGTGGCGATCCCGCAGATGCAGGGCGGCACCTTGCGCGGCATCGGCGTGACCTCGCCGAAGCGAAACGAGCTGACGCCCGGGCTTCCGGCACTGGCCGAGGCGATGCCGGGCTTCGAAGCCACGATCTGGTATGGTCTGCTTGCGCCCGCCAACACGCCGGAGGCCATCGTCAACAAGATCTATGCCGAGAGCAAAAAATTCCTCTCGATGCCGGAGACCAAGGCGCGGCTAGCCAATGTCGGCGTGACCGTGTCCACCATGCCGCCGGCCGAGTTCGGCGCCTTCATCCAGAGTGAAATCGTCCGCTGGACACGCGACGTCAAAGCGGCTGGAATTGAACCGCAATAGTCGTGCCGATGCAGGCTGATGCACCGAGCGGAATCATCGGACTTGGCCTGATCGGCATGGCGATGGCCGCGCGGCTGCTCGCGGCGGGGCTTCCCGTCGTCGGGTTCGATATCGACGCCACGAGGTGCAACACGTTCAAGGAAAGTGGCGGCGAAGTCGCGGTCTCATCGCGAGAATTGGCGAACCGATGCCAGCTCGTTATCTCGCGATCAATCTCGTCCTGCAAAACAACGCAAGTGCGCAGGCTCCCGCTGCCGATGATGTCGACGCAGGCAGGACTCCTACGTGCCGCCATTGCCCTAAAGGGAGGCGACAGCGACAGTACTGCGATCATCGAGGCGATCCGCCTCGCCCGCTACCGGCCGCCTGGAGAATCAACATGATCCATTGCGCGATTGTCGGGCTCGGCCGCTGGGGCCGCAACCTGGTTGGTGCAGCACACGGCCACGGCCGCCTGAAATTGACGCGCGTGGTCGAAACCGACGTCGAACGCGCGAGAAGCTTTTGCGCCGAGCATGAACTCGACCTGACCGGCGATTTCGACGCCGTGCTCGCCGAAAACGCCATCGATGCCGTTCTGCTCGCGACCCCGCACTCGCTGCATTTGCCTCAGGTGATCGCCTCGGCAGCCGCGAAGAAGCACGTATTCTGTGAAAAGCCGCTGGCGCTCCGCCGCGACCACGCCGCGCGGATGTTCGATGCCTGCGGCAAGGCCGGTGTCGTCCTCGCCGTCGGACATAATCGCAGGTTTTGGCCGTCGATGCGGGCACTGCGCGATATTGTCGCCGGCGGCGACCTCGGCACCATCCTTCATATCGAGGGCCACAACAGCAATGAGAATTCGGAAGCGATCACCGATGGCTGGCGGCTGTCGCCCGAAGAATCCCCGGGCGGCGGATTGACCGGCGCGGGACTGCATGTGCTCGATGCCTTTGTCAGCCTGCTCGGACCGGCGCGCCAGGTTTTTGCACGGCTCAATTCGCGCGAGACCGGTCCGCCGCCCCGCGATTCAACCGTGCTTTCGATCGATTTTGCGAACGGCGTCAGCGGCACGCTGGCAACGGTGCGGGCCACGCCGTTCTACTGGCGGGTGCACGTGTTCGGGGCCAAGGGCTCCGCGGAAGTGCTCGATGAGGCCACGCTGGTGCTGCGAAAATCCGGCGGCGCGCCGCAGGTGGTGAAATATCCGGTCATCGACTCGCTTGCCGCCGAACTAGATGCATTTGCGGATGCGGTCGAGAAAAGGCATCCGTTCCCCGTTCCGCAAAACCAGGTGCTGGCAACGCTTGCGGCCTTCGAGGCGGCGCTTTCCTCGATGAAGACCGGACAACCGGTGGCCTGCGATGGCTGACGGCCCGAGGAAGCCCGAGAGGAAGCCGAAATCGCCGCGCTACCGCGACATTGCCGGCAAACTGCAGAAGGAAATCCGGCTCGGCCGCCATCCGATCGGAAATCTGTTGCCGACCGAGACCGAGCTGATGGCGCGCCATTCGGCAAGCCGCCAGACCGTTCGCGAAGCGCTGCGGATCCTGATGGACCAGGGCCTGATCGTGCGGCGCGCCGGCCTCGGCTCCGTCATCATCGCGACCGAGCCGCCGGTGCTGTTCACCCACAGCGTCACGTCGCTCAGCGAATGGCTGCGCTATTCGAATGAAACCTATCGCGACGTCGTCCGCAGCAGCGAGATCGTCGCCGACCGCAAGCTTGCAGCGCTTTTGAAATGCGAACCCGGCAAGCACTGGTTTGTGATCGAGGCCATCCGCCGCGCCGATCAGTTCGCAGCGCCGCTGGGATGGACCGAAATCTACGTGCTGCGCAAATTCGCTGATGTCGTGAACCGCAGCGATCACGGCCGCGCACCGGTGCACGAGCAGATCGCCAAGATGTTCGGCCAGACTACCGAATACGCCCAAATGGAAATTTTCGCCCGCAAGATGCCCGCGACCTTGGCGCGGCCGCTTCAGGTCAAGCCGGGTTCGCCGGCGCTGACCGTGGTGCGCCGCTATTACGGCCTGCGCGAGGAGTTGTTCGAGGTCACCGTCACCACGCATCCGGAAGGGCGCTACACGTACTCGATGGACATGCAGCGTTCGCTGCGGCCGCGGACGTGACGTGTCGATGTCGTCACGGTTAACGCTCGCGGCCGATCAATTGATGTTGCCGGGATTGTGATTGCCGAAAGGCTCAAAAAGCGGACGGCCGCTTGGTCGATCGGAATAGAGACCACATCTTCGATGTATATTCAGATGATTCGGGTCACCAAAAGAAGATTCTCCGAATCGCTCAAACCTTGCGAATTTCTTCTTCGGCATGAACCTGCAGACAAAAATAAACCTCGCGGCATGCGATCGCGATCTCAGACTCGACTTCGCTCGCGGACTGGCGATCTGGTTTCTGTTTCTGGACCACATTCCCCATAACGCCGTCAGCCTGCTGACGATCCGGAATTTCGGGTTTAGCGGCGCGACCGACCTGTTCGTGTTTGCCGCCGGCTACGCCGCCGCGATGTTCTACGGCAAGATGCTGCTGGAGCGCGGGTTCTTGGTCACGGCGACCCGCATCTTCAAGCGCGTATGGCAGCTCTATGCAGCTTACATCGTTCTGTTCGTCATTTATGTCGACACCATCCCTTATGTGGCGGCCCAATATGCTGCGCCCGAGATCATCGGCGAATTCAACGTCAGCGGGATCATCGATCATCCGATCCGGATCCTGATCCATGGTCTCTTGCTACAGGCCAAGCCCCTCAATCTCGACGTGCTGCAATTGTTCATCGTCCTGATGGCGCTGTTTCCGCTCGCGCTGTGGGGAATGTTTCGCTGGCCGAACCTGACCATGACCGGATCGATCGGCCTTTATCTGGCGGCGCGTGAATTCGACTGGAACCTGGCTGCGTTTCCCGACGGCCGCTGGTACTTCAACCCGTTTTGCTGGCAACTGCTTTTCGTGCTCGGTATCTGGTGTGCATTGGTCGGTGCAAGGCTGACGCGTGCGGCCTCGAATGTTCCGCTGCTGCGCATCGCCGCCTTGCTTTACCTGCTGTTCGCCTTGGTCATCACGATCGCGGGGAAGAACCCGGCGCTGGCAAGCTTGATTCCGGACTGGCTGATCGGCTCGTTCCTGCCCAACGACAAGGAAAATCTGGCGCTCTACCGCGTGCTTCACCTGCTCGCTGTGGCTTTCCTGTTCACGTGCGTCGTTGCAAACAGCGCGCGCGGGTTCGGCTGGAAAATGTTGCAGCCGGTGCTGATCTGCGGCGAGGAATGGCTTGCGGCGTTCTGCGCCGGCGTCTTCCTGTCATTTGCCGGCCACCTGTTCCTGATCACCGGGCCGAACTCGGTTGCCATGCAGGTCTTCGTCAGCGCCGCCGGCATCTCGATCATGACCTGCGTGGCCGCTTACGTATCCTGGTCGAGGCGGCAGGACTACAAATCGCCCCTCGGCGCCCGATCCTGACGCCATCGCCATGTCCGCATGAATTGACGCATCGGCTCTCTTCGCCCCGGGAAACGCCGAGCCAAGTCGAATCACCTTTTGAGCCGAATCACCTATAAGGAATCGCAAGATCACCTCGAACCCGCCGGCAGCTCCTCAAGATGAATGCGAGCGCCCGTCCCAGCAACAAAGCCGTTCGCAAGGGTCTGGCGCATCTCAACGCCGGGCGTATCGACGATGCGGAGCGGCTGTTCCGCAGCGTCCTGAAATCCGAGCCCGATAACCCGGACGCCAACCACGCGCTTGGCACGTTGGCCGTCCGCCAGGGCAATCTTCCGCTGGCGTTGCGGTTTCTGACGGCGGCGTTGCAGGCCAATCCCAGGGAGGCCCGCCACTGGCTCTCGTTCGCGGAAGCATTGTTGCAATCAGGCTCGATCGGCGACGCGCGCGCCGTGATCGAAAAGGCAGCAGCACGGTTCTCCGGCCCCGAGATCGCGGCACTGCGGCTCAAGGTCGATCACAGCGAGCTCTACCAGCGCGCGGTCGAACACCACCGGGCGGGACGCCTCGCCGAAGCCGAACCGCTCTATTCCGCGATCCTGGCCGCCGATCCCGGTGACGCCGACAGCCTTCACATGATCGGCCAGCTCGCGGCCCAAACCGGTCGCGCCGAGGTTGGCACCCCATTGATCGAGCAGGCGATTCGGCTGAAGGGGGATGTCGCTGCGTTTCACTGCAGCCTCGGCAACGCGCTGGCGGCGCGCGGCAGGACCGACGAAGCCATACAAGCCTTTACGCGCGCGCTCGCGCTCAAGCCCGACTTCCCCGAAGCCCAGACCGACCTCGGCCATCTGTATCGATCGCTCGGCTATCTGGACGAAGCCATCAGGCTATTCAAGACCGCGATCGCGACCGGGGCCAACACCGCCAACGCGCATAACAATCTCGGAGCGCTTCTGTTCAATATCGGCAAGTTCGACGAGGCCATCGTCCACTTGACCGAAGCACTCAAGCAGAAACCAGAGCTTGCCGAAGCGCACAACAATCTCGGCAATGCATTCCGCGAGACCGGCCGGATCGATGCAGCTGTCCGGCACTATCAGGAAGCCCTTCGGCTCAAGCCCGGCTATGCGGGAGCGCTGAGCAATTTCGCGGGCACGCTCAAGTCTCAAGGCAAGATCGCCGAGGCCATCGATAACTATCGCGCCGCTATCAGCCTGCAACCGGACTTCATCGACGCGCATAATAATCTGATCATGCTGCTGGGCTACTCCGCCGAAGTTCCGCACCAGGAGCTGGTCGATCAGGCCCGCCGGTTCAACGCCGATATGGCCGCACCACTGCTGCGACGGCGCCCGTTCGTCAACGTGCCCGACCCCGACCGGCGGCTGCGGATCGGATATGTCTCCGGCGATTTTCGCAATCATGCGGTCAATTATTTCTTCGAGCCGCTGCTGCAACATCACGAGCACGATAATTTCGAATTCTTTGCCTACGCCAACATGAACGCCGAAGACCAGATCACCACGCGGCTGAAGGGCGGCTTCGACCATTGGCGCCACATCCGCGCACTCAGCGATGACGCGGCCTGCGACCGGATCGAGGCCGACGGCATCGATATCCTGGTCGATATGTCGGGCCATATGGCCCTCAACCGCATCCTGATCTTCGCGCGCAAGCCGGCGCCGGTGCAGGCGACCTGGCTCGGCTTCACCACGACCACGGGCGTGGCGGCGATCGACTACAGAATCACCGACCCTTACGCCGATCCGCCGGGCATGACCGAACATTACAACACCGAGACGCTGTGGCGTCTGCCGGCGACCTTCTGCGTCTATCAGCCCCGCGCCGGCATTGCCGAGCCGATCGATCATCCGCCTCGCGACGACAATGGCTTCACCACCTTCGGCTGCTTCAACAATTTCACCAAGGTCAATGACCGCACGCTGAAACGCTGGGCCGAAATCCTCGCGCGCGCGCCGGATACGCGGCTGCTGTTGGAGATCGTCGGCATCGACAGCGAAGAGTTTCGTCGCGAGACTGAGGCGCGGCTGGTGAGGCTCGGGCTGCCGCTCGACCGCGTGATCCTGGAGCCGCGCAGACGTTCCAACCAATACGTGCTCTACAACAAGGTCGATGTGGCGCTCGATCCGTTCCCGTTCAACGGTGGCACCACGTCGCTGGATGCGCTGTGGATGGGCGCTCCCGTCATCACCCTTGCCGGTGAATATTTCACGGCGCGCATGGGGGTTACGATCCTGAACAATGTCGGTTTGCCTGAACTGATCGCGCAGGATGAAGCCGCCTATGTCGATCTCGCCGTTCAACTGGCGACCGACGCTTCAAAGCTGCGTGCCGTCAGGCACAATCTCCGGCAAAAGATGGCGGCTAGCCGTGTGATGGACTTTGCAAGGTTCGCCCGTGACATCGAGGCCGCCTATCGCGGTATGTGGCAGGCATGGTGCGCGAAGCAAACGGCGGCTTCTTGAACCAGGGACTCCCGCATCAGCGGCGAACGGTGACCGCCTCGATCGCCCGCCACAGCTCGATCGTTTTTCGATACCGCTGATGCGGTGAGCGTTCCGCCGTCAGCATCTCCTGGCACAGCAATGACAGCACCGGCACGCGCCGGTCCTGCCCGCCGCTCGCTACGCCATCGAACGGGTCGGGCAGCGATAACGCCAGGCCGAACGCCGGCGCGCCGATCGAAAACTCGGTTTGCGCGGAATTCGAATCGAGTTCGATTTCGCAGCGCGCGCCGTCGCCGCTCGTCAGGGTCGCACGCCAGCTTTCCGCTTCATCCGATTGCGCGGATGCGATGCTTGATGCCGATGCCCCCTCGAAGCCGAGATCGACGAGCAGGCTGATCAACTGGATGCCGTAAAACCGCAGTGCGCCGCCGCCCTGGGCATGAGACCGCTTCCAGTTCGATTGACCGGTCGCGTAGTGATGCGCGCAGAAACGCCAGCGTATTCCGACATCTCCGTGCGAAGCGGCAGCACGCGCGATCAGTTGCCGGCCCCAGCCGGTGAAGCCAAGGCAGTAGCCGATACGGACGATCTTGTCCGACGCCTCGAGCTTGTCTTGCAGATGCATCGCGGTTTCCGGATCAGGGGCCAGCGGCTTCTCCAGCACAAGGCGCTTCAGCTCTGGCCGGGCGAGAAGCTCGGCAATCAGGCCGGCCTGATCCACCGGCCTGCGCGCGACCACGACGGCGTCGGCTCGATCGAGCGCGTCCTTTTCATCGGCAACCCAAATGATGCCGCCGGCAAGGCCGGACAATTCGGCGCGGCCCTCGACGACGGCGCGATAGCGTTCGGGGAGAACGACGCGGCATTGCTCGTCCCGCAAGGCAGGAAGATAGCCGTAAAGGCCGAAGCCGGAACCCAGGATCGCGACGTTCATGCGGCAAAATCGCCGAGCGAGATAATGTGGATGATGTCGCCTGCGAAGCCGCGGCCGCGCAGGTAGGTCTCGATCTCGTCCGCGATGTGCCAGGCCATGTTGACCAACGGCTTGTCGTCCTTCGTTGCCGGGAAGTCGTTGTCCGAGAGAATCGGAATCCGCGTTCCCGGCACGACATGTCCGATCTTGCCGGAACCGGGCTTCTCGTAGATCGCGTCAATGCTCGCGCGGTCGAGGCCGAGCATTTTGATCGGGATCGCCGCACGTCCCGGGAACGCCTTGGCCGCCAACGGCCCATGC
>Ga0070717_10003122_pt1 | contig 11831 bp, 11 predicted proteins | sample LARL113metaG_FD_71366 | JGI IMG/M metagenome (GOLD analysis project Ga0070717, IMG submission 71366) | Corn, switchgrass and miscanthus rhizosphere microbial communities from Kellogg Biological Station, Michigan, USA - LAR L11-3 metaG | ecosystem: Host-associated > Plants > Roots > Rhizosphere ...
TTCCAGCCGGGAGGCGGCGGCCAGAACGGCGGCTGGTCGCCCGGCGGCGGCTGGTCGCCTTGCTGCGGCTGGTCGCTCGGCGTCCCACCGGGAGGCGGCGGCCAGTACGCCGGCCAGTCGCTCGCCGGCTGGTCGCTCGGCGGAGGCGAAGCCGGACCCGGCGCGGGCTGCCAGCCGGGCGGCGGCGGCCAGAACGGCGGCTGGCTTCCGCCCGTCTGCACGACGTCCGGAATGAACGCCGGAACGACTTGCCCTTCCGGGCGCTCGATCCCGAGCCTGCGCGCGAGCAGAAGGAGATCGAATCCCTCCTTACGCACCCGCAGGTCGATGTACAGAACCGTGATGAAGGCAGCCGCCGCAGGCGTGGCGATCATGCTCCCCAGCGTCGTGGCGAACGTGTTGAGGACGAAGCCCGTGACTGTATTGCGCGCAGGGTTGGCAAAGGCGACCCCGACCACGAGACCGGTCAGCGCGAGCGTCACGATCGAGACGAGGAGGTATCCGACCACCGCGACGCCGCATGCCCCCCACCATCTCCCGCGCACGAGCTCGCGCGAACGGCCGAGCGCCCGCGACGGCCCTGCCCCTTCCAGGAGAAGAACCGGCACGGCGACGGAGAACGCGACGTAGAGATACACCCCGGGAACGAGGCAAAAGAGCAAACCGAGGCCGACGAGAAGCCCCGAGAGCAGCGCGACCCCGACGATCGCCGGCAGCCGGCGAAGCGCGAAGCGCAGCGACGGGCGCCAGCCGATCTCCTCGCCGAGGTAGGCGTCGGCGATCGCCCGGAAGCACCCTGCTTGCGCGAACCGGCCCGCGACGAAGTTGATCAGGAGCGCCGCGACATATCCGACGAGAAAGGTCGCCGCGTCGTGCCGGCTGACGGGCCCCTGCGTCGTGAACCCTCCGCCGAACGGATTGCCGCTTCCGCTCGACAGCGTGACATCGCTCGGCAGCGCCGAGATCTGGACGATGTTGACGAGGATCTGCGCCGGCAGGACGACGAAGAGGACGATCTTGAACAGCGTCAGCGCGTTGCGGCTGTAGATCTTGATTCCGACGTCCAGGATCTCGCCGATCCCGAGCGGACGGAGCTGTGGAGCCGAGGCTTCCGCGGACATCGCCCGCACTATGCTGACCGCGATGGCCATCGACAAGGAGACCGCCGAGCGAATCGAGCAGCCGGTCGACGCCGAAGCCGAGCACGAAGCGCGTCTCACACCCGCCGAAGCGGTCGCGCGGATGAAGATCAACGTGCCGGTGCGCGGCAACCGCAAGCTCCGGACACTCGTCGAGCGGGTCAACGCCGACGACCAGGTCAAGGGCTGGTGGCACGTCTCCAACGTCAACGCCGTCGCGCGGATGGCGATCAACGACCACTCGTGGGTTCACGTCCAGATCGTCACGAACATCGCGCTCAAGCTCCTGCGCCAGCTGACGAAGCACGGCGTCGAGCCGGGCCTCGTCCGTGACTTCGGCCTCGAGCAGGACGACGCCGAGGTCGTCGTCGTCCTCGCCGCGCTCTTCCACTGCATCGGGATGTCGATCCACCGCCACGGCCACGAGGATTTCTCGCTCTTCCTCGCCGAGCCGAAGATGCGAGAGCTGCTCGACGGCCTCTACGACGAGCCCGACAAGACCGTGATCGTGTCGGAGGTACTGCAGGCGATCATCAGTCACCGCTCCGACGGAGATCCGCTGACGGTCGACGCGGGCATCGTGCGGGTCGCGGACGCGCTCGACATGGCCAAGGGCCGCTCGCGGATCCCGTTCGAGAAGGGCAGCATCTCGATGCACTCCCTCTCGGCCGCGGCGATCGAGGACGTCACGATCACCGACGGCGAAGACCGGCCGATCAAGATCGAGATCCTGATGAACAACAGCTCGGGGATCTTCCAGGTCGACGGATTGCTGAAGGCGAAGCTCCGCGGCAGCGGCCTCGAGCCCTACGTCGAGGTCGTGGCGCACATCGACACGGAGACCGAAACGCGCCTCGTGCCGATGTACCGGCTCGAGATCTGAACCGCGCGAACCCCCATGGCTAGAATGGCCCGCGACCCGGTGCGGGGTCGTCTAATGGTAGGACGCCTGACTCTGGATCAGGAAGTTGGGGTTCGAATCCCTGCCCCGCAGCTAGCGACGAGCCCCGCTCCGGCGACGTTGCCTCTGCCAGATCTGACGCAGATCCTTGAACGACTGGTCTGCCACCCAGACGGCTACCGCGGCGAAGCAGATCGCCTCGAGCATCACGCAGCAGGATCGCAGACTCCGCGGAACCGAACGCCGGCCTCTCCCGTTGCTCTCTGAACGGAGGAGGTGCAAATGGCAGCTTGGATTTGGATCGTGATCGCGATCGCGGTGGTGATCGCGCTCGGCGTGGTCGTCTTCGGTGCGATGCGCAGCAGCCGCGACAAGCGGCAGCGGCGCGAGCAGGCGCAGGAACTGAGGCAGGAAGCGGATACGCGGACGCAGCAGGCCGAAGAGCGTGAGCGCGTCGCGCAGGAGCAGGTGCGCGAGGCCCGTGAATCGCGGCGGGTCGCGGCCGAAGTCGGCGCACGCGCCGACCAGATCGACCCCGACTCGGACACGCCCGCAGAGGACGAATAGCACCCTCTGCCCGGGAGACGCCCGCCTGTGCGGGCCTCTCCCGGAACCGCTCGGTCGGCCTCAGGCTGCGGGGAAGTACCGAGCGCACGTCGCGGTTCACGCGGATTCCACCCGCTGTCCGGGAGCCGATCATTCCGGCAATGCCACGGACTACTGAAGGAGCAGCCATGAAAATTGCGACGCTCGCACTCGCGCTCGCAGCGATCGTCTGCGCCGGAGCGTTCGGCACCGGACAGGCGCTCGCCACGACGCATCACCAGTCGACACCGCAGACCCTGAAGATCGTCATGCACGATCCGGGCTGCCACTGGTTCTCGATCCACGGAAAGCTGTCGGCGACGGCCACTGTCACCGCCTCTCGCGTCCGGCTCGTCGATCTCGACGAGGCCGCGCTGAAGGTCGCTTCTCGCCACGGGATGCGGCACATCCCGGTCGGCAAGTCGATCGTGGTCGGCCGCGGGACCTACGTCGTCATGATGGTCAACCAGGGAACCGACGACAACTACCTGAAGCTCACGGTGGGGTGACCGAGGGCCCCGTCGCCACTCAGTCGGGCAGCCTCCACGCCGGCTCGTAGGATCGGACAATGGCTGCCCTACGGATGGATCACGTCGGTGTCGTGGTCGAGGACCTTGGCGCGGCGAAGGAATTCTTCGCCGCGCTTGGCCTCGAGCCCGGGAACGAGGGCGCCGTCGAAGGTCGTTGGGTCGACCGGGTCGTCGGCCTGGAGGGCGTGCGCGCGGACATCGCCTTCATGCAAACGCAGGACGGCCACGGACGACTGGAATTGGTCAAGTTCCACTCACCGCCCGGTCCGGCATGCGATCCGAACGCACCCGCGAACGTCCCGGGCATCGGTCACATCGCCTTCGCAGTCGACGACGTCGACGCCGCCGTCGCACGCCTGCAGGCGCTCGGCGCGGAGCTCGTCGGCGAGATCGATCAATACGAGGATCTGTTCCGGCTCTGCTACATCCGAGGCCCGGAGGGGATCATCGTCGAGCTGACCGAGAAGGTCGGCTAGCGCATCAGTCGATTGCGCGGCGATAGAAGCCGCGCGATCCGACCGTCAGCAACACGCAGACCGAGAAGACGAGCGCGACGATGCAGATCCACGGCTGGATGTGCGGCACCTCATCGGGCACCATCGCGCCGCGCAGCGCCTCGCTCACGTACGTCATCGGATTGAACGCCGTCACGATCTGGAACCAGCGGATGTGATCGAGCGATGGCCACGGGTACTGGGTGCAACCCGTGAAGAGCAGCGGCGTGAAAACGAGCGAGAAGAGAAGGCTGATCCGCTCGGGCCGGACGAACGTCCCCATCACCAGGCCGAAACCGGCGCCGACCAACGCCCCCAGCACGAGCCCGGCGAGGAGGAGCGGGAGACCGGCCCAACGCCACGGGATCGAGCCCAGCACGATGATCCCGAGCGGGATCATGATCAGCGTCGCCGTGAACGACCGCAGCACTGCGAAGAGCACCTTCTCCCCCACGACGAACGACGTCGGCATCGGTGCGAGCAGCCGGTCCTCGATCTCCTTCGTCCAGCCGAACTCGGCCACGAGCGGGAACGCGAGCGCCTGCAGCGCCGTGATCACCGCGGTCAGCGCGAGCAGGCCCGGATAGAGCACGTCCGTGTAGTCGGGCCTCGTGTAGTGGAGACTCTTGAGCACGTACCCGAACACGAAGAGCAGGAACAGCGGTTGCAGGATGACCTGCGCGAGAAAGGCCGGGAACTCCCGATAGGTGACGTAGAGGTCGCGGCGGAGAACCGCCCGGAACGCCCTCCACTGTGTTCCCTGCGGCAGGGCGGGGGCAGAGGCGGGCGCCGCGATGGCGTTCATCGCAGCGTCCTGCCGGTGAGATGGATGAAGACGTCCTCCAAGGTCGGTGCGCCGAGCTTCACGTCCTGTAGCGCAAGCCCGTGCTGGGTGAGGATCGCAGCCGCCGGCGCGACGCACAGCGCCGCATCGCCCGTGAGATAGAGCCGCACCCGAAGCGGCTGGGAGTCGGACGGCGACCCACCTGGAGCACCATCCTCTGCGGCGAGGTGGACGGTCTCGACCTTCTCGACGCCGGCGAGTGCCCCCAGCGCGTCGACCACGGTGCCGTCGGCGGGCCGATCCGCAGTGAGCTCCAGCGTTCCCTCGCCCTCGAGCGTGCTGATCAGCGCATCGGGCGTGTCGAGGGCGAGCAGGTGTCCGTGATCCATGATCGCGACCCGGTCCGCGAGCAGCGCCGCCTCGTCCATGTCGTGCGTCGTGAGGAGGAGGGTGACGCTCGAGTCGCGCAGCTCACGCAGGCGGTCCCAGACGAAGAGGCGCGCCGCCGGGTCGAGGCCGGTCGTCGGCTCGTCGAGAAAGAGGACGCGCGGGGCGTGCATCAGCGCGCGGGCGATCATGACCCGCTGTGACTGTCCGCCCGAGAAGAAGTCCGGCTTGTCCCCGGCTCTGTCGATCAGGCCGAACTGGTCGAGTATCTCGTCGGCCCGCCGCTCGCGCTCGCCCGCCGGGACACCGTGGTAAGCGGCGTGGAAGATCAGGTTGTCGCGGATCGAGATTGAGCGGTCGAGGTTGCTGCGCTGCGGCACGACCGCGAGTTGCGCACGTGCCGTCACGGGATCGCGCATGACGTCGATTCCGCCGATGCGGGCCGCTCCGGCGGTCGGCCTGACGCGCGTCGTGAGCATGCCGACGGTCGTAGTCTTGCCGGCCCCGTTCGGGCCAAGTAGCCCGAACACCTCTCCCGCCGCGGCCGCGAAGGTCACACCGTCGACCGCGTTCACCGCAGCCTTCGGGTACCGCTTGACGAGCTCGACGACCTCGACGGCGAGACCCGTGCTCTCCTCGACGACCACGTCGAGATCGTAGGCATCGGAGCTGAGGGCCCCGCTCGGTTGTCCACCCGCAGTTGTTGACACCGTGTAACGGAATTCGGCAATTTCCGCGAAACGCCGACGGGTTCGGCACACTGGGGCGATGCGGCGCGGGGTCTGGCTTCTGGTTCTCGGCGTTCTTCTGGCTGCGCTGGGCGCCGCTTCGGCCTACGGGGCCGGGGGCGGGACAACCACGGCGGAGACCACGACGTCCGAGGCGACCACGCCGACGCCCACCACCACGACGTCGACGACCACGACCGCGACGACCACCACGGCGGCGACCACGACCACCACGGCGGCGACGACCACCGCCGCGACCACGACTACGACCAAGCCGGCGCCAAAGTCCTACGCGAGCCTCCCCGCCTCCTATCTGTCGAACAGCTGTGTCGGAGCAGGTGCGGCCGCGATCGCCGAGCCGGGAAGCCGCGTGCTCGCGCTTGGCGCGCCGGCTTCGAGCCGTGGCGCGTCCCAGTATCCGGCCAGGGCGCCGATCGTTCGCTTCCTCTCCTCGAGCGCGAGCGGATCGTCGTGCTCGACGGCGCGCGTCACGCTCGGATCGGTGGCGCTGTTCGGCGGAGTCATCACCGCGCAGAGCATCACCGCGGTCGGCGGCCGCGGAACGGTCAGCGGTTTCGCGATCTACGGATCGCCCACGGAGCTCAGCGCCGGAGACACGGTGCAGGTCGGCGGCTGGGGTCAGGTCACACTCGGAAAGACGGTCGGCCGACTGCGTGCGCCACTCATCGTGGCGCTCACCGCGGCGCATGGCGGCCTGCCCGCCGGGACGACGATCGCGTTCGGCTTCGCCGCGTCGGCCCAAAGCGCTCACCGCGCCGCCGGCGCGCACGGCAGTCGGAATTCGAATCGCTCCAAGCATGCCGAGGCCAGGGTGAAGAAGAACGCGAGGCAGATCGAGTTTCCCGCGGCGCCCGACCCGTTCCTCGACAACGACGTCCTGACGCCGACGGCAAAGCACAACGCCGTCGTGTCGGCCGCGATGCAGTACCTAGGAATCAAGTACCAGTGGGGCGGCGCGGTCCCGGCGACCGGCTTCGACTGCTCGGGCCTCGTGACCTACGTTTTCGCGAAGTTCGGGGTGTCGCTGCCTCACTACACGGTCTCGCAGTACACGTCCCCGGACGGGGTCTGGGTCTCGCCGCATCACCTCGAGGCTGGCGACCTCGTCTTCTTCGTCGGCTCCGACGGCACCCGCAAGGCACCCGGGCACGTCGGGATCTACGTCGCCGACGGCTATTTCATCGATGCGCCGCACACCGGTTCGTTCGTTCGCATCGACAGCCTCAAGGACAAGGGATTCGCGAACCAGTACGTCGGCGCGAGGCGAATCGACCCGCAGTTGCTCGTATCCCGCCACCTGCTCGGGGAGTCGACGCCGAAGGCTGCGGAGGCGGCTCCGTTCCTGCATGCGCTCAGCTTCCAGGCCTCGGGCGCGTTGCCGCTGCCGATCGCGACGGCGATTCCGACTGCCGAGCACATTCCGGCGGCGGGGGGAAGTGACATGGTGCTGCTCGTGGGCGGCCCGCTCGGCGCGCTGTTCGCGCTGTCCACCGCAGGCGCCGGAGCGTTCTTCGTCCGGAAGCGACGCCGCGGGGATCTGCCCGAAGCACCGCTACACTAGGCCCCCGCCGGGCGCATTCGTCTAGTGGCCTAGGACACCGCCCTCTCACGGCGGCGGCACGGGTTCGAATCCCGTATGCGCCTCCTCAAGGAAGCCCCTGCTCAGCGGGGGCTTTTTCGTACTGCGCCCCTCTGGAAAATGGCTCGCCTCAGGGCTAAGCTGCTGGACATGCATCGCCGCCGTGGCATCTGGCTCTTCGGTCTCCTCGCCGCCGTGGTTGCGGCCGGGATCGCGGTGCAAGCGAGCTCCGCGGCGCGAAACGGCGCGACCGGCTCCGCATCGACCATCGACGCGACGTATTCGTGCCACGTCGGGAGCCAGAACAGCGTCACGATCTATGGGGGCGTAACGCTCCCGCCGACCAACGGCCAGCGGCAGCCGGGAGTGTTCGCCCTGACCACGAACCCGAAAAGCGTGACGAAGAACGGCACCACGACCACGCTGTCGCAGATCGGCTTCGGCGCGCGCAAGAACAGCTTGAGGATCGACAAGTCGTCGTGCCACCCCGTCACGAAGAAAATTCCGTTGAAGTCGAAGGGTCTCTCCGGCCCGCCGGAAACAGCGACGCCAACCAAGTTCGGCCACCTCAACGTGCGCTGCGGGACGAAGACCACGGCTCTCGTGCGGTTCCGGATCACGATCAAAGCCGGAGTCCCGACACAGGCGCTCGTCGCGGTGCGTGACGGCACCGCGAAGAACCGGCCCCTCGCGTTCTACAGCTGGAGCCCGCGCAAGATCACCGCGTACACCGGCAACAGCTGCGTCGACATCGGCTAGCGCTCACGCGAGCGGCAGAGCCAAGCTGAAGGTCGAACCCGCACCGGGCGTGCTCTCGACCTCGATCGTGCTCCCGTGCGCCTCCGCGATGACCTGGGAGATCGCGAGGCCGAGCCCGCTCCCGGGCACAGCGTCCTCGACCGCGCTCCGACCGCGGAAGAAGCGGTGGAAGAGATCCGGCAGGTCGGACGCGGGAATGCCAGGCCCCGTGTCTCTGACCGCGAGAATCGCCGCATCTCGTTCGCCCCGTGTCGAGAGACGCACGGTGCCGCCATCCGGAGTGAACTTGACCGCGTTCGTGACGAGGTTGTCGACGACACGGATGAGCTGAGGCCGGTCGGCAACTGCCGGCCGCGGCCCGGCCACGACCTCGAGCGCGATGTTCTTCGCGGACGCTGCCGGTTCTGCATTCTCAGCGGCCTCCATCAGGAGCTCCGCGAGATCGATCCGTTCCCGGCGGAGCTCGAGCGGATGCGAGTCCGCCCGCGCCAGGAAGAGGAGCTGGTCGACGAGGACGGTCAGCCGGCCCGCGTTTCGCTGCGCGATCCGGAGGTGGTTCTCACGCGTCGGAGAGAGGGGGCCTTCGGCCGGGTCGATGGCCATCTCGAGATAGCCGCTGAGCGAGGTGAGTGGCGTGCGCAGCTCGTGCGACGCGGTGGCGACGAACTCGTCCTTCAGGTGGTCGAGCTCGCGCAGACGCTCGTTCTGCGTGCGCGTCTCGGTGACGAGCCGCTGCACCATCAAGCCGGTGATCGCGGCGACCGTCGTGAGAACGAAGGCGCCGCGGAAACCCGAAGCCGGATACTTCGGCGGGCCGACAAGCCCGAGCGGTAGAAGCTGGGCGACCGCCATTGTGAACAGGATCACCGCGAGCTCACGTCGCCCCGCGGTGACCGCGAGCCAGAGGACCGGGAGCAGCAGGAGACCGCCGAAGCCGGAGCTCGATCCGCCGGCCGCCTCCCGCAGCAGCGCGACGAGTGCGATGTAGCCGACCGGAATGGCGACGGCGGCGATGCGCGGGACACTCTGCGCAGAGAGGGCCAGGCCGAGTAGCGCGCACGCGAGCAGCCCCGCGGCCGAGACCTCGCGGAAGTCGAGGTGGCTGGGCGGCACGAAGAGCAGCGCGTACGCCGTCGCCACTGCAATCGCCGTGAAGGGGAGCAGCTGCGCCGGCGGGTCGGCTTTCGCGCGCGTGGCGACGTTCCCGCGCGCGAAGCGGGCCGCAAACTCGGCGGTGAATGCAGACGCAGTCAAATTCGTCCTTCCGCCCAAGGAATCGGAAAGCGCGCAGGAGTCCCGTATCCCCCGGTGGAATGAGACGCGATGGCCGGTTCCCGGATCCTCGTCGTCGACGACGAGGACGACATTCGCGGACTTGTACGCGCGCTGCTCGAGCGCGCGGGACATCAGGTCTCCGAGGCGCCGAACGGACGCGCCGGACTGCGGGAGCTGTATACGGCCCCGCCCGACCTGGTCGTTCTCGACGTGACGATGCCCGATCTCGACGGCTGGGCGACGCTCGAGAGGATCCGCGAGGTCACGGACGTTCCCGTCCTGATGCTGACGGCGCGCGACACCGAGGTGGAACGCGTTCGCGGGCTGACGGGCGGCGCCGACGACTATGTCGTCAAGCCCTTCGGCAGGCAGGAGCTGGTCGCGCGCGTCGAGGCACTCCTCCGCCGCTCGCGCGGCAGCGACCAGCAGGAGACCTATGCGGACGCGCTGCTCAGCATCTCGTTCACGCAGCAGACCGTGCGCTACGACGAGCACGAGGTCTCGTTGACGCCGCTCGAATACCGGCTCCTCTCCGCGTTCGTGCGTCACCCGAATCAGGTGCTGAGCCACGACCAGCTGCGCGAGCTCGTCTGGGGCGATTCGCTCGAGACGTCCCGCGACGAGGTGAAGCTCTACGTCGGCTATCTGCGCCGGAAGCTCTCTCCGGACGCGCCTCGGGGTACCCCGATCGAGACAGTTCGGGGCTTCGGCTACCGCTACCGGCCGCCCGGCTAGACCGCACGGCTACGCGGTTTCCGCGCAGCCCGCTCCGGCCGCCCCCGACCTCCGTCCGCAAACCTCCCGGTTTCCTACCCGGGTCTCCGATCGTCGCTGCCAGACATCACGGGAGCAAGCCCACCCGTCTCTATCCACTTCGAAAGGACAGGAACAAATGTTGAGTTTGCGGCAGCGTCTGGCTCGTGAGGAAGGTTTCACCCTCATCGAGCTCCTCGTGGTTCTGATCATCATCGGCATCCTGCTGGCGATCGCCATTCCTTCGTATCTGGGCTTCCAGACGAAGGCGCAGCAGACGGCAGCCATGTCCGACGTCCGCTCGGCGGTTCCGGACGCCGAGGCGTACTACTCGGATCACAGCAACTACACCGGTATGACCCCCGGCACCGCCACCACGGGGCTGAAGGGTGTGTACGACTCGGGCCTGATCGTCTCGGTCAGCGGCTCGCCCGGGATCGTGAGTGCGAAGCCGAGCGCGAGCAACAGCCAGCTCTTCTGCATCTCGGCAGTCGACAGCGGGCACTGGGCGCACATCGCCGGGCCGGGCGGAGTGGTGCAGAACGACACCGCTGCGGCTTCGGACCCCTGCGCCAGCTTCTAGCAGGCCGGCGGCACCCCAGACTCGGGAGTGGGCGCGGGAGACCGTGCCCTCTCCGCTTCCGATCTCGTCCGCTCGGGGTGATGGAACGCCTAACCGGGATAGGGACGTTGGCGGGGTGAGCGCCGAAGCCACTCCAGCCGCGGTAGAGGAGTCGGGCGGCGACACCCTCGTCGCGATTCTCCTCTCAATGGCGATGTTCGTGCTCGTCGTCGATACCTCCCTGATGAACGTGTCGATCTCGGCCGTCGTGCACGACCTGGACACCACCGCGAGCGGAGTGCAGTCGGCGATCGCGCTCGAGGCGCTCGTCTCGGCAGCGTTCATCCTCATCGGCAGCAAGATCGGCGACCTCTTCGGGCGCAAGCGCGCCTACGTCATCGGGCTGCTCGGGTACGCGGCCGGTGCGCTCTCGATGACTCTCTCGCAGAGTCTCCTGCCGATCGTCATCTTCTGGGCGATCGTCGGCGGGCTCGGCGCGTCGCTCCTGCTGCCCGCGATGCAGTCGCTGATCCACGGGAACTTCCAGGGTGCGATGCAGCGCCGCGCCTACGCGCTCGTCGGCGCCGCGGCGGCGATCGCCGCCGCCGTCGGGCCGCTCGTCGGCGGCTTCATCACGACGTACCTGTCGTGGCGTGTCGCATTCGGCGGCGAGGTCGTAATCATCGCGGTCGTGCTGCTCGGCAGCGGACGCGTGCACGACGTGCCGTACACCGGCGACCGCGGGATCGACCTCGTCGGCGCGGTCCTGTCGGCGCTCGGGATGGGCGGCGTCGTGCTAGGGATCCTCGTCTGGCAGGAGGGTGGCGGGGCGGTCGGCGCGCTGATCGCGATCGGCCTGGGCGCGCTGGGGCTGCTCGTGTGGTGGCTCAGGAAGCGCAAGCGCGAGGGAAAGCCGGCGCTCCTCGACATCGACCTCTTCAAATCCCGCTACTTCCGCCTCGGGATCTCGGGCCAGACGCTGCAACAGATCTCGCTCGGCGGCCTGATGATCGCGCTCCCGATCTACCTCCAGATGGTGCTCGAGTACAACGCCATGCAGGCAGGCCTCACGCTCGCGCCGCTCTCGCTCAGCATGTTCGCGGTCGCCCTGCTCGCGGGCCGCAAAGCCGGAGACAAGAGCCCGAGCAAGATCATCCGCGCCGGTTTTTTCCTGCTTGCTCTGGGCGTCGCGATCCTGATCCCGATCATCCCGCGCGCCCACTCCGGCTGGTGGATGGTCGTGCCGTTGCTCATCGCCGGCACCGGCCTGGGACTGCTCGTCTCGCAGCTCAACAACTACACGCTGTCACCCATCGAGGAGGAGCGCGTGAGCG
>Ga0070717_10003123_pt1 | contig 11830 bp, 10 predicted proteins | sample LARL113metaG_FD_71366 | JGI IMG/M metagenome (GOLD analysis project Ga0070717, IMG submission 71366) | Corn, switchgrass and miscanthus rhizosphere microbial communities from Kellogg Biological Station, Michigan, USA - LAR L11-3 metaG | ecosystem: Host-associated > Plants > Roots > Rhizosphere ...
CCTCGTTTAGCCGTGAGCACACCGCTCCTTCTTCCACGTTGGATCGAGGAAATGACGTGCACCAGGCGGTCTGTCAACAGTTCTTGCTGCTGGGACATACGTCGACTCCAGGCAATGGCCGGTCTTTACACTACACCACACACGATAGACGAGCAATCTGTTAATGTTACTGTGAAGGATGAAAGGTGCTGCATGAAACGGTGATGTCAAAAAACGGCTTCGAGACATAGTGTTGAGCGCTCCTCTTCCCAGGGCATGTGGTATATTTCTTTGCTATGCCGGCCCGCTGTTGCACCCCTGATTGATGTCCAAATCTGAAGAATTGTATCATATAACAATCTACTTCAACAATAAAACGCGGAGTATGGTATTTTTGGGCTAGTCGTATTGTTCAGCTAATGATGCGTATGAGGAGGAGCGGCGAAGGAGTGCTCCCCTTGTGTTTCGGTATCCAGCAGACTACAATGGAAGCAATGGCTCAGACTCTGGATGGCAACCTTCACGCTCACAAGATTTCAGGAAGGAGTTCATCTGATGGTTCCTCCACAATTCCTCGACTTCTTCATCGCGAGTACCGGTGCCGGAGCTGCGCTCGCCGGCCTGCTCTTTGTGGCTGTTTCTCTGGCGCCGGAGCAGATTGTGACTCGCCGGGCGCCAATGGAACGACGGGCTGTCGCAGGCAGTGCTTTTACCGCCCTGATCAATGCGTTCTTCATCTCGCTGGTCGCCCTGATCCCCCACATCAACTTTGGCACACTCATCCTGCCTTTTAGCTCCGTGTCCCTGTTGACCAGCCTGCTCCAAGCATGGTCGCTTCTGAGACCGCGCAAGGGCTGGCAGAGTTTTGTGCGGCGAGCCATTCTGGTCTGCTTGAGTCTGGGCCTCTACGGGTTAGAACTGAGAAATGCGGTGGGCCTCATCACCGATCCCACCCAAGTTGGTTTCGTCTATGGGCAGCTCTTTGTGTTGCTGGGCACCTTTGCCCTTGGCCTTATCTGTGCCTGGGAATTGCTCGGTGCTCACCGCTATGGCTTAGGCGGCTGGCTCAATCCCTTACAGGATGTGCATGACAGCGAATCGTTTTCGCGTGCGGACACCTCTGACTCAGCATCTGGGCCTCCCACAACGGATGAAGCTGCACCCCGTTCACCACCTCAGTAGGCTATTTTAGCAAGTGACAGAAGGTGTGTCCCACCTGCTGGCAGAGAAGAGCAGGCGTTCAGATGACTGCGGAAGGCTACTGTTATGAGAGTTTGAACAGCACCTTTCCGCCGCTTTGGGCATGAGCGATCGCTTCCTTGGCCGCGACGAGAGGATAGGTTGCTGCGACAGGCATGTGGAGCTTGCCTTCAGCGATCAGCCGGGCACCCGTTTTGCTGGCCTCCAGGGCTTTAGGGGAAGCGCGAAACTCCGGGTAGAAAAGCCAGAAGCCGCGAATCGTCACCTTGCGAAAGACGATATCCATGACGTTTGCCAGACCGGGTTTGCTGCTCATCGCGGAATAGACAACCAGCGTGCCCCCAGGGGTCAGACTGCCGGACAGCGAGAGCATCGCTTCTCCCCCGACGCCGTCGAGCGCTAACGCGAGTTGCGCGTTGCCGGTGGCCTGGGCCACCCGAGCGGATACCCCTGCTCCATCCACCAGTACGATGTCGCCCCCCGCAGCGACGAGTTCGTCGATGAGTTCTTGCCGACGCACCAGGCTCACGGTTCGCAGGCCACGCTCCCTGGCAAAGGCGATCACCGAGCGCCCAACGCCAGAATTGCCCGCATTTTGGATCACCCAATCGCCCGGCGCGAGCTGGACGTATTCGCTTAGCAGCAGCGCAGCTGTCGGTGGATTGATACCCAGCATGGACAACTGTTGAGGATCAGCGCCTTGCGGCAGCGGGAAGAGGTCCGTTGCTGGCAAAACGAGCCTCTCGCGCCAGGAGGGGTAGAAGGACGAGATAAGCACACGATCCCCGACCTTGAGATGGTTAACTTCCTCTCCTACCGAGAGGATGCGCCCGACGCCTTCGTTGCCAAGGCCAGTGGGCAAGGAAGGCCGAAGACCGTACTGGGCTCTGATCATCATGAGTTCAGAGGGGTTGATCGGCGCGTATTCCACGGCGACCAGCACCTCGTTGGCCGTGGGGGCACCCGGATCGGGTATCTCCACACGTTCTACGACATCGGATGGTTCGCCGAACGTCGAGATCTGAAGAGCATACATCGTCTTTCTCCTTTGAAAGCTCAGCCCTTGATCGCGCGCGCTGATGCCCAGAGCGCGCCCGGATTGACCCGATCCGGATAGAGCGAAAGCATCTGGTCGTACAGCTCTCGTGCCGTCGTCGTCGTCTCGGCTATCCGGTCGAAAGCGCGGATGTACTGCCGGGTCTCTTCGATGATCCTGGGGCTGTCGTCGTTCCCAGGTCGCTTATGGCCGGCGATCACCGCGCGTGGGTGCAGTGCCTCGATGGTATCGAGCGCAGCGATCCATTCACGGCGGGTGCGAGCGTTTGACTCGCCGAGGTTGAGGTGAACGTCGTTGTAGGCGACATCCCCGGCGACCACCAGGCCGATGGACGGGACATGCAGACACGTCGTGTCGTCGGTGTCACTATGCCCGACTTCCACCACGACCAGATCGCGCCCTTCCAGATCGAGCACCTTTCCCTTGAGCTCCTCGGCGATCACGAGCCGGTTCGGGATCTGGCCCGGAAAGCGCGCGTTCCAGAAGTTCGCGATGGACGCTGGCGAGGCCTGCTGGCGCATGAATTTCACCACCGCGGGCGTGGCGACCGCACGGGCCGTGGGGAAACGCTCCAGGAGCGCTCCGATGCCAAAGCAATGGTCGCCATGGCCGTGGGTGAGATAGATCGTGGTCAGGTTTTTGCCGTGTGCTTCGACCCACTCCACCAGGGCGTGCGCTTGCTCGACGGTCATCAGCGCGTCGACGAGGACGGCGTCCCGCTGGCCGGAGATGAGGGTCGCCGAGATCGGCGACCACATCCACTGTTGCGCGCCCGGCGGCAGGTCGCTGGTGATGTTTAGGGGGATGCCAGGCGTTACAAACACGTCCCAACTCAGCGGCATGTCTCGCGTTTCGATGTCAGTCATACAGTACTCCTTATATGTTACTATTTTTCTTTGTTTTGGTGAATTTCAGAACCTTGAAATGGGTCTTGCCAACGCGACTGCGTCGGTTCTTACCCGTTCTGCCAACGACGCTGGCGCGTCTACCGACTGCGTCGGTCAGGCAGAACGAAAGGCACTACGGACTGCGTCCGTCAGGCAAGACCAAAGGTAGTTTGCCTCAATTGAGAGCATTTCCTCACTCCAAGGCTCAGCCGGCAGGGTTTCGGGCCACTACCCAACTGATGCACCTCGCCCTCTCTGATCCTAGTCTAAGGAGGAAGCGTCATGAAAGCGTCATGAGCCTCGTCATGAAACGCTGACCCGCAGATGGGCCAGAACACGCCCAGGCCGGGAAGAACCCTAATTGGGGTCCCAACATAAAAACCCTTCTAAAATCCGCTAAGGATATGCTGCTTGCTCCAGCTTACGAAAATCTCCGCTGTTGGTGTCAGATACTCATCTCGGTTCATGCCACGCTCGCAGATGCCATGAGCATTTACACAGCATAAGCTGAACTATGAGTGCCATTTAACGGTCGATTTTGCAACCCATCAAAGGGAATATGGGCCTCTCGGTCTCTCTCTGTTGATGAAGACGAGCATGGGCTTGACCGCCGAACAAGGACGTACGAAAGACGGACGGCGGCTCGTCAGTCAGGAAGCACTGCCAGGCGCAACTGGTGCAGGTGTGCAGGATCGGCGACCGCTTCGATCTCGGCAATCTTGCCTCCCCTGATCGTGAGACGCAGCAGGAGCAGCAGACGCCCACGCGGGGCCACAACGATTCCCACCGCTCCGTCCACAAGCACCAGTTGTGCGAACCGGGGGTGTCCCAGGAGATGCCTGGCTGCCCTGGCTACCCTGGCTACGGCCTGCGCACCACGGATCTCCCTTGCCGCGCCTCGGGACACGGCTGCGCGGTCGGATCGAACCACGATATCCGGGTCGAGCACTGCCAGTAGCGCGTCGAAGGACCCTTCGCGCGAGGCGGCGAGGAAGGCACCAACGACTTCTCGGCTTGCGGCGAGATCGGCGTCTTTCGCCATTGCCGACCCTCGCACGCGGCGGCGGGCGCGGCTGGCAAGCTGCCTGGTCGCCGTCGGGGAACGCTCCACGAGAGAAGCAATCTCATCGAAGGGCACGGAGAAGATGTCGTGCAGGACGAAGGCGAGGCGCTCGGCGGGAGCAAGCGTGTCGAGGACCAAAAGCCTCGCCAGACCCACTGCCTCGGCAAGCTCCGCTTCTTCCTCGGGGTCAATCCCGCCCTCGCGGCTGGTGATGGGCACGGACGCTTCCAGGGACTCCTCGCGCCGCGACGCACGCGCATGGAGCATGTTGAGGCAGACGCGCGCCACCACCGTCGTCAGCCACCCGCCCAGGTTCGAGACGGTGCTCGTGTCGGAACGGCTCAGATGCAGCCAGGCCTCCTGGACGGCATCCTCCGCCTCGGCGAGCGAGCCGAGCATGCGGTAGGCCATCGCTCGCAGGCGAGGACGCTCTGCCTCGAATTGCTCCACCAGCCAGTTGTGTGTATCCATCATCGGTCACATTTCCTCGTTTCGTTTTGTCATAGTAATGACAAAGGAAACCTGGCCGATGTGACAGGGAGACGCACTCCCGCTTCTCGCACCGACTGGGCGACCCGTCAAGATCAACCCGAAAAGTCAAACAACAGATGAGGTCGTCGTCTGGATGTGAAGGCGTCCTGATGCGCATGACGACATTCAAAGGAGATGGAACTTGCAAGCACGAATGAGCCCCTGATAAAAGGTGATCTTGATGATTGATGGCTCTATTCATATGAATGAAAAGGAAAAAAGGAACATGACTACTGATCTCCCAACAGAAGAAACCGTGAACGCGGTGATAAGTGCTATTCCAACCAACCTTCCTCTACAGGAACAGATAGATATGCAAGTGACCCAGGCCGCTAAATATCTGCCGGAGGAAGTGGCAAAGCAGTTGAATAGCCACCTTGAATATCTTGTTACGTCCAGTATCGCTGAAAACGCACTGAAGGAAAATGAACTGGCACCCGATTTCACCCTGCCCGATGCACTGGGCCAGCAAGTAACGCTCTCACGGCTGCTTGAACAGGGACCGGTCGTTCTTGTCTTCTATCGTGGCGGATGGTGCCCGTATTGCACTATGGCATTGCGTGCATACCAGAAGGTGTTGTCAGAGTTCAAGGCACTGGGGGCAACGCTGGTCGCAATCTCTCCAATGCTGCCAGACCATACTCTCTCAACGGTGGAAAAGCAACAACTGACCTTCCCCGTCCTCTCAGATGTGGGCAACCAGGTTGCACGCCAGTTTGGGCTGGTCTTTAAGATGGATGAGATTGGACGTAGTCTGTATCAACAGGGCGGCGCGGATTTGCTCAAGTACAATGGCGATGACTCATGGGAACTGCCAATTCCAGGCACATTTCTGATCGATCAATCCCGCAAGCTCCGCCTGGCTTCCGTCGATGCAAACTTCTTTCATCGGCTCGACCCATCGTTTGTTATCGCACGAATGAAAGAACTGAAAGGCGAAACTGATAGCACGCATATGCATCAGCTCATGCTCTATCAAAACTGAGTTATCACAAAAACAAGTAGGGATACATGGCCGCCTCATGGGCTCGTTTGGAGAGAAGTGGACCTTTTCTACCTGAGACTTCCCAAGAAAAAACATCTCATTCGGTGTAGGGCAGGGGATGATTGTTGATGCTTATTGTCGCACCGGGTTTGAAAGCTTGCTGCGCATCCAGTCGGCTTGCTGGGGTCGGTGTTTGTAAGGGATGTTGTTACAGACGTGGTTGCCGTCTTCGAACATCCAGAGTTCTGCTTCTCCGCCGGCCTCCGCGACCATCTGTTCGGCTGCACCGGGCGAAACAATTCTATCCAGGCGTCCCATGATCGCCAGCAGGGGACACTTCACCTTCTCCATTACGCCCTGGAGATCAAAGGCCTGCAGCATCGTTCGCGCAGCCGCCTGGTCGGGAACCTTGAGGCGATAGACAAAGGCCTCGCGCGTCAAAAGAGGACGCTGCTCAAAATGGTCGGCGAAGTTATAGGCCCCGGCGTTGGCAATTGCCGCCTTGACACGAGGCTCGAAGGCTGCTGTACGCGGCGCAAAATAGCCGCCGAGGCTTACTCCCATCAGGCCGACACGGGTCACATCCACGTCTGGGCGCTGCTCGAGGTAATCGATGGCGCAGCGTATGGGCACTTCGTAGTCAAAGCGCAGTGGATAGCGGGATTCCATTTCACCCTGTCCCGGGCCATCGATAGCCAGTACGGCCATACCCCTGCGCAGGAAATCATCGCCGTAATTATGCAGTTCTTCTTTAACGGAGTCCAGGCCGGGAATCATGATGACTATGGGAGGCTTAGGAGTATGCCAGGGTTTCCTGAAGATGCCGTAGATGGTATCTCCACCCTCGTAGGGGATAGCCACCCGCTCTCCCGGGAAGTCAAAATAGGGCAGCGCTTTCTGGTAGGTTTCCCATACTTTGGCGTGACCTGCATTCAATTCATCCGGGTGCTGTACAAACAGGTATTTACCGAAGTGGTAGTCCATCGCCGCGTGAAAATAGTGATAGGCTGCCGATTGGTAATTTCCCTCCTGCTCGGCCTGCCGGCCCATCTGCTCATGCATGGCGGCGGATGCCGCCCACTCGCGGTTCCAGTCATCCCAGCGCTCGATGCGTTCTGTGACGCGCTGGAAGTCGTTGGAGTCAACGCCGTTGGAGATAAAGCGTGGAGCCCAGTTGTCGATGGCTATCTGTACACGTTCTTCAATGGCCATGTAGCTGTCCTTTCTCTTCTCTAATTAAGGCAAGGTTCAATGTGAAGAAAAGTCCTTGACCGTTTGAACAGGCACCCTGATGAATGTTGACGACCGAATGGGGGAATGAGTGGGAATGTCTGCCTGCGTCCTGTAGGGACAAGGGGTGGACGTGGGGCAGGGTGGGGGCCTTGTGCTTGTCCTGGTGGCATGACGAGTGGTCTGGGTTGGGTGAGGCAAGATGGTCGCATCCCCACGAGGACAAGCACAAGGCCCCCTCATCCACTCCACCCTGCCCCTTGTCCCTACAGGACGCAGGCAGGACGCACCTTCCCCGATGCGGTCGGCAACATTCATTGGGGCGGGATCTTGCTGGTGGTGAGGAACTGTCACGTTCATTTGAACCTTGCCTAAGCACCGGACAGCGTTCCCCCAAGATAGAGGTGACTGATCTGTGGATTGTCCAGAATTTCGTTGTGTGTTCCTTCCAGGCGCACCTGTCCGCTCTCCATCACGACTCCACGTGTTGAGATACCCAGGCCCCTGCGTACATTTTGCTCGACCAGCAGGATCGTCCTGCCCGTGCTATGCATTACAGCAATGGTGTCATAGACCTGTTTGAGCGTCCGCGGGTCAAGGCCCATCGACGGTTCGTCCAGCAGGATCAGCGCCGGATCGAGCATCAGGCAGCGGGCGAATTCGACTAAACGCTGCTGCCCGCCCGAAAGGTTCCCGGCCCTGTCCCTGGCCCGCTCTCTCACGACCGGGAAAAGCTCTTCGACTTCGCTCAAGCGCTTCCTCACCAGCGCCGCGTCATTGAGCATGTAGGCGCCTAACCTGACGTTTTCTCTCACCGGAATGTCAGGGAATAAGCTGTGGTTCTGCGGCACCTGCACGATCCCCATAGACAGCACCTGGCGCGGCTTCAACCCACCAATAGATCGCCCATCAAAGGTAATCTCGCCCTGGCGCGGCTTCAACAGGCCGCTGATGACCCGCAGCACCGTTGATTTTCCGGCGCCGTTAGGCCCGACAACACAGGTAATCGATCCTTTCTCGACGTTGAGGTCAAGTCCCTTGAGCACATCGCTCCCATCATAGCCGGCAATAACGTTGTGCAGCCTCAATAACATGCTTCAATCTCCTAAATAGGCTTCTAGCACGGCGGGATTCTTGCGTACCTCTTCGGGCGTTCCTTCGGCGATTTTCGTGCCGCGATGCATCACCATCACGGGGTCGCACAGCCCCATCACAAACTCCATGTTGTGTTCGACCACGAGGAAGGTTACGCCGCGTTTGTTGAGGGTGCGAATGCGGTCTGAGAGCTGGTTAATCATGGTTGGATTGATGCCCCCGGCCGGCTCATCCAGCAAGATCACCTGCGGCTCGGCAATCAGGACGAACGCGAACTCCAGCAACTTCTTCTGGCCGTACGACAGGTTAGCCGCCGGCGTATCCTTGAGATGCGTCAGGCCTACGAAGTCCAGCAGTCCCAGTGCGCGCCGCTGCTCGTGCGAGGTACTCCAGCGGCTGAGCAAGGCCCTGGTCCCCTGGCGCTGTGCCGCGACATGCATGTTTTCCAGTACAGTCAGCCTGGGAAAGACGCGGGTCAGTTGAAATGTCCTGCCGATACCAAACCTGAACACCTTATCCGGCGTCGAGTTGACGATGGATTTGCCATTAAAGCGAATATCGCCTGTATCCACCCGCTCGTACCCGGTCATGACATTAAAAAGCGTGGTCTTGCCGGAGCCATTGGGGCCGATCAAACCAGTAATCGTGCCCTGTTCAACGGCGACCGAGCAAGTATCAAGGGCGTGAATACCACCAAATGCTTTAGAGACGTTATATGCTTCGAGCATGCTCATAGATTTACCTCGTCCTTCTTTGCTGCACTCTCGGTTTGTTCCTGACCTGCGACAGCAGCTACAGCAGGATCGATTTGCGTTTTGTCGCGTGCAGCTGCCCACGTGGACCACCGCTTGCGTATAGTTGGCAAGATACCCTCCGGCAACAAAAGAATGATCGCCAGGAAAAGTACGCCGTAAACTATGAGGTAATAGCCATTTGAACTGAACTGCAAGGTGAAGTACTGTTGAGTTGGCTCCAAAATGAGCGCTCCCAGAACCGGGCCGGCCAGTGTGCCCAGTCCTCCCAGGAACGCCATCAAGGCGATGGCCACGTCAAAGAGCGCGTCGAAAGCGAAAGGTGGAGAGACGGAGCCATTGAAGTACGCGTGTACAGCGCCTACCATGCCGACGAAGAAAGCGGAGATGATGAAGGCGATGAGTTTGAATGGCGCTGTATTGACCCCCAGCCCCAAAGCTCTATCCTCGTCATCGCGGATTGCCAGCAATCCAAGCCCGTATTTGGAGTTGCGCACCCACCACGAGGTAGCAAGGGCAAGCAGCAGGATGGCAAGGCCGACAAAATAGAACGGCAGGTTGTAGAAATCTCCACCCCAGTCAAATGGTATAGGCAAGCTCAGACCTGCCGAACCATTGGTGATCTTGCGCAGGTTATAGGCCATCAATTGCATAATGAAGAAAGTGGCAATCGTAATGACGATAAAGGTATGCCTGCGCGTGCGCAGCGCAATCCACCCGAATGGCACTGCGAAGACAGCGGCCACCAGGCCCGCAAGCGGGACAAGGAAGAACGGGGCATACCCCGCGGGAACGTTCCAAGCCTGGGCCATGAGAGCGATAGCATACGAGCCAATGCCGAAATAAGCGGCATGGCCCAGCGCAATATAGCCGCTGTAGCCCGAAAAGATATTCCAGCCTGTCGCTGCCGCCGCGTAGAAGATGGTGAAGACTGCTATGATGGTCACAGCAGGGTTTGAGAACACGAATGGAAACGCGATGAATACGGCAAGGAGGGCAATAAGCCCCAATGCTTTGACTATCCTCATTGCTTCCTTCCTTGAAGCTGTCCGAAGAGGCCCTGGGGACGAACCAGCAGGATAACTACCAGCAGTATGAAGAAGACGGTGCTGGCCCACACGGGGGACCAGACGACGGCGGTCACGTCCTCGATTACAAGCATGGTCACGGCAGCAATCAAGGCTCCTCTAAAGCTGCCCATGCCTCCGAGAATGATGATTACCAGCAGGCGCGAGATCAGGTCATAGTGGCTGCCTGGATTGAAAGCGGTCGTGGCTCCGAAAACCATACCCCCTGCCGCCGCGAGCGCTACGCCAATGCCAAAGGTGATCGCCGAAACCCGCTCCACGTTGATGCCGATGAGTTCGGCTGCCGTGCGATTCTGGATAGTGGCACGCAGGCCGTAGCCGAATTTGGTGCGATATAAAAGTACGTAGAGACCTGCTAACAGGACGACGCTCAGAATAAAGCCGAAGACATAGACGTCTGCAAGATAGAAGCTGCCTACCGGGAATGATGCATCGACATACCACGCCCGCAGCTGTATGGGAGTTGTGCTGAAGATGGCCCCCAGCACTCCTTCGATGATCAGTGCGATCGCAAAGGTTACCAGGATGGAGAACATCGTGCGCTCTCGTTTGAGCGGGCGAATGAAAGCTGTCTCGAGCAGCACGCCGAATAGAAACATGAGGGGCATGGTAATCAGGAGGCCCAGGAAAAGATCGATGTGGAAGTTCTGCGCCAGCGCATAGCTCAAGTATGCCCCCAGGATAACCAGCGCGCCTTGCGCTATATTGATGATGTCCATCACGCCAAATATGAGCGTTAGCCCTGACGCCATTAAGGCATAGACGCCGCCTGTCAGTATGCCCGTGATGATGGCATCAACAATTAATTTCGCGTTCATGAAACCTCGCTTCGCTCGCCCCTCGATATTATCGCGCCCACCGCCGATAATGAGTTTTACTGATCACAACGGGCCATTTCGTAGGTGCCGATTTATCGTGCACATCGCCGATTTATCGGCCTGGGGAGTGCATCGACGGGCCAAATGGCCGATAAATCGGCGGTGCGCCAATAAATTGTGCGCCTACGGCGTATTACCGGTGTTGCTTGTTAAACTTCATTATCGGCCCTTGCTGGCTGTTCCGCTATCCCCATTAAAAAGTTTGCAATCGTGGAGGGAGCCAGTCCCTCCACGACGCGAGAGATTTAGGGCCAGTTGGGCCTGGGATACTCTACCTTTGCTTGCGCTACGTTAGCGGGGAACACAGGGATCAGATTCCCGCCCTGCCACTGGAACAGGTACGCCGTCGCGGCGGTGTTCTGGCCTGTGCTATCGAACTTCACCGGACCCTGTACGGTCATGTATGTAGCACCCGAGTGCAGTTGGGCGATCAGCTTCGTATTGTCAAGAGTGCCAGTTTTCGTCACAGCCTGCTGCACTACCTCCCCAACCGAGTATGCTTCCGCGACATCCGAGCTAATGCCATCGTATGTGCCGCCAAACTTGGCGACGTACTCCTGCACCATCTGGGCATTGCCAGGAGTATTGGCTTCCGCAAACCAGCCGCCGTTCGGGACCATGATGCCTTCCGCTGCCTGGGTACCGCCAATCACATTGAGAAATGCACTTCCCTGGTCGGGCCCTGCCGTGGCAATGAGCGCCTGGGGGTTATAGTGCTGCTGTTTGAACCTCTGGATAAATGCACTGACGTCATTGAGCAGGGTGCCAACGACCACGACCTGCGCCCCAGATGCAATGATCTTATCGGCGATTGGGGTGTAGTCGGTTGTCTCCGCCGGGTACACCTGGTAGGAAGCGGTCTTGATCCCACCCTTCTCCAAAACTGCTCTCGCCGTATCCACCTGCGGCTGCGTAAACGGATCATCTTCAGTCGCGTAGGCTACTGAGGTGGGCTGCTGTGAGGTAGGCAGGGCCAGGATATAGTTGGCAAAGGCGACCAGGTTGTTTGCAACGGGTAGTGAAACGTCGAAGATGTTGGTCAACCCCCTGGTAAAGACGGATGGGCCGCCACCCGCACCCTCTAC
>Ga0070717_10003124_pt1 | contig 11828 bp, 6 predicted proteins | sample LARL113metaG_FD_71366 | JGI IMG/M metagenome (GOLD analysis project Ga0070717, IMG submission 71366) | Corn, switchgrass and miscanthus rhizosphere microbial communities from Kellogg Biological Station, Michigan, USA - LAR L11-3 metaG | ecosystem: Host-associated > Plants > Roots > Rhizosphere ...
GGCGATGCACGCATATGACCCGGCTGACCGGGACCAGTGGGGGATCTTCATCGGGCCGCCGGCCGCGGCCTCGCGCATCTCCGACCCGGTCGACCTGACTGAGGTCACAAGCCTAGTCATGGATGCCCTCGACCCAGCTGGTGCGTTCTGATGCGCGGCGCCGGTATCTCACAGGCTGCGCGCGGGACACCAGACCACCGGGCGGCGAGTCACGGGCCCAGCGCGCAGGCCCCCAGCTGCCTAACCGCCCAGGGGATCACGAAAACGGCGGAACAGATCATCAGCGAGGTGACCCGTCAAGTCGGCTGTGTCCCAGTGCTCCTCGCGGGTAGCCGTGCCATCGGCACCGCCCACCCCGACAGTGACTACGACGTGGCGGTGGTACTGCCGCTGGCGCGGATACCGCGCGCTGCGCCGCGTCTGGCCAGGGCTGCAAGCTCGCTGAGCGTCAGCCTTGGGGTGCCGGTGTCGGTGAATCCGGTTCCGGCGTTTCGAATGCGGCGCCCCGACGGGTGCCTCTTCGCAGGCAAGCTGCGGGCCGAGGCGGTCGTCCTCTCAGCACCGCCTGGCTGGTCGCTGCGGCGGCAGCCGCTGACCACCCTGACGAAGTTCGCCGCCTGTTCGGCGTTGCTCTCGGCGGTGCGGAGCCTTCTGGAGGTGTTCGATACCTCCATCATGGCGGGCGGCACCGCCCCGGCTGCGGCAGGGGGCGCCCTGCGCAAGGCGGCGTTGCACATCGCCCAGGTGAGGCTACTGCGCTCGGGGCGCTACGCGTCGGATCTCGACCTTGCACTCATCCGGCTATGCAGCACTACTCCAACCGGGGGCAGCGACGCCGAACTGTCAGCCGCGCTCTGTTCCGCCTTGAGGGCGGCCAGCGCGGTGCAGGGTTTCGTCCTGCTGCGCCAGTGCCTTCTTGGGCAGTTCGCGCAGATCAACGGCGCGCCGCTTAGCCTGCCGGTTGCAAAGGCCCTGGTCCGCAACGCCCAGTACGCCGCGCTCGCGAGGCTGCATGGGCGGAAGCGCTGGCGCGTCGCTCTGCGGGCGGCGTCCGTCGAAGGCGCCTTGGCCGCCACACAGCTGGCGCTGTTTCGCGCGCTGGACCCCGGCGCCGTGGACGGCTTGGACACCGTCCAGTTCGATCTCGCCGTCAAGGCGCTGCCAGTACCTGCAGCCGAGGCGGACGTACTGACCTGGGAGGGTGTGCGCGACCTTGCTCTTGCCGAATGGGGCGATGCTCATCCGCTCGTTGGACTGCTTGCGTGAAGGTCTTTTTTGCCGACGCGGGCTGCCCCGTGCCGATCCCAGTGGGCGGGGTGGCGCGCCGGTGGGGTTAGGCCTAGGAGCGGATCACCATGGCGCCGGGTGCTGACCGTCGAACCGACCTCGGGCCCGAGGCTCGTGCCTCGCACGCCCTCGCGCCGGGTGCCACGGATACGTCGGCTGCTCACGCCGCGGACGCTCCAGGCGTCTCTGCCACGGCTGCGCGCGAGGCATACCGCACCGATCCGGGCATTGTAGGCAGCTGGCCAGTCGGCGTGGCGCGGCCAGCCTGGCTCGCGCGTCGGCCAGGCTGGTGCCTCGCGGCCATGGTGGTCGTCTTGGACCTGGCAATCGTTGCCCCCTTCCTCGGCCACGGCACCCTGCAACTGCTCGACTTCGGCGACTATCCGGTCGGCCCTCATCCGCCGTTTGCGCCCTCGGCGTACGGATTCCCGCCGGGCATTACGAACCGGGCACCGGTCGAGCTGGTGCTTTATTGGATCTTCCAGGGGATCCCGTGGCCACCGGTCCGGCTGCTGCCGTTCGTCGCCGTTGCCCCGCTCGCGTGCGCCAGCTTCGCGCGGATCTTCCCGGAGAGGCTGCTGGCCATCGGCGTCGCCACTGTGCTCTTCACGGTGAACCCGTTCGTCTACGAGCGGATGGCGAACGGCCAAGTGTACGTGGTGCTGGGCTATGCGCTGCTGCCGGTTCTCCTGGCGCTGACCGTCCGGCCGTTCGCCTCGCTGGTCCCGACCGTGGCCCTCGGGGGCCTCCTCTTCGCCGTCGGTGCCGCTGTGTCCGTCCATTACTTGTTCATCGGCGGCCTGCTGCTGGTGATCGTGGCAGCCGCGCACCTGGCCTGCCGTCGGGCGAAGGAAGTATTGGCTAGCGCCGGAATCGCCGCGTGCGGGGTGGTGCTCAGCCTGTACTGGCTGATCCCGGCGGCGCGGGCGTTGCACACGATGCGGCCGCGCGTGACGGGTCTGGACCTGACTGTGTTTCAAACACTGGGAGATCAGGTATGGGGGTCGGCCGTCAACATCGCCGGACTCTACGGGTTCTGGCGGCCAGGGCCGCCGCTGGTGAAGAACTACCTGACTGGCTGGCCTTTCCTGCTGCTGGCGATTCTCACGGTGGCCGGGTTCGGCCTGCATGAGCTGTGGGCGCGAGCGGGCAGTGCAGGCCGCGCGCTGGCGGTGTCATGTGCCGTGCTCGGTGTCGCCGGCGGGCTGCTCGCGGCCGGCACGCAGGGGCCGGCCGGCGGTATTTATGCTTGGTTGTTCGCTCATCTCCCCGGGTTCAAGGTGATGCGGGAGCCGGAGAAATTCTCAGCGCTCCTGGCGCTGGCGTACGCCTGCTGTTTCGGAGCGGGCGCGGAGGTCGTGGTGCGCCCGCTGGCCCGCAACGCGACAAGGATCGCCTGCGTGTGCTGCCTGGTCGCCGTCCCGTTGCTGTACGGATTCACCGAGTTCTGGGGTTTCGTCGGGTACGCCGGCCCTGCGCGATACCCGGCCAGCTGGGCGGCTGCCGACCGGGCGATGAGCCCGGGTGCCGAAGCGCTAGCGCTGCCATGGCTGGCCTACCTGCGGGTGCCATGGACGGGCGACCGCGTCGTCGCCAACCCGATGCAGGGCTTTTTTGACCGCCCGGTTATCTCCGCGGACGATCTCGAAGCCGGGCCCATAGTGACCGAGAGCAGCGACCCACGATCGCTGTTCCTCCAGTTCTGCCTGGATCGGGGGAACCGGCTCACCGAGTTCGGCCGGATCCTCGCGCCGCTGGGCATCCGTTATGTGATCCTCGCCAAGGTGCCTGGGTCGCAGAGTTTCGCCTGGCTGAGCAGGCAACGGGACCTGCACAGGGTGTTCGGTTCGGCCGAGATCGTGATCTACCGGAACGAAGAGCCGATACGGACCGCCTACCAGCCGGCCAGCCGCCTGGTGCTGCGGAACTGGGGCCAAGTTGCCGCACTGGCGCAGCGCGTTCCTCTGGTCGACTACTTGATCCGGGTGCGCCACCCACGCCCCGGGCCGCTGACCCTCCCGGCAACGGCGACCGCCTCGGGGTCTCCTGCACCTCTGCGTGCAGTAGGCGGTACCTCGGTCAGCCAGCCGGTCGGCGTTGGCCCCGCAGTCCAGACGGTTGTGCTCACCAACCCGGCCTACCCCGGCTGGCGGCTTGCCGGATTCCGCAGCACGGCACAGTTCGGAGTCACGGTGGCGTTCACCCGGCCAGCGGGTACAGGCCCTCATGCGGTCCGCACTGCCGTGTACGAGCCGTGGCGGCTTGTCCGGGCTTGCGACGTGGCCGGGATCTGCCTACTGGCGGGAGACCTGGTCCTGCTGGCAGCCGTCGCGATTCGCCACCGCGGCACCAGGTCGGCCGGAAAGGCACCCTTGCCCCCCGGGGACGGACCGCTTCGGAGTGGACATCCGGACGCAGCCTGAAATGTATTCTATCCGTTGAAATGACGAAAAAGGCCGCTTCAGATTAAATGCCACAAGCACGATTCGGCATTGTGCTGGTAATTGGCACAAGCGGCTTGCGTGTGACTAGCAGAGGTCGTAGGCTCCAAAAATCACACCGAAAACGCTCCCCAACACCGATACTCGATAGCCCCCTGACCTGGGATAGCATTCTTAACCCCTTTTAGGTCATCTCGCATATCACTAAGTGGGAGGCGATTTCATGTGCAGCCGCGACCGGCCGCCTGCGGACGGTGAGCGGTCCCCCGCAACTGCGATTCGGCCAAAGGTGCAATTGTGACTCACCGCACTCCATGCTCGCTGGCGGCGCCACCGCTGTCGTCGGCACATCGACTCGTGCGCAGACGACGGTGAAACAGCTAGTCAAGATCCTCGATGAGCCGACCGCGCGCGCTGAGGGGGTGCACGGTCAGACGCCGACAGGCCTGAAGCGGATGATCAGTGGGGCTTCGCTGGCTCTCGGCGGCACCATGGTCTGGCAGGCCTCCAACTTCGTCTTCAATGCTGTCGGCGCGCACGCCCTCGGCCCGGCGCGCTATGGGGTGTTCGCAGCCAGTATGGCGCTACTCGGTTTCACGACCCCCCTCCTCGCCGCTGTTCAAGCTGTCGCCAGTCGCGAGGCCACCTCGCTGACGGCAAGGAAGGAACTAGGCGAGGCCCTACCGATGCTCCGCCACTACGGTATCCGGGTGGCATGTGGCGCACTCGTGATCGGCGGGGCAGTCGCCATGGCCAGCAGATGGATCTCGGGGGTTTTCCATCTCGACTCCGCATGGCTCGTGGTGATCATCGGGGCGACGATCCCCTGCTATGTGGTGAGCCATCTCTTCGGTGGCCTTCTGCAAGGGGCGGAGCACTTCGGTCGCTTCGCTCTAGAGAGCATCGCCGAAGGTTCGGCGAAGGCGATCCTCGGGATCCTGGCGATGGGACTGTTGTGGCGCACCGCATTTTCAGGCGTGCTGATCGTCACCGTAAGCAGCGCGCTGGGACTCATGACATACCTGCTTCTTGGCCTACCAGTGCTGCACCGAAGCGCGCTCTCCACCACTGCGGGCAAAAGCACAGCCACAGCCACCCCCCAAGGCCTCGATGCTACAAAGCGTTACACGGGGGGAAAGAGATCCGGTGTCGCACGGTACTCAGTGACGGCCTTTGTGACCTACGGCCTCCTAGCCGTCATGCTCTCGTCGGACACACTGGTCGCTAAGCACTACTTCGCCAACCACCAGGCTGGCCTGTATGCGGGCATATCGCTCAGCGGCAAAATTGCCTACTTCGCCGCCTCGTCAATATTCGTGGTCGCTTTTCCCATCTTCTCCCGCCAACACGACCAGGGAGCGGGCAACTGGAAGGGCGTTCTCACCACCGGTGGACTCGTATGCGTGATAGCAGGGACGACCGCGACCCTCTTCGCGCTCAGGCCCGCATGGGTTGTCATACCGCTTCTGGGTGGCCGTTACCAGGCGGCTGAGGGCTACGTTGCGTGGATGGCGGCGGTTTTCGGGCTCTACGCTCTGGCGTTCCTGGTGTCGATCTACCTGCTCGCCCGGAAGCGCCGAAGCGTAATCGCCTTGCTGGCCGCCGGCCTGGTCATACAATTTGCCGGGTTTTTCGCTTTCCACTCGACGATCACCAACATGATGGCCGTGCTAGCACTGTCGTTTGGAGCCGTGCTCGCTGGAGGACTACTCCTCGTGCCGCTTGGCGGTCGCCGGGAAACCGGAACGCTGGACGGCAAGACTTCCCGGCGAGCCCTCCCTGCCCCGCGCCGGGCCCGCGACATGTGCACCGAACTGGTTCCGGCACGGCAAACTGACATCTCGGGGGATATTTCGTGAAGGTGGTCCTATTCTTCACAGGACTTGGGAAGCGAGGCGGAATCTCGCCTGACGTGCATCACCTGGCAACAGCCTTCCGCCAGGAAGGCATTCACCCAAAAGTAACCGGAAATCTTATCGATCTGCTTCGATCAAACAGCGGGCGCGGAACGGTAGTCAATGTATACGGATGCCTACCTTCTGTAAAGACCCTGGGCGCCATGCTGCTCGCTCGCGTCAGGGGCCAGCGCTTGGTGTGGACTCCGGTTTTCCATCCCCGGCGCCGCGTCATATGGAAGGGAACCGGGCCGTATCGCATAATGGCCCTCTTCGATCGGGTCGCACCTCGTATAGCGCGCATTACGCATGCAGTCAGCGCCGCGACGGTCGAGGAAGCGAAATTCTTCGCTGCAATGGGTGCACCACAGGTGAACGTCATTCCGCTTGTCGTGAGCGAGACACACCGAAGGCTGGAAGGTAAAGATCGTACGACCGCACGCCGAAATCTCGGCCTGGGGGACGAGCCAACTGTGCTGTTGATCGCCTCGCATAGTCCAAGGCGCAAGGGAATGGCGTTCGCGAGTAACGTACTGGCCGGGCTCCGCATAAAACTTCCACAGGTTGCCTTCCTCGTTGTGGGAGGCGGCGACCTTGGTGCGCTCGCTGCTCAGCCGGGCGTTAAGGCGGTTGGGTGGTGTGAAGATGATCAGTTGCTCAATGCGTACAGATCCGCCGACATCCTTTTCGTGCCGTCGCGCTATGAGCAGTTCTCTCGTGCAACTATCGAAGCCTGGGCCTGCGAGCTGCCTGTAGTGCTCAGCGACGGCGTAGCTTTGGCCCCTATCGCCGAATCTTCTCGAGCCGGGATAGTGGTCCCCTTCGACGATGTCTCGGCAGCTACCGTGGCCCTCGCGGAAGTCCTGACCAGCGAGGAGTGGCGCCTTCATGCTGGCCGCCGTGGTCGTGAGCTCGTTGAAGACTGCTTTCTTCGTGACGGTCACCTGAGGGCAACGCTCAGTCTCTACCAGGCCGCCGGATGGCTCAGGTAATGAACTGCTCTCTCCAGGAACCGGCGGGCTATCTCATGCACTCTTCGAGGGCCCTGAGCCGGACCAGGCTTATCGATCTGGCCGCCTACCATGGCAAATCCTTCGCGATCTTGACAACCGCAACACTAATACTCTTTCGAACTTGGATTAGCAGCCGATACCCAGGCGGCGCCGACTCGGCGTTTCTCTACTCAGGCCTGCCCTTTTACGAATCCCACCGCCTTCAACTCTTTACCGTATGGTTGCCAACGCCCTTGGGTCAGGTGTCGCAGTACTCGATGTACTGGCTGCTCGCCATGCTAATGACTATCTCCAGGAGCGCGCTGCTGACTTACAAACTTGCAGCGGTCTCGATCGCCCTCATGTCAGCCTTTGGCATGTACGCAATATCATGGTCGTGGAGCCGGTCGCGCCTCGGTGCCCTTGCGGCAGCTATCTTCTACAGTTTTTCACCGATGTCGATATCCCAGTGGCTGTCCGGCCATCTGGATGTGCAGCTATCGATGGCTGTCGGCCCGCTTATGATATGGTCCATCGGTCGGCTGGCCGACACGGGCTCCAGGCGTGCCGCTATTGGCCTCGGCCTGTGCGCTTCGGCGCTCCTCCTGCTTACGACGGGGCAGGCCGCGTACTGGATCGTCGCCATAGTGGCTATCAGCGCCAGCAGGTTGCTGACCTCGTTTCGAAACATCGTCTGTGTACTACGTCGGGCGTTGCTCGGGTGTGGTCTCGCAGTGATGGCCTTCATAGCAGCCAGCGCGGTACAACTGGGGCCGTGGTTCCTGGGGGCGCACGCTGCCTTTGCCGGCGGCCAGAATCTTGCCATCGAGACGCTCGCCATTCACGCGAAATACAGTCTCAATTTCGGCCTTGGAATACTTGGGGTGCCCGGGGAGACATGGCTTCTCCCTGGTTCGAATGTTAGTTTCTCGTCTTTCGGTTCCTTGCTGTACCTGGTGCCCCAGCTTGTGATCCTTACATTCGCATCACTGTCGGCCTTTATGCGAAAAGACGCATGGTATAAGATCCTCTTGCTCATGGCGGCATGCGCGTGGCTGCTCGAAGCTGGCCCCTTTGGCCCTGCCGGCAATGCTTATGCTTTCATCTGGCAGCATGTCACGTACTTTCGTGAGCTGCGTGCTCCCAGCCGGTGGCAAATGATCTCGTCATTTGCGGTAGCCGTCATGCTCGCGATGTCTGTCGCTGAGGTGACCAGCTGGAGTCGGGGATGGTGTTTGAAGAGAAGACAGTCGACACGGGAGGCGCGGCACGACAGGACGAGACTTCTTGCGAGGCACGCCACCGAGCGTCGCTGTGGCTCTGCCATGCGGAACGGGCCATGGGGCACAGGCAGTCTGCCTGGCCACTCTGTCTTGCTGATCGCTGGAGCGGGGACGCTTCTCACGCTTAATGCAGGGACGGTACTCAGCCGGGGCCTGCCGACGATGAGCCCTCCGTCCGCCTATGTCTCGACGTACTCCGCCCTAGCGCGCGCCCCTGGCGATTGGCGGGTGCTGACGGTCCCCTTCGGACAGGCATGGATGGGTGGCCCCACCTATGGAGACTACGAAGGCATTGCCGCGGACCTAGGGTATACAAGCTCCTTTTACGACGGGCGAAGCGTCCTGGGTAACGGTGGATGGGATCCGCGCGCGTCCCAATTTGTAAGCTTCTTGGAAAGTGTCGTGAACCAGGGGGTGGACCGCCACTTGGCGGGTTTGCTTGGGGCGGCGGGAGTCAGGTACATTGTGTCAAACCCGGAGCCGGCTATTCTGGCGCCCTCGGGACAGGCGAACTTCCTGATGTCGCAACGCGGGCTCAGGCTAGTGTCCAGCGGGCACGGAATGATGACGCTGAGAAATCCTTTGGCACAATCATTGGTTTCTCAGCCGGCGACGGCTTGCGTTATAGCCGGCGGGTATCCGGTTCTAGAGGACCTTACCGAGGATCCTGCTTTTAGCTTTAGAAGGACGGCAGTCTATTTTGCCGACCAGGTGGTGCGAACCGGCGGCTGGTCGGAGCTGGTTCGCTTGGTCATGCACGACCATTGCCTCATCATGGGCCCCGGTGGCGGAGGGGAGCTAGCAGTACTGCGGGGCACGGTGGCGTCCGCGCAAGCCACATCCATTGCGCCGAGCGGCTGGCCCTCTGGCCCCATTGACCCACTCCTCGACTCCCAAGCGAACGGTGCAGACTGGGTGGACATTCCTTCCGGGCACAGCCTGGCGTGGAAGGCCGATGTTCGGGTTGCAGGGTCGTACCGCGTCTGGGTCAGGGTTCTGAGGCAACCAGGCGCGGCACCAGTCCCGGTTGCCATCGATGGTGTCACCGCAGGCTCGGTGGATCCCGCGGTGCCAGCTACGGTCGGCTTTCAATGGCTGCCGGCTGGGACAGTCGGCTTGGGCCCGGGCGCTGCACGTGTGGTTCTGCGCGCTGGGAGCGGCGGCGTGAGCCCCGAAGTGGCGGAGTTCGCCCTCGTTCGCGCAGGGAACAGGCGGGAAGGCGTGGTGCCCGGAATCAAGCACAGCCAGCTGGTAGTTGACAAGAACACACTCGACGCGGCGCTTTACCGCCACCCGCGGATCGAGTGGTCCCATCCGATCATAACCAGCCAGTGGCGCGATATCGCTGGAATCAAAGCTACGCGTGGCCACAGGGGATGGGTAGCGCTGACCCCTACGGCTCTTGTGCGGCAAAGGTTTGCCATGGCTTACGCGTATCTTCCAAGAGTGATTAATGCAGATGCACCGTTGGGCTTTCGGTTTCAGGGTACGGCGAGCGGCGCAACATTTTATCTGAACTTTTACTTCAGGAACGGCTCTGAGAAGAGCTTCAGCTTCGAAGACACCTCTAGACGTCCAAGATTGCTGTTCTTCACGCCGCAGCAGGGGAAACCAGCCTGGCACGCGACGGGAAACCTGGATGCAGGAAATCCGTATGTATCCCCCCTTCCGCAACTCCAGGTGCCAGAATGGAACCAAGTCCGCTACGTGACCTTCTCCAGCAATTCACGTATCTGGCAGGGCGGTACAGTCCATATAGCCGGGCCGTTCCGGGTAAAACAGGCTCACTCATTGCCGTATTTTGTGGGCCACATTCCCACGGCGGGAGCATCTCGCTCAGCCCATGGCCTGGGCGTAGCCGGCCAGATGGTGTCGGCGACAGCGTCAGTGCATGATCTGAGACCTGGCATCCTAGACTTTGCCGAGTCATTTAATCCGCAGTGGCACCTCGCGGGCGCGCAGGCGGTAGTGCACACGGTGGAGCTAGGATTCGAAAACTCCTACCTGGTCAAGAAGGCTGCCCCGGATGCCCGCCTCGTTTACCGCCCCGCAGCCATCGGGATGTGGGGGACCGTCGTCAGCATTCTCGCTTGGTGCATAGGCCTGGCCTCTTTGATCATCTGGCCTCTGGGCGCGTGGCTTTTCCGGGTTCGGCACGGAAGTGCCGATGGAGGAGATGCCCGTCCGGCGGCTGAGGCCGGTGCGGTCAACAGCCACGAGACAGCACGGCCCGCTATGAGGATGTGAACGCTGAGGTCGGCCCGCCGGACAACGTGCCAGTTGATCATCACGGTCACCGCCGTAGACGGTCCCTGAACGGATTCTGTTCCGGCGGCATTTCGTAGTAGTGGGAGCACTCAGAGTTTGCGCGCGATCCACCGGTACTCGCGCACGAAGGGACCTGCCTTCACGTCCCACCGCTCAACGGCGAACCCCTCAGCCTGGAACATCCGGGCAACCTGGCGCCGGTAGAGGGGGCGAACCGGTACACGGAAGACCTTGGTGTAAAGCCGGGCCGATGTGCGCGTGCGACGCCACATGAACCCGAAACATGCCGTCATGACCTCGTTGAGGGCGGTCACAGCCGCGAGTGTGAGCCGGCCTGCCGGGTGCGCGCCCCGCCGAGGCGGCTGGGTGAGGCGGGCAAGTGGGTTGGCCCCGGTCGTAGTCACCACGGCACAGCCGCCTCGGCTGATCACGCGGCGGAACTCCGCTACCGCCCGCCAGGGGTCGTCCAGGTGCAGCATTGCCTCAAGGCAGAAGACCAAGTCGACCGTTTCATTTGGTATGTCGAGGTCTGTCATGCCGCCACGCCGGAACTCCACGGCCACGCCAGCATCGAGTGCATTCGACCGGGCAATGGCCAGCATCTCTTCTGATATGTCGATACCGGTTACCGAAGCAGCTCCTTCTTCGGCTGCGGCGATGGCCATACGCCCGCGCCCGGTACAGCAATCGAGGACCCTCTTGCCGATGACTGGGCAGTGTTTGAGCAGGTCGTCCTGTTGGTCGATCAAGTACCTTTTGAAAGATTGATCCTCGTTGCCGAGCGGGTCCCACCATGAAACGACCGTTCCCCTCGAGGCAAAGTAATGCTCCGAGATGATGGCCTGTGGGATCTCTGCTCGGCTTTTCTGGGGCGTTGTCACGCGGCGACGATAGCACCAAGGTGCGGCGCGGTGAGGCAATCCGAGCGGGTTTTGCTTATGTTGCCGTGCTCGTAATAGCTATCACGTCCGCTATGCCTGCGCTGTCCAGTATGTCGGCCATCATGGTGGCCTCTCGCTGCGCGGGACCCTGCCGGTAGGCGACCGCCACCTCCAGAGACCACCTCGGCAGGCCGGTGATCTGCACCCGGGCCAGGACCCCGTCGCGGAGCTGGGCGGATGCCGCGTCGGAGGGGAGCACGGCGACATAACCATGCTCCACCGCAAGCGTGAGTGCGGTGGCCGACGGGGAGACCCAGCACACCCGGGTGGCGGCGATCCCCTCACTGTGCAGCAGCTCACCAAGCTCGCTGCTGCCAGGCCCCCAGGAGTGGACGGCCAGGCGGTGGTTGGCCAGGTCGCCGAGGCGCAGCGACCGTGCCGCGGCGGCCGGGTGGTCACGGTGCGCGACGCAGGCAATCGGCACCTGGTACAGGCGCCTGGCGGTCAGGCCGGCCGGAACCGAGGTGCCGAGCACAAAGCCGGCCTGGGCCGTCCCGTCGAGAACCTGCTCCACAACCTCGCGGCTGTGCGCGGTCCGGCACACCAGCTCGAGGGGCTTGGCCGCGAGGGCGGAGATGAGCACCGGAAAGATCGTGGCAGCCAGGGAGGGCGGGGACACCAGGACAAGCCGCGGCGCCCCGGCCGACGCGCGGGCCGATTGCCGCCCCTCCTCGGCCAACGCAACGCATCGCCTCGCGTATGGCTCAAGCGCACGCCCCGC
>Ga0070717_10003125_pt1 | contig 11826 bp, 11 predicted proteins | sample LARL113metaG_FD_71366 | JGI IMG/M metagenome (GOLD analysis project Ga0070717, IMG submission 71366) | Corn, switchgrass and miscanthus rhizosphere microbial communities from Kellogg Biological Station, Michigan, USA - LAR L11-3 metaG | ecosystem: Host-associated > Plants > Roots > Rhizosphere ...
CAACGCGTGAGCAGATCGCTCAGATCAGCCTCAACGCGCGACGCAATGCCGCGCTGAACCCGAAGGCGGTCCTGACCGGCGACCTCACCCTCGAGGACTACATGTCATCACCGATGATCAGCGATCCCCTGTGCCTCTACGACTGTGACATCGCCATCGACGGGGCGACCGCGGTGATCATCTCGGATGCGGCGTACGCGCCGGATGCTCCGAAGCAGGCGCTCCATTTCGAGGCGGTCGGGAGCGCGCTGAACGGCCGGGCGTCCTGGGATCAGTGGGAGGACATGACCACCACCGCGGCCATGAGCGCGGGCAAGCACCTGTGGTCACGCACGGATCTGAAGCCGGGCGACGTCGATGTCGCCCAGCTCTATGACGGCTTCACGATCCTCAGCCTGTACTGGCTGGAGGGGTTGCAGTTCTGCGGCAAGGGCGAGAGCGGCGCGTTCGTCGAGGGCGGAGAGCGAATCGGCCTCACCGGCGAGCTGCCGTTGGCGACCAGCGGGGGCCAGCTCTCCGCCGGGCGGCTTCACAGCTTCGGCCATCTCTACGAAGCCTGCCTCCAGTTGCGCGGCACCGCCGGTGAGCGTCAGGTGCCGGGAGCCAAGGTGGCGGCGGTGTCGGCGGGCGCGGGCCCGTTGGCGTCGTGCCTCCTGCTCAGAACATGACCATCGAGAGGACCTGACAGACATGAGCCAGAACGTGAGGGAGACATGAGCCAGAACGTGAGGGAGACATGAGCCAGAACGTGAGGGAGACATGAACCTGGCGGCGCTCGTCGACCAGCAGGCAGAACGCTTCGGCGACCGCGTGCTCGCCGCCTTCGACGATGACACAGTGACATACGCACAGGCCGCCGAGCGCGCCGGCCACGTCGCCGCGGGCTTGACCGACCTCGGTGTCACCGAGGGTGATCGGGTTGCGATCATGATGGGGAACCGGTCCGAATTCCTCTACGCCTGGTTCGGGATCCTCAAGCTCGGTGCGATCGAGGTGCCGATTCACGACGCCGCGCGCGGCCCCGGCATCTCGCACATCCTCAATACCACGGGCGCCCGGATGGTGATCGTGGAGGACACCTACCTGGGGCACGTCCAGCCCTATCTCGGCGACGCGCCGCGCGTCGAGCACGTGGTGGTGGTCGGGGAGCCGCCGCAGGCCAACGGCGGACAGCCGCTTCAGGACTTCGCCTACCTTCTCGCCAACCCCCGCTCGGTCGACACGCTGGACGTGTCGCCCCACCACCCGGCCTCAATCCTGTTCACCGGCGGGACCACGGGCCCCCCCAAGGGCGTGGTGCTGCCCCACAATCACAACAACAACCTCGGAACGAGCACGGCCGAGGTGGCCGGCTATGGCGAGGACGACGTGCTGCTCTCAGTGTTCCCACTGTTCCACGCCAACGCCAAATACATGACGACGATCGCGGCGATGGCCGTCGGCGCCAAGGCGATCATCAACCGGCGCTTCTCGGCCAGCCGGTTCTGGGACCAGTGCCGTCGCGAGAACGTCACCGCGTTCAATGGCATGGGCGAGATGCTGCGGATCCTGATGAAACAGCCCGAACGGCCCGATGACAGGGACAATCCCGTCCGAGTGGTGATCGGCGCGGCCGCGCCGCGCGACCTGGTCCTCGAGTTCGAGGAGCGCTTCGACGTCACGATCCTCGACGTCTACGGCCTGACCGAAACCGGACCGATCACCTTCAACCGCTTCGATCAGCTCAGAGCGGGCTCGATGGGCGTTCCCGTCCCGTGGTACGAGGTCCGCATCCTCGACGAGAACGACGTGGAGGCCCCCGTCGGCGAACCGGGTGAGATCTGCATTCGCCCGCAGCGTCCCAGCGTGATGATGGCCGGCTACTGGGAGAACGATTCGGCCACGCTCAAGTCGATGCGCAACCTCTGGTTCCACACCGGTGACCACGGCTATCGCGACGAGGACGACTTCTTCTTCTTCAAGGCTCGCGAGACTGACTCGATCCGCCGCCGGGGCGAGAACATCTCAGCCTGGGAGATCGAGCGCGTGCTCGCGTCGCATCCGGAGGTAGTCGAGTCAGCCGCCTATGGAGTCCCCTCACCGATCGGTGGCCAGGAGGTGATGGCGGCGATCGTCCTCAAGGCCGACGCCACGGTCACCCCCGAGGCCGTCCTGGACTTCTGCTCTGACAAGATGGCGCACTTCGCGGTGCCCCGGTACCTGCGATTCGTGGACTCACTGCCCAAGTCACACGCCCAGCGGATCCTCAAACAGGAGCTCAAGGCAGAGGGCATCGAACCGGACGATGTGTGGGATCGCGAGTCCGTGGGCTACAAGGTCCAGCGTTAGCGCGAGAACGTGCAATCGACCACGCTCTCATGACGGCTCGACGCGGACGCCATCTGCACCTCGTCAGTTACCCGGTCGGCGAAGTGACGCCCGACCACTTCGTCACCGTCGAGGCCGATATCCCGGCACCGGGCCCCGGCCAGGTGCTCGTGCGCAACACGTTCACGTCCGTCGATCCCGGCATGCGGCTGCGGCTGCGTGAGAGCGGGCCCGCCGGATACTTCAACTCCTTCCCGCTCAACGCTCCGATGGATGACATCTGGGCCGTGGGCGAGGTGATCGAGTCACAGGCCGAGGGCTTCGCGCCCGGAGACGCCGTGTGGCACGCGAAGGGCTGGCGCGACTACGCCATTGTGACCGCGGGCGAGCCGGCGCTCGCGGGCATCGCCACGCTGGCCCGGATCGACACCTCGGTGGCGCCCGCGCAGACCTACCTCGGGCCGCTTGGCGCGATGGGCGTGACCGCCTACGCCGGACTGATCGACGCGGCAGAGCTGCGCGAGGGAGACGTCGTCTGGGTCTCGGCGGCCGCGGGCGCGGTCGGCAGCCTCGCCGCGCAGATCGCCAAGCTCCGCGGTCACCGGGTGATCGGCAGCGCCGGGTCTGACGAGAAGGTCCGCCATCTGCTCGATGAGCTCGGTCTCGACGCCGCGTTCAACTACCGGGACGGCCCCGTCGTCGACCGGTTGCGAGAAGCCGCGCCCGATGGCATCGACGTCTACTTCGACAACGTCGGCGGGGACCACCTGGAGGCTGCCCTCACCGCCCTGCGCCCCTGGGGACGGGCCGCCCTGTGCGGAGCGATCTCCGAATACGAGGCGGTCGACGGCAGCGTCGGACCGAGCAACCTGTTCCAGGCCACCGCGAACAACCTCACATTGCGTGGATTCCGCGGAAGCAGCTATCAGCATCGCCTCCCGGACGTGACCCGAGAGCTGGGCGGATGGCTCGCCGAAGGCCGTTTGCGGTACCGCGAGACGGTCGTCGACGGCCTCGAGCGGGCCCCGGAGGCGCTTGCTCGGGTGCTGTCCGGGGACACCACCGGCAAGACGCTCGTCCGGATCGTGTAGCCGCGCACGGGGCGCGGGCCGCCGCCGCGCCAGGGCGGCCCTGCACGGTGAGCGCGAGGTCAGCGAGCCGTATATCCGCCGTCGATGGGGATGGTGACCCCGGTGATCCAGCGAGCGTCATCCGAGGCAAGGAAGGCCACGACGCCGGCAACGTCTCGAGGCTCGGGGATGCCGGGGATCGGGTTGAACGCCTCCAACCGCTGGCGCATCTCCACCGGGTCAGGCGCGTCCTCGATGAAGCGGCGTACCAGCGGCGTCATCACCGCCGTCGGCGCGACCGCGTTGACGCGGATGCCCTGGGCGGCGTACTCAATGGCAGCCGAACGGGTCAGCCCGACGAGCCCCGCCTTGGTGAACGTATAGGGCGAGATGTTCTCCATCCCGCAGAGGCCCGCCGACGAGGAGGTGTTGATGATCGCTCCTCCCCCGCTCGCGAGCATGGCGGCAATCCCGTGCTTGAGGACGTAGAAGACGCCGGTGCCGTTGACGGCGACCACCTGCTGCCAGTTCTCGTGCGTCATCTCGTGCAGCGCCGTCTGCTCACCCTCGATACCGGCATTGTTGAAGATGACGTTGATCCGGCCGTAGTGCGCGACAGTCGCGGTGATCGCGCGCTCGACGGACTCCGCGTCAGCGGTGTCGACCGGCACGACGAGTGCGTCCGGCAGCGATCCGGCGAACCGCTCGGCAGCCGTCGCGTCGATGTCGGCGATGGCGATCTTGGCGCCCTCGTCCGCAAACCTCTGCGCGGTGGCAGCGCCAAGCCCTGACGCGCCGCCCGTGACGAAGACGATCTTGTCCGTGAACCTCATGCTCAGGCCGCATTGCGCGCGGCGCGCGGCTCGCGTGCGCGCGCAACGGGGAGGGACGCGCGTTCGTCGTATCCGGCCACGGCCAGGCATCGCGCGACGAAGAAGTCACGGATCTCGTCCAAGGACAGCCCGCCGCCGGGCCGGTACCAGTGCCAGACGCTCTTGTACAAGCCAAGTAGCGCGTGCGTGAGGAGGCGTGGATCGGTTTCCGGGATGACACCCTGCTCCATCCCCCGCGTCAGGAACGCGGCCCAAGCGAACTCGATGTCACGCATGCGCGCGCGGGCGAGCCGTCGCGCCTCCTCCTCGCGCGGGGACTTTCGCGCGACGGCGATCAGACCCTCCTCGGCGACGAGCACACGGTTGCGCTGGACCTCGTGGTCGGTGAGATCAAACAATCCGTTGAGCAGGCGCGCGAGGGCAGGTCCGAACGCTCCCCCCTCGGCCGTCAACCGCTCGAACTTGTCCCTGTCGACCTGGAGCGCCTCCGCGTGAATCTCGAACAGGCAGTGGAGCTTGGACTCAAAGTAGTGATAGAGCGCAGTGGAGCCGAGGCCGACGTCCGCGGCGATGTCGGCCCACTTCGTGTACTCGTATCCGTGGCGGCCGAAGTGCTCGATCGCTGTGCTCAGGATCTCCTGACGTTTGCTACGTGAGCTTGCGGGGCTGCGGGTGCGTTGACCCGCCTGAGTTGGCGCGTTCTTCGCCATGACTCCTCTTTCCATATTGAAGTGAAACCAACTCTACCAGTGGCGTGGACGTGGTCGTCGAGGCGCGACCCCGCACGGGCCCGTTTGCCCACAACCACGCGTCTGGGTGGGGTGCTGCGGATCGACGGTTGCGTTCGTCGTGCGGTCGCGATAGAGTTGAACTGACTTCAGGTAACGAGGATCCCATGCAGCAGCTCGACGGCCATGTCGTCATCATCACAGGGGCAAGCTCTGGGCTCGGCGCCCAGCTGGCACGTGCCATCGGCGAGGCCGGCGGGAGCCCCGTGCTCGCTGCGCGTCGCGCCGACCGGCTCGCGGCGCTCACCGAGGAGATCCCCAACGCTGACCCCGTGAGCTGCGACGTCACCGACGAAGCCGACCGCGAGCGGCTGATCGACGGCGTGATGGACCGGCATGGCAGGATCGACGGCCTCATCAACAACGCAGGCGCAGGCGCCAGCGCTCCCGCCCTGCGCACCTCAACGGAGACCTTCGCCCGCGTCGTCGACCTGAACCTCGTCGCCCCGTTCGCGCTCTCCTGTTTGGCGGCGCAGCGAATGCGCGAGGGAGGAGGTCGCTCGATCATCAACATCGCCTCGGTCATGGGCATGCGCTCGCTCGGAGAGATCCCCGACGCCGCGTACGTCGCCTCCAAGGCAGGCGTCATTGGGCTCACGAGGGAGCTCGCGTCGCAATGGGGGCGCTACGGGATACGCGTGAACGCCCTCGCGCCGGGCTTCTTCGTCTCTGAGATGACGGCGGGGCTGGGCGATGACCCCGAGCAGTTCCCGGACTTCCTGCTGTCGCGGACCCCTCTCGGACGCGGCGGTCGAAGCGGCGAGCTCAGCGACGCCGTCCTGTTTCTTCTCGGTCCCGGGAGCAGCTTCGTCACCGGCGCCGTGCTGAGCGTGGACGGCGGGCTGGCCATTGCCTGAGAGCAGATACCAGCCAAGGACTTGACAACATGTACAGCGGAGGAAGGCGATGTCGACCCTAACGTTCCAGCCCGAGGCTGATCGCTACTACGCCGAGGGATACTGGCGCGACGGAGACCTGTGGAGCGACTTTGCCCGCCGCGCGGCGGAGAGTCCTCACAAGTCGGCGCTGATCCTCGATGACCGGAGCTTCACCTTCGATCAGCTCCGGCGGGCCGCGGCCGGCATCTCGATCCGGCTGGGAGAGGAGGGGGTCAACGCCGGCGACGTCGTGATCCTGCTTGGCCGCCACTCCATCGAGGCGGCGGTGGCGATGCTCGGCTGCCTGCACCGAGGGGTTGTCATCGCGCCGTTGCCGCCGATGTTCAACGAGACTCAGCTCTCAGCGCTGATCGCGCAGACCGGCGCGACCGCGCTGCTGGGATTCGGCGGCGCCAAGGAGCAGGCCAAATGCGAGCGCGTCGCCGACCAGGTCCGCTTCTATCTCCCCATCGAGCCCGGTCTGGTGGACGGGCTTGCGCAGGATGACCCGCCCGACGACCACGTTCCCCGCCATGCTGACGAGCTGGCCATGGTGCTGCATTCCTCGGGCACGACCTCCACGCCGAAGGGGATCGCCCACTCGAGCAATACGCTGCGCTACGCGACCGAGGGGATCTGCAAGCGCTGGGAGCTGACCGGTGAGGACATCTACCTCGTGGTGTGCGAGTTCGGCTTCGTGGGCGGGTTGGTGTTCGGCTACTTCCCCCCCCTGTTCAACGGCGCGACGGGCGTCCTGGTCAACCGCTGGAACGCCGAGGACGCCCTGCAGCTCATCGAACAGCATCACTGCACGTATGTCCTGTCGATGCCCACGCATTCGGCGGACCTCATCAACGCCAAGTCAGAAAGCGGTCGGGCTCTGCCCTCGATGCGGGTCCTCGCCGCCCCCGGGCTCACCAGGGAGCGCCGGGTCGCCATGAAGGAGGCGTTCGGGGTGCCGCCACTGGGCGACTACGGTCTGTCCGAGGTGCCGGGGCACGCCGCGCACGGGTTGCGGGAACCGGACGAGAAGATCTTCCTCACCGAGGGCCGCCCCTACGACGGCACCGAGATCCGCATCGTCGATGACTCCGGTGCCGCCGTGCCACCCGATACGGTCGGCTCCGTCGTGGTCAACGGCCCGAGCCGCTTCCTCGGCTTCCTCAACAACGACGAGCTGACCCGAGAGTCACTGACAGAGTGGGGTGGCTACCGGACCGGCGACCTCGGCTACCTCGACGAGGACGGGCAGTTCGTGTACGTCGGCCGTAGCAAGGACATCATCCGGCGGGGTGGCGTGACGATCGTCCCGGCGGAGGTGGAGCCCGTGATCCTGCGCCATCCCAACGTCCACGAGGTGGCCATCGTGCCGTTGCCCGATGAGCGCCTGGGCGAGCGTGCCTGCGCCGCCATCATTGCCGCGGAGGGGAGGACAGCGCCGACACTCGAGGAGATCCAGCAGTTTCTGGACGAGGCGGGCGTGGCGAAATACACCTGGCCCGAGTCCGTGGAGGTGTTCGACGACTTCCCACGGACGCCATCGCTGAAGGTGGTCAAGCGAGGCGTCGTCGCCGAGATCCTCGAACGCCGCGCCGTCACGGCCTGATGGTTCGCCGCGACCAGCACGGTCGCCCGGCCAGCGTTTGAGGTATGATCTTTTGAAATGACTTCAGGTCACTCAGAGGCGTCGGCGTCGCCGCAAGCGAGCGGAACCACCTTCTTCGAGCGGTACTTCGCGCTCCTCGACGGCCCCGACCCTCACAGTTCGCTTTCGCTAGTGGCCGAGGATGTGGAGTTCTCCATACAGTGGGCCGCGGACGCCACTCGCAAGAGTAGTCAGTTTGTTGGGGGCCTCGCGGAGTTGCGTGGATTCATCGACGCGGGCGACACCAACGGCTGGGCTCACCACGTGGTGCGCAGCGGCGTTGACGGCGACGTGGAGTTCGCGTTGGGTGAAACCCGCTGGGACACGGGCGGACGCATCGGTACTTTCCTGGCCGTCGCCGAGCTTGACGAATCGGGTCGCATGCGCAGGTACATGGTGGCGCGCTCCCCCTCCCTCGCGTTCTCGGGATAAGCGATGACGCGGCCATGCAGCTGATCGACCCGGAGCTGATCTCGGACACCGGGCGGGGGCCGAGACTGGTCGGCTCGGCGTGTGCACGCTGTGACACGGTGACCTTTCCGCGTCAGTCCTCCTGCCGTCGCTGCACTTCCGAGGATGTCCACCCGCGCGAACTCGCCACGCGCGGTGTGTTGTGGACATGGACCATCCAGTGCTTTGCCCCCAAGGCGCCTCCGTACCTCGAGACGGGCGTCGAGGAATTCACCCCCTACGGCGTCGGGTATATCGAACTGCCGGGCGAAGTCCGCGTCGAGGCTCGCCTGACTGAGAGTGACCCTGAGCGGCTGCGCATCGGCATGCTCATGGAGCTGACCCTGATCCCCGTGCCCGGAGCCGGCGAGAAGCTGACCTTCGCGTTTCGGCCTGTGGAGGAGGAGCAGTGAACGGCGGCGAGGACGTCGCGATCGTCGGGGCCGGCATCCATCAGTTCGGCCGTCACGAGGGCGTGTCGGGACTCCAGATGGGCGCCATCGCGGCCCGTCGTGCCCTCGCGAACGCCGGCATCGCCTGGCAGGACGTCGACTTTGCGGCCGGGGGATCGGATGCCGCCGGCAACGCGGATACCTCCGTGTCAGCGCTCGGTTTGACCGGTGTCCCGTTCATCAACGTCAAGAACGGCTGCGCGACCGGCGGCTCGGCGCTGACGACGGCGCACGCCATGCTCGCCTCTGGCGCGGCCGAGGTGGCGCTGGTGGTCGGGTTCGACAAGCATCCGCGGGGCGCGTTCAACCCGCTGCCCGAGGAGTGGGGGATCGGCTCCTGGTACGGCGAGACGGGGCTGATGCTCACCACGCAGTTCTTCGCCATGAAGATCCAGCGCTACATGGCCGACTACGGCATCACGGCGTCGACCCTGGCCAAGGTCGCGGCAAAGGCGTTCACGAACGGCTCACGCAATCCGAACGCGTGGCGCCGGACGCCGCTCTCCGAGGAGGAGATCCTCTCCTCCAAGATGGTCAACGACCCGCTGACCCAGTACATGTTCTGCTCCCCGGGTGAGGGTGCCGTCGCGCTCGTACTGGCCCGGGGAGATCGGATCAAGGCGCTGACGCGCACCCCCGTCTACCTGCGTTCGGTCACGTTCAGGACCAGGCGCTTCGGTTCGTTCGAGGTTTTCAGCCCATCGATTCCGATCGAGTCCGCTCCCTCGGCGACGACCGAGGCGGCGGCCGCGGCGTTCGAGCAAGCCGGGATCGGCCCCGGCGACGTCGACATCGCTCAGCTGCAGGACACGGAGTCCGGAGCGGAGGTCATGCACCTGGCCGAGACCGGGCTGTGCGAGCACGGAGAGCAGGAGGCGCTCATCTCCAGAGGCGACACCGAGCTGGGCGGGCGGCTGCCGATCAACACCGACGGCGGCTGCCTGGCCTGCGGCGAGCCGATCGGAGCCTCCGGGCTGCGACAGGTGCACGAGATCGTGCTTCAGCTGCGAGGCGAGGCCGGGGACCGGCAGGTGCCCACGTCATGCCGTGTCGGCTTCACCCAGGTCTACGGCGCGCCCGGGGTGAGTGCCTGCACGGTGCTCACAGTCTGACGCAGGGTTCAATCGGCCGCACGTCCGGGCACGACGACAGCCCTCCCCAGCACGTCGCCCTGCCGGAGCTTGTCGTAGGCGCTGACGGCGTGGTCGAGGGCGTAGACCTCGCCCTCGGAGTGGATCGCGCCGGAGGCGGCGAGCGTCACCACCTCGGCCAGCTCGTCCAAGGTCCCCCAGGTCGGCATCCGGACCGTCGTCTCGAAGGGGATCAGGCCGGGCGCCACCCGGAGCTCGCCACCACCACGACCGACGAACGTGACATCGCCCCCCTGGCTCACCGATCCGGCGGCGAGCGCGAGCGTCGCATCGTTGCCGACGAAGTCCAGCGCGACGGCCGCTCCGTCTGGACCGGTCTCGGCGCGGACGTCCTCGGGCGTCAGACCGTCCGCCAACAGCACCGCGTCGGCGCCGGCGGCTCGCGCCATTGCCAGGGCGGAGTCGCGGACATCCACGGCGACGATACGAGCTGGGCTGATCGCCTTGACAATCTGCACCGCCAGGTGCCCGAGTCCACCCACCCCGAGGACGAGAACGGTACTGCCGTCCCGCAGTTGCGGGAGGGAGAGCTTGGCCGCGTGATAGGAGGTGAGGGCGGCGTCGGTGAGCGGTGCCGCCTGCACCGGATCGAGCCCGGGCGCGGGGACGAGGTAGCGCGCCGACGGCACGATGAGGTACTCGGCCAAGCCGCCGTCGCGTCCCAGGCCGCCGCCATGAGGACCGCGCTGGGTGCGCGCGCATGCGTTATCGCGCCCGTTGGCGCAGTGCCAGCACTCTCCGCATCCCCATCGGCTGTAGACGATGACGGGGTCGCCCGGCGAGACGCCCGACGCCCCCGGGCCGAGCGCTGCGACCCGTCCCGCGGTCTCATGGCCCAGCGTGAACGGGAGCTCGTAGGGGTAGACGCCCGGCCGGCTGCTCATGACGTGGATGTCCGACCGGCACAGCCCGGCCGCCGTCACCTCGACGAGCACCTCTGTGCCGCTCGGCTCGGGCACCGGGACATCGGTGAGGACGGGGTCGGCCTGCCACCGCGTGAGGCGGACCGCCCGCATCATCGCGCTCACCGCGGACCGCCGCGGGCGGAGCGGTCGATGGAGACGAAGAGGGTCATCAACAAAACTGAAGTCAGCTAAAAAGCTAGACTACCTGATCATGGCAGGACGTGCCCCATGAACGGGTTGGGCCGGGTCAGCGGCAAGGTCGTGCTCATCACCGGAGGCGCTCGCGGCATGGGCGCCGCCCACGCCCGGGCGCTCGCGCGTGAAGGGGCGACGGTGGCGATCGCCGACATCGCGGCCGACGCGGGTCAGCAGCTCGCCGCCGAGCTGCGCGACGGGGGCGCAGACGCCTCGTATCACTCGCACGACGTGACGGACGCGGGCGCCTGGCGCGCTGTGGTCGCCGCCGTGGAGCAGAGCCACGGCGCGATCGACGTGCTGGTCAACAATGCGGGTGTCCAGGTTCGGTCGGCTGGCATCGAAGCCGACGAGGACGAGTGGGCCACGGTCGTCGGGGTCAACCAGCGTGGAGTGTTCCTGGGCATGCAGTCCGTCATTCCGGGCATGGTCCGAGCGGGCCGAGGCTCGATCGTCAACGTCGCGTCGGTAGCGGCACTGGTCGGCCTGCCCGGCTCGATCCCCTACCAGGCGAGCAAGGCCGCGGTGCTGGGGCTCACGCGAGGCGCCGCGGTGTCATACGGGCCCAACAACGTTCGCGTCAACGCCATCTGCCCCGGGCTCGTGGTCACCGGCATGACGCAAAGTGCGTCGGCGGCGGCGGTCGAGGCGATGAAGGCGCAGATCCCGCTGGGCCGCGACGGCCGCCCTGAGGAGATCGCGGCCGTTGTCGTCTTCCTGGCCTCGGACGAATCGTCCTACATCACCGGCGTCGCGCTGCCCATCGACGGCGGGTTCGTCGCGACATAGGGCCGCTGCTACCCCGGGGCGCTCCCGCTCCCGCTCACGTCGAGCGGCGCGAGCTCGTCGACACGAAGCAGATGGACGTCGACGAGCGCGGGGTGCGCCAGGGCGTCTCCCGCGGCCAGTGCGCCGAGGGCCTGCTCGCCCCAGCGCCAGTGATCGAAGTACGCCTCGATGTAGCCGAGCCGAGTGGTGTCGGCCAGCAGGCCGATCGGCCGCTGACCCTCGACGTCGAGCGGTGCGCACTCGACCTCGTTGACGACGCGGTTGAGGAGCAGGCGCCGCGCGCCGAACGCCTGCTGCATCGCGGCGAGGGTGCGCTGCGCGAGGGCGGTGAAGGCCCCCCACGCCTCATCCGGATCCACCGAG
>Ga0070717_10003126_pt1 | contig 11824 bp, 7 predicted proteins | sample LARL113metaG_FD_71366 | JGI IMG/M metagenome (GOLD analysis project Ga0070717, IMG submission 71366) | Corn, switchgrass and miscanthus rhizosphere microbial communities from Kellogg Biological Station, Michigan, USA - LAR L11-3 metaG | ecosystem: Host-associated > Plants > Roots > Rhizosphere ...
CCAATCCGAGCTGATTTCGGGCACAATCTCGACGCCGCTCGTGGCATCAGCGCGAACCAATTCTTCATCACACTAGGGCAAGCTTTTTAGTCGGGAAGCAGAGTTATGGCGGACTGGAAAAAAGGCGTGGGTTGGGTGGCCGTTGCCATTGGTGCTTTGGTACTGGTTTTGGTGGTAACAGCGTTTTTCCTCCTCAGGAGCCCGGCATTTCATACCTGGGTGCTGGCGAAAATCGTTCAGCAGGCCAGCGAGTCAACCGGAGCCCGGGTCGAACTGCAAAATTTTGACCTTCACGTTAAGACTCTGACCGCCGATATTTATGGGCTAACCGTTCATGGCACCGAAGCAGCTGGAGAGAAACCCTTGCTGCAGGTGCAGAAAGCTACAGTCGGCATCAAAATAATTTCCATTCTGCATCGCACAGTCAATCTCAGCGAACTGCTCGTCGACGCCCCAGTGGTCAACTTGACCGTGAATAAAGAAGGACGCAGCAATCTGCCAACCCCACCGCCCTCAAATAAGAAAAGTTCTACAAACGTTTTCGACTTGGCAGTCGGACATGTGCTGCTGACCAATGGCGCAATCTACCTGCGGGACCAAAAACTTCCCGTTTATGCCAACCTTTACAACTTGCGCACGGAAGTCAGCTTCAGCTGGCTACAAAAGAAATACAGCGGCTCAATGGGATACGACAAGGGCACGATCTATTACGGTGCTCTCAAGCCGTTGCCGCACGCTCTGGACGCGAAATTCGACGCCACTCCATCTGAGCTGAACCTGAATCCGTTCGTGCTGACGGTCGGCGGATCGCACGTGAAGCTCGAGGTCAAAGTGCGTGACTACAGCAGCGCTGCGATCGCCAGCGGCCGCTACGACGTCCTTCTTCATACGCAGGATTTTGCAGGACTCTCAACCGCAAGCACGTCAGGCGATATCGCTCTGACGGGGACTATGGATTATCGTGATCTCCCTGACCAGCCCATGTTGAAAAACGCGAAGCTGAGTGGAAGCGTGAATAGTAACGGACTCGCGCTGGAAACGGATCAGGCCTCCGTAAAGCTTCAAAAGCTTTCCGGCCGATACCAACTATCAAATGGAAATTTCAGGGCCGAAGGTTTCGCTTTCAATCTGTTAAACGGAACTCTGAAATCGGATGGCACAATTCGGAACCTTGGGTCTACGCCACGGTCGCGTTTTCATCTTGCGCTCTCGGGAGTTTCTCTGCAGGCGCTGAAGTCTTCCCTGCGATCATACTCAAAACAATCAGTGCCGGTAACCGGAACCATCGACGCCCAGGCCGATGCGGCGTGGACCGGGAGCATGAAAACCCTGACCGCAGTATCAGCAATCCAGATGCGCGGCTCAGTGATTGCGGCCAATCAGTCCCGCAGGGACAATTTTCCTCTAAACGCAAATGTCCACCTCAATTACGACGGCCCGCGTAACCTGATTAGCGTGCCGACCGCGCTGATTCAGCTTCCGGCAACTTCCATTTCCGCACAAGGCGATATAGGCAACCGCTCCAATCTCGTGATCAAGGCCGTTAGCACCAATCTGCACCAACTCATGCTGCTGGCCTCTGGCTTGAACTCCGCTAACGGGCAGCAATCGAACTCCTCATCACTGCCGAACCTGCAAGGCGCTCTTAGCTTGAATGCGCTCGTTCAAGGAAGCATGCAGAACCCGCGAATCACCGCGCAGTTAGCCGCGACCAAGCTGCAGGTGAACCAAGGCCAGTTCAGCTCACTGCAGTTGGCCGTTGTTGCTAGTCCGTCTGAGGTCTCAATTCAAAACGGATCACTGAATGCTCTGCCCCGTGGCGAGCTGCAGTTCAACGCTCGTGCTGGGCTTCGCGGCTGGACCTACGTTCCCGCGGGACCGCTCAGTGCAGCCCTGCATGTGCGCCAAATGCCGCTTGCCATGGTGGATCAGATCGCGACCACGTCTTATCCAATAACCGGCGATCTAAATGGCGACGTTCAACTCCAGGGATCTGAACTCAACCCAAAGGGCAATGGCAGGCTCGAAATAAGTAAAGCGCGCGTGCAGGACGAGCCTTTGCGAAACGTAGTCCTGCAGTTCACCGCTTCAGACGGCACCATTCGTTCTGAATTGACCGAAGGTCCGAACAAAGCACAGCTCGACTACACGCCCAAGTTAAGAGCTTACGAAGTAAAGTTGGATCTTCCGCCGCAGGAAGTCAGCCGGCTTCACGCTGTGCGAGCGAGGAACATGGGGGTCAAGGGGAAAGTCTCAGTCACCGCAAACGGCGCGGGAACCGTGGATAACCCAAAGCTCAACGCCTCGGTGGAAATGCAGCAACTGCAAGTGCGGGGAACAACTGTGTCGGAAGTTAAGCTTGATCTAAACGTCTCAGATCATAACGCCAGCTTTGCTTTGAACTCCACCGGCGGCCCGGCCAATCTTCGCGGCAAGGGCACTGTGCGACTCTCGCCGGGATACTACACGGAGGCGACTCTGGACACCAGCCGCTTCCCTCTTGATCCGCTGCTTGCGATGTATGTGCCGTCACGGCCAGCCGACCTTACCGCACAAACCGAGCTCCACGCTTCCATTCGCGGTCCGCTCGCAGAAAAGAACAAAGTTGAGGCACATCTCACAATCCCAACCTTCGAGGCGAAATACCAGGCGCTGCAATTGGCCAGCACCGGCCCGATCCGTGTCGATTATGCGAATTCAGTGGTCACTCTGCAGCCCAGCGGATTACAAGGCACCGGCACCTCATTCCAGTTCCAGGGCCGAGTGCCATTGGAGGGCCAGAGCAGAATGAACCTTACCGCCAAAGGCTCAATAGATTTGCGACTCGCCCAGATGATCAGTCCCGACTTGCAAACCGCAGGCAAGCTCATGCTGGATGTAAGCGCCGGCGGCACCGTGCAGAGTCCCGGCATGCATGGGCAAGTTCGCGTCCAAAACGCCACCTTCGCAACCGAGGCCGCGCCCGTTGGCATTCAAAATCTGAATGCCGTCATGCAGGTGAGCGATACCGGGGTCCAGGTTACGGACGCCGCCGGAACTCTTGGCGGCGGTCAACTCAAATTCGGCGGCTCGCTTATTTACCGTCCGCAGCTGCAGGCCAATCTAACCCTGAGTGGTAAATCGGTACGGTTGCGCTATCCCGATGGAATGCGCACAGTCTTCGACAGCGACTTGACCCTGACTGGCAATTCCCTGTCATCCACATTAGAAGGCAGGGTGCTGATCGATTCGCTTTCCTTCACCTCGGACTTCGATTTGGCCAGCTTCATGGGTCAATTCACCGGAGTCACTTCTCCTCCCACCGGCGAGAGTTTTGCCGATAACTTAAAGCTGCAAATTGCCGTTCAGTCCAGCAGCCAGTTGAGCGCGGGAAACGCCCAGCTCGGCATTGAGGGCCAGGCGAACCTTAGAGTCATCGGCACCGCATCCGATCCTGTCATTGTTGGACGCACGGACATCGCCTCCGGCAATCTCTTCTTGGAAAAGCGGCAATATCATCTCGAACAAGGCGTGATCAATTTTGTCAATCCGAACACGACTGAGCCGGTGCTGAACTTAACGATTACGACCACCATCAATCAGTACAACATCAACGTTAAGCTGACCGGCCCAATTGAGAAAATGCAGACCAGCTACGTGTCGGATCCACCATTGCCGCCGGTCGACATCATTAAACTGCTTGCATTTGGGACGGCGCCTGGTGCTCCCCAGAGTTTCGGGGCTAGCAGCGTCCTGGCCCAGGGGTTGGGTCAAGTCGAAAGCACGGTTGGCAACAACTTGAGCAAGCTGACCGGGGTCGCCGGCCTGCAAATCGATCCTTTGATCGGCGGAAACAACTCAAATCCATCCGCCCGAGTCGGCATGCAGAAGCGGGTCACTAAAAACTTCCTGTTTACTTTTTCAACCGACGTCACGCAACCGCAAAACGAGATAGTACAAGGCGAGTATCAGCTCAACCGGCGCTGGTCAGTAAGCGTCGTGAGAAATGAAAGTGGAGGCTTTGCGGTAGATGGCAGGTTCCACACTAATTTCTGACCGTCAGCAATTGGATTCACTGTCGAATTCTTCACCTGCGCCAGGTGTCGAGCCCGAGAACCCTTCTGCCAAGCAAGACGATCTTTGGATTTTTCGCGATGGGCACAAGCTCGTCTCCGGGCCAGATATGGTTCGTGACTTGGAGCGTAGGATTTCAGGCAGCAACGGATCGGCCTTGCTCGATGCTCTAATCGAGGCGGGTGAACTTGAGGCCGCGCTCGCCGATGCAGACTGTCCTGACGCTGCCATAGCAGCGCACGTCACCGATATTTTGGCTTCGGATCTGTGCTCGGGGGAAGAAAGCCGCGGCACCGCACTACAGTTGGCCTCGCGAATTCACCCTCCCGAGCAGATCGCATTTTCGCCTCCAGAGGGGTTCAGCTATTACGCGTTACATCCTCTGGATTTCGCGCAAATCACTTCTCGAATTTCCGCGGAGCCGCCGTTCTGCGCGTTGATAGGAATTCGCAGCATTGGAACCACATTGAGCGCGGTGAGTGCTGCTGCGCTGAAGAGTGCCGGACGCCCGGTGTCGCGAATTACCGTCCGTCCAACCGGACATCCTTATTCACGCCGAACTGACTTCACTGTCCAGCAGTTGCAGTGGATCCATGAGTGTCTGCTTGCGCATGCGCAGTTCCTTATTGTGGACGAGGGTCCAGGCCGCAGCGGTTCCACTTTCCTATCGGTTGCAGAAGCGCTGCGCGCAGCCGGAGTCCCCAATGACCGAATAACCATTCTCGGTAGCCGTCAGCCCGATCCGGCCGCGCTTTGTGCCGAAAATGCAGTTGCGCGTTGGAACGCATTTCGTTTCATTTCTACCACCCCCTCCGTAAACCAGCGCTTCGACGGTTGCGCATACATTGGAGGCGGTTCCTGGCGAAATTTCGCATTTCCAGCTGTTCAGGACTGGCCGGAAAGCTGGACCGAGATGGAACGACTCAAGTTCCTCTCGCCCGACCGAAAGCGTTTGTTCAAATTTGAAGGCATGGGACCGGCGCGCGCCGAGGTTCGCCAGCGCGCCTTCGTTCTTGCAGATGCCGGGTTCTCTCCGCGCGCTTACGACGCAGGTGACGGCTTTCTTGAATACGAGAAATTAAACGGCCGGGTGATGCATATCGACGACCTCAGCTCTTCTGTGCTGGATCGCATGGCGCGATATTGCGCCTTTCGCGTATCACACTTTCCAGCCCAACAGAACTCAGCGGGCGACTCTCGCCATATGCTCGAGTTCAATGTGCAGCAGGAATTCGGTGTCGACCTCACTTTGCCTGAGACCTCGCTGGCGTCCGAGCATCCCGTCCTGGTCGATGGCCGCATTCAGCCCTACGAATGGATCGCAACTGGCCCCACCACATTCCTCAAGACCGATGGCATAAGCCACGGCGACGATCATTTCTTTCCTGGGCCTTGCGACATTGCCTGGGACCTGGCTGGAATCGCGGTCGAATGGCATTTGAACGCCGATGCGCGCCACCACCTTCTGAATGGATTCCTCAAGCTGACCGGCAGAGATGTGAGCGGTGAAATGTTGCTGTACATGCTGGCGTATTCGGTCTTTCGTCTCGGTTTTTGCAAAATGGCAATCTCCACCGTCCGCGGCACAGACGAGGAGCAGCGGATGAGAAGCGCATACACTCGATACCGAGCACTGGCCGCCCTCCTGCTGCAGGAATTCACTCGCGGAACTTCATCGTTCACCCCAGCAGCTTGATTCTTCCAGAAATTTCCAAAATGGGACGATCTAATGGCTTCTACAGGGTTTCATGGATTGTGTCTTCCATAAACACTCACTAGACTCGGACATTCGTTCTCCATTTGATCCAACAAGAACTCTTTTACTGAGTAAGCTTTACGCGTCAGGACACGTTTACCAAAGCGATAGGTGTATCCTATGGTTTCTTTGTCTATGCCCGTTGTTGATCCAGCCGGCAGCACTAACGTTGGTACTCATCCGGTTCGCATCCTTGTGGCCGATGATCACGAAGTCATGAGGATGGGACTGCGTAATCTGCTCGAGGCCGTTCCCGGCTGGTCAGTTTACGCGGAGGCTCGTACCGGCCACGAAGCCGTCGAGCTTGCCCTGCTGTCTTCTCCCGACATCATCATCATGGATATCACCATGCCTGAGATGAACGGCCTTGAGGCGTCAGCGAAGATCGCGATGGAACGTCCCGAAATTCCAGTAATCCTCTTCTCTCTCCATCTGTCTGAGGAGGTCGTCGCACGGTTCAAAACCGGCAGCATTCGCGGCGCAGTTGCAAAGAGTGAAGCAGCCCGTGATTTATTGGACGCCGTCAGAGCGGTTTTGAAGGGCGGAACGTTTTTTTCCGAGAGATCGTCAGCCGAAAACTGATTCCGCTTCGGCTGTGCTTCGCTTCTACATTCTTCACCCGATTCCCATACCTGCATTGGCGTGAGATACAAGAATCCTGCAGTAACGCCCCACAACTATGACGTCTCACTGTGCAAATCCGGCTTGTTCGATTCCGCTTGGTCATCTCCGTGACGGACGCTTGTTCCAGTTCGAGGTTCGGTTGCGCATTCCGATTTCCACAGACCACCGTAAGACCCTTCCAATTTCTGTTCGAAAACTGCCCACCAGCCTTTCTCATTTTTGGCTCTGTGGACGGTGCGCCTCGACCCTGACCCTGGTTTTCGACGCTCTGAAAGGCGTAATCATCAAGCCGCTCCCCGCCGCATAGAGGTAATCTCGAGAATTCTGGTTACATGCAGAAAAATCAGGGAAGGCTCCCACAGTTTCTGTTACGCTCGGAATTTACGCGCACAGCATGAGCGAGGGTCGCTGAGCAGCCCAGGTTGATACGCTAACCGCGATGATGACGCCCTCAAACGCGCAGCATGCGAGGCATGCTGGTCCGGGCACTGTTGCGCTCGCGGCCTCTTATCGTTTTGTATCCTCCAGGCCTTGCAGTTGGCTTGCGATCTTCAGCTCGCGCTCGGCGGCCTCGTTGTTACCGAGGTCGCGGTACGCCTGTCCGAGCAGGTGATGAGTGATGGAGTTATTGGGATCCATGGAAGCAGCACGTTGCAGGGAACGTATCGCCAGTTCAGGCTCGCCTTTTTTCTCGAGCACTTTGCCCATCAAAACGTAAGGTCCGGTTGAAGTGGGATCGAGCCAGATGGAACGCTGAAGTAGCCGCTCGGCGTCGTCGAACTTCTGAATGCGTGAGTAGGTGTCGGCCAGTTTGTAATAGGTCGCAGCATTAGCGGGATCAATGGCAAGTTCTTGCTGAAAATCTGAAATCGCCTCCTGAACCTGCGACTGGAACAAGTGAATTTCGCCTAGCAAGTAATGCGCCAGCGGAAGCTTGGGGTCGAGCGCGATAGCTTTCTGCGCATACTCAAGCGCTACCGGCTCGAATTCCTGACGAAAGAGCATGCGTGCGGTCAGAAGATAGCTGCCCGCCGAATCCGGAGGCAGATCAAACATTTTCGCGAAAGCCTGCCGGGCGCGTGGGTAATCTTTTGTCTGGATATAGCACTGGCCAAGAATATATGAAGCATCGACGTTGGCTCGCGGATACCAGGTCTGAACTTTCTCTAGAAAAGGTATGGCCTCGGTCCGTTTGCCACTCAGGTAGTAGGAAAGCCCCAGCAGTTGCGTAGCTTCGTTGTCTTTCGGGTCTTCTCGAAGCGCCTGCTGCAAAGATTGAGCAGCACGGAAATAGTCACTCTTCCTGTAGTACGCGATCCCTAATTCGCGAGCGACGCCCCTGATCTCGGGATGTTCGGAAGCGAGCTGCTGCAGCTGCGCAATGGCTTGGTCGTACTTACCTTGCTGAAGGAGTTCGCGCTGCTTGCTGAAATCGGAATTGGACTCGGCTGGCACGGTTGGTTGTGATAATGAACTTTGCGCCTGCAATGGCGGGCAAAGCCACAAGGCACAACACACTGAAGGCAAGATAACGAGTTTGATTCTTCCGAATAGCGACTGCGTCATTTGAGCGTGGTTTCAGCACCTCCTACGTATTTGTCCGCGCCTCCATAATAAAGCAGGTAGTGCCCGTCCTTCGTGGCCATGCCCTCTACAAAAACCACGTTGGGCACTTGTCCTAGCTTCTCCCAGTCTTTCTCCGGCGCGAAGACCGGCTCGTCACTGCGCCAGAGTAGTTTCGCAGGTTCATCGCGCGAAAAGACGGCCATCCCGGTGCGGTACACCAGTTTGTCGTCAGCGCCGTTATAAATAAGAAGAATCCCATCTTTCGTGAGTGTAGGAGGAGGCCCGGGCTCTGCTACGCGAGAATCGAATCTGCCGGGGCGCGTCCGGAGAACTGGTTTCGCTGTCGCTTCCGTCCAGTGGACTAAGTCCGGCGAGTACGCCAATCCAGTCTGATCGGTTTTATCAGCGCTGGTACCAAGGAAGTACATCCAATATTTGCCATTGATCTTTTCCGGAACAATAGCGCCTGATTTTGTCCAGCCGACGTTCCATTTGCCCTTATGAGCTGGGAGAATTACTCCCTGGCGCTCCCAGTGGATTAAGTCTCTGGAGGTGGCGAGGCAAAGCTGCGCGTCTTTTTTGTTGTACCCGGTGTAAGTCAAGTAATAGGTGTGCCCGAATTGCGCCAGTCGTGGGTCTTCGACGCCTCCATCCTTCTCGTAGTCAGCCTCAGGAGAAAGCACGGGATCTGGACGCCGTTCGAAGTGAATGCCGTCCCTGCTCTCCGCATATCCCAGTCTCGACGTGCCCTTTCGATCCTGAGCGCGATACAGCATCACGAACTTTCCATTGTGCACTACGACTGCCGGATTGAAAGTGCCGGCCGATTCCCAGGTGTCACCGCGTGGAGAAACGATTGGCTGATCGGAAAGACGATGCCAGGTGCCCCAGCTCAGCATGCCGAGTGCGAAGATGGATGAAACAAGAAAACCTGTGACCGCGTGCGAAGAGTCGTTTTCGTGAGTGTTTGCCATTAGAACGGACTAGTGATTCGCCATCGCACTGCGTAACTGCTCCAGGTTCTCACGGGCCAGCGCGTGCGACGGATTGATCTCTAGGGCGCGCTCAAACTGCGCTTTGGCTTCTGGCAACTGTCCTAACTCAGCAAGCGCGCTGCCCAGATTCGCGTGCGCATCTGCGTCATCGGGCTTGATGTGAACGGCGGCAGCGAACTGCTCTTCTGCTGCTTGAAAATTGCCTGTAGAAGCCAAGGCGTTCCCCAGGTTGTAATAGGCGTCGAAATAGTCCGGCCGAATCTGCTCAGCGGTACGCAAATAAGGAATGGCACGATCCGGGTGGCCCTCGGCTATAAAAACCGCACCCAGGGCATTGTTCACGGTTGCATCCTGAGGGCGAATGCGAAGCGCTGCGTCATATTGTTCAATTGCCTGGTTCAGTTTGCCGCGTGACTGCAACACTGCGCCGAGGTTGTAGTGGGACTCGAAATCGGCAGGATCGTTCTCGATGTTGTGTCGCGCCAGAGCTTCCTGCAACAGCATGCGAGGGTCGCCCGCGCTCGGATCGAAGTTGCTGGGCAAAACCTGCAACCAGAGGTGCGCCATTTCGTCTCTTGCGCGATTTCCTCCTCGGACCGCTTGCGGCGGATGGTTCGGGTTCAGTGAGTTCTCTTCCGAGTTGTCGTAGACGTAACGCATGCTTACCGTCGTTCCCTTAGACAGGAACACAGGCTGCGCGTAACGGAATACCGCCTGCCAATTCAGGTCCCAGTGCGGAATGTGGATCAACGTTTTTACACTGCCATCGGGCAGCGTCGCAATTGCCAGCAAGTCCTTACCAAGATAATGAGCATGCGGATAAATCGCCAAGAGATCCACGTCTGTGGGAAGCGTCAACTGGTCCACGACAACGAAGTTTGCATCTCCCGCCGGAATATCGAGCTTCCCATCGTTTTGTAACTGCAAAAGCATGGGAAATTTCGTGGCCGGATCAGTGGTGAAATAAATGCCAATCGTCGGCTGAATAACTTCAGGTCTGCCTAATGGCTGAAAATGCGCATTCAAGACGAGATCAGTACCCTTGTCCAGTCGGAGCGCCATTCCCTTGGGCTCGGCATAGGGCACGCTGCCCGGTTTCCAGAACAAAAAATGACTATCGGGATCGAAAGTCTCTGATTCGATCTTGATTTCCATTCCTTCGAAACCCGCGCCATGTTCTTTTTCACGCTCTCGCGAGTTTTGCATACGGTCAACTAGAACGTTTGCGTGATGAACAAACTGCTTGTCGCCCGGACGAATCTCAATGGCCTTCATCCAGCGGGTACGATCAATGGGAAGGGGAAAGATAAAATTCCAATACATATCGGAATCGCTCGCCGGCAGAACAAATGGCTTTGCTGCTTTAAGCACCAGGTCCGGACGGCCGAGCTGCCACCCTTCAACGAATTTCGGCGGTGGCGGCAGATCTGCGGGATTTCCCTCGGGAGCACCCTCCTCAACCCATTTCTTTATGGTCGCGATCTGCTCGTCCGAAAGGAGTGACTCGTCCGCAAATTTGAGCGGTTGCGGATCGGGCAGCCACGGTGGCATAAATCGCGTGCGAGTCACAATTTCAATCTGCCGGGCATGCTTCTTCACGTCCGGGTAAGTCAAAAGTGCAAACGGGCCTGATTCTCCCGGCCGGTGGCAACGAGCGCAGGATTGAAACACAATCGGAGCAATGTCGCGATTAAAGGTGACCAAGGGGACATTGTTGTGATCAGGTTTCGTCTCTGCGTGAATGGACGAGCCCCGATGTGCGTTTAACCCGATCACCAGGACTAAGCCGACTCCCGCGAGTGAGACTGCGTGCCTCATTCGAGGTCCGAGATGTAGCAGCCAATGCCAGCCACCTCTGCCTGAGATACAGACCTGCCCGAGAGTGCAGCACCAATGGCATCCTGGAGTTCGTGGGTGGTGGGCGCAGAACGCGCGTGTCCAAACGATACGTACAGATCATCAATTCGGCCATGATAGACGAGGGAACCTTTGCGGTCCAGCACCGCCGCCTCCGGGGTGAACTGCGCATGCGCCAACTTCACCAGAACGTGCTGAGGGTCTCGTACGGCAGGAATTGAGTATCGGAAATCCTCCAGGTATTTGCGAATTTCCGCCGGCGAGTCCGACTTGTCGGGAAAGACAAGATAAAAATGCGTGTCGTGCTGGTGCTCGGAGCTGAGCCTCTGGATGGTGGGCGCGTAGCGTCCTGAAATGGGACAGTCGCGACGGACGAAAATGAGCACCACGACTTTGCCTGATGAGGACTTCAGGGGATCAGCTGCCCGGCCATTAAGATCCACAGCGCTCCTCTGCGCGGGGCAAAGTGCTGTCGCAACCAGCAGAACCATCGCCGAGCACGGTGCGTGTCGAGATGCAAGACGGTGGAAGAGAGGGCGTGGCACTTGAAGGAAGAGGCGAGAAAACATGGGCTCGGGTGTTTGAATATTGTACGGCGAATATTGTACGGCAGAAAAGTAAAGAGGGAGTCATTGCGACTCCCTCCTGGAGGCATACTGCTTTCGTGGTTAGAAGTCCAAGCGCAAGCCGAAAGACAGCTGGCGCATACCGTTGGGTGAGCCCGGCGACGAGTCGTTTTCGATATTGTTGACTCGGCCATTACCCGAGCAATCGATACAGGTGCCGGTTCCGCCTTGGTTGTTGTTGAAGCCAAGAACAGGGTGATTGAACACATTGTAGGCATCCATGCGGAACGTCAGCTTCGTCCGCTCGGTCAGTGTAAAGGCCTTTGACAGGGCTGCATCTGCGCCAAAGTAGCGCGGGCCCCATAACGAATCGTAACCGGCGTTGCCGATTTGGTTGAGCCCAGGAT
>Ga0070717_10003128_pt1 | contig 11820 bp, 11 predicted proteins | sample LARL113metaG_FD_71366 | JGI IMG/M metagenome (GOLD analysis project Ga0070717, IMG submission 71366) | Corn, switchgrass and miscanthus rhizosphere microbial communities from Kellogg Biological Station, Michigan, USA - LAR L11-3 metaG | ecosystem: Host-associated > Plants > Roots > Rhizosphere ...
ATCGAGCACAACAAGAAGATCCTGGCGAAGAACGCGCTGCGCGAGCAGGCGTTGATGACCGCCAACACGGCGCTGAGCAAGCCGACCAAGGATCGCGTTGGGGCGATCCAGAGCGCGATCAAGAAGATCCGGCTGGCCCAGGACCCGAAGCTTCACGCCGCCGAGTCGGCGCTGAAGAGGTTCACTCCCAAGCCATTGCCGCCTGTCTACACCGGCAAGAACCGCCAGAAGCGAGCTCAGAACATTGCCGCTCGATCCCGGATTACCACCGAGAACGCGGATCGCAGACGTGCTCTGCAGCAGGCGGTCAATGCCGCTCGCACCGTCGAGTACGGGCAGTTGCAGCCGCTCCAGGCGGCGCTGGTCGCCGCCCAGGACGACCGCCGCAAGCACTCCGACAAGGTCAAGCAGGAGCGCTTCGACATCCGCATGGAGTTGCGCAAGCTGCGCTCCCAGGATAAGAGGCTGCAGCAGGCCGACAAGACTCTGCAGGCGATCTTGAGCGGCGACGACACCCAGCAGGGCGCCGGTAAGACGATCGCGGCACTGGAGACCGTGGGCGACAAGCTGGGCACGATCGTTTGGAACGGCCAGGGCAGGTTCAAGACAATCGACACCAGCAAGCAGGGCGCCGCCTTCGACGAGATGACGACGATCCTCGGGCTGCAGAACACGATCGGCCAAGACAAGCTGTTGACACCCACCACGACCGACACCGTGGATAACTCGGCGCTGATCGGCTACTACCAGTCGCTGGCGATGCAGTCGGGACTTGCGAACGCCGTCTACCTCGCCCAGTCACAGGCGATGGCTCAGATGACTCCGTTTGGGGGCTTTCGACCGATGGGTCCCTACCTCGTGCCCTATGCGGGCTCGTTTGCCAACGGCGGCGTTGTGCCCGGTCCGATCGGTGCTCCGAGCTGGGCGATGGTGCACGGCGGCGAGCGGATCACGCCACCGGACATCAACAACAGCGTCAAGGTCCTGATGGAGGACAACCGCACGCGTGTGTTTGTCGACGATGTCGAGCGGGCGATGGAAGTGATCAACCGCAGGATGGTTCGCACCGTGGCACGCCGGCTGCCAGGTAACGGCGGAGGGAGCGTGCGATGACCTGGGGTCTCGTGCTTGACCCTCCCGAAGCGCCGACGATCAGCAACCGCACGATGCTCAATCTCAACCATGGTCCGATCCGCGTGGATCAGGCGGGCATCAACTGGGGCGACGCTGCGATCCAGTCCTACATGGCCGAGCAGGGTCGCATTGGTGCGGCGCCCGTCGACTACATCGTGCCCAACCGGACGATCACGATTCCGCTGGCCGTGTTTACCGACGAGCTCAGCGGCGCCACGTATGACCAGGCTAAGCGGATGCTGTCCTCGAAGGTGGCTCGCATTCAGGCCGAGGGCGGCGTGCTTCGACGCACCACGGAGACGGGCGCCTACAGCCCGATCTACGCCGACATTGTGGATGCCACGCTCACCTTCCCCGACGTGTGGGGCGAGACCGCGGAGTTTGAGAACAACGTCAGCCTCACGCTGACGGCGCTGCCGGACTTCTATGGCTCGGAGATCGCGCTGGATGAGATCGACTCGGTCGCTCCGGGTGGCGTGGTGCTCCAGCAAAACGGCCGCCAAGCGTTCGTCCTCGGTGACTTCCCTGCCCGCACGCGCATCCAGATGTGGGACATCACGGGCTATGACCAGCGTGGCGTGATCGGTGGCTTTCGCTCGAAGTTCTATGCCCTGGGCACCCTCGTACCCGACTACACCACCTACACGGGCCAGCTCGACATGCAGGCGCGAGCAATGTTCCCCCTGCAGCCGGCCGCACTGGCAGCCTTCACAGACACGGTCACTGGGATCAACTACAACACCGTTAGGTATGTGAACCTGCCGGCGGGCGTGTGGGCACCGGTGCTGGCGACCGACCTGAGCAACAGCGGTGGCGGCAGCGGCCCTGTTCCTAATCCGCTCACCCATCAGGGCAGCTACCGGGTGCTCTGTCGTTGCTATTCGACGGTCGCGGCTCCCTCGGTGCGGCTCTCCTGGAACGTCGGTAACTCGACCTACAAGACGACCAACAACGCCGCGCAGATGGTCGGTGTCAAGGTTTGGCAGACGCTGGATCTGGGCCAAGTCACGATCCAGCCGTCACCGATCGGGACCCACCAGTGGCGGGGCCAGCTCGAGGCCAACGCGCCCGCTGCGGGTGGGACCTTCTACGTCGACCACTTCTACTTCATCCCGATCGACGAGAGCTCGTTCCAGGTCACCGCCCCGCAGCCCACGCTGGGTCAGAACGCGCCTGCGGCAGGGTTCGACGACTTCGCGAGCATCGTCAACGCGGCCGCCTTGAACCAGCGAGTTGCACCGTTGGGAGGGGTCTGGTCTCCTGCCGGCTCGTGGCAGACCCAGCCCGTTGGCGGTGGTGGTTCGGGCACGGACTTTACGGGTGTCACTGCAGCTCCAGGCCCTGCGGTGCAGCGAGCCTCGACGGCCGATGGCGGCACGTTCCAGTCGGGCGGCAGATACGCGTACTTGGCCCCGCAGCAAGGCAGCACTCGGATGACCGACACGGAGATCTCGGCCGACATCCGCGTCACTGCCTACCCGCACGCCCAGACGCAGTTTCGCCATGGCGTGATCGCCAGGGCCGGTGGCGGCGTGGGTGTCGCGCTCACCTACGACTACGTGGCTGGCCCGGTGCTGCAGCTTGCGATCTTCTACCCAGGGGGCACAACCGCGGCCGTGCTGGCGCAGGTCGCATTCACCGAGCAGCCCAACGTGTGGCTGAACTTCGATCTGCAGGTCGGCTCCAACGGCCTGGTCTACGGCCAGGTCTCGCTTCAGGGCCAGCCATCACAGCCGCTGTATCAGCTCTATGGCTATGACGCGGCGCTGGCGGTCGGCGGTGGTCTTGCTGGCGGCTACGCGGGCCTCTGGGACATGAATCAGACGGTTACCGCCAGCACGCGCTACTACGACAACGTCACGCTGCGTGCCCCCAATGGCGACACCGTGTTGACGCTCGCCAGGAAGGCGGAGTTTCGCTCCGATGGCTTCTGGCGCTTGGCCAACCCAATAAACAATGTCGATGTGGCCGCGCAGATCCCGCGCCGCGTCGGTGACTACCCACGCTTGCCGGTCTCGGGGATGGAAGGCCGGCCTGTCGAGATGATCTTGCTCTCCAGCGAGGGCGACTTCAACCAGATGGCCGATCCGGTCGTCCACCAATACTCAGCGCAGGTGTACTACCGCCCCTGCTGGATCTTGGGCCAATGAGAATCCGCGAGCGCATGCCGCTGCGCCTCACCGCGGAGATCGAGATCCCGGGAGGCACGCGGGGCCGCTGGGCTGGCGACACCAAGGACCCGTCCAATCTGATGAGCGGCCTGTCGTTTACGACGACGATGCCGGGTGGCTTTGAGCAGGCCTCATGCAATCTGCAGCGCCATGCCACACGGAACTGGCCTGACCTCTCGGAGTTCGCCACGGTGCGCTGGCGTGGGCTCGGTGGTCAGATCGCCTTTGAGGGCCGCATCCAGGCTTCGCCTCGAGCTTCTGGCGATCAGAGCGCGATCACTCCCGAGATCGTCGGCTGGGTCACGCATCTCGACGACTACACGGCCGCGCGAGAGATCTACCTCGACCCGGACTTCAATAGCTGGCAGGCATCCAGCTTGCAGCGCAAGATCAATCTGACCAATGCGCTCATTGACTGCGAGGACGCAAGCGTTGCGCCCGATCCCAGCACGGCGGTTCCGGCACTGGTCACTTCACTGACTGGGGCATGGTCGCGTGCGCATATCTGCGAGGCCCAGTACGACGCCAAGGGCATCAGGCTCGGCACGATCTACTACGCGTGGAGGCTGCAGCAGGGCGCCACCTCTCCGCCAATCAGTCCCGCCGACACTAACTGGGTTTGGGCTATCTATTTGGCCGATGACACCAGCGTCCCCGCGGGACAGGAGCAGACCCCCAGCCTCAGGGCTGCCGGTCCGGGGATGGGCTCATTCCCGGCGACCACGACGACGCGGACGTGTGCGGGTGTTTATCTCTGGTACACCCTCGCTGGGGCCGCTGGGGCGGAGGGTATGGTCTACCCGCTCGACTGGACCTACCTTGGCGTGACGGGCCGCTCGGGTGTGCCGATCAGGGGCACGCAGACCGCGAGCGGCGGCCTCGGCGTCTTGGCCTCTGAGGTGATCGCCAACGCGATCGCTCGCTGGGCACCCAGGCTCCAGTTCACGACCGGCCCTCAGGGCACGATCCAGCCGACCACCTATCTGATCCCCAAGGCTGTCTACATGGACCCCACGACAGTCTCGAACATCATCAAGGACGTCGGCCAGTACGACCTGCTCGACTGGGCCGTGTGGGAAGGGCCGACGTTCTACATGAACTACTACGCCCAGCGCGGCCGCTCATGGTGCGCTCGCATCCGCGAGGCCCAGTTGCAGGACGCTGGCCCCCAGGTTGACCGCATCTACAACGCGGTGATCGTGACGTTCACCGATCCCGCCGGCGTGGCGCATTCGGTGGGACCTCCCGGCTCGGCTGCTCAGTACACAGATCTAAGTCTGTATGACTCAGATCCTCTGAACCTCGCCACCAAGGCGGGCTTGCTGCACTGGAGCCCGCCACTCGACGCTGGCACCACGAATCTAGGTACGGCAATCCAGGTCGGCGCTCGGTACTTGCAAGAGCTCAAGCAATCCCCGACGGCTGGCCAAGCGTCACTGGTCGGCTACGTCCAAGACGCAACCACCGGAATCGACTGGCCCTCCTGGATGGTTCGCGCTGGCGACAGCATCTCCTTCGTCGATGCCAGCAACCCAGCGTTCCGCAGGGTCGTGCGAACGAGTTACGACGACGCGTCCAAGACCAACGGCATCAGCCTCGACTCGCCACCTGACGACATGCAAGCGTTCCTTCAGCGCATCAACGCGAGCGTGATCAACCTTGTCTAGTAACGGCCGCCTATCCCCGTCGGAGCTAGCCCCCATCAAGGCCGGCCAGCTACGCAAAGACGCGGCAGCGGCGTGGAACGCAATGAACGTCGAGGCGCGTTCTCGAGGCCTCGAGCTGTTGCCCAACGGCTCGAAGTCCAGCTACCGCACCTACGCCCAGCAGATCGAGCTCTACACGCTCTACACCAAGTACCACGGCAACCTTGCTGCCATCCCCGGGATGAGCAATCACGGCTGGGGCCTTGCCGTCGACGTCGCGACGCTTGAGATGCGTGCGATGATCGACCGCATCGGAGCCAAGTACGGCTGGGCGAAGAAATGGTCTGATGCAAAGAGCGAGTGGTGGCACATCAAATGGCAAGAGGGCGTTTGGTCGGGGCCTGACCCTGGTCCAGATGGCCCGCAACTCCCCAAACCCCCGGAGGGCACAGTGGCTCTATTCGTGGCAACGATGAAGGACGGGCGCTTCGAGGTGTTCGTCGAGAAGCAGGACGGCTCGATCTGGCACACCTGGCAGAAGGCCGAGGGTGGTTGGGCTGGCGCCGAGAAGGGCAAGAACGCCGCCTGGTACTCGCTGGGGACGCCGGGCAAGTAGGTGCTGGGTGGACAAGCAGCGCGACCACGAGGTTGCTCTGTGGGCGGGCGTTGCGGCCTTCTTCGGCAGCCTTGCCACGATCGGTGCGGTCGAGCTCATCAACCCCGCGCAGCTCTTGAAGTTCGCGGGGTCATTGGTCATCGCGCTGATCACAGGTGGCGCCGTCTACGCCAAGCAGCGTCTCGATGACGCCAAGCGCGAGCAGCAGATCAAGGAAAGGGAGCGCCAGTCGTGAATAACTTGCAGAACACACTCTCGAGCGACAAGCCTGTCGTTACGATCATGACGATCGTGGTCGTGGCGATTGCCGTCGTCGTGGGGGGCGTCGTCACGATCACCAATCCGCAGAGCCTCTCGTTTCATCAGTACCTCCAAGACCTCGCGCTGATGGGTGGTGCGCTCGGGCTTGGCAACGGCATCGGCCGCGGCATCGAGTCCCACGGCAAGACCTCGGGATCGCTGGTCATCAACCCCAGTGCAGACACCGAGCTCGTTACTGCCGGTAGCAACGTCACGCCCGACATGCCGATCGGCGAGGCCGGCATGAGCGAGACGCCGTTCATCCAAGAGCCCCCCCGATACTGATGCGCACCAGCCCGCGGGGCATCCGCTTCATCGGGAGCTGGGAGGGCTTCTCTGAGACCCGCTACCTGGATGCGGTGGGCGTGCCGACCATTGGGTTCGGGACAACCGCAGCGGACGTCTCGCCACTGCCCATGCGCTGCACGCGCGAGCAGGCCGAGCGGTGGCTGGCGATCAACCTCGAGCGCAAGTACGAGCCGGCGATCAACTCGCTTGGTTCACACCTGAACCAGAACCAGTTCGACGCGCTGGTCTCGCTGGCCTACAACTGCGGCCCCGGCGTGGTCAACTGGCAGATCGGCAAGGACGTCCGCAACAAGAACATGAAGGCCGCCTCGGCCGACTTCATGCGCTACGTCTACGCCGGTGGCCGTCCGCTTCAAGGCCTGATCAACCGGCGCCGGGCGGAGCGGCGCCTGTTTGACTCGGCGGCGGCCGCCCCGCCGGCTCCGAGCAAGATAACCGAGGAGATCTGGGTGGCAAACCGGACCACTGGGGAGTTTGAGATCTTCGCCGAGGATGCCGATGGGAGGGTCTGGCATCGGTGGCAAAAGCGGGGCAATTGGTATCCGTGGGTCACACTCGGCAAGCCGTAACAGATATGCTGCCCGCGACGAGCGAACGCCTCTCCCTCGTCGGCACCGGGTGGAGGGCGTCCCAAGGTCAGTCACGGTTCCCTTTCGACGAGACTGCCGGGACGCCCTCCAGCTAAACGTGGGCTAAGGCGACCCGGTGCGGATCGCTTGCGGCCCAAATGGGCCGGGTATATAATTCGTATACGGGTCGCCCCCCGGCCGAGGCAACCTATCCGGGTGCGGCGACATGCTCTGGTCGATGCAAGCGACTACGAAAGGGGACGTATGGCTGGGCCGATCAAGGCCAGCAAGGTCAAGTCCCGACGCGTCGACTGGCTATGGGAAGAACGCATCCCGAGAGGGATGCTTTCCGTTGTTGCTGGTCGTCCAGATCAGGCCAAGGGCCTGTTCGCGATAACCGTCGGAGCCGACGTGACCAAGGAGGGTGGGAATGTTCTGCATTCCTCGATCGAGGATTCCGCCTCGATCATGACCAAGCCCCGGTACGAAGCGGCGGGAGCCGATCTCGACCGGGTTGACCTGTGGCGCTTCATGCTTCCGGCGCAGTTCGCCGAGCTTGAATCCCACATTGCGACGGGCAAGATCGACTTGCTCGTCATCGACCCGTTCTCGGCCCATCTGGGCCAAGGCGTGAGTCGCCACTCGGACAACATCCGGCAAGTCCTCAACCCCTTGTCGGAGCTGCTCGAGACCTACAACTGCGCGTGCATCATCATCGAGCACGCGCTCAAGCGAGTCCCGGCCCACGGCGACCCGCTCAATGCCATCGGAGGCACCGGTTCGGGCCTGCCGGCCGCGGCCCGGATGGCGTTCGTGTTCGGCGTCGATCCGACCGATAGCGACAACCGGATCTTGGCGTGCGTGAAAGCCAACATCCGCGAGAAGCCCAAGGCGATCCAGTTCATCATGGACACCGAGGAGATAGGCAGGCTCGGCCCCGTCCCGAAGCTCAACTGGGATGACGAGATCGAGTTCGATCCGATGCGGCTGTTCGATGGCCGCTACCGCCACGGTTCGGTGGTGGGGCGCCCGCCCGACAAGCGCAAGGCGGCCGCGGAATGGCTGACCGCCTACCTCGTCGCTGCCGGCAAGCCGGTCCCGGCCGCGGAGATCCGCGAGGACGCCAAGCAGTACGGCATGTCGAAGAACACGCTCTACCGAGCCGCCGACGACATGCAGATCGTCAAGGTCCCTAAGGGCGGTGGTCCGAAAGTCAAGTGGGACCTGCCCGATGAGGTCAAGAAACGGCTCGCCGCCGATGACGACGACGTGATCGACATCAAGGCCCAACAGATCGAGGCCAAGATGAAGAAGGAGGGCAAGAGCCCGGTCCCGGCCGATAAGCCGGCGGACGAGATCTCGCCCACCGATCTAGACGTCTTTCTCTCCAAGGTTCTCGAGGAAGACGAGAAGAAGTCGGCCGGCGACATGCTCGACGACGTGGTGACTGACCTCGACGAAGAGGAGGAGGATGACGCTACCCCCTAAGAAGAATGTCGGTCCGCTGCTCCCGTTCGATCCCGGCAAGCTGCCGGACCCCGACTTCGTTATCCCTGACTACACCGAGCCGATGGTCGGCTGGAGGGGGTGGGGCGTCCACGAGGACCTCCCACCCTTCGGGGTGCCACCCAAGCTGTTCTCGCTCTCGTGGGGCTACTACTGGACGCCGCGCAAGCGAGCGGAGGCCGACTGCAACCGGCCGTATCCGTGCAACAAGCCGGTGACCAAGAAGGGCCACAACGGCACGGTCGTCACGACGCTGATCGGCATTCCCGGCGAGCCGTGCTCGTGTGGGTTCTACTCGGCCAAGACCTTCGAGCGCCTGGTGCACATGGGCTACAACCGCTACAGCGACAACGGCACGGTCGTGGTCATCGGCAAGGTCGCCAACACGGGCAAGGTGATCGAGTGCGAGACCGGGTGGCGCGCGCAGTATTCCTACCCGATCAAGCTCTACGTGCCGCTTGAGGCCAGCCGGCTAGCGGGGCCGTTGGAAGAGGCCTATGGCATCCCCGTGGTGCTCAGGGATGTGCTCGAGATCCTGGATGGCGAGCCGCGACGACCTCGCACCTACAAGCAAATCCTGGCTCAGAAAGGAAGGAGATGACCCCGATTTGTGGCAATTGCGGACGCCCGCTGCCCAACGACACTGGGACTTATTGTCCCCACTGTGGCGCAAAGCGGTGAGGCGCGAATTCATTTGGCACCGCCAAGCGTATGCACCTCGTCTCTGGCCAGTGATGATCCCCGTAGCGCTTGGCGCTGTCGTCGTCGTTACGGTGCTGCACCTGGGGCCACTCCTCGGTATTGGCATTGGCTGTCTTGCCGGGGGTGGAGTGGGGCATATCCAGTGGGTGATTTGGCGCCGAAGGCATCCGGTGCTTCCCGCCGAAAAGCTGCGCGAGATCAGGATGAGCGAGATGCGCCGAGGGGCGCCATGGAATTGACACCCAATCCGACGGGGCATGAAAGGAGGTGAACACGATCGAGATCGGAAAGCAGATCCGCACCATAATCGTCGAGCCTGCCCAGAACCCGGTTCCTGCCAAGGAGCCGGTCCCCGAGCGGGAGCCGGCTCGCAGTCCGGAGCCTGAAAAGGCCCCAGTGGAGAAGTAGAACATGAGCACGGAAACCCAGCAGACCGCACGCGAGCTTCTCGAGGAGATCGAGTTGTGGGGCGTGGCGGAGGTCTGTGAGGAGCTCGGCACGACGACAGGGAACCTCGCCAGATGGTCGAACGTTCCCCAGCCGATCATGCGCGTGCGAGCGACTCGGCTCTGGATCGCGGATGACATCCGCGCCTACAAACTCGAGCGAGAAGAACGAGACAAGACTCGAGAGCCAACTGGGTGATATATCCTGGGGCGCGCTAGACCCCACAGGTCCGAGAGACCCACCCATTCATCTCGTTGGAAAGGAGAAGCCCCGCTACGGCGGGGCTTTTTCTTTGCCTTGCACCAGCCAGATGACAGCGCGCATGTATACCATCCGGCTACCGTGGTACGCTCCGCGCGATGAATGGGAACCGCGCGGTGCGGTCTCTCTCCTACACGGAGATCGCGGCCGCTCTTACGTGCCATGCACGCTGGGACTTTGCCTATGGCGGCCGGCTTGCTGGCTCATGTCTGCGACGCAGACAGATTGCTGCTGCCCTGTCGGACGGCCGGGCCTGGGGTGCCGCTGTGGCCGCGTGGCACGCCTTCCAGGGCCATGACGGGCTCGAGTCCGCCTACGACGTTGCCCTGGCCCAACACGAGGCTTATCAGGCCTTGCACGCCTCCTACCTCGCCGACATCCGCGAGCAGCAGGAGGCGGGCCTGACGGTTGGCCCCGACTACGAGGTCGACAAGCTCGACCGCCTCGGCGGGATGCTCGATCACTACATGGCGACGGCCGACAAGCTGCCCAACCTGACGTTGCTCGAGGGCCGCTTCGAGGTGCCGCTGCGTTCACGTAGCGGACGCCAGCGGTCGACCAAGTACCACCTCGAGGGCTTCATCGACGGCTACACCGTGCTCGACGAGAACGAGAACGAGTGGATCGTCGAGTTCAAGCTCAGAAACTCGCTTACTTCGCGTAAGCAGCTCGACCTTGACCGGCAGCATCTCTGGTACGCCTGGGCGCGTTCTCAGACCACTGGTCGACCTGTGATCGGTGTTATCTTGGAAGAACGTCTCAACGACGCTCCGAGGGCCGCTGAAAGGGCTATCCAGTCTCGATCGGCGGCCCGAACTGTGTACAGGGCGTCGGAGCGCAAGACGGAGATGACCACCGAGGAGTCCTACCTCGCGCTGTGCGAGGAGCTGGGGCACGAGCCCAACCCAGAGAAGCTCGCGGCCCTACGGGCACGCCGTTGGCAACAGCGCGTGCCGATCCTGCTGCGCCCCGGCCAGCTCGAGGAAGCCGGCGAAGAGCTCGTTTCCGCCGGCATGCTGATCGGCGATCTGGACAGCGGCCGCAGATACCCGATCCGCAACGCCCAGCGCCACATCTGCTCCGGCTGCCGCTTCAGCGATATCTGTGCCAATCCGACCGACGAGCTATACGTGGAAAGTCTCTTCGAGCGTGTCCCGCCCAAGCGCGAGCGACTCGCCAACCCAGCATGACGACGTCCCTAGCCCCCCCACACCACGCCTCAGCACCCCACCTCCCCTCAGCCCAACCCTTCCGACGATCCCAACCAGGAGGTATTTGAATGGAATTCCGCAAACAGGAAGAAGACAAGCGTTTCTACCCGAACATCTTGCTTCTGGGTCCACCCAAAACAGGCAAGACGGCCGGGGCATGTTCGATCCCAGGGCTGGTCGGGTTGATCAACTGCGAGCTCCCCAACGCCAGCGAGTATGCCCACTCGGTTGATACCGAGAATCGGATTCAGGAGCTGGTGATGCCCAAGGACCCCAAGCCGCTCCTCGCCGAGGTCATGCGATCTTGCTATCCAGCTCAGGGCGAAGGGTTCGATGGATGGGTGCTCGACACTGTCGGTGAGCTACATCGCCGGCTGTTGGTACACCGATCCAGGGGTGCCGTGCGCCCCGCGCTCGACGCCTACGGCGACGTCGCCCGTGAGGTCGAGGACTTCTGCAGGTTTATGTGCGAAGCCCCGACGACGTTTGTGATGGTCTGCCACGAGCATCCGGTCAAGGACGAGGAGTCGGGTGGCTTCAAGACCCTGCCGTGGACTGGTACTACTAACCCGTCGCTCGGCCAAAAGTTGCTGGGCATGGTCGACATCATCGGCTTTACGGGCACGATTACCGTGAAGGTCGAGGAGGGCAAGGTCGAGACGAAGTACGTGACCCAGTTGGTCCCGGGACTGGGTCGACCGGCGGGCGTGCGTGGGCGCTTCAACGCGCTGATCACGCCCGAGGGTTACCGCGAGACCGACCTCACCGAGTGGTTTGAGACCGCGGGCCAGACGATCGAGAAAAAGACGAAGGAGGCGAAGGCAGCAGCATGATTGAAGAGCCAACCACCACAGCCACCGAGGAAGACAATCCTTTCGCGACCGCTGAGCAGTGGGAGCCGTTCCTGGACCGGTTTATCCGGGAGGAGGGCAACTACGTGTTCACGAT
>Ga0070717_10003129_pt1 | contig 11819 bp, 8 predicted proteins | sample LARL113metaG_FD_71366 | JGI IMG/M metagenome (GOLD analysis project Ga0070717, IMG submission 71366) | Corn, switchgrass and miscanthus rhizosphere microbial communities from Kellogg Biological Station, Michigan, USA - LAR L11-3 metaG | ecosystem: Host-associated > Plants > Roots > Rhizosphere ...
AGTTTTGGCCGTCATGGAACAGGCAGACACGGCCGCAGCTACGAACAGTGCAGTATGCATCTTCATCAACAACTGCCCGCCTTTCTGGCTTTTCGCCACGTAATGAACGAATCCCTCGCCACTTCAGGGTCATTGGCCAGCTAAGTCGGCCACCGGGGGCCGGGCGGCCCAGCTGTCCGTGATGCGCTGGAGTTGCCCCCCCATTGATTCCAGTTGAAAAACTTCACAGGTCTTCGTACCGTACTGACCGCTTGCGCGTGTAAATTGAGCGTCTAACCGTGTCTGGAGAAGAAATGTATCCGATCAATCGAAATTCATGTGCGAAGTGGCTAGCCGTCCTCGCTGCTCTTATTGCGTCGTTCTCGCTGCTTTCAGCCCAGACCCCTAAACAACTGTCCTGGAGCCTGCTGTCGGCCGGGGCATCGGACAAAAGTGCTCACATCAGGGCAACTGCCATTCGCTCACTGGGCCTGGTTCCACATGACTCCGCCGCCGAGAGGCTCGCTGCCGGTTCCTTGCAAGACTCCTCCGCGGAGGTTCGCAGCGCTGCCGCAATAGCCCTAGGCCACATGGGAGCTAAGAGCGCAATTCCAGGTCTCAAGCGAGCCTTAAAGGACCCGGAGGTCGGTGTCATCCTTGCCGCGGCGGGCTCGCTGAGGCTACTCGGCGACCCAAGCGCCTACCTGGTCTATTACGCAGTTTTAACAGGTGAGCGCAAAAGCGGCCAGAGTCTGATCGAAGAGGAGAAAAAAATGCTGAGCGATCCCCAAAAAATGGCGATATTCGGCTTTGAAACCGGAATCGGTTTCGTTCCTTTTGGGGGACTTAGCTACGGTGTCTACAAGATCTTAACCAAGGACGACGTCTCGCCGGTCCGTGCAGCCGCCGCAGTTGCACTGGCCCATGACCCCGATCCGAAAAGCGGCGAGGCTCTCGTGAAAGCCGCAGCTGCACCCGCATACCACTCCTTCACGAAAGGCGGCGAGGCTCTTGTGAAGGCCCCGGTTGACAAGACCTGGATCGTCCGGGCTGCCGCCCTGGATGCGATCGCGCAACGAAACGATCCACGGCTCATCGTCGGGATCATGAGCGCAATGGCCGATCCAAAGCCGGAAGTGCAGTACACCGCTGCGGCGGCCATTTACCACCTGTCAAAGCTCGCAAAACCGAAAAGCAATTGATCTCCACCGTTCAAGGCTGCTTCTTAAGAGACTGTTTACAGCTCGACGCTCTCTCCGTAGCCTGGGAGCGCGTTCGCCTGACCTTCGGACGCACGATCTTCGAGCGCAAGAGAGAGGCGGCGCTTGCAACCGCCAACTAACCGTGCCCTTTCCGCAATCCGACTCTCACCGCACCCCAGAGATGCCGCCTTCGACCCGGGTCCGCGCCGGACCCTGACCAGCCGGCGGCTCGGGACCGCTGGAGAGTGCCGCGATTCGTGATGGAGCTTGCTCTGCAAGCAGTTGCTTGCGAATGCAAACACCTTTCTCCAGCGTAGGAGAAGGTCCAAGATCATAATTGCCATAAGTATCCAAAGCACGGACCGGATACCAAGAACGATCTTATGTATCTGGCCAAACTTATCCTGAGTGGCCCGAAAAGGGGTTCCAAGCCATTGACCGGCTTCCGGGGCTGGTGTAACGGAGTCTGATTCAAAGTCTGATAGAAAGGGGTAGCCCCGCCTGACATCCTCTGCGTCGAAGATCTTCGGCTTGTCAGACCGGAGCAACATGAGTTGGCCAACTCGAGTTTCAGCATAGAATTTGCGATACCAGAATATGTCCGTAGCTGCGCTCCACCGTTCCTCGTCGACCCAATCCAATTCTGAATCAGCGGAAGCAGGTACGAGCAGCGTCGGATCAAAACCGCTGTCCAGGAAATTGTGTAGCGATACGACTTCTCTGATGCTGTTTTGGGCAACCAGAAAGAAGGCGTAGCCCTCCGCGCTGCTATCCTTGGCAGTTCTACCCGAATCGAAGTCGGCGTCAGTTGTCGCGGGATGAGAGCGAAGTCCTTTGGGCGGTAAATGAAAACCCAATCACCCAATCGTTCATCTGCTCGATTCCCAATGACGGATCGAAAGATGAGGCCGTGATGTTGCCGATCACCGTTTTGATCGCTATCACGGTCCGTCGCCAGCTTGCCTTTCCATCTCCGAACTTGCAATCAAACACAACGATTCGCTTTCCCAGGGGTTCACCGTCGATTACATTCCACACGGATGTAATCGAGGCGAACGGCCACCCTGTAAGCGGATTGAGCGAGGAAGCGAGTTGCCAATGTAATGGAACCCGCAAGACTCGGCTAGGCGATCGCTGGAGAAGAAGGTCCAACAGCAGCGACCTGAGCGGAGAGCCTGCAGTTACTCGGATTGAATCATCGATCGACGTCAACGGTCTTCCTGCGCCGGGACTCGGCCCGGAGGTTCGCTCGTTCGGCCCACCGAAGCTGTCGTGGTCCGCGCGCTGGAATGGGTCTCTCACCTCGCCAGTCCCGGCGAATACGCGTTCTCCCTCGATGGGGCATGCACCGCTCGGCCGCTGATCAATGGAAAGCTGGTCGGACAGTTTGAGAAAGTAAACTTCAAGTCGACCGATTCGGCGTGGTTCCCCTAGCTAGTCGTCTACTATTTCGAAATGCGCTTGCGGCTCTGCCGGCTCAATCCGATAACCTCTCCATCCGTAATAAATCACAAACAGATAGCAGAGCAAAGGCATCAAGAGCGAACGATGGATCCCGTATCTGTCAGCCAGAAATCCCATCATTACCGGAAACACCGCTCCACCGACAATCGCCTGGACCAGCAAACCTGATCCTCGTCCTGTGAGAGGTCCCAACTCGGTCACGGCGAGAGTGAAAATGGTGGGAAACTGAATCGAGTTGAAGAGGCCCACGGCCAGAATCGTCACCATGGCGAAGTAACCCGAACCAAGCAGCGATGCCAACACAAGAAGGCAGGCGCCAACCCCACTTCCAACGAGCATCTGGTTGGCCGCCACGCGCTGCATGGCCGCAGAGCCGATAAACCTCCCCACCATCATTCCTAACCAGTAGAACGTGACGAACTTCGCTCCTCTTTCCAGAGGTAGGGCGGCAATTTGAGGGTCGGCGAAGTACTTCACCAGAAAACTGCCAATGGAGACCTCCGCGCCAACATAAACAAAGATGGCGATCGCTCCAAGATATAAGTGCGGGTGATCCCAGATGCTTTCCTTGCGGACGTCGAGACTGGCTGGACGAAAGTCCTGCGTCACTGCAAGGTGAGGAAAACGGTACATAGCCACCGCTAACGCGAGAACGGTCGCCGCGCTGGCAATCGCAACAAATGGCAGTTTGATGTTAGCGGCCTGCTGAATGCGAAAAGCGTTGAGAGCGGCGCCTTGCAGCGCGGAACCGTGTGTGGCTGCGACGGAGCCTCCAAGAATCAGCACTCCTCCGACATAAGGCGCCACACTATCCCCGAGTGTGTTGAAAGCCTGGGTCAGATTCAGGCGGCTCGACGCTGTCTCCGGCGGTCCCAGGATAGTGACGTAGGGATTTGCTGCGACCTGCAGAATTGTTACTCCAGCCGCCAAAACCACCTCGGCCCCCAGGAAGAATCCGTAAGTGGCGAAGGACGCAGCAGGCACGAAGAGCAATGCGCCCGCTGCCATCATCAGGAGGCCGACAACCATGGTGCGCTTATAGCCAATACTCTCTACGAGTTTGCCGGCCGGCAGAGCAAAAAGGAAATAGGAGCTAAAGAAGGCGAGTTGAATCATAGACGCCTGGACATAGCTCAATTCAAAGATGGACTGAAGGTGCGGAATGACAGCATCGTTCAAGACAGTACAGAAGCCCCATGCAAAGAACAGCGTCGTTACCATGGCCATGGCGCTGTAATTCGTGTGGTGCGCATGCGGAGAGGAATGAGTCGCAGTGCCACTGATTGGAATCGCCATCGGTTTTTGTCCGTTCGGGTTGTTCGCGTCGGTTCGTTGTCGGGAAGTGAGGCCGACGACGTTGCCGTCAAAGCCTATCAGGTCCTGACACCACTGCACAGCCCCCGCGTGCATGTTCACGAGCTACAGCATAATTCGGCTTCGTGATCAAAGTCGTCGCGGTGTGTTCAGGAACCTGTCCGTGCAACCACAGATGCTGATTACGCCGAGAACTCCGAAAGCGTAGCGCTATGGCCACCCGGCACAGCCCGGTATTCCCGGCTGTCGATGAAGTCGCCTCCACCGATGAGTTCGGCTCAGCTTCATTGCTTTCGGCCGTTCTGAATCAGATAAAGCCCTAAACCTCGGGAAGCGCTGCCTTCCCGTTTCAAGTGAAATCAAGTTAATAGCGTTCTTTAAATCAAAGGTTTGCAAGCCAAACTCAAAGCGAACAGTGACCCATAGCGCTGGATTTAAAGACCCTTTCTTGCGAACTGTGCATCTTACTCATTACACCTGAGGTGTGCCATCGAGCTCAACTTTCGTATGCAATGCCCTCATCGTCCGCCAATGTCCAATATCATTGTTCCTAACTCGATGGTCCGCGGCTGCCCTCCCGATGGTATAGATCGCGCTTTTGGACCCTTTGATATAGGCGGACCGGCCAAGTGAGCGACCGCGAGTTCGCGTCGCCGACGTTCACGTTGCCGCCAGCAGAGCGAAGAGTGCCGATCCTTACGCCTTTGGGAGAACTTACAAACGATTTCTTCGAGTGGTTTGGGAGTTTCGGAATCTTCGCTTGGAACGTCGCCCGTTCGGCTTGCGCCCCCCCTTTCGAAGGACGAGAGCTGGTACGCCAGCTCGATGAAATTGGTTCGAAGTCGCTGCCGCTAGTTGCGCTCGCCGGATCTGCCATCGGTGTCGTCTTGGCCATGCAGGCCCGTCAGAGCCTGACCCAGTTCGGAGCAAAATCTCTGTTTCCCTCGGCCATCGTCTACTCCGTGGTGCAAGAGATGGGGCCCATCATCACGGGCCTCGTGGTCAGCGGCCGGGTGGGAGCCGGCATCGGAGCGGAATTGGCGTCGATGAAGGTATCTGAGCAGATCGACGCGCTCGAAGTTTCCGCGGTAAGCCCGTATCGTTTCCTGGCCGCCCCACGCATTCTTGCCTGCATCCTGATGATGCCGCTGCTCACCGTTGGTGCCGATTTTTGCGCGCTCCTGATGGGCTGGTTCGCCAACGCGTTAGTGGAACCCATGTCGCTGCATCGTTTCATGGAGAGCGGGTTTAACGGCGCGACCCTGAGCACTTTCCTGCCTCCTACCTTAAAAACCGCGGTCTTCGGACTGATTGTGGGATTGATTTCGTGTTTCCAGGGCATGACCACGACGGGCGGCGCCGAAGGCGTCGGACGCGCCGCGACCAAATCAGTAGTGCTGGCTTCCTTGTTCGTAATCCTTGCTGACGTTGTCTTGGTCAAATTCATTCTCGTGGTGTTTCCAATTTGAACTCGAATCTTGCCAATGCTCGAAATTTGTTCCGGACGTCGCTCCCCGTCGCTGAGGTCCATCAGACCGCGAATGGCGATGCTGGGGCGATCGTGAACGTCGAGAACGTTTACAAAGCGTTTGGCCCGCAGCATGTGTTAAATGGCGTCAGTCTCACTGTCAACCCCGGCGAAACCCGCGCTGTACTGGGCCGCAGTGGAACCGGGAAGAGCGTGTTGCTGCGCCTCATCGTCGGGCTCCAGGAGCCAGACTCAGGAACTGTCAAGGTATTCGGACAGAACACCGCAGGCCTCTCCCTCGACCAGCTCGCGCCGATTCGCAAGAAGATGGGATTTTTGTTTCAGCACGCGGCGCTCTATGACTCGCTCAACGTCGCAGAGAATGTGGGCTTCCCGCTGCGACATCATCGCGCAAATATGCCCCGGAGCGAACAGAACGACCGTGTGCACCAGGTGCTCTCTGAAGTTGGCATGGAAAACCAGGGCGCCAAGATGCCCGCCGATCTCTCCGGAGGAATGCAAAAGCGCATCGGGCTGGCGCGCGCCCTTGTCCTCGATCCTGAGCTGCTGCTGCTCGACGAGCCCACCGCTGGCTTGGACCCAATAGGCTCAGCGGAGATCAACGAGCTGGTTCTCAAGCTCCAAAAAGAACATCATATGGCGTTCGTTGTAGTCACGCACGACATGCATAGTGCCCGGACAATTGCCAACCGACTCACCCTGCTCAACAAGGGTTGCGTGGTAATAGACGGCAGCTTCGAAGAACTCCAGGACAGCAGCATCGAGTTTGTCCGGGAGTTCCTGAAGCATTCCTAGGAGAAAATATGTCCAGAGTTGCGCGGCTGGGGGCCTTCATTATCGTTACGCTGGTGGTGTTTGCCGCCGGTATCTTCATTATTGGAAGCAAGGAATACTTATTCACTTCCACGTATCAAGTCAATGCGCAGTTCGATAACGTGGTCGGTTTAGCTGAGGGAGCCGATGTGCAGGTGGGTGGAGTGCACAGCGGTACCGTGCGCAACATTATATTGCCGCATCATCCGGGCGAAAAGGTTATGGTGTTCATTGATCTTGAGCGATCGACACACGAGATCCTCAAGAAGGATTCCGTAGCTTCGATCGAAACAGAGGGGCTGCTTGGAAATCAATTTGTAGCGGTGTCGTTTGGATCGCCGGGAGCCGCGGACCTTCGCAATGGCGATACGATTGCCGGCGACCCACCCTTGCAAATGGGAGACATGCTCAAGAAAGCAAGTGGGATGCTCGAAACCGGTGAGGAAGCCCTCGGAAGCGTGAACGAAACCGCGGCCCATCTGAGTTCGATTGCCGCAAAAATCGACTCTGGTAAAGGAAGTGTGGGCGGACTGATCAACGATAAGTCAATCTACACAAATCTTCAGAAAACGACTGCCGGGCTTCAGGATACGGTAAGTCATGCGGACGCTGGAGTTAGCGACTTCAAAGATAATATGGATGCTCTGAAGCATAACTTTCTCCTAAGTGGGTACTACAAGAAGCGCGGTTATAAAGACGCCAGCGACCTGATTGCGAACGAAGTGGAACATTTACCTTCAGGCGCGCCGGCAAAGACCTTCGCCTTCCCGGCAAAGGACATCTTTTCCGGACGTGACTCGGCAAAACTCAAACATGAGAAATCGCTGAACCCAGGAGGCGAGTACCTGGCAGCAAATCAGTTTGGTATCGCCGTAATCGTTGTCTCCTCGGGGATGGCAGGGGATGCGCAGGATGAAATGGTGTTGACCGAGGCGCGCGCCGCTGTCGTGCGAGATTATCTGGTGAAGCATTTCGGCTTTAAAGATAGTCACCTGAAGACTCTTGGCAAAGGGAAACAATCTGACGATGCGTCTCAAAAAGGTGAGGGCAACATCCAGATCCTGGTCTATCCGGCGGGAACTGACATGCCCCCGGCGAAACCGAACCCCGGGGGCGCAACCGCCAAATGACGGACCGTGGATTGACTGCAATGAACCCGCTGCAATGCTAAACGCATCTCGGGCTGCAGACCAGCACGTCCGCGCATGTTGATGGACGGGATTGATGCCGCAAGCGCGGCTTACGAAGTAGGATACGAGAGCAAATCAATCGCGAGTACAGCCGCCTCTTCGGCCTGCCCCCAATCCGCAGCATCAAGGCTCCAAGAGACAGCAAGTTGCGCCCATCAACGCGGCGTAAGGCTGAATCCCTATTGTTTTAGTTCCTACTTGGGTTCACCCGCGGCGTGCAACAAATAAATTCATTTAACACCGGCGGCATTGTGCAAATGTCAGGATTCTTCAGACGCGACCGGACGTTCAGGCAGCCAATAACGGGGTAACAACTTTCTTCATGGTCGTGTTCCACGCCGGCGCGGTAGCGGCCCTTTTTGTGTTCAGCTGGAAAGCCGCCCCACTTCCTGCTCATGGCGCTAGCGAACGATTCTCCGCAGACCGGAAAAGGAGCTTTCAACCTCGGCATCGCTGAGTCTTGCGCCTTCGATGCGCGTGGACGACCTCACACTCTCAATGGTGGCGATCCGCCGCAGGCTGGTCAGCTTTTCAGGGGCGAGCGTCTCGATGACCGTCCAGCGACCCTTAAACTCGTCGATTTCCGCGATGAGCTTAAGTATTGCCGGCGTGATTGTGATGTTCTTGTTTCGTTGCCCTATTATCCATTTTCACCCAATTATAGCCGGTTCGTAGCCCTTCCATTTTTACCCTTTTCGCTCGCATTTCGAGCTCTTTTCGACTCGATCCGCCCGTCGATGCATTCCCGGCAGATAGGTTCCTGACCGTGGTCCCAAAACAAATCTGTGGACGGCTCGGTCCGAGCTCAAGGACATTTGGAATCTCTCAAACCGCAAGTTGAGTGTTGATGACCAAATTGAGGGCATGCTGGGTGTCCTGCATTATTGCCGGATTCGAATAGCAGGAAACTGGCGATGGGCTGCAAGCTCGAGATCACGTAACGAGGCTGACATCAGTTTCTCCGTGGGAGTAGAATCGCTCCAGTCTGAGAACTGGTCCGCGGAGCAATTGGGGAGCAGATAATTTGTTCGCTAATGTTGCTACGATTCTTACCGATGCGTTCTGGTTCTCAGCAGTGCGTTACTTTCACGGCGATAACACGGGTTCAAATCCCGTCGGGGACGCCAAATATAAATCTCTATAGCTGGTTTCGGTTTCCGCCGCTGGGAGTTCGGGACTGTGGTGTGAGCTGCACTCACTCTCCTCCGCGCCACCGCTCGCATGAGCCACGGTCTTGTTTGGCGCAGTCTTTTCCCTTTCCCTAGGACTGCGAAGCCCATTGATGTCCTCGTTTCTGGGCGCCACCCGCCGGCACCTCGTTCGGCTGTGGCCGAAATCGTTACGAGGACACGCGCCGCGTCGAAGCAGCGAGAAGAACTCGACAACGCAGCGAATGCCCCGAACATCACCTTCCCAGAGGGGCGTTCATTCTTACCCTGACATATCGAGGATCCCAGATAATAGGGCTGCGCGCACCAGTACGGATCTCCAGACAGGCTGTCCGTTCCGACAGCACCGGCCGCGTCGGCAGCATAGGCATGGCTCGCGCTTTGCCTTAATCTGAACCAGAAGAAATCTTCAGGAGAGCCATTCCCCATGGAAGCCAACGAAGCCCACGAATTGCACGAGCACGCCGAGCACGGTGCACACGACCCAAGTATGCGACCCGTCGCGTTTACCATGAGCCTTCTGGCGGTGCTGGTCGCCATCACGACGGTGCTGGGGCATCGCACGCATACCGAAGCGGTGCTCGACCAGAACAAGGCGACCGACCAGTGGAATGAGTACCAGGCCAAGAAAATCCGCAGCTATAACACCAGCCTCTCGGCCGATCTGCTGAGCGTGCTCGCCGTGGCCGACAAGGACAAGGAAGCCAGGATCGCCAAGGCGTACGCCGACCATGAGGCCAAGTGGACCGCCGACCTGACCGAAGGCCAGCACAAGGCCGAAGAATTTGAAAAGAAAGTGGAAGAAGCTGAGGCGCGCGCCAACCGGTTCGATCTTGCCGAGGCTCTGCTCGAGATTGGACTGGTGGTCACCTCCGTTACCCTGCTGACCCGTGCCCGCATCTATTGGTTCCTGGGCCTGGTGTTCGCGGCCGGCGGTATCGTGTCCGGACTCTCCGTCATCTTGCTGAAGTAGAGACGGTCCCGCACTCTTATCACGGCGGCATAACCAGCGGGGTGGTAAACTTGGCGCGCGTGAAAATGGCGCTTTTCATTGTGGTTGTTGGCCTGTTGGGAGCACTGGGAGCGGCGCAAGCCCCAATCCAGCCTGCGACGGGGACCAAGTCCGCCGAACTCGGGTTCAGTTACAGCGTGCCGCAGAATTGGGAGGTCCTGACCCTTCCGGCGGAGATGGAGCAGAAGAAAGCGGAAGCCAGCCAGAACGCCGCCAGTGAAGACGAGAAAAAGGGCTTGGCGTGCCTGGAGCCCGTCCTTACCGCCCGTGATCGCAATTCCGGCTCCATCCTGTCGGTCGAAGCGCTCCCCTTCGCCTGTTTCGGTCACCAGATGACAAATGACGATCTCCCCGGCTTCGCGGCCGGCGCACCCGAGGGTCTCAGGCAAACCTTCGATCTTGGCGAACCGGTGGTCGCAATGTACGCACTTGGCACCCATAGCATGTGGGTCGAGCGCGCCCATGCCACGCTGAAGGACCATCCGGAAATCCCATTCACGGTGGAGATTGCCTGCGGTCTGGTGAAGAAGGCAGCCGTGTGCTGGATGGCGGTTGCGGGCAGTGATGATGCGTTGCACGCGTTCGAGCGGGCGACGGTCACCCTCGATGGCGAGGCGCTGGGAGCCCTGGTGCCACCCACCGCGTTCGAAAAGAAGCCCACCTGAGCAGAACAAAAGTCTGTCACGAATAGCGCCGCGAAGGACCTGCTTTTGAAATCCTGCATCGGACAATCCATGAACCCTGACGGGTCGGAACGAATCTAACCTCAGGAAACGGTTTTCGTTCGGCGTTCGAGATACACGTCTCGGCTATGCCATTTATTGTCTTAAGGCTCCGCAGTGCCAGTGTTCCCCGCTGGTAAGCCGTGGCGTGCGGAGCCTGTGCCCAGGAGAAACCGATTGGCTGATTTGCAGGCAAGCGTACCGGCAGGAAGCGCGCCGGCGGCCGGAGTTGCAGTCTCCGGTTCGCCGGCTCCGGCGAGCCCTGCGGCTCCCGCCACTCCAGCGCCCCTGGCGCAGGCGACGTGGAAGCCGCGGACCAATCCATGGCTCATCGCCGCGACGGTGGCGCTGGCGGCGTTCATGGAAGTGCTCGACACATCCATTGCCAATGTCGCCTTGCAGCACATCGCCGGCAGCCTGGGCGCGAGCACCGACCAGGCGACATGGGTGCTTACCAGCTACCTGGTTTCGAATGCGATTGTATTGCCGCTCGGCGCCTGGGCCTCCAGCGTCATAGGCCGCAAGAATTTCTTCCTTGCCTGCATCGTCATTTTTACGGTCGCCAGCTTTCTGTGCGGGGCGGCGCTATCGCTGCCCATGCTGCTGGTCTTTCGCGTCCTGCAGGGTGCGGGCGGCGGCGGACTTCAGCCCATGGCGCAGGCCATCATGGCCGATTCGTTTGAGCCGCATAAACGCGGCCAGGCATTCGCACTCTATGGCCTGGTAGCGGTGCTTGCGCCCTCGATCGGCCCTACCCTCGGCGGCTGGATCACGGACAATTTCAGTTGGCGGTGGATCTTCTTCATCAACATCCCCGTAGGGCTGCTCGCTTTCGTGCTGGTTACCCGGCTGGTGGAGGATCCGCCGTGGATCAAGCCCGACCGCTCGCGCATTTTCAACATGGACTTTCTCGGGTTGAGTTTTCTGACCATCGCCATGGGCGGCATGCAGATCATGCTCGACAAGGGCGAGGAGAACGACTGGTTCGCGTCCGGCTTCATTCAGTTCTTCTGTTTCCTGTTCGTGGGCGGCATGGTCGGCCTGGTGCTGTGGGAGTTGCACACCGATAAGCCCATCATCAACCTGCGCCTGTTCCGCTATAAAAACTTCGCCATCTGCTGCTTTCTGATGATGCTGGTCGGGGGAGTGCTGAATGCCAACACCGTTCTGCAGCCCGAGTTCATGCAGCAGTTGCTTGGCTACAACGCCACCACCGCCGGGCTCGCCCTCACCGCGGGCGGCATCGCGCTGGTGATCGTGATGCCCTTCGCCGGCTGGGCCACCAGCAAGATTTCGGCACGCACGCTGGCGGTCTGCGGATTTGCTCTCTTTACGTTCACGTTCCGCTATGCCGCGGCGGTCACCAGCCTCAATATGAGCTTTTCTCAGGCTTCCTGGTTGCGAGTGATCCAGATGCTGCCGCTGCCGTTCTGCTTCATTTCCATCACCAACGCGGCTTACGTGG
>Ga0070717_10003132_pt1 | contig 11816 bp, 13 predicted proteins | sample LARL113metaG_FD_71366 | JGI IMG/M metagenome (GOLD analysis project Ga0070717, IMG submission 71366) | Corn, switchgrass and miscanthus rhizosphere microbial communities from Kellogg Biological Station, Michigan, USA - LAR L11-3 metaG | ecosystem: Host-associated > Plants > Roots > Rhizosphere ...
CACTCCCGGACCTGGCACCAGCCTACGACCCGGCACCACTACAGGCACACCGTCGAAGCCGGTCTCGAAGAAAACCCAGACAACCACTTGACACCAACAGCAAAGAGGACTCGTTATCTGCAGTCCGCTTTTGGGTGTCCACCACGTGGCTGACGCAGCCTTTGAGCTGCGTCGTGGACACGTTATCCGTAGTGGTGTGTCCGGCGTGGCCCGGGCATGTGCCCGGGCGGTCTTCTGGTCGTCGAGCACCGCGACCCAGCCGCCGATGCCCCAAAGCGGCTGCCGGGCGATGGCCCCGGCAGCGCCCGGCGCTCGGCGTCAGTCAGTGGGGTGCCGAGCCCGCTGGCGTAAGCCCGCGCCAGCGGCCGCAGCGCCGCGATCCGGTCGTGGCTTGTGGTTAGGCCGAGCTCGGTGTCGGCGTAGTGCAGGGTCAGGGTCAGGTCGTCGATCCGGGCTCGGTCAGCCGCTCCGCCTGTCCGGCCATCCGCCGCTCGGCCTGCGTCGGCTGCCAGCGCCGGGATCCGGGCCGTCCCGGCCCGGGTCCCGGCCAACACGCGGCCGGGCTCGATGTGGTTGGCGAACTCTGCGGTCCGCCCCGCCGGGGAGACTTCCATCCCGGCGAGCAGGGTGTGGATACGCCCGAGGATCGGCAGGCCCGCGGGCCAGCTGCGGCGGTGTGTTCATCCGCCCGTCGTACGGGATGAACCGCTCCACCTCGAACAGCCGCTCCCGGCCCGCGCCCAGTGCGTGCCGTCGCGGGCCCGGACCAGCGCCGAGCACGGCACCCCGGCCTGATCCAGCTCGTCCCGGACGGCCTGGATGTCCTCCAGCCAGGCCGGGCTGACCGACGGCCGGTGCACCCGCACCACCAGCCGCTCATCCCCACGGTGGACCAGCAGGTCCAGGTTCAAGCTGCCGCCCAGGTCACGCGCACCCTGCATGGGGATAGCCCACTGGGCCGCCAGCACCTGCCACAGCTGAGCGGTCGCCACAGCCCGCAAGCCGCGCCGGCCGCCGCCCGCGTCATCCACACCGGCACGCTACGCCGGCCGCCGTCCGGGTCCTGTTGCCGATGTGCCGAACCGGAGTTCGCCGGCGGTCAGCAGCCGCCGCAGGGCTGATGGCACCGCTCCGGCCTCCCGCCGCACGGTGCGCGTCAGATGAGCGTGATCGGCGAAACCGAGGTCGCTGGCCAGGCCAGTCAGGGACCGCTCACCCTCGGCGAGCCGCTCGAGTGCTGCGCGCACGCGCAGCTGGTTGCGGTAGGCGGACACAGTCTTGCCGGTGCAGGCGTGGAAGACACGGCTGAGGTGATGGGGGGAGACTGACTGCCGGCGCGCGAGCTCCTGCAGGCTGACTCCCGGATCGCAGCTGAGGATCTGTTTCGTGCCGTCAGCGAGGCCGAGCCAGGCCGTCTCGGTCGTGGCGCGCGGCGGGGACCTCAGGCGGCCGGGCCCGGTAATTGCCGCGCTGACCAGGCGGATGACCGTCTCGGAGACCTCGAACTGGTCACCGCGGCTGGCTTGCCGGGTAAGGAGCTGCACCCCCACGGCCGCGTCCGCCGGCGTGAGCCTCGGCTGGCTGAGGCACGCGGGGTCGTCATCGGCAAGGACGCCAGCCAGGTCCTCGCTCAGCTCGATCGCCGTGCACCCGTCGCCGCCGGTGCCGGGATGGGCGATCTGCTGTTCGCCGCCGGGTGTTTCGAAGTACGCCGAGACCGCGTCCATGAACCGCTCGCGGCCGTTGACCCGCCGGCTGAAGCTGCCAGCGCGGACAAAGACCAGCACGTACCCCTGCGCCACTTCAGGCGGTGACCACGCCAGCGGGGGCGCGTGACAGCGAACGTCGCAGACGATGAACCCCTCGCCCGCCGCGACCACCCGCTTGCTGCGCGCCACTCGCTTCCCGCTCTCCCCGCCCGATGGCGGCCATCAGCTGTGCCAACAAGGCCGGAGGGGCCGGGCTTCCGCCGCATGATCGGGCACAAATGTTCAAGCTCCCAGCCGTGGCACCGGTGAATCATCGAGCCAGCGAAGCAGGCGCCGCCAGCCGGCCATGGCGGGAAATCGGTCGCGACACCGTACCGGGCCGCGCCGGCCCGGGTTGCCCACAGAAGACCAGACGGGGCGCCAGAACACCCGTCCCAGCGCCGCGCTGAGGCCGACAGGCCTCAGGGAGAGGCAGGTATCCGTGATCAGCGAGGTCATGCCGTATCAGAAGCGGTTCCTGGAGGTGTCCGGCCATGCCATGGCCTACGTTGACGCCGGGCAGGGAAGTCCGGTCGTTTTCCTGCACGGCAACCCGACCTCGGCCTACCTGTGGCGGAACATCCTGCCGTACCTGCAGCCGGCCAGCCGCTGCATCGCCCCCGATCTGATCGGCATGGGCGACTCGCAGAAGCTGGCCGGAAGCGGGCCCGGCTCCTACACCTTCGCCGAGCACCGGCACTACCTTGACGGCCTGCTCGCCTCCCTGGGCGTCGAGCGCAACGTGACGCTCGTCGTGCACGACTGGGGCTCCGTGCTCGGCTTCGACTGGGCGAACCGGCACCGCGACGCGGTGCGCGGCATCGCCTACATGGAGGCGATCGTGCAACCCGTCACCTGGCACCAGTGGTCTCCGCAAACCCGGGCATTCTTCGAGAAACTCCGCTCCCCCGAAGGGGAGCAGATGATCCTGGAAGACAACCTGTTCGTCGAGTCCCTGCTGCCGCAACGGGTACTCCGCACGCTCACCGGCGCGGAGATGGACGCCTACCGACGCCCGTTCCGGGAGCCAGGCGAAGGACGGCGGCCCACCCTCACATGGCCCCGCCAGCTACCTATCGACGGCCAGCCGGCCGACGTCTGCCAGATCGTGGCCTCCTACGGCCGGTGGCTCGCCACCAGCCCCATGCCCAAATTGTTCATCAACGCCGACCCCGGCACCATCTCGCCGGATGAGCGCGCCTTCTGCCGCAGCTGGCCCAACCAGGCCGAGGCGACCGTACCCGGCCTGCACTTCCTCCAGGAAGACTCGCCCGACCAGATAGGGCAGGCACTCGCCCGGTGGTATTCGTCCCACCACCGGTGATCATCGCCACCATGAGTAGTTGACCTGTGTGCATACGCACCCACGATTGCGCCATTCTTACGCACTCGAAATGGGCAGGTAGTCGCATCAGCGGGCGGCACCGGTCACGTCAAGTGGCAGGCCCTGGACTTGGAATCAGCGCGCCGACCCGCCGATATGGCGCGATGCGCATCCGTAGCAGGGTGTGATGGATGCTGAGCAGATCGGTGTGTTCTGGGCGTGTGCGCACCGGTGATGCTGGGTCAAGGTGTGGAGGAGGTGCAAGCTCGGCACTCGGCCCATGGCTTCGCGCCGGTGCTGGCCGTCGAACGAGGCGGCCCGGCCTGCGCCCCGGCCTGGACTGTTCCGGCTGAGGATTCCCATGTTGAGACGGCCGGATGTCAGCCCTGAAAACGCTGCGGGCGCGGGGCGCTCCGCGGCGGTGAGGTCGCCGATGACCGACGGGCGCGTGCGATGCTCACCCGGTCAGGAAGTCGCGGACCAGCTCCGAGACGGCCAGGCGCGAAGCGCCGAGCCAGAAAAGGTGGCTCCAGGCGCCGGTTTCGGCTAGGCGGCTGTCCGGGATCGTGCGGACGAAGTCCTCGGCGTGCGTGAAGGCGACCCCGCCGTCCTGCCGCGACGCGGTCACCAGCGTCGGGCAGGGGACTGATCGCAGCACGGCCTCCCGGTAGGCCGATCTCGCCGCGCAGGCCTGGCGCACGTCCGTCACGAACCCCGAGCCGGAGTCCATCTGGGTAAAGGTCTTCCGTGCTGCGGCGCGGTCGGCCGGGGTCCAGCTGTCCCACCATTCCCCGGTCGGCAGCGTCGAAAGCGGGGCCAGCATCGCGCGCAGTCCCCGGTCCGAGGACGTCAGGGCACGCAGCATGCGCCAGGTCAGCCGCTGCGAGCGCGGCCCGAACACCAGCGGGCCAGCGAGGCGTTGCAGGTAGCTGTCAGGGTAGGGCAGAGATGAGGGCGCGCAGCTGTGCAGGATGAGCCGCGGGGCGAAGTGCGGCAGGCGGACCGCGACGTGAGCGGCCTGCAGGCCTCCGAAGCTGAGCCCCACGGTCGCGGCCGCCGCGATGATTCCCAGCCGCTCACAGACCCGCGCGATCGCCGGGATGAACTCGGCTGCTGTGAGCGGGCCGACGTTCGTCCGGCCGTAGCCGGGACGCGAGAAGACCAGCGCACGATAGCCGAGGCCAGCGTAGAGATCCGTGCACAGCGGCGTGGCCGCCGTGGCGTGACCGCCGGGGAAGAACAGGACAACCTCGCCCTCGCCAGAGGTGAGCGCCACCTCCACCGGGCCGAGACAGGTATCCACGACTTGCGTCCGCATGCCTCGATTCTGGCGTGCTCCCTGGTGTCTGTCGCCCGGAATAACCCCCCGCGCGTGGTCGTCGCATGATCGTCTGCCGGGATGGCCGAGCAGAGCAAAGCGGGCCACGCCGGGCCGCGGCAACAAGGCGTGGCCCCCGGTTCCGCGCCGCGGCGCAAAGAACCGTCCCGAACCGGCCGGTCTGTGCTCGATGCGAGGATGGCGCCCGCTCACGTGAGACGCAAATATTCGGCGATCCGGCCGCACTTAATGTGGAGCAGCCTTCACGCTGCGTTACGATCGCTGGTCGCGGCAACCGTGCGAGATCCGCCGATATGCGCGGGTCAGATCGGTTCTGATAGTAGTCAGGCTGGAATGCAGGATTGGCTGTTCTGCGACTGGTTTCGCGCTTGGCAGGGCGGGTGGCGTTGGAGGCGGAGCGTGCCGAGGTGCCGCACCGAAACAGGCATTGTGGCGAGAATGTTGAGATCATCGGCGGCGGGGGAGCCGCCGTTCGCTGACAGATGCGGCGACGGCCGCCACGGACAGGGCCAGGACGGTCCACCACACCGTGTCGGACGGCAGGCCGTCGCCGCCGGAGGCCGGGAACGTGCGCACCCAGTGCGAAACCAGTGGGACGGTGCCGGGCAGTATGAGGATCAGGACCACGGCGGCGGACGCCGCCGCGCCCGGCTCACCGGTCCGGGTGCGGCCCACGGCCGCCACCGCGAATCCGAGCAGCACGTTGCCCACTAGCGCGAGTGCGGTCGATCCCCACGGCAGCGCCAGCCCGCGCATCGCGCCCGCGACCAGCAGCACCGCACCGACGGTCAGCGGCACAAGCAGCGCAAGCGCGCGGACCCCGGTGCGCCGGACGGTCCGGGTCGGTGTCACGTCGACGACCAGGCTGGCCGGCTCGTCGAGGGTGAACGCGGCTGCGGCGGCGAGCAGCGCGAAGCTGATCGGGAACAGCACGGTGGTGGCCGCGGGGAACAGGACCCCGCATATGCCCGCTAGCATCGCGGCGGCGCTAAGACCGGTGACCGCCGGCCACGCCCCGGCCCGTAGCGCTGGACCGGCCATCATGCGCGCACGGCGTGCGCCAGGCCGCCGCCGGTGGCCAGTACGAGCAGGAGCACGGCTGCCACCCCGGCCATCGGCAGAGCGCGGACGATGGTGAACCGGACCCGGCTCTCTGCCCCGCGCAGCAGCGCTGCGAGTACCGCGATCGCGCACAGGGCGAACTGCCAGCCGATGAACAACCACGGCGACCCGCGCCAGGTGGTGACCTCGGTGACATTCTCGTAGGACGTGAAGAACGCGAACGGCGCGAACAGCCGCAGCGCCACGTTTTGCGTGGGGTCCGGGTGCGTGAGGCTCACGATCGTGACGAGGGTCACCCAGCCGTACAGGATGAGGAACAGCCCGAACGCAGCCCCGGGGAACCGGACCCAGCGGCCCAGTGCGACACCAAGCAGCGGCCCGCCGAGCGCCGGCAGGACCGTCTGCTCGACGAGGACGGCGATACGGGCCGACGGGCTGAATGCCCCGTACACCCAGTCGCCCGCGACCGGCAGGTAGAGCCGGAGCGCGATCAGGCTGGCGACGCCGCACAAGAACGGCACGATCGCGACCGTGCAGAGCGCGGCGGTGCGTATCGGCAGCGTTGCTGGGGTGGTGCCGACGATCGGCTCGCTTGCCCGCATCGACCGGGTCTGCCAGAACGCGGCCATCATGCCGAAGCCGCCGAGGTAGATCGCCGGATACGGGGTCACCGTGTCGATCTCGGTGACCGCGGTGCGGCCGGCGTTCCACACGGTGACTGCGGTGAGCGCAGCGCCTGCAAGGAAGACCGGGTTGACGGCGAAGCGGCGCAGCTCGCGGGTGGCGAGCGCGGTGAACACGCTGCGGCCGACGACCGGTTCCGCGCGGGCGGCCACGAGGCTGGCGGTCATGATGCCCCCTCCCTGGTGGGCTCGGGCTCCGGCGACCCGCCGCGCAGCAGCAGGTAGGCGTCCTCGAGGGATGGTTCGACGTGTTCGACGCCATCGCCGGCATGGGCGGCGACGTTGCGGTAGCGGCCGGTGCCGGTCCGCCAGGAGACGGTCGCGACCGGGTCGGGTTGGTCGGCGAGCCACACCCGGCCGACTGCCCGGGCGACCAGGCCGGTGACCGAGCCGTCGTAGCGGACCCGGCCGCGGTCGAGCACGATCACGCGCTCGCACAGGGCTGCGATGTCCTCGGTCTGGTGGGTGGAGAGCACCACGGTCGATGTGCGTGCGAGCTCCGCAAGCACGGTCCGCAGCGTCACCCGCTGCTCCGGGTCGACGCCGGCGGTCGGCTCGTCAAGGATCAGTACCGGCGGCGAGCCGAGCAGCGCCTGGGCCAGCGCGACCCGGCGCCGCTGGCCGCCGGACATGGCCCGGATCCGCTTGGCGGCCAGGTCCGATAGCCCCACCAGGTCGAGCACCCGGCGGACCTCGGCGTGGCGGGCGGCCAGCTCGGTCCACTCCTTGAGCAGCGCGATGTAGTCGACGAACGTGGAGGCGGTAAACCCGCGCGGGAAGCCGACCTCCTGCGGCAGGTAGCCGAGCCGGCGCCGGATGCCGGTGCGCTGGGCCGGCACCTCCGGATCGCGGCCAAGCACGTGTATCTCGCCCTCGGTGGGCGGCAGCGCGGTGGCCAGCAGCCGGATCAGCGTCGTCTTGCCGGCGCCGTTGGGGCCGAGCAGCCCGATCACGCCGGGTTGCAGGTCCAGGTCTACGCCGGCGAGGGCCACCGTGGCGCCGTATACCCGCCCGACGCCGCGCATGCTTATCGAAGCGGTGGTCACCGATGCCTCCAAAGTCGCGGTGGTCATGCCGACACAGTGACCGCGGGTCGGCGGCGCATCAGTACGAGCGCCGCGACCGTCGAGACGATGACGATGCCTTCGCAGGCCATCACCCATGCCGGCGCGTCGGCGAAGAACGAGACGAACGCGAGCAGGCCCGAGATGCTGCGCAGCGCGACGGCGATGATCAGCGCCGGGCGGCTGCCCCTGCGGGCGGGGACCAGGGCCGCGAGTGTGCCGAGGCCGAGCAGGGCGAACAGCAGGATCACCGGGAGCGGCGCGGCGTCTTTCGAGCCGATCGCGGCCAGGAAGGCGATGTCGATGACGCTGGCGAGGGCGAACAGCCCGGCCGGCAGGGCCGGAAGGGAGGCGGAACGGGTAGTCATTGGAGGAGCTCCTTTGTTTGCGTCGAGGATCCGGGCCTGCGGGCAGCAGGGGCGTTATCGACGCTAGGAGCGCGGCGAGGACAGCACATCGGCAGCAGCACCGCAATTGATGCAGTACTGGCACTGATGCACGCGGGGCGGCCCTGAGCGACAATGAGCAGGTGGGATCCTCGCGAGCCGCTCAGCTTGCCGGCGTGTGCGCCGGCGTGGCGGCGCTGGCCGAGGCCGGCTCGATCGCGGTCGGCTGGGGGTTGACGCCGGCGTACCAGAGCATCCTGTTCGCGCTCTACGACCTGACGATCGTGTTCATCGGCGGCCTCATCGCCGTCCGCTATCCGGGCAATCCCATCGGGTGGATCCTTGCCGGGTTCGGCACATTCGACGCCGTTTTCGGCGGCTTCGTTGGCGCCTACGGGCACCGGGCCTCAACCCAGGGCTGGCCGGGGGGCCCGCTGGCCGAGTGGATCGGATACGGGAGTTGGGCACCGGCCGTCCTGATGTGGATCCTGGCATTGCTGCTCGTTCCGACCGGGCGACTACCGGGGCCACGGTGGCCGATCATCGCCTACGCCGGCTGCGCAGGCGCCGCGCTGTTCATAGCCGGGTACGTGCTTGATCCCGGAACCGGCGGCAACTATGTGTCCGGAGCGAACCCGTACGCCGTGGCCGGCCCGGAGTGGCACATCATGGCCGCCGTCGGCGGCGCACTGATGACGCTGGCGCTGATCGGCTCGTCCAGCTCGCTTGTCGTGCGCTATCGCGCGGCCGGCCCGGTGGAGCGGCTGCAGCTCAAGTGGGTCGCCCTGGTCGGACTCGACATCGTGATCCTGGTTCCGGTGTGCGTCGCGTTCTGGGACAGTTCGCCGTTCGTCCGGGCGCTGACCCCGGTAATTCTGATCATCGCCGCGCTGTGCCTGGGTGCTTCGGTCCTGCGGTACCGGCTCTTCGATGTTGACCTGATCGTCAACCGCACTGTCGTCTACCTCGCCTTGTCGGTCCTCCTCGCCGCCGCCGACGGCGCTACCGCGATCGTGCTTGGCGCGGTGCTCGGCGGCCAGTCGTCCTGGACCGTGGCGGGCGGCACTTTGATCGCGGCGGTGGCGTTCCGGCCGCTGCGCCGGCGCGTGCAGGATCTCGTGGACCGCCGGTTCGCCCGTGAGCGCTACTCGGCGAGCGTGCGCATCGACGCGTTCATGGACCGGCTGCGGGCCGGCACCGAGCAGCCCGAGCGGGTCGAGGACCTGCTCCGCGATGTACTCCACGATCCGACGCTGCGGGTCCTGCTGCTCCTGTCGGCGTCCCACCAGTACAGCGACGTCCGGGGCAGCCTGGCAGTGATCGATCCGGCCCAGCCGACGGTAGCCCTGCACCGTGGCGGCTCGGCCGACGTCATTGTCGAGTACGCCCCCACCAGCGACCCGGCCCACGTGGCCGCGGTCTGTGCCGCCGTCGAACGCAGCCGACTCGCTATCGAGATCGCCCGGGCCAGGCGTTGGCCTGAACCGGCACCTCGCCGAAGTGGAGCGGTCCCGGACCCGGATCGCGAGCGCGGCCGACGACGAGCGCCGCCGCATCCAGCGCGACCTCCACGACGGCGCGCAGCAGCGGCTCGTCACCGTCGGCATCTCGCTACGGACGGCCGAAGCACGCATCAGGGCCGAGGGCCTGACCGCCGAGGCCGACCGGCTCGACACCGCGGTCGCCGACCTCGCCGCGACCATCGAGGAACTACGCAACCTCACCCACAAGCTGCCGCCCGCCCAGCTCGACGCCGGCATCGGTGCTGCCTTCCGCGAGCTGGCCGGACGCGCGCCGCTGCCGATCACCATCGATGTACCAGCCGAGCGGCTAGAGCGGCATATCGAGGCGACCGCCTACTTCGTCGGCTGCGAAGGGCTGACCAACGTCATCAAGCACGCCCGGGCATCGGCCGCGACCTTGAGCGCCGTACGCCGGAACGGCAGCCTGATCGTGACCGTTGCCGATGACGGGGTCGGCGGCGCCGCACCGCGGCCGGGATCCGGGCTGGCCGGACTCGCCGACCGGGTGCAGGCCGTCGGCGGCGAGCTCGTGGTCCGCAGCGACGCGACTGGCACCCTGCTGACGGCGGAGCTGCCGTGCGGGTGACGCTGGTCGAGGACCAAGTCCTGCTGCGCGAAGGCCTCGCCGGCCTGTTCCGTGACGCTGGTCACGACGTCATCGGCTCCTACGGTTGCGCGGAGGGCCTCGCCGACCTGGTCGCCGAGCAAAAGCCCGACATCGTGGTGCTCGACATCCGGCTGCCGCCGACGCACACCGACGAGGGCACCCGCGCGGCCGCCCAGATCAAGGCCGCGCATCCGGAGGTCGGCGTCCTGCTGCTGTCCCAGCACGTGGAGACCGCGCGCACGGTCGACCTCGTAGCCCGCGGTGGATTCGGCTACCTGCTCAAAGACCGCGTACTCGACGTGGCCGACTTCCTGGCCGCGGTCGATCGCGTAGCCCGAGGCGGCTCAGCGCTGGATCCCTACGTCGTCGGCCAGCTGATGCACCGCACCGACGGGCGGCACGGCCTCCAAGACCTGACCGAACGCGAACACGACGTACTGCGGATGATGGCCCAGGGCTACACCAACGCCGGCGTGGCCAGACGGCTGTTCCTCAGCGAGCGCACGGTCGAGGCCCACGTGCGCCGGCTGCTCGCCAAGCTCGACATCGTCGACACCGAAGACGGCCACCGCCGCGTCCTGGCCGTGCTCACCTACCTGCGCACCGCCTGACGCCGCCTCGACGAACAGCTCGACGGCGGATTCCGCGAACCGAGTGTGCAGGTTTCCTCTCGTTCCGACACCCTAAATCATCACTCAGGCGTTAGAGGGGCCAGTCCGATGAGCCACCCCGAATGGGACATTCTGTGCCGCCCGGTAACAGCGAACTCACCCGTTGCGGTCCGCGCCTAGTCGGCGGTATGGAGTACTTCTCGGGCCGCCTGCCAAGCCAATGCCACTCGTTCCTTGCCGGCATAGTGTGACGTGGCCAGGCGGCTTACGTTGGGTTTCCGTTGAACCGCTGGGACCGGGACTGGCCCAGCTTCCCGGTTCCAGCCTGGCCGGGAGGTGCCCCGATGACCAATGCCGCCCCATCCGCCGCGCTCGCCACGATCCAGCCCGTCTTCACCAATGCCGAGCGAATCGCCCTCGCCGGGTTCCTGGCCGGCTACCGCGGCCTGACCCGCGAGGCCTACGCGCTCGACCTGCGCCAGTTCACCACCTGGTGCCGGGCCCGGTCCCTCGCCTTGTTCGCCGTTCGCCGCGCGGACATCGAGGGCTTTGCCCGGGACCTGGAAGCGAAGTGCCGGGCCCGCGCCACGGTCACCCGGCGGCTGTCCACCATCGCCGGGTTCTACCGGTACGCGGTCGAGGAAGAACTCCTCGGCACCTCTCCTGCCGCGCACGTGCGCAGGCCGCGGGTGGACTACGAGTCCCATGCCGTCGCCCTGGACCGCAACGAACTCGGTGCCCTGCTGGTCGCCGCCGGGCTCGGCCCGCCAGCAGAGTACGCGCTGATCTCCCTGCTCGCCTTGAACGGGCTGCGGGTCTCCGAAGCCACCGGCGCCGACATCGAGCACCTGGGCCTGGAGCGCGGGCACCGGACCCTGACCATCACCCGCAAGGGCGGCAAGATTGTCACCATCCCGCTCGCACCGCGCACGGCCCGGGCGATCGACCTGGCCGTCGGCGAGCGCACCGAGGGGCCGGTGTTCCTGGCTGCCGACGGGCGGCGGCTGGACCGGCATGGCGCCGGGCGGATCGTCCGCAAGGCCGCGCGCCGGGCCGGGATCGGCAAGACCGTCACGCCCCACACGCTCAGGCACGCGTTCATCACCGCGGCGCTGGATGCGGGGTGCCGCTGCGGGACGTGCAGGAGGCCGCCTCGCACGCGGATCCGCGGACGACGATGAGGTATGACCGGGCCCGCGGCAGCCTGGACCGCCACGCAACCTACATCGTCGCCGCCTACGTCGCAGGTGCCGCCAGGTAACCCACTAGGGCACGGGAACCCGCCGCCTGGCGGCCGCAGCCGCCAGGCGGCGGCTCATGATCGTGGTCAGTTACGGACCGCGAGCTCAGCCTGAGCGCGAACCGCCGTTAGGCGCGGACTGCTGGGCGTGGCGACACCGCCCGTTGTGGAGCCATATAGAGATAATCTGCGCTCGCGGTCAGGCTCTTGGTGCGTTTGTACAGATCCG
>Ga0070717_10003134_pt1 | contig 11812 bp, 9 predicted proteins | sample LARL113metaG_FD_71366 | JGI IMG/M metagenome (GOLD analysis project Ga0070717, IMG submission 71366) | Corn, switchgrass and miscanthus rhizosphere microbial communities from Kellogg Biological Station, Michigan, USA - LAR L11-3 metaG | ecosystem: Host-associated > Plants > Roots > Rhizosphere ...
AGTAAGGTCAGGAGAACTCATCTTGGCAGCAACGGCGCCTCCGCTTCGGCCGGTCGGGCGGGTAACACCACCATTTGAACGCGCGGCGGGCAAAAGCGGCGCGCGGTTAGTAAGCCCCTTGACCATTCTGGCATTGGTGATTCACGGTTATCACCCGTATGCAGAGGACGGCGGCCTGTATTTGGCCGGCGTGAAGAGCGTCTTGCATCCCGAGCTGTATCCGTACTTCAGAGGCTTCACAACCGCACATCTGCGGTTCTCTCTATTCGCGCCGATGGTGGCCGGCCTGGTTCGCGCCTCTCATCTGAGCCTGATGGGGATGATGCTGTTTCTGTATGTAGCCAGCATCTGGGCGACTCTTTTGGCTGCCTGGCAAATCGCAATTCGCTGTTTTCGAAGCAGGGAGGCCTGCGTCGGTGCGGTGACACTCCTGGCATTGCTGCTGACAGTGCCCGTAGCCGGAACTTCGCTGATGCTCATGGATCCGTATGTATCGGCGCGAAGCATTTCCACGCCGTGCAGCCTGTTTGCGCTGGTAGCGGTGACCGACATCGGGCGCCAGATAAGGCAAGAGGAGCGTATCTCAATCCGCAGCCTGCTGCTCTGCTGCGGAAGCCTGCTGCTGGCCGCCCTGGTGCACCCGCTGATGGCCGCCGATGCGCTTGGCTGTGCCCTGGTGCTGGCGGCAGCAGGCCTTATGAACGGCAAATGGCAGTGGGTGGCCTATGCAGGAGTGTGCGTGACGGGTTTAGCCGCAGCTGCGCTGCTGATCCGATTTGCACTTCCATGTCCGCCCGGGTACATGGAGATCGCGCGAACGCGGAGCTACTGGTTTCTCAGTTCCTGGCATTGGTACGAGTTACTGGGTTTGGCTGCCCCGCTCCTGGTTCTGGCGGCGATTCGTTTCCGGCTGCCAAACATTCATAGTGGCGCATTCAAATGGATTGCACAGATGGCGATCTTCGTGGGTTGCCTTTCGGTTCTTGTAGCAGTGACCTTTGCGCGCGTTGATATGTCCACTTATGCGGTAGCACGGCTGCAGCCCTTGCGGGTGTTTCAGACAGTGTATGTGATCACGATTGTTTCAGTTGGCGCGGCAGTGGGCGAGTTCGTGTTGCGGCGCAGCACCTGGCGCAGGGTGGCCATGATTGCCGGCGTCGGCATAACCATGCTGTTCGTTCAGATTGGGGCGTTTGCAAATTCGGCTCACTTTGAATTTCCCTGGGCAGCACCAGCCAACGACTGGGAAAGGGCGTTTACATGGATTCGCAACAACACGCCTGAAGATGCGCTTATTGCTCTCGATGCCGACTACATCAATGCGCCAGGAGAAGACTCACATAACTTCAGGGCTATCGCTGAGCGAAGCGCGGTACCGGACTATTCGAAGGATGGAGGTATTGCCTCTATTGCTTCCGACCTTACGGCCGACTGGTTTGCAGGCGAGAAGGTCCAGAAGGGGCTGGATCGGGCGACCGATGCGGAACGCATTCATGCCCCGCGCGCGTTCCGGGTGGACTGGGTTGTCTTGTCGAGTGGCGCGATAACTGGATTCGCATGTGACTACGCGAACCACGCGGCGAAGGTATGCCGGGTGCCGGCGCGAGTACGGCCATAACTCAGAAGGAATGGAATTAAGAGATTCACATCGCTTGTGTCGGCTGTGCGACAAATTGGATCACATCGCGACACCGCTTATGTCCTTCGGCAGGCAACCTCAAGCATCTTTGTACCTTCTGACCAAGAGATGGCGTCCCGATGCAGTAAACGAGCGCAACTCTTGAAATATCAGGAAGTCTGATGATCGAAGCCGTAGTGCTGTGGAACGAGCCCAACAATCTTTCGCACTGGAATTTCCATCTTGACCCGGAGTGGAGAACATTCGCCGCGATGGTGAGGGCAGCATCGGAATCGATTCGGGCGTCCAATCCAGATCTTCCGATCGTTCTCGGCGGAGTATCTTCGTGCGATCCCGACTTTTTGCGCCTGATGCGTTCCTACGGCGTAATGGATTGCGTTGACGCGGTGGGTGTGCACGGATTTCCGCTGGATTGGAACCATTGGCAGATCGACGAGTGGCCGGATCGAGTTGAGGAAGCTCACCAAGTGGCCGGTAAGCCGGTTTGGGTGTTGGAGGTGGGAGCTTCATCTTTTGGATCAGAAGAAGTACAAGCTTTTGGCTTATTGAAGTCTCTCGATCTGCTGCACGGAAAGACCGAGCGCATCCACTGGTACAGTCTTTTTGACTTACCTCCCAGTTGGCCGGCGGAGACACGGCACAAGGAGTCCGAGGGATCTGCCTATTACCGCCATTACTATCTGGGGCTGCTCAAGAGCGATGGGTCGCCTAAGTTAGCGGCCGACTTGTTTCCATCCAATGGTTCGGTGGGGTTCTGCCAGTGGTTTCACTTTGAAGATCCACGTCTCTATGACGCTGTGCAATGGATGAAGAAACACAATGTGCGCTATCTACGGACGGGGTTAAGCTGGGCTGACTCGTTCCGCCCCAATGCGGTGGCGTGGTTCGACCGAATGCTGGATGCCCTCTATCCGTTTGATGTGGCGCTGACCCTGTGCTTCACGCCGGCTCACCTGGGCATTGAGGCCCATCACACGAGCCCGCCACGAGATGTAAAACAATTCGCCGATTTTGCGGCGTGGGCAGTGGATCGATATGCCCCAAGAACAACGCCGGCCAAGGTTACGCACTCTCGAAGGGGAACGGTTCTGGCATGAGCAACCAGGTACTGATCACGGGTGGGGCCGGATTTGTAGGTTCGCACCTGGCGGACGGCCTTTTGCAGGCCGGACATCGCGTTCGCATACTGGATGATTTGACCGTGCAGGTTCATCCCGACGGGCCACCCACGTACCTATCGCACGAAGTGGAGCTAGTCCGGGGCGACATACGCGACCCCAATCGCCTGAAAGAGGTCCTGGCGGACGTGGACGTGGTATATCATTTTGCCGCCACGGTGGGCGTGGGGCAGTCGATGTACGAGATCAGCCGCTACATGAGCGTGAACACGCAAGGCACGGCGGAGTTGCTGCAGGCTGTGCTCGACGCGAAGCCGCCCATTCGCAAGATGATCGTGGCGTCGTCGATGTCGATCTACGGTGAGGGGCGCTACGCATGCTCGAAATGCGGGCGACAATGCGCGCCGCCGGTTCGCAGCATCGCGCAGTTGAAGGCCGGCCGCTGGGATTTGCAGTGCGACGCGTGCGGAGGCATACTGAGGCCTCGCCCGACGGAAGAGACAAAGCCGTCGGAGATCAACTCTATTTATGCATTATCCAAGCGCGACCAGGAAGATATGTGCCTGATTTTCGGGCGCACCTACGGTCTTCCGGTTACGGCGCTGCGTTTTTTCAATATCTATGGAACGCGCCAGGCCTTATCCAATCCGTACACGGGCGTAGCGGCCATCTTTGCTGCACGGCTTATCAATGGTGAGCCGCCGCTGGTGTTCGAAGACGGCGAGCAGATGCGCGACTTCGTCAGCGTGCACGACATTGTGCGCGCCAACATCCTGGCCATGGAAAGGCCTGAGTCTGATGGAGAGGTGATCAACATTGGTTGCGGCAAAGCCATCACTATTCGCCAGGTAGCTGCGCTTCTTGCCCAGTCCCTGGGCCGGCGCATCGAGCCGGTGATTACCCGCAAATATCGAGCTGGGGACATTCGGCACTGTTTTGCCGACCTGACGAAGGCGCGAACGTTGTTGGGCTATGAACCTCAGGTGTCGCACGAAGAGGGCTTTCGAGAATTGGCGGAATGGCTCGCCGGCCAGAAAGCCGAAGACAAGGCGGAGACCATGCTGAAAGAGTTGAGCGCTTACGGATTGACAGCGTAAGTCTCGCTCGCTGCTTGTGGCCGCGCACAGTGAACGCACGAGGTTGTAGACAAATGGCGCGCATTCGATCGTGCCGATCAACACTGCCAAGGAGGAGACGGACGTGGCCGCAGTTCCGATTGTTCTCATTACGGGCGGCGCAGGGTTCATTGGTTCAAACCTGGCTGAGCACCTGCTCGCGACGACTCCTTTCCGGATTCGGATTCTCGACAATCTATCCCGCCCCGGTGTTGCACATAATATCGCCTGGCTCAAATCGCTTCCCGGCGCCAGCGGCAGAATCGAGATGATGGAAGAAGACGTGCGCGACGTCAATGCTGTTCGGCGCGCGGTGCGCGATGCCGCTGAAATCTACCACTTTGCAGCGCAAGTCGCCGTGACCTCCGCCGTGGAGGACCCGGCCACCGATTTTGAAATCAACGCGCGGGGAACGTTTAACGTGCTGGAATCCGCACGCCTCGCCGGCCATCATCCTTTCATACTGTTCACATCGACAAACAAGGTGTACGGCTCATTAACCAGGCTTCCAATTGAAGAAGATGGCACCCATTATCGCGCCACGCTTACCGATTTTCGTGGAGTGGACGAATTAGAATCGCTGGATTTTCACTCTCCGTACGGCTGCTCTAAAGGAGCGGCCGATCAGTATGTGCGCGATTACGGACGAATTTACCAAATGCCTACGGTCGTGTTTCGCATGTCATGCATTGCGGGGCCGCGACAGTTCGGCAATGAAGACCAGGGCTGGGTAGCTCATTTTCTTTACTCGATTCTTGCCGGTCGCACCATCACTGTGTATGGCGATGGCTACCAAGTTCGCGATGTACTGCACGTGCACGACCTGATCAGGGCCATGCGCGCGGTTCGTAATGCCAAGCAGCGGCGTATTGGCGAGATCTACAACCTTGGCGGCGGCATTGAGCGCAGCATATCTGTGATTGAAATGCTTAAGGAGATTGAAAGGCGTACGGGCGGGAAGCTGCACCTTCGCTACTGCGAGGTGCGCCCGGGCGACCAGCCTCTATACATTACGAACACGTCGAAGCTGGAACAGGAAGTGGGATGGCGCGCCCGCTACTCGCTTTCCGACACTCTCGACTCCATCTACCGATTCTGGCGCGCGCATAAGGACAAGATCGATTTGCGTCGGCACGAATCCGCGATGCACGAAGAGCTGGAGAAGGAAATCGCATGAAATTCGCTCTCGTGAATCCGAACTGGTCGTTCGATGGCTCCACCTACTTCGGGTGCCGTGATCCGCATTTTCCGCTGGAATTATTGTCGGCGCGACAGATGTTGCGCGCGAGCGGTCAGGATGTGCTGCTGATCGATGCGTTCATGGAAGATTTGACGGCGCAACAGGTCCGCGAGCGCCTGGATGGTTTTGGAGAGGACTACCTGGTTGTACCCACCGCGCCGTCGTATTTGTTCTGGCGCTGTCCGCAGCCTGAACTGCGCGTGCCAAGAAACTGGATTGCTGCGCTCGATCGGCAATCGTGCAAGGTGGTAATCGGTCCGCATGGCTCCGCCACGCCGCAAGCAACACTCGACAAGACGGGCGCTGACGTGGTGCTGCGCGGCGAACCCGACCAGACGCTTCCACAACTCGTGAGTGATGCATGGGAGATGATTCCCGGCTGCTGCTGGCACGATGCCGAAGGACATTTTCACATGACGCCGGGGCTGGGCGCGACCGATATGCACGCGGTGGCAATGCTTGATTATTCCGATTATCCGGTCGAGCGACATCGGCATCTGCATCATGTTTTCGCCGGCCATGGCGCCGACCATTTGCGGCTGGGCGCCGAGGTGGAGTTCGCGCGAGGCTGCCCTTACTCGTGCACGTTCTGCAACAAGACGCTTTTCCGCAACAAGTTTCGCGAGCGCGAACTGAGCGCGGTTCTGGCCGAGATCGACCAGCTACTGGCACGGGGCGTGGATTACATTTACTTCATCGACGAGATCTTTGGAGTAGGTAAACAGGTGCGCGGTTTGCTTGAGGAGATTGCGCGGCGCCCTCTGTCCATTGGGTTTCAGACCCGGATCGATCTGTGGAATGAGGAGTCGCTGGAGTTGCTGGGGCGTGCGCACTGCGTTTCGTTCGAGTGCGGAATCGAAGCGATCAGCGAAGCGGGCCGCGACGAAATGAACAAGAACTGCCGGCTGACTACCGATCGCATTCAGACGCTGCTGATTCATGCGCGCAAGCAAATCCCGTGGGTGCAGGCAAACCTGATCAAAACCGCGCATGACGATCCTGCCGAGGTGGCGCGGTTCCAGACGCACTTGAAATCGCACGGCGTGTGGGTCAGCGAGCCTGTGCCGATGTTCCCGTTCCCCGGCAGTCCGGAGTATGTGCATACATTTGGCTCACAGCCGGATGAGCAGGCGTGGGAACGGGCGCACGCGTTTTATTTGCAACTCTTCGCGGACAAAGGATACAGCGACATTCAGGATCAGAATCCTCGCACGTTGGCGGAACTGGAATGCGTGTCCTGATCACTACCGATGTAGTGGGCGGGGTTTGGCAATTTACGCACGAACTCGCGGCGGGGCTTCTTCGCGGAGGCGGATCCGTAGCGCTGGTCAGCCTGGGCGGCGAGCCATCATCAGAACAGCAACAGCAGTGCGCGCGGCTTTCATCGCGATACGGCGGACGCTTCCTTTATGAGAGTTCATCTGCCGCCCTTGAGTGGATGCAGGAGAACCAGGGCGCGTATCACGATGCGGCTTCCTTGCTGATCCGGATTGCAAAGGAATTCGGCGCCGAACTGATTCACAGCAACCAATTCTGTTTCGGCGCGCTCCCGATCGACATCCCCAAGCTGATTACCGCACACAGCGACGTGCTTAGCTGGGCCGAAGCGTGCCGCGATCAACCGCTCGAGAATTCGCCGTGGCTTCGCCAGTACCGGCGTTTGGTTACGGACGGATTGAGCGGAGCAACGACCGTGATTGCGCCCACGCGGTGGATGCTGAACGCACTGCGCCGGAACTTTTCTTCGCGCGCTCGATGTGAAGTGATTCCGAATGGACGCACGTTCGCGCCCGCCGGAGATGGGACGCGGCATCTTCGGGCGGTAACTGCGGGACGGTTGTGGGATGAAGCCAAGGACATCCGGATGCTGGGCGATGTCGCTTCGCCATTGCCGCTGTACGCGGCGGGAGAGACGCAGCAGGGATCGGCGCAAGGACCGCGCGTCCTGCCGGGAGTAACATTGCTGGGGCGCTTAGCAGAGGACGAGATGCTTCGGTTCTTCCGCCAGACCGCCATTTACATTTGCACTTCCCGTTACGAGCCATTCGGGCTTGCCCCGCTGGAGGCGGCACTGTGCGGATGCGCAGTGCTGGCGCGCGATATTCCGTCTATGCGCGAAGTGTGGCAGGACGGCGCACTCTACTTCTCCGATGCTTCGGGACTCTTGACGCTGCTCCACGAGTTGACTGCGAATCCAGGCTTACTCGATGAAGCCCGGGAACGATCGAATGCGCGCGCGCGATTCTTCACCGCAGAACGAATGGTTACATCCTACCGGGCACAATTTGACATCGCACGCGAAGAAACGGAGGCGAGGACGTATGTCGCGTAAGTTGCGCCTCGCCTATTTTGCACATTCGCTGCGCTCGGACTGGAACAATGGAAATGCGCATTTTCTGCGGGGACTTCTGCGCGCCGTGGCCTCGCTGGGAAGTGATGTTACGATCTTTGAGCCCGCGCACGGCTGGTCGGTGGACCACCTGATGGAGGAACCCGAAGGCGCGGAGTCAATGCGGAAATTCGAGGCGACTTATCCAGATCTCTCTATCTCCTGTTATGAGGAGTCCGAGACCGCCGATTCGGGTATCTGGAGCAATAAGCTGCGCGATTTCGATGTGGTCGTACTGCATGAGTGGAATCCGCCGCGTCTGGCTGCGATGCTGCTTCAACTGCGAGGCGAACTGGGTTTTCGCCTGCTGTTTCACGATACCCATCATCGGGCTTCGTCATCGCCCGATCAGATTCGCAACTTTGGCACGGACCAATTCGACGGCGTCTTGGCCTTTGGCGAAGCATTGAGTTGTATCTACCGTGATGTGTTTGGAATAAAGCGTGTCTGGACATTGCACGAGGCGGCGGACGTGACCGTGTTTCGCCCAAATCCGGGGGAGCAGAAGACTGCTGATGTGATCTGGATTGGTAATTGGGGCGATGATGAGCGCAAGGCGGAGATTCGCGAATTCTTTCTCTGCCCTGCTGCGCACCTGCGCAACCGGAAATTTGTGATTCACGGGGTGCGTTATCCGGAGGGCGCATTGCAGGCCCTGCGCGACGCGGGAGTAGCGTATGCAGGCTATCTTCCCAACCTTGACGCGCCTGCAGCTTACGGTGCGGCGCGACTTACACTTCATATCCCGCGCCAGCAGTACACGCGCGCCATGACCGGCATACCCACGATTCGTGTTTTCGAGGCGCTGGCATGCGGGATACCTCTCATTTCGGCGCCGTGGAGCGATACTGAGCAGCTCTTTCGCGAAGGGGACTTTCTCTTCGTCCGCGATCATCGCGAGATGACGCAGGCGGTGGAGTACCTGCTCACCCATCCGGCGGCCGCGCAGGATCAGGCCTTGCGAGGATTGGAGACGATTCTCGCCCGCCACACGTGCCGGCACCGTGCAGAGCAGTTGTTGGACATTTGTGAGGAGGTCCTGGCGTGAATATCTTCGTATTTGGCTCCAGCATCGTTTCTTCATACTGGAATGGAGCCGCAACGTACTACCGCGGGATATATAAGTACCTGGCGCAACGCGGGCACCGCATTACATTTGCCGAGCCGGACGCGTACGGACGCCAGGAACACCGCGACATGGGCGACTTTTCGTATGTCGATTCGGTGGTGTACAAGCCGACCTCTGATGTTGATGCTATGCTGCGGCTGGCTGGAAATGCTGATGTGGTCATCAAACATAGCGGCGTGGGCGCTGACGACGAGTTGCTGGAGGCGCGCGTTCTCGAACTCAGGCTGAGATCCGCCGTGATTTTCTGGGATGTGGACGCACCAGCTACGATTCAGCGCCTGCACGACAATGACAGCGATCCGTTTCGTACGATGATTCCCCAGTACGACGCAATCTTTACCTACGGCGGCGGCCCCGGGATCCGGGATGAATATCTCCGCTTCGGCGCGCGCGGTTATTACAGCGTCTACAACGGACTTGATCCCGAAACCCACCACCCGGTCCCGGCCGATCCGGCGCTGGCATGCGACGTGGCGTTTATTGGCAATCGCTTGCCGGATCGCGAAACCCGCGTGGAGCAACTGTTTTTGCGCGCGGCCGAACTTGCGCCGGGCAAACATCTTATCCTCGGCGGCGGAGGTTGGGGAGACAAAAGCCTGCCGCCCAACGTTCGATGGATCGACCATGTTCCCACGGGTGCCCACAATCGTGTAAATTGTTCCGCAAGCATGGTGATGAATATCAACCGATCGTCCATGGCTGATTTCGGGTTCTCCCCGCCCACGCGCGTGTTTGAAGTGGCCGGCGCCGGCACGTGCCTCCTGTGCGACGACTGGCCCGGGATCGACGAGTGCTTTGAGCCAGGCAGCGAAATCGTCGTGATTCGCTCCGCGGAAGACGTTGTGAGCGCGCTGGATCGCTATGATATAGACGCCCGTGGGCGGATCGGCGAGGCGTTCCACCGCCGCGCCCTGCGAGATCACACGTATGCTCAGCGTGCGCTTCAGGCAGAAGAAGCATTCATCGAATGCCTCAAGCGCCGCAGGCCCGCGGGCAAAGTAACATCGCAAGAAGATTGTCTGCTGCAGGAGCGCGCATGAAGATTGTTATATATGGGCTGACGATCACGTCCTCATGGGGAAACGGCCACGCGACCACCTACCGCTCGCTCGCCAAGGCGTTGGCGCGTAAAGGACACCACATCCATTTCGTCGAAAAAGACGTTGAGTGGTATCACAACAATCGCGATCTTCCTGAACCGGATTTTTGCACCGTGCGGCTGTATGAACAGTGGGCTCGCGACGGGCGCGACCTGGTGGCGCTTGCGGCCGATGCGGATGTTATCCTGATTGGCTCGTACTTCCCGGACGCGATCGCGGCTACGCGGGCACTGGTAAACGCCGACTACGGTCCGATCCTGTTTTACGATATCGACACGCCCATCACTATGTCGCAATTGCGCGAACACGGCAAAACGCCTTATCTCGAGCTATCGCTAATTCCGCTTTATGATGCCTATCTCAGCTTTACGGGGGGTCCTGCACTCGCCGAGATTGAAGATGATTTTGGGGCGTCGTGGGCGGTGCCGTTCTATTGTTCGGTGGACGCGGACATGTATCGTCCCATGCCGATTTCACCCGAATTCCATTGCGACCTGAGTTATCTCGGCACATATGCGACCGACCGCCAGGCGAAGCTGATCCAGTATTTGAACGAGACCGCCCGGTTGTTGCCGGATCGCCGTTTTCTTGTGGCCGGCCCGCAATATCCGGCCGGAATTCCCTGGCAGCCGAATGTCGGGCGTATGATTCATCTTTCTCCGCGCGAACATCCGTTCTTCTATTCGTCGTCACGATTCTCCTTGAACCTGACGCGCGCCGATATGGTCGCGGCGGGTTACTCACCATCCGTGAGGCTGTTCGAAGCATCTGCGTGCGGCGCGGCGATTCTGTCCGATCGATGGCCGGGGTTGGAGCAATTCCTGACACCCGGGGAGGAGATTCTGCTGCCGCGCGATGCGGGCGAGGTTGCGGCCATCATTACCGGCATCTCCGATGAAGAGCGCAACCGCATTGGGGCGCGGGCGCGAGAGCGGATCCTTTCGCAACATACCTCGGAGCATCGTGCCGCGCAATTTGAAGAGATTGTCGCCACCTGCTCGATGGCCAAGGCTTAGACTGCGCAGAGCAGATCAGCGAAGGAATGGATGCAGAGATCCGGGGTTGCGCGTTGGAGTTCCTCGAAGGGATAGATTCCAGTGGCGACCGCAATGGCCGGCAGGGAATTGCTGTGCGCCGCCATCACATCGGCAGGCGTATCGCCAACGACGCAGATGGCCGCATGTTCGCCCGCTACTTCGCGCGCTCCCGCGACGGCTGATGCGATTACATCGCTGCGGAATTCGAAGTCATCACTCCACCCAGCAAAGTTAAAGTATTGAAGCAAGTTGGCGCGCTGGAGTTTGATCGTGCCGATGCGCCGCAGATTGCCTGTGGCTACGCCGAGTATCGCGCCGCGTCGTGCGAGATGCTGCAGCACCTCGTGCACCTGGGGCATCACCGAGACGCATACGTCGTTCGATCGATCCTCAACATAGCGGCACATTCCTTCCCTGATGGCGGGCATACGCGGCCGCCACGCCTCTTCCGGCACGCCTGCCAGCGTGAGCGCGTCGCGCAGAATGCCAACGTCGGTATTGCCGTGTGCGGTCACTCCCTCGAGCGTCAAGGGTCGTGCCGCTATGCTCTCCAGCGTGTTGCAAAAGGCGAAGTAATGCACGGCATCAGAGCAATGGAGCAGAGTTCCGTCAATATCGAACAGATAGACGTCGAAGCTGTCCCAGTCTCGCAATAGCGCACTCATGAAGCAATCAGCCTCTCATTGGAGTTGTACGATGATGCCTGCAAACAGCGCTGGATATCTGCAACCACGCTCGTCCAATCGTTGGGGCGCGGCTGGCGAAAGAGGCGCAGCGACGGATACCAGGGGCTGCGCGAGCTGGCCGTCATCCAGCGCCAGTCGGCTGCGTATTGAAGCATCACCCAGGCAGGAACGCCGAGCGCACCCGCCAGGTGCGCGGCCAGCGTGTCAACGGTGAGCACCAGGTCGAGTCGGGAAATGACGGCCGCCAGGATAAGAATGCTGTCGCGGCACCCTTCCGCTTCGCGCAGACAAAGCTCATTTTGTCTGGGCGCCGCGTCGGCTGCCTGAAGGTTCCAGAATTCGCAATCGGCCGTTTGCAA
>Ga0070717_10003136_pt1 | contig 11809 bp, 13 predicted proteins | sample LARL113metaG_FD_71366 | JGI IMG/M metagenome (GOLD analysis project Ga0070717, IMG submission 71366) | Corn, switchgrass and miscanthus rhizosphere microbial communities from Kellogg Biological Station, Michigan, USA - LAR L11-3 metaG | ecosystem: Host-associated > Plants > Roots > Rhizosphere ...
GTTGACGCCAGAGCGATAGAGTGAAAGCCAACATTCCATCTTATTGGAGTGGTCACTCGTCGTGGACCGTCTAGACGAGCTTGTGCTAACCACGATCCTCGACGCCGGCGGCCGCAGATCGAGAACGCTATCATTGATTTTGCTGCATTTTCGTCAGAGACTGATCCCGTTCATTGTGTTCTAGTGACGCCGCTTTTGCTGCGAAACGACTGCGGTCCAAATGGAACGTCTGTATCACCTTGGATTGGTTCATGAGGACGACCGTTGAACTCAACGCCGGCAGCAAGACATTTGCTTCTGGCCTTCTGCCTGATTTGATAGCTGCGCTTCGTCGTAGCCGTAAGGGCGATCTCGTGGCTGTGATCAGCAGCGATCCGGACATCGGGCCCGAGCTCGAGGCATGGTGTCGCTTCACACGCAACAGTTTGGTCGACATAGCAATCGAAGAAGGTCGCACTCGTTGGGTGCTCCGGTACGGTGAGGCTCCTGAGAATGTCGGAGAAGATCGGCCGGTCGGCTCCCGCCTATGGCTTTACACCAACTTCGACTGCAACCTGAGCTGCGACTATTGTTGCGTACGCTCGTCACCCACGGCTCCGCGGCGGGCGCTCGGTGTGGAGCGGGTGCGACGGATTGCGATCGAGGCGGCGGAACTGGGCGTAAGTGAAATTTTTGTGACCGGTGGAGAGCCATTCATGCTGCCGGATATCGGCGAAATCGTTGCCGCTTGTGCTACGGCGGCGCCGACGACGGTCCTCACCAACGGCATGCTGTTTGGCGGAGTCGGGCTGGCAACGCTGCGCGCGTTGCCGCGCGGGCGCGTCACCTTGCAGATCAGCCTCGACAGTCCGACGCCAGAGCGCCACGACAGTCATCGTGGAAAGGGGGCGTGGACGCGCGCCTGGAGGGGAATCGAGCGAGCCCGCGCCGAAGGATTCCGCGTGCGTTTGGCGGCGACGGTGTCAACCGATGCGGAGGCCGAGGAGTTCCGTGGCTTCCTCGACTCCCATCAAATCAGCGAGGAGAATCGGGTGGTCAGGCGAATTGCGCTGCGAGGCTCCGCCACACAGGGCATCGCTTTGGCGAGGGCAGACCTGGTTCCCGAGGTGACAATTACGGCGGAGGGCGTGTTCTGGCATCCGGTCGGAGCCGAGGACAACGACCTGCTTGTCAGCCGCGAAATCTTTCCACTCGCCAATTCCTTTGCAGCTGTGCGCCGCGCCATCGATCGCGAATTCGATCATCAGCGCAGGTTGGCGAAGATTTTCAATTGCGCCTGAGATAGCGGACGGCCCGCTTGGGCGATATGGCGTCAACCCTGGCCGGTGGCCGAAGGCCGTGTCAGAAAGCCCTGTTGAGCAGACGCTTCCCGCAATTCCGCATACGCCTCGAGCTGCGGCGCTATCCATTGCCGCAGCCCTTCCGCCTCGAGCACGGGACGATGGGTCGGGTTGTCGAAGCTCATGGCGAAGAGGGCCTTGGCAAACTGCTGCTCCAGCACGGGGTCGAGATCGAACCGTGCCGTGAACATGCAGTGATTGAAGGGCGGCGAGGTCCATATCTCCGTTAGCGCACCCTCCGGTACCAGGCGCTGGGCGCGTACAGCGTTCCAGAACGGGCTGCCGATCGCGCCGGCATCGGCGCGGCCATCGAGCACCGCACGAATGACATCGGATTCACTTGTGCCGGTGTCACCATGCTTGCCAACGTCGCTGTTGAAGCGCAGCGCTTGGTAGTCTTTCTCCTCAGCCAGTCCCTCGCGCTGCAGAAAATAAACCGGAAGGATCGCCGCATGGCCGCTGTCGCGGCTGCCGAGGGCAAGGGTACGATTTCTAAGATCGGCAAGCCTGGCGACGTGACCGCCGGTTACCGCGACGATCTTGGTCATCCAGCCCATGTCGGTGTCGCGCATTGCGATAGGCCGGCAACGGCGATCGCTCCAGGCATCGGACTGGATATAGGCGAGGTTCGTATTCCATCCGATGTCGATGCGCGGCAGGGGATCGCCGGGCGAGGCGAGGAGGGCAGCGACCTGCGCCTCGTAGCTCTGAAACAGCACCACCTCGACGGGCACATGCGCTTCTTCGTGAAAGTACCGCCGCATGCCCTCCCAGATACTGACCACCTTCGGATCATATGCAACGGCACCTACCCAGATTATCCGGCTCATGATGGCTTCACCCGTCAGGCTTGATATTCACGTATGGTCACTTCGGTTGCCGAGCGCTGCGAAGCGGCGCAGCGCTTCGTGCTCAAAACAGCGGTAGTCCCAAAATGGCTTTGCCGATGAAGTCGCGCAGAACGTCGCCCGTCGGCGCCATGACAGCGCCGGCATGGGCATCGCGGAACAATCGCTCGATGGCCAAGTGCTTGGAAAACGCAGCGCCCCCGCACACGCGCATCGCCGCCGAGGTGACGGCGATAGCGACTTCGCCTGCCGCGGCCTTGCTCTCGAGTACGCGCAGCATGGTGGTATCCCGCGGACGCTCAAGGTGATCGATGAGATCGTCGACACGCGCCGCAAGCCCGTCCGTGTCGATCTGCATTGTCGCAAGTTGCGCGCGAAGCGTCTGCAGGCTTTCGCCGAGAGTCTGGCCCAAATGATCGAAGCGCGCGCCGTTGAGATGGGCCGCGGTCCCCGCCACTGCGGCCCGGCAAAGGCCCAGCGCGACGGCCGAGGTTCCGAGGTTGAACAATGGAAGCACGATCTCCAGCATCGCCTTGAAGCCGGCGCCGTCGTCCGTGAGCTGGAGACCGGTCGTGACTTCGCAATCCTCGAGGATCATCGGCGCGGAAGCATTGGCGCGCATCCCGAGACCATCCCAGGGGCCGGCGACCGACAGTCCGGGCGTGTCGCCGGCGACGAGATAGAGCGTCGAATCCGTCGCAGTCTTACCTTCAGGAGACAGCGCCGAGACGACATAGCTTTGCGCGTGACCAGCGCTCGTCACCCATGATTTCTTGGCGGTGAGCTCCACGCCAGCGGCGTTGCGTTTCGCTCGCGAGATGGGCGCCCAGAAGTGACTGCGCGATCCAGCTTCGCTGAATGCCAGGGTAGTCAGGTGTTTTCCCGCCGAAATGTTCCTCAGCGTTTGCGCAACCTCGGCACCCGGACGGGCCGCCGCGATCGTCGCGGTCGCGCACACGTGCATCAGGTAAACCATCGCGGCCGACGCGTCCGCTTCCGCGAACGTCGCGATGACTGCGGCGAGGGTCCGCGGTCCGAGCGCGGAGCCGCCAACCTCAGTGGGCAGTGTGATCCCCAGTAATCCCGCCGGACCAAGCGCCGCGATGGCCTCGGATGAAAATCTGGCTTCCTTGTCGTTTTGCCTCGCCGCTGGCGCGAGGACGCGATCGGCGATGTCCTTGGCATTCGAAACTGCGGTCTCGTGATTCATGACGACCCTCGACACCCAAACGCTGCCAGTAAGCTCGAAATATCGAGCCGGCTCCTTGACCGATGTTACGCGACCCGCACCGTCGGATCAACACGACCAGCCTCGCGCAAGGCAAGCTCTTGCCATGCCGGCAGCGAATACGAGCCACGGTAATTACGTGCAGAGAGCCATTTAGTTACGCCACCTGAAATTTTTTTGACGTCAGTGACGCCTGTCTTCGAGCCGCGGTGGCGGGCGGCGCTTGCCCACTGTCGAGTGGAACGGTACCAATGACCAGCGACGGCGTGACGAGGTTTGTCTGGTTATGGCGATCAATGATGAAGACACGCTGCCAGGAATCGGGACAGTCGCCGATTGCCTGCGATCCCGGCTCTTGCCGTGAGCGGCGCGGCGATCGGCATCATCGGCAAGGCGCCGCAACCCGGCCGCTCAAAGACGCGGCTTGCGACCGGCATTGGCGCCGCCGCCGCTTCCGAGCTATCTGCCTGCTTTCTGCGCGACGTCGCCGCTTCCATCGAGGCGGTGCCGGAGGCGCTCGGCCGGCGCGGCTATGGCGTTTATGCGCCGGCAGGCGCCGAAGACATCATGCGGCGGCTGCTCCCTTCGGGATTCGGACTGTTGTTGCAGGCCGGCGTTGATCTCGGACACGTGCTGCTCGGTGCGACGCGTGCGCTCCTCGACGCCGGACATGATTGTGTCCTGCTCGTCAATGGCGACAGCCCGACACTGCCACCTCGTTTCCTCGCACAGGCGATCGCAGCGCTACGCGAACCCGGCGATCGGATGGTGCTTGGGCCGGCGAGCGACGGCGGCTATTACCTCATCGGGCTCAAGCAGCCGCATCAGCAGCTGTTCATGCGCATCGCATGGGGAACGGAAACGGTTGCCCGCAGCACATGCGATCGCGCTGCCGAGATCGGCCTTGCCGTGACGCTGCTTCCGGAATGGTACGATGTCGACGATATCGAGACGTTGAGTTGGCTGCAGGAGGAACTGGCTGGCCATTCGACCCGCTTTCGTGGCGGCGGTTTTGCGGCGGCGAGCCGGGCCTTTCTCAAGACGGGCTCGAGATAGGCCCGTGAAGCGGATGGCAGGGACCGTTCCGAGTCAATTCGGTGGACTGGTGCGCGCGGCCAACCATGTTGCCCCGCTTTACCTGTTGGCCGGCATCGGCGTTGTCATCGTCGGCATGACAATGGTGACCCCCTATGCCTTCGAGAAGCTCGGTGACAATGCCTTCATGGCGCTAGCTATCCCCGCGGGTCTGTTGACGATCGCGGCGACTAACGTCGCCGAGCGCGCGCCGCTGAAGCACGCGGTCTGGCTCGTGTTCGGAATTGCGATCATGATGAGAGCCTATGTGCTGCTGTTCGATCCGCTGCTGTCCAGTGACATCTATCGCTATGTCTGGGATGGCAGGGTTCAGGCCGCAGGCCACAATCCCTACCGCTATTTCCCGGCCGACGAGGCGCTGGCATTTCTCCGCGACACCACGATCTTCCCCAATATCAACCGGGCCGACACGGCCGTCACCATCTATCCACCGGTGGCGCAGTTTTTTTTCCTGATTGTCACGCGGATCGGTGAAAGCGTGACGGTGATGCGCCTCGCGCTGGAGGGGTGCGAGGTCGTCACGGTGACACTGATCATGCTGTTGCTGCGGCGTATGAACCGCCCGCTGACGCGGGTGGTCGCCTATCTCTGGCATCCGCTCCCCCTGTGGGAGATTGCCAACAGCGGCCATGTCGACGCGCTGATGGTTGCGCTCATGCTGCTCGGCCTGTGGATTTCCCTGACTGGACAAGCGCTCCGCGGAGCGGTGGTGATCGCGTTTTCGGCGCTGGTAAAGCCCTATGTTGTGCTAGTGCTGGCCGGGATCTGGCGGCCGTGGGATCTCAAAATGCCGCTCGTCGTGATCGCCGCAATTGCGCTTTGTTATCTTCCCTATTTGTCCGTCGGTTGGGGCGTTCTCGGATTCCTGACCAAGGGATATCTGACGGAAGAGGGCATCAGTGCCGGGAAAGATCTCTGGCCGCTGTCGCTCTGGCGGCTTGTGTTTGGCGAGCATCACGGCGATGTTGTCGCCTATGTCGCTATTGCCGCGCTAGTCCTCCTGTTCAAGGGGTTTTCCGTGGCCCGCAATTCTGATCGCGCCATCACCTCCCGTCTTGCCGACATCAACATGCTGTTACTCCTCACGCTGCTGTTGTTGTCGCCCAATTATCCTTGGTACTTTCTGATCGTCACGCCGTTTGTCGCTCTGTGTGGCTCCCTGCCAAACTGGGTCGTTTCGATAGGCGCACTATTGTTGTCCGAGCAACTCGACTGGGACTTTTACATTCCAAGAATGGTGACCAAATCAATTCTGTTCGGAGGTCTTCTGCTGGCTTGGGCCTTCATGGCCTGGAGAACCCGCATGCAGCGTTCCGCACAAACGGGGTCAGCGCCATGAGCCGCTCGGCGACACGTATTCAGGCGCCGTTCGATCCGCGCCGCTATCACGAGCAGGTCACGGGCGAGCGCACCGAGGTCGCCCAGCGTCCGCCGGTTTGCCTTTATCTGGAAGTGACCAACCGCTGCAATCTCCTGTGCACCACCTGTCCTCGCACCTATGAGGAGCTCGAGCCGCCGGCAGACATGGACTGGGACCTGTTCACGTCGATCGTCGACCAGGCGCCCGATCTTGCGCGGGCGGTTCTGCATGGCGTTGGCGAGCCGATGCTGGTCGCGAACCTGCCCCGGATGGTTCGATACCTGAAGGACCGCGGCGTCTACGTGCTGTTCAACACCAACGGAACGGTGCTGAGTGAGCGCAACGGCCGTGCCCTCATTGACGCCGGACTTGATGAGCTGCGCGTGTCGCTCGACGCGTCGAACCGCAAAAGTTTCAAGGCGATCCGCGGCCGGGATTATTTCGGTCGCATCACCCGCAACGTGCGCGCGTTTCGCGAGCTGCAGGAGCGGGAAGGATACACCAAGCCGCAGGTTTCCGTCTGGCTCACGGGTCTGAAAGAGACTGTCGAGGAGCTTCCGGCATTCGTGAAAGTTGCAGCCGAGATCGGCATCAAGGAGGTCTATCTGCAGCGGCTCGTGTTCTTCGATGAAGCGGCCATTGGCAAGGCGCGCCCGGATCAGACGCTGTTCGAGCGCCTGACCGCGGGGGAAGCTGCCTGTCTGAGACAGGCCGAGGATCTGGCGCGTTCCCTTGGCCTGACCTTCAGCGCATCAGGTGCCGCGAGCGAACCGGGGCTCAGCCTGAAGGGTAGCGGCGGCGATTCGCCGTGGTCGCTGTGCCGGCGGCCGTGGTCATTGATGTATTTCACAGCCAATGGCCGCGCCTTGCCGTGCTGCATCGCGCCGTTTTCGCAGCACGGCTACGACAACTATACCCTTGGTCATGCAGGGCAGCAGTCCTTGCGGGAGATCTGGAACGGGGATGCGTATCGCGACTTTCGCGCGGCGCTGCTTTCGGACAAGCCGCCGGAAAGCTGTGCCAATTGCGGGCTGCGCTGGAGCCTGTGAACGAGGTGCCCATCATCTCGGCGATCATTCCGTGCCTCGACGAGGAAACGGCGATCGGCCATGTCGTCGCCGCGGTGCTGAAGCAGAATGTGAGCGAAGTCATCGTGGTCGACGGGGGCTCGCGGGACCGTACCGCCGAGCGGGCAGCGGCCGCCGGAGCTCGCATCATTGTCGAGCCGCGACGCGGCTATGGCCGTGCCATCCTGGCGGGTATTGCTGCGGTGCGCGATGACGCCGAGATTCTCGTCTTTCTTGACGGCGATGGAAGCGATTCCGCCGAGTTCATCCCTGATCTGGTGTCGCCGATCACAGCCGGCCAGGCTCTCTTCGTTCTCGGCTCGCGGGTGCGCGGGTTACGCGAGCCTGGCAGTCTCTCGCCACAGCAGCTCCTCGCTGCCCATGTCGGCGGGCTGCTCCTGCGCCTCGTCTATGGCGCAAGCTTCACCGACCTGTCGCCGTTTCGCGCCATTCGGCGAGATGCACTCAGATGTCTCGGCATGAAGGAAGAGACCTATGGCTGGAATCTGGAAATGCTGATGCGGGTTGCGGCCGCCCGTTTGCCGGCGCTGGAGGTCGCTGTCGGGCAGCGGCGCCGGATCGGCGGAATATCGAAGGTCTCGGGCAACCTGATCGCCGGCATCAAGGCGGTCGGGTCTATTTCGATGACGTTCGTTCGCCTCGCGCTTGAGCTGCGCGACGAAACCCCGGGCCAACGATAGTCGCCTAGAGTGGTGATCAGCGGGGCCCGGCACGATGCCCGCAGGAAACGATATCCTTGGGAGATTTTCGCTCCGCCAGCCCCGGTGGCGAAAATACCGCGAGGTATCCACCGTCGCTCGCGAGCTGATGCGTGGCGATCTCGCGATAGCCGACGGCGGCGAGTTCGCAACGCAGGAGCACAATCGGCGTGCCATGCTCGGACGTCGGGCGCTCGAGGTCGACAATTCCGATCCGCGCGCCGGGCTTCAGGGTCGGCGCAAGATTGTAGAGGAAGGCATAGGGTTGAGCGATCTCGTGGTACATGTGCACGAGGATCGCGGCGTCGAGCGATGCAGCGGGCAGGTGCGGGTCGTGGGGTTCGCCCAGCGCGAATACGACGTTTGTCAGCTTCAGTTGCTCCGTTCGCTTGGCGAGCTCGACGAGGTACTCCCGCGTGACGTCCTCGGCGACGACGGAGCCGGTGGGGCCGACGAGCGGCGAAAGACGAACAGTGTGGTAGCCGCTGCCTGCGCCAATGTCACCAACCGTCATGCCTGGCCTCAGTTCAAGAATTCCGGCGATCGCGCCGGACTCGTTCAGGGAGTCGCGGCGTTCCTCGCCGGAACGGCTTGGGCTCACGATCGGCGCCACCGGGCGCTGGGGCGAGGGAAAATCCTTTGCCGGGGCGCCGGGCGGAGCCAGATAACCGATGTCAGCCGCGTAAGCACCGGTTGCGACCAGTACTACAACAAGCGTCACTGCGCTGGCCCGTGCCATTATAAGTTCGTCTCACGGAGAACGATGACTAACCCGCCATATTGAAGAACCAGCCGACAAGGCCCTTCCCGTCGCGCATCGCCGGGACTTCGCGGCGCAGCCAGGCATCGAAACCGAGACTGCGGCCGGCGCCTTCGAGCGCGAACAGGAACATCAGCAGCGCGAGGAACATGTACGTCCACGGCCACTCGGATGAATTGCCGTAGAGGCCGAGCCAGAGTTGCAGCGTGTAGACGAGGGCCAGCACGCCCACCAATCGTACCGCAAGCCCGAGGATCATGGATCCCGCAAACACCAGCTCGGCCAGAAAGACGATCGGCCCAAAGAGCGTCATGTGAGGCAGCACGACATCCTTCAGGAAGGCGCGATGAAACTCGAATGCCGCGCTGGTCGATTCCTGTTCGGTCCAGTATTGCAGACCGTCGGATACGGGCAGCGGCAATTTCCACAACATGCCCTGGAACCACATGCAGCCGATAAGAACCCGGACCAGCCAGATCCCTAAGTGCCGGCCGGTGCGTTGCGCCGAATCTTCCTGCCAATTCCGCACCGCCACCGCAATGCTGGCGAGCAGCAGCACCCAGAACAGCGCCAGGATCAGGTAGCGCCAGCCTCCCTGATGGAGATAATCGTTCGTCGTCGCGGTCAGGAAATGCCAGACATCGGTGAAGGGATTGGTGGGCATGCGCGGGCTCCCAGGAGATTGACTAGTTGCTCTACGTATCGGTTGACCACATCGTTACTTTGCGTGTCGGTTGGACGAGGCGCACCACCGTGCGGGCCATCGGGTGGTGCGCCCAAGCCTCCACGATCAGGCGCTTGAACGAGCCCTTGCGAGGTTCACTGAGCGTCGATCCACTTGTCGGATCCCGTCAGCTTCACCGACACGTCGGTCAGCGTGATGCGGAAGTCCTTTCCATCCACGACTCCGGGATGATCCGTTGAAATCAGGAGGGGGCCGGCTTTCTTGTAGCCTGCGTAGGTCGCGCTCACGAGGTGGGGCGGGTTGGGGGCAGCCCGGTGGTAGGTGATTGCCACGATACGCTTGTCGGGACCAACGTAGAGGTCCCAGGTGTCGCCGGGTTGGTAGCCGCCCTCCGATGGATATTTCATCGCGACCTTCTGGGCGGACCCGTCACCTATCGGTAGCTTCTGCTGGCCCTCATCGGTTGCAGCCGCGCCGTCCCATAACAGGTGGAACGGGAGCAGCGTCCAGTACTGATCGTTTGCGAATGCCGGGTCGACTTCCTTCTTGACGACATCGCTTTGGCTGTCGAGCTGCGAGCGTTGATAGGTCACCTTGACGGGATTGCCTTGCTTGTCTTTCCCCTCATAGGAGACCGTGTTGGCCTTCGGGCTCCATTCCCATTTGTTGGAAACCTTGTGGCCACCAGGAAATTCCGCGTTCCAGGTGTAGCGGACGGCCTCGATTTGCCCGAACGAATCTAGGCCGTAGGTCTTGGCGATCTGTTGGGCGATCGCCGGGCTCTCCTCCGCTCTGGAAGCCGCGAGGGGAACCAGCACCAGGCCGAAGGCCAGAAAGAAGATCAAATTGAGGCGGCTGATCTCGTTGCGCGCCAGCGTACGAGTCGTGCTCATGTCGAGCTCCTTAGGTTGGGGGCGAATGCGTTGACCGGGCTTGGGCTCGGTTCGCCGGGAATTTAGGCTCGGCCAAGATAAGAGCCAATATACGTCAGCCGACCACCACCGATTTTCCCATTGGCTCGATCAGGGGGCCAAAGGCAAGCGGCGCTAGCGCCTGGATCGCAAGGGGAAGCGTTGCGGCGCGATCGTCAGGATGCCGTCGCCGGCGTCATCAAACAGGGCGAAGGCAGCAGCGGCACCGCCGCCAAAGATGCCAATAACGTACGCGCCCATCGGATGCCCGATACAGCAATCCGCGTCGAGACGATTGGATGAAAACGCTTCAGAAGGCTCACTTCCATGATGCGGGCGCCAACCTGGGCAGGTCCGATCATCATCCCAGCGAACACGGCCTGCGCAGGCGTTGCACCGAAAGGCGCCGCGTCGCGCTCGATTTGGTTCACCTTGTGGGTAGGCCTGAAAGGCACCTACACGAGCGAACTGCACCTAAAGTCTTTAGCTATCCCGGCAAGCCTTTGAAATCGCAGCAAATGCGACCGCCCTCCGAGCATACCAAAGGACAATAAGTAATTGATACGAAAAGAGTTTTCGCTATTCGTCTACTCCCACATTGTTACTCGCGGCGAATGTTACTACGCGCAAGTGTTCAGTGTTTCATCTCACGCGCTTTCGACTGGCTCCTCTGTTTCGACCCCTAGTGGCCCAATTTGATTTTCGCAGTGGCCTGTTTTGGAATCCCCGCAGCTATTCGCTGCCTGCCGGGGTGGTCATTGCCATGTGGGACGCGGGTGCGCCGATTTTGCCCTAATGGCGACGGCGATAAAGGGCCGCCTCAGTGGGCCTTTCATTGAAGGCGCGGTCCCGCGCCGCCCGGGGTGGTCCACGACTTCAGGCCGCTTAAGCCACGATGACCAGACGCTCCAATCCGGCTTCAATCACCGCGATCTCTTCGTTGATCTGACGGGTTGGCATGCCGAGGCCGTAGCCCGGTCGTGCGCGGCCCCTGAGCTCGAGCGCGAGCTTTTGCCAATGCTTCTTGAGATCTTCAAGCGCACCGCGGTTCTGATGCCGAACGTACACTTGGACGATTAACTCCATCGCTTTTGACATTTGTCAGTTCCGGCGGAAATCGCCACGATGCGTCGCGACTGGAATGAGGTTACGCGCTAACCCGATCGAGGCACGCCTTTTCCGGCGATATTCACAGGTTTGCGGACCGGACCGCCCGCCACCAAGCGAGCGGCGCGGTTCCTGCAGTGCTCGAACTTGAGCCTATCGGCCTGTTCCAAATTAGAGCATCGGAGTGCCGGAATGAGACGTCAGTATCACTCTCAGAGTGCAAATACCGTCCCACGAATGGAAGCGCCGTGGATCGCAGCATTGATCAGCAATCTCGATCGACATGCCCAGCTTCTCGACCAGGACATTGCCGCGGAGGAGGAGCGCGCCCAAGTTTTTGACCGCTCGCACCCTGTGTATCCTATCCTCGCTCGAACGCTGACGGCGCGCCGGGATAATCTGAGCGCTACCATCGCCGCGCTGGAAAAGCGACTTGCCAGCTTTCAGGCGCTTTGCTGAGTCTACGAGCTGCCGGTGGCGCGGGTTTGGCCCGCGGGCTCCGGATGCGGGCGGGCTTCTGCAAACGAATCGGGCGTTCGGCGGACCTAACGCCGCTGCCTGCTCTCGGCGTGGCGTTCATGCGCTGAGAGTTCGGTTAGCCGATTGAGCCCGGCCTCGATCACAGCAATTTCCGCGTCGATCTGACCGGTCAGCAAACTGAAAGCGAAGTTCGCCCGAGCTTTCAGATG
>Ga0070717_10003137_pt1 | contig 11809 bp, 11 predicted proteins | sample LARL113metaG_FD_71366 | JGI IMG/M metagenome (GOLD analysis project Ga0070717, IMG submission 71366) | Corn, switchgrass and miscanthus rhizosphere microbial communities from Kellogg Biological Station, Michigan, USA - LAR L11-3 metaG | ecosystem: Host-associated > Plants > Roots > Rhizosphere ...
TCGCTCGCGTATTCGGTTAGGATTACGGAAGCACTCTCGTTGCATTACGCTGAAACTACGAAGCCGCGGCGGCCCCTCACCCTCCCGCTGCGCGGGCCCCTCCTTCTCTCCGCTAAGGCGGGGCGAGGGGCAGGTCCCTGTCTTCTCCCTCGCCCTGCTTGCGGGGGAGAGGGCCGGGGTGAGGGGTACCAGCGGAACAGCAGTGCGCCATGCGGCTGACGGATGAAGAAAGGGCGATGCTGGCGGGTGAGCTTGGCCCGGTCAGGCGCTGGGCGATCAGCCACCAGATCGCGGTCGGCGAGTTCTTCGATGCCGAGGATCTCGTGCCGGTGTCGCAGGCCCACATCATGGCCGACACCGAATCCCTGGGCGAGGCTGGAGTAAGCTTCCTCGAGGGCTTGGCCGCCGCGCCCGAAACGGAGCGGCGGGTCCGGGTGCCGGCGATCACCGACCCGCGAGGGATCGACTTCGCCGTCTATCGCCGGCTCGGGCAGACCGCCGCGATGGCGGCGCTCGAGCAGCGAGCGATCGACGTATTGCGCACCTTTGGCGTGCTGATGACCGATACCTGCATCAATTACCAGACGATCATGGCGCCGATCCGCGGCGAACACCTGGCCTATGGCGACACCGGGGTTGTGATCTACTCGAACAGCGTGCTCGGCGCCCGCAGCAATTTTGAAGGCGGGCCTTCGGCATTGGCCGCAGCGCTGACGGGCCGAACCCCACGTTACGGCTATCACCTCGATGCGTGCCGGCGCGGCACCCGGCGGTACCGTCTCACGGCGACTGTGCGTGACCTCAGCGAATGGGGCGCGCTGGGAGGCATCATCGGCGAGGCCTGCGGCTCGTACTGGGAGGTTCCGGTCATCGAGGGCGTGGAGGCCGTTCCGGACAGCGATGCGCTGAAGCATTTTGGCACAGCGCTGGCGAGCTTCGGGTCGGTGGCGCTGTTCCATATGCCGGGCATTACCGCCGAGGAACCGGCCTTCTCGGGATCGCCGCGTGAGGTAACCAACATCGGCCGCGCGGAGATCGAAGCCTTTCTCGCCCGCTACGCTGCTCCGGACGACAATGTCGACGTCGTCGTCTTCACCGCGCCGCAGCTTTCGCTGTTCGAGATCGAGGCGGTGGCGCGCGCTTTGGACGGGCGCCGAGTGCATCCCGACACAACCGTAATCGTCGCGACCTCGCCCGAGATCAAGCACGCCGCCGACCGGATGGGTCTGACGAGCCGGATCGAAGCCTCGGGCGCGGTCGTCGCGCAGGGAATCTGCTTCTACCAGAGTTATGCGCGCGAGATGGCCGAAGCGAACGGCTGGACCCGGCTGATGACGAACTCCGCCAAGCTCGTCAACATCATCGGCGGCTATGGCTATCGCCCGACTTTGGCGAGCCTCGAACGTTGCGTCGACTCCGCTGTTGCTGGACGAGTGCTCTAGTGCCGATCCTGCTGCGATGCCATAAGGGCATCGGCCCCACGGTGGCGGGAACGGCGCTCGTCGCCGCCGACAATTTCAGTGCGCGCTACGATCTCGACCGAAGCGCAGGAATATTCTCCCGCCCGACCCACAAGCTTGCCGGGCAGAGCTACGCCGACCGCATCCTGGTGCTCGATACCGTCAAAGGCGGCGTCGCCACCGCCTGGATGCTGCATGAGATGAAGGCGCGCGGCATCGTCCCGCGGGCGCTGATCTTCAACCGGGTCAATCCGATCCTCGCGCAAGGCGCCGCCTTTGGCGGCCTGACGCTGGTCGATCGCTTCGAGGGCGATGTGACGCAAATCTTTCGCAGCGGCGACGAACTCCGTGTCGATCCCACGGCCGGTTTGGTCGAGATCCTCAATCGCGACTCCTAAAGTTTTTTTTACGCCGGCATCCCATATTTCAGGACGGCTGTTGAGAGCCCGGAGGGAAGCGATGTCGACGACCTATCGCTATGTGCTCCCCGTCGAGCAGACCGAATGGAAGTTCGACGGCAATACCGAGACCTTTTTCACCTGGGAATACGACGAGCCGCGCGAAGCCCTTTTGCAGCTCTATGCCAAGGGCAAGAAGCAGCAATGGGACGCCGCCGACCGGATCGATTGGTCGCTCGATCTCGATCCGGAGAATCCGATGATGCTCGACGACCGGGTCGTCCATATCTACGGGACGGATCTCTGGAACCGGATGAACGAGAAGGAACGCAGCCGGGTCCGCCACCACCTGCAGGCCTCGCAGATCTCGCAATTCATGCATGGCGAACAGGGTGCGCTGATCGCGACGGCGAAGATCGTGCAGACCGTGCCGGATCTCGATGCGAAATTCTATGCCGCGACGCAGGTCATGGACGAAGCACGCCATGTCGAGGCCTATTCACGGTTGTTGCACGAGAAATTCGAGCTCGCCTACCCGATCACACCAGGCCTCAAAGCATTGCTCGAGCAGGGGCTCACCGACAGCCGCTGGGACATGACCTATCTGACGATGCAGATCCTGATCGAGGGGCTGGCGCTGGCCGCGTTCCAGCGCATTCGCGACCAGTCGAAAAACCCGCTGGCCTCCGCAGTCAACGCCTACGTGATGCAGGACGAGGCCCGCCACGTCGCTTTCGGCCGGCTCGCCTTGCGCGATTTCTATCCGCAACTCACGGACGCCGAGCGTAAGGAACGGGAGGATTTCGTCGTCACCGCCTGCTGGCACATGCGCGACCGCTTTGATCAGCGCGAGGTCTGGGAACGCCTGGGTTTGCCGGTCGAGGAATGTCTCCAAATCGTCGATCAGTCAGAGTCGATGAAGCTCTTTCGCAGCCGCATCTTCAGCCGCATCGTGCCGACCGTGAAGGATATCGGTCTCTGGGGACCGCAGGTGCGGGAGGCCTTTGCCGCGATGGGCGCAATCGAATTCGCCAATGTCGACGCCGGGGCTCTATTGGAGAACGACGCCCGCGTCGCGGAGGAATTCGATGCGCGCACCCGGCCGAGTAACGCCGCAGATCCGAATTAGTTGGTCAGCGCGATGACCTCTCGGTGATCGCGAAGGCAAAGCTGTGGCCGCGCCCACGATTGAGGGCCTGGTCGATCCAGAGCATTCCATAGGGCTCGAGTAGACGGGCAATCCGCAGCGGGCCGGCATCGAGTGCCTCAAAGCCAAGCTTTGCGACGAGCTGCAGCACAGCGGGCTTTCTCGGTTCGTCATCGCCAGCGACGAACATGATTGGACGAACCGGAAAGAGCGCAGCCTTGTCCATGCTCTCGGCGCCGATCTGGTTCAGCGTTTTGAATACTGATGCCGCTGGCGCCCACGCCGCTACCTGTTCGCCGCCCGACGTTCTATGGCCGAGGACGAGCTCTAGGCCATCTGGCCCCATCCCGAGGGGATTGGTGCAATCGATGATGATCTTGCCGGAAAGATCGGCGAGGCTCTTCACCGCTGCTTCAGTTGCGGACCAGGGTGTCGCCAGGACAACGATATCCGCACTTCGAGCTGCTTCCAACGGTGTATGGCGCCGCTCCTTCGGCAGCGAACCGTATTTGGGATCGGCAGGATTGAGGATGCCAAACACTACATCCTCACCAGAACCCAACCAGCCGCGGCCGAGCGCCGCCCCGACATTGCCGGCACCGATTATGGCGATCCTCATCAGTCTTCTCCGCTGAGGCACTTCCCGGCATTCGACTAACAGATCGTTGATCCAGACGGCACCCGGTCATTCAGCCGGCTTATTTTCCTCCCCCTCACCCAGCCGAGGCGCTCGCCAGTTGGACCGTGACATTTGGTGCGGCAAATCGGATCTCGGCGCCGGCGAAGGCGTCGATGAGCCGGCGCAGCGCTTGGCGCTGCAGATAGGTCGGGCGGATCGGCGTGGCTGTGAACTTGCAGCGGACGACGAGCGCGGTTTGTAGCACGTCGACGACACCCTGCATCTTTAGCGGTTGGATGAACTCCGGGCCGATCTCAGGGTCGCCGAGCAGTTCTTCGCCGACCCGCTTGATGGTCTTGCGCACGGTCTCGATGTCGGCGGTGGGCTCAAGGTGAAGATTGAACTTCACGACCGACCAGTCGCGGCTGAAATTGGTGACCGCCTGAACCTGGCCGAAGGGGATTGTATGCACCTGGCCGTTCTGATGGCGCAGCCGCACCGAGCGCAGCGACATTCCCTCGACCGTCCCGCGCAGCCGGCCGGTGTCGATGTATTCGCCGACCCGAAAGGCGTCCTCCATCAGGAAAAAGAGGCCCGAGATCACGTCGCGCACCAAGGTCTGCGCGCCAAAGCCGATAGCGATGCCAATCACACCGAGCCCGGCGAGAAGCGGGCCAATGTCGAGGCCGAGCGTCGACAGAGCAACGATAACCGCGATGACAGCAAGCCCGATCATGATGGTGTTGCGCACGAGCGGCAACAAGGTGCTGAGGCGCGACGCGGAGCCCCCGATGGCCTCGTCTTCGTCGCCCGGTGCGCCGGCTCGCGGCATCTTTTCGTCGATGATTGCGCTGAGTGCGGTCCACAGGATCCAGGCGGCAACGACGGTCGCCGCAGCTTCGAAGGCCGGCCGCACGAATAGCCGTTCGAGACTGCCGGGCGCGGGGTCGACCAAGTCGAGGCCCCAGGTCTCGCCGAGCCAGGCCGCGCCCACGATCCACAGAAACGCATCGGAAAGGTGGCGCAGTGCGCGGCGAAATCGCTCGCGGCGCAACGCCAGCCGCACATCCGCCCCCTCGCCGAGGAACACCCGCGCGATCAAGTTGTGGCTCGCCTGCCACAATACCGCCAAGGTCACGACGATTCCCTGTGTCGCCGCCGAGGCACGCGCCACCCAAGCGCCTCGCCCCAATGAGAGCTCGATCGTCGCGGCGATGAAAATGCCGAGCGCCAGAGCGATGAAGACCCAGTGCCACGAAGCGGCAACCGCTCGTCGCAACGGCCCGGGCTCGCCACCCGTTGCCGCCAGAATCGCACGCGCGACCGGGTGGCGAACCACCCAGAACATCACAACCTTGTAGACGGTGATCGGGAGCCCCAAGGTGAGTGCTGCGCCAAATACCGCGCCGTGTCCGAAGCCAAGCCGTTCGACGAGCCAGATCAGAAAGACGTTGAACGGGTTGATCGTCAGATAGACGGCGAGCCACCGGAAGCAGATCCGCGCGTCGCTGTCGTCGATCGCGAGCAGCCGAAGATCCGAACGCTGCGGCGAGACGACGATCATCAAGATGATGATCAAGAGCCGCCATATCAGCGCGGCCCAGACCAGCCGATCGGCGGTCTCTTCGAGAATGGCCAGGCCTGACGACACGCAGAGCAGCGCGGTCCAGTAGAAGGCCCCGAAAACGCTCAAAGAGGTGCCCGCTACGACGAATCGGATGATCGCAGCGCGCAAACGCGGCGCCAGCTCCTGGGCGGTCACGCGAGCCTGGCGGCGATCGAGCAGCTCGCGAAAGCCCCGCCCGATCAGCGGGGCAGCCACGAGACCCGCGAGCGCGACCATCCAGAACCGAAGCGCGAGACCGGGTGTGCCTCCGTCCGCCTCCACCTGTTCGATCCAGATCTGCGGCGCCCGACGGAGAACCGGCAGCGCCTGAACCGCCTGCTTGCTGCCATTCCAAACCTGTGCGGCGATGTTCGCGGTGGTGAATGCAGATTGGGCAGCGACGTCGGGAGGGTCGGTGGGTGGCGACACCGGGTGGGCGCCCTTGGCGGCAAGCTCGGAGAGCAGCCCCCTGACCGCATCGGGCGACATCGACGGCGGCAGCTGCAGCACAATCGTCGCGCCGCCCGGCTCGGCCGCCCAGATGGGCGGCATGCCGAGCAGAAGCAGCACCATGATGGCGAGCGACCGGGCCAGCATCGGCGGAAATCTAGCCGAAATTTCGAGTTGACCAAACCACCGGGCACCGGCAGCCACGGGTTTCGCCTGACCGGAAGGAAAATCGAGGAGCATCGACGGAACATGTCGCGGAGCGAGCCAGCGATGACCCGGTCAAAAAACGGGGGGGCGCGTTTCCAGCTGACGACGGCGGTTCTTTGCTATCTCAGATTCCTAGCCCGCGACAGGCGGCCGCCTGCTACTCGGGTAGGCCGAATATTTCTTCGGGTTCGAAGAGGCCGCGCACCGGATGGAAGCCGAGCGAAACCAGCGGGCGCGGACAGATCTGGGCGAAGGCGCTCGAGACCAGAATCGGCCGCAACAGCCGCTTGGTCAGGCCCTCGATCCGCGAGGCGAGGTTGACCGCCGGGCCGATCACCGTAAAGTCGAGCCGGTCGGCAGCGCCGACATTGCCAAAGATGACCTCTCCGAGATGCAGGCCGATTCCGATTCTGAACTCGGGGCGGTCGGTTTCGCGCCGCGCCTTGTTAACCATGGCGAGACGTTCGAGCCCCTCCAGAGCAGCTTCGAGAGCCTGCACGCTGGCTTCCGAGAAATCGTCGTCATCCGCGGCCGGAAAGATCGCGAGCACGCCGTCGCCCATGAATTTGAGGGTTTCCCCCTTGCGCGCCTCGATCGGCGTGACGACAGCGTCGAAATAATCGTCGAGAAGCTCGATAACCTCCTCGCCTGGCAACCGATCGGACAAGGCGGTGAAACCGCGCATGTCGGTCATCATAATGACGGCGCGCAGGCGCTCACCCTCGGCCCGTTGGATCTGACCGGCCAGCACACGCCGCCCGGCTTGCGGCCCGAGATAGGTGTCGAGCAGGTTCTCGGTGACTCGGCGGACCGCGCGCGCCTCGATGATCGCGGCGAGCGCCGGGTTTATTTCTTCAAGTGCGGCGATGTCAGCGTCGCTGAACCCGGTCGGCCGGTCGGTCGCCCAAGTCACCACTGGAAATCGCCGAAAGGTGCGGTTGAGCGCGAGCGCGAAATAATCGGTAACGCCAAATCCGCGGAGCTTGGTCAGCAACGGATATTCGGGGGTATCCTCGGTGAGACGGTGGCGAAACGGCGTTCCGCGCTCGGTCGTGGCGCGGATCGGGCTGAGCAAATACTCATCGGTGCCCTCGCTGCCGTTCAGAATCCGGTATTCCTCGACGATGTTGAAGGCGCGCAGCCAGCGTGCGCCGAGGCTGCGGATCTGCGGATGCAAGGTGCCCATATGGAGGGTGGCGCGCCACAGCGGCAAGCCATTCCCGACAAGCCGCCAGCATAGCTCGTCGAACATCTCGACGATGCTCTCGATATGCGGGCCTTCCCGCAGCAGCCAACGCCCGACCTGACCGCCCGGGATCGGCGCGCCCAGGCTGGTATAAGCGCCTTCGGTGCGGAAGAACTCTTCGCCGCTCGTCGTCGTGTCGGCCGGGACATCAAGGGGCATGCTGAGAGACATTCGCGCAAAATATGACCGGCGCGCCGAAAGCGTCCGCTACGGGAAATAGATAGGAGGGTGTTGCGGCTTTTGCGAGACGAGCGGTTTGCCTGGCATTGAGAAGACCGGACGCTTCGCCGCAGGCATATGGCATCGCGATTGCTGACCTTCGTGACATCGCCGCTCGCCGTCAAATTAAAGGACGAAAATGCCGAGCTGGAAGCTGCTCCTCGCCGGCTTTTGCCTGATGCTGTCGGCTGCCAGCCAAGCCGGCGCAGAGCAGACACTGCGCATCGGCCTCGCCGACGATCCCGATATCCTCGATCCGACGCTCGCACGCACCTTTACCGGCCGCATCGTTTTTGCGGCGCTGTGCGACAAGCTTGTCGACATCAGTCCCGAGCTCGACATCGTCCCGCAACTCGCCACCGAGTGGCAGTGGGTGGATGACAACAAGGGCCTAATCATGCGGCTACGCCAAGGGGTCAAATTCCAGGATGGCGAGCCCCTCGACGCGGCTGCCGTCAAATACAGCATCGAGCGCCACCTGACCCTGCCGGGCTCGACCCGCAAGAGCGAGATCAGCGCCGTGGCTGGCGTCGACATTATCGACGACCACACGGTCAAGCTGGTCCTCTCGGCGCCCTCGGCGTCGCTGCTGGCGCAATTGACAGACCGTGCCGGCATGATCGTTTCGCCCAAGGCGGCGCAAGCAGCGGGCGAAAATTTTGGCGCGCATCCCTTCTGTGCGGGCCCGTTCAAATTCGTCGAGCGCGTGGCTCAGGACCGCATCGTCCTCGAGCGGTTCGCCGATTATTGGGACAAGGACAGCATCAAGATCGACCGGATCGTCTATCTGCCGATCCCCGACACGACGGTACGGCTCGCCAATCTGCAATCGGGTGGGCTCGATCTCGTCGATCGCGATGCCGCCACTGACGTCGAGACCGTGCGCAAGGATCCACGCCTCGAGCTCGATGCGATCACCGGCCTCGGCTATGCGGCGATCACGATCAATATCGCAAATGGCGAACGCTCGAAAACGCCGTTGGGGCAGGACGTGCGGCTGCGCGAGGCGTTGCAATTGTCGATCGATCGCGGGCCTTAAATCAGGTCGTCTTTAACGGCGAGTTCCGGCCCGGCAACCAATGGGTACCGCCGGATAATCCGTATTACGTTAAAGAATTGCCGATCCCGCCGCGCGATGTGGCGCAGGCGCGGCGGCTGCTTACCGAGGCGAAGCAGCCGAACCCGGCAATGTCACTGATGATCCCAAACACTCCGGAATTGCTGCAAGCCGGCCAGGTCATCCAGGCGATGGCGCAGGAGGCGGGCTTTCAGGTCACAATCCAGGCGACAGAATCCGCCTCGTTGATCCAGCTCGCGACCAAAGGCGAGTATCAGACGCGGTTCGGTAATTGGAGCGGCCGCACCGACCCGGACGGCAATATCTATAATTTTGCGGTGTGCAACGCGCCCCTCAACGACTCCCATTATTGCAATCCCGAAGTCGACCGGGAGCTCGATGCAGCTCGCACCGTCGAGGCGCCGGCTCAGCGGCTCGACCATTATCGCAAGGCCGCGGAACAACTGCTGCGCGATCTGCCGATGATCTATCTCTGGCACAATAAATGGCTCTGGGCGTCGACAATCAAGCTTACCGGTTTATCCATCTACCCCGACGGGCTGATCCGTCCGCAAGGGCTCCGCCTCCAATAGCCGCCGGTATATGGGTGCTTGTCTAGTCCGTCGCGCCGCTCTCGTCTTGCCGACACTGTTCTTTGTCTCGGTGCTGATCTTTGGACTGCAACAGCTATTGCCGGGCGATCCGGCATTGGCGTTGGCCGGAGAGGATCGTGACCCATCGGTCGTCGCCTATCTACAGCAAAAATATCACTTCGATGAGCCGCTGCCCGTGCGCTACCTGCTGTGGGTCGAGGGCGTGCTAAAGGGTGATCTCGGCGAGTCGATCCGTATTAAACGCCCGGTTCGTGATCTTTTGATCGAAAAGTTGCCGGTCACCGGCGAGCTCGCTGCATTCGCGATGATAGTCGCGCTGGCGATCGGAGTGCCGATGGGAATTCTATCGGCAGTCAAGAACGAAACCGTCGTCGATTATGCCGCGACAATGGCAGCGCTATGGGGATTATCGATTCCGAATTTCTGGCTCGGAATTCTGCTGATCTTGCTGTTTTCGGTCGAATTGGGTCTGTTGCCGGCTTCGGGCTTTGTCTCCCCGGCGGAGAGCCTGTCGCGCAACCTTGCGACACTCGTCATGCCTGCTTTTGTCCTCGGGAACGCGATCGCGGCGGTGATCATGGGTCATACCCGCAGTGCCATGTTGGGGTGTTTGGCGGCGAGCACTTGCGCCCGGGTCAGTCGGGCAAAAACCGGCATCTGCGACACGCCGATCGCGATCATCGCATTGATCAGGTTAGCCCCAAGAAAGGCGGCGAGCGCAATCGCCAGGATCAGGAACGGGATCGCCAGCGAGGCGGCGCGCGCCCTCGGCAACCCGGATCTGCGCATCCCAAGGCGGCAGTGTCGACGGCGTCCTGATGCGCATGATCGATGCGATGCCTGTTCCGGCACATCCTCCCCAATGTCTTTCCGCCGATCCTGGTACAGGCGACATTGGCGATTGCTGCCGCCATCATCGCCCAGGCGAGCCTCTCCTTTCTCGGACTCGGCCAGCAGCCGCCGGCTCCCAGTTGGGGCAGCATGCTGAACACCGCCAGGGGCTTCCTGTCGCAGGCGCCCTGGATGGCAGTGTGGCCCGGGCTAGCGATCTTCAGCGTCGTTCTGTCGTTCAATCTGCTTGGCGATGGGCTGCGCGACGCGTTCGATCCGCGCCGCGGTTGAGAGGCGCCGGCGGGTCGTTTCCTCGGCCAAGGATGTGGGTTAAGTTGCTTTCGGGGACCGAACGACGCCTAGGAGCAGCAATGCCTGCATTTACAACCCGACCCGAGATCCGCGGCACCTTCGGGGTGGTGGCCTCGACGCACTGGATCGCTTCCGCGGTCGGCATGAGCGTGCTGGAGAAGGGAGGGAATGCGTTCGACGCCGCGGCTGCAGCCGGGTTTACACTGCAGGTGGTCGAGCCGCATCTCAACGGGCCGCTCGGCGAGGCTCCGATCCTCCTGTGGAGCGAGACAAACCGCCGTTGCGAAATGATCTGCGGGCAGGGTGTGGCCCCTGCCGCTGCCACCATCGCACGGTTTCGCGAGCTCGGGCTCGATCTGATCCCCGGTACCGGGCTACTCGCCGCTGCGGTGCCCGCCGCGTTCGGCGCCTGGATGCGCCTATTGCGCGACTATGGAACAATGTCGCTCGCCGAGATCCTGGGTCCGGCGATCGCCTATGCGGAGAAAGGCTACCCGGCTGTCGGCCGCATCGGTGACACGATCGCTACGGTCGCTGAACTGTTCCGCCGCGAATGGCCGACATCGGCGGCAATCTACTTGCCAAACGGCGCGCCGCCCGCGCCGGGAAGGCTGTTCCGCAACCCCGCTCTCGCGGCGACCTACCGCCGCATCCTCGCCGAAGCCGGCGACGGCGGGCGCGAAGGCCAGATCGCGGGCGCCCGCAATGCGTGGTATCGCGGCTTTGTCGCCGAGGCCATCGACCGGTTCTGCCGCCAAGAAAAGGTGCTCGATGCTTCCGGGCGCCGTCATGCCGGGTTGTTGACCGGCGACGACCTCGCGCGCTGGGAGGCCCCCGTCGAAGCACCGCTCACCTTCGACTATCACGGCTACACCGTGGCCAAAGGAGGCCCGTGGAGCCAGGGGCCCGTGTTGCTGCAGCAGCTGGCACTGCTGCAAGGTTTCAATCTCGACGATCTCGATCCGCTGGAGCCCGATTTCGTCCATATCGTCGTCGAATGCGCCAAGCTCGCTTTTGCCGATCGCGAAGCCTGGTACGGCGACCCCGATTTCGCCGACGTGCCGATGGATACCTTGCTCAGCGCAACCTACAACGACGCCAGACGCAAGCTGGTGAGCGATCGCGCTTCGCTCGAATTGCGTCCCGGAAGCCCAGAGGGCCGCATGCCGCGCGTGCTGGTCGGCGGCCTCGATGCGGAAATCGGTGGAGCCGGGATCGGAGAGCCGACCGTTGGCGGCATTGGCGAGCCGACCGTCACCGAGCACGGCCTCGTCGCTGGCGACACCTGCCATATCGACGTCATCGACCGCTGGGGGAACATGGTCTCGGCAACGCCGAGCGGCGGCTGGCTGCAAAGTTCGCCGGTGATCCCCGAGCTCGGCTTCTGCCTCGGCACCCGAATGCAGATGCTCTGGCTCGAGGAGGGGCTGCCCGCGAGCCTCGCCCCCGGCAAGCGCCCGCGCAGCACTTTGTCGCCGTCGATGGCGTTCAAGGACGGAAAGCCCTATCTCGCTTTCGGCACGCCGGGCGGCGACCAGCAGGACCAATGGTCGACGCAGATGTTCCTGCACCATGTTGATCACGGCATGAACCTGCAGGAGGCGATCGACTGCCCGGCCTTCCACACCGAGCACATGCCGAGT
>Ga0070717_10003138_pt1 | contig 11808 bp, 11 predicted proteins | sample LARL113metaG_FD_71366 | JGI IMG/M metagenome (GOLD analysis project Ga0070717, IMG submission 71366) | Corn, switchgrass and miscanthus rhizosphere microbial communities from Kellogg Biological Station, Michigan, USA - LAR L11-3 metaG | ecosystem: Host-associated > Plants > Roots > Rhizosphere ...
GTGGCGATCACCGACATGCCGGGGCGCAACTGTCCTTCGAGCGGATGGCCCGGATCGAGCGTGATCTTCACCGGGATGCGCTGCACGACCTTGGTGAAGTTGCCGGTGGCGTTGTCAGGCGGCAGCAAGGTGAATTGCGAGCCGCTCGCCGGGGAAATGCTGTCGACGCGCCCCGTGACCACGACGCCCGGAAAGGTGTCGATCGTGATCTCCGCGCGCTGCCCGATTTTAACGTGGGTCAGCTGAGTTTCCTTGTAGTTGGCGATGACCCAGACATTATGGAGCGGCACGACCGAGATGACCTGCGTTCCGTCGTGGACATATTGCCCGGTGCGCACCCCGCGCTCGCTGACCATGCCGTCGATCGGCGCGGCAATACGCGTGTAGCCCAGCTCGATCTTGGCAAGGTCGGACGCAGCTTGTTTTGCCTTGGCTGCCGCGCGCAGCTGGCCTTCCTCGGCGTCGAGCACGGCCATCTGCCTCTGCGCGGCAGCGAGCGCGGCCTCGCTGTGCGCCAGGTTTGCCTCGAACCGCCTTTCGTCGGCGACCGCCTGCTCGACCTTTTGCGGGGTGCCAAAGGTGCTGGCCAGCAACGCTCGTTGACGCACCGCCTCCTTGTGGGTGCGATCGACATCGGCCTGCGTGGCGTTGATCGCATCCTGCGCCTCGGCGATCTGGGAGTGCTGCAGCGCTTTGCGTGACTTCAGATTCGCGATTGCGGCCTCGGCGCCGGCGAGCTCGGCTTCGGCTTGCGCCAGTCGGGCGCCGTAGTCATTGTCCTCGATCTCAATGAGCAGATCGCCCGCTTTCACCTGCTGGAAGTCATCCACCGGCACTCGGCGGATATAACCCTCGATCTTGGCGCTGAGCGGTGTGATGTCGCTGCGGACGTAGGCGTCGTCGGTGGTCTGCCGGACGCTAGCGCCGACCCACACATCCCAACGTGTGACAAACAGTGCAACGACCACTGTCGCGAGCAGCAGGATCGCGATCGTGACCGTGATGCCGCCAAATCGCCGAGGCAGTCTCCGTATCCGATTACCGGCGTCACCGGATTGGGACGGCGGCGCCCCGGAAGGACTCAGTGGTTCGGATGCCGCCATCGCCCATTTTATATGGCGCCACGCTGGCGTAGTTCGGCAATAGCCGCCGCATCGTAGCCGAGTTCCTGCAATACGGCGTTCGTGTGCTCGCCCTGATCGGGGGTCGGGCGCATCTCGTCAGGCTGAGGATAGCGGCTCATATGGATGGGCTGGCCGACCACCTTTTGCGGGCCGAGCTTGGGGTGGCTGACCGGCTTGGCAATCCCGAGATGCTGGACCTGCGGATCGGCAAAGGTCTGGTCGATCGTGTTGATCGGCCCGCATGGCACTCCGACCTTGCTCAGCCGCTCGACCCAATAGGCGTTAGGGTGCTGGCGGATGATCTCATTCAGATGCGCGTTCAGCGCCGGGCGGTTCTTGGCGCGGGCGACGACAGTTGCAAAGTCGGGATTTTCGGCGAGGTCCTTGCTGCCCGCCACGTCACAGAAGCGCCGCCACAAATTGTCGCCCGAGGCGGCGATATTGACGTAACCGTCGGCGGTCTGAAACATGCCGGTGCCCGGCGAGGTCGGGTGAAAATTGCCCTCCTGGCCGGCAATCTCGCCCTTCATCAGATAGCGCGCCGCCTGGAAGTCGAGCATGAAGATCTGCGCCTCGAGCAATGAGGTGTGGACCCATTGCCCTTCGCCGGTGCGCTCGCGATTGAGCAACGCCAGCACAATCCCGTAGGACAGCAGCAGGCCGGCGGAGGTGTCGTTGATCGCAATGCCGACACGCACCGGGCCTTGCCCGGGATGCCCGGTAATCGACATCAGTCCGCCCATCCCCTGGGCGATCTGGTCGACGCCGGCGCGGCCCTCGTAAGGCCCGTCCTGGCCAAAGCCGGAAATGCTGCCATAGACGATGCGCGGGTTGACCTTGCGCACCGCCTCATAATCGATGCCGAGCCGGTGCTTCACGTCGGATTTGTAGTTCTCGACGATGACGTCGGCGCGTTCGGCGAGTTTGAAGAAGATCGCCAGGCCCTCCTCGCTTTTGAGGTTGAGGGTCATCGCCCGTTTGTTGCGGTGCAGGTTCTGGAAATCTGGCCCGTCGCGGCGGCTGCCGGTCGCATCGACCAACTCGCCGGAGGGCTCGATTTTGATGACCTGGGCGCCCCAATCGGCGAGCTGGCGCACGGCCGTCGGCCCGGCGCGATGCGCGGTCAGGTCAATGACAAGGAAATCGTTCAGCGGCAATGGTGTCATTGGGGTTTCTCTCCGGGAAAATGCCTCTCACCCCGACCCTCTCCCCGCAAGCGGGGCGAGGGAGATGCCCGCCGGAGCCCCTCGCCCTGCACTCGTGGGGAGAGGGAGGGGCCCGCGAAGCGGGAGGGTATGGGGCGGAAAGGGGTCACACCGCCGGGCGGGAGCGGATGTGGTCGGGGATTTTGCGCGGGAGGAACTGGCCGTCGGTAAGGCTCGCGTGGAATTGGCCGTTCTCGACGACCACTTTGCCGCGCAGGATCGTCATGCTCGGCCAGGCCGCGACTTCGTGGCCCTCCCATGGCGTGTAATCGGTCTCGTGCAGATCCTCCTTGCGGATGACCCGTCGGGTGCGCGGGTCGAGCAGGACGATGTCGGCGTCCGAGCCTATTGCCAGCGCGCCTTTGCGCGGGTAGAGGCCCATGATCCGCGCGGCATTTGCTGAGGTGAGGCCGACAAAATCGCTAAGGCTGTAGCTGCGCTTTTCGACCATATGTGTGTACATCAAGGAGAGCCGCGGCTCGACTCCGGAATTGCCGCCTGTGGTGTCGTCGATACGCCGGCCCTGCAGCTTTACCTTTAACGGACAGCAAACCTCATCGGTGGCGACCGCCTGGATCGCGCCATGATTGGTCGCCGCCCACAGCGCCTCCTGGTCCTTGGCAAATTTGAGGGACGGGTAGGTGTGGAACATCTGCCCGCCCGGGCGCTTATAGTCCTCGGCGTTGTAGAGCAAGTATTGGTGCAAGGTTTCGCCGTATATCGGGTAGCCTCGGGTCCGTGACGCCGCGATCGCGGCGACCCCGGTCGCCGCCGAGACGTGCACCATGTAGAGCGCGGCGCCTTCGACATTCTCAGCGAGCCTAATCACACGGTTGAACGACAGATCCTCGGACAAGGTGTTGTGCACCTCAGCCATGTTCTCGTAGCCGACCCGGTCTTCGCGGATCAGCTTTTCGTACATGTGCATGACGATGTCGTTGTCCTCGGCGTGGATCGCGGCAATGCCTCCCGCGGCACCGAGGATCTTCAGCACCTCCCAGATATCGCCGAACCGTACCATGCGCCCCAGACGATTGGGCCGAATATCGGTGGTGAACATCTTGACCGAGGCATGACCCTCCTGGATCGCCTCGGGCAGCGGGTCGAGCACGCCTTGCGACAATTTGCCGTGCAGCAGCAGATGAAAGCCATAATCGCAGTAGCACGCTCCGGCCCATTCGCGCTTGCGCAATTCGATCGATTGCTGCAGCGGCTGATCCGCCGGGCACGGAGCGAAATCGAGCAATGTGGTGGTGCCGCCGTAGAGCGCGGCGCGGCTGACCTGCTCCGGCGGCGCGCTCAGCAGATCCTCGTTCTGGCCGGGGAACGGGATCGGCGAGCTGCAATGGATGTGCGGGTCGACGCCGCCGGGAATGACTATCTGCCCGGCGGCGTCGACGACTCGGTTAGCACCGACCGGCGCCAAGCTTCCTGGTCCGCCAAGCGCAACGATCTTACCCCCGTTAACGGCGATATCGGCCGGTTCGGCGCCGCTCGGCAGTACCGCGAGACCGCCGGTGATGATCAGATCGAACATGCCGTCCACTCCGCTAAACACCCCGTCAGCCGCCATAGTGCACGTTCGATCAGAGCATGGCTATGCCAAAGCCCCGGCTCAGCCGCCGGGGCCCTGGCGAAAGACCGCATCGGCAGCCTTCTTCTGCGCGGGCGACAGGGTTGCGTACAAAGCTTCGAGCGCCGGCAGCATCTTCTTGAGCCCAGTGAGCTCTAGCTCACTGTACTTTATGAATGCACGCAGATCGTCGACCGCCGTCGCATTCGCCGGTGGCTGCTGCGGAGCGCTCGCCTCTGCGCGGGCATTGTCCCGCATCGCATTGGCGACGGCACTGAATGGCGCCTCCTGCGCGGGGGTAATTTGCAGCCTCTGGCGAAGTTGCGAGATACTGGTTTCGACACTCTGGGGGGGCTGAGCGGGCTGGGCCTGAGCGAGCAGTACCCGTCCGCTCGCATGCGGCGATCCGGCGCTCTCCTCCATGCCCGCCAGCGCGCAACAGCTGGACCATACCACCAGCAATGTGCTCATCCCGCCGGCCGCCGCAAGGAGTTGGTTTAGTCGCGACATCGTTTCAAAACCTTTCAGCTTCTCGTGTTGAAGTTTGGATCAGCCCGGTGCGGCGCCCTGGGTCGCTACTTGAAGCATGTAGAGCGACTGGCTTGCGGTCATGAACAAGCGGTCGCGCTTCGAACCGCCAAAACAGAGGTTGGCGCAGACTTCCGGCAAGCGAATGCGTCCGATCAGTTTGCCAGCGGGGGTGAACACGAGCACGCCGGCGTAGCCGAGCGGCGCATTGGAGCTGCACCAAAGATTGCCGGTGACATCGGCGCGCATGCCGTCCGGCCCGCATTTGACGCCGTCGACCGTCATGTCGGTGAACAGCCGCATATTGGCGACTTTTGCGCCTCGCACGTCGAAAGCATAGATAACGCGTTCGCCGCCGGACCCGGTGTCGCCCGGCCTTTGCCGGTGCTGATCACATAGAGTGTCTTGTAATCGGGCGAGAAGCAGATGCCGTTGGGATCAGGGAGCTGGTCTTCGGTTACCACCACCTCCAGCTTACCGCTCGGATCCCAGCGGTAGACGTTGGTCGATAATTCCCGCTTCCGGCCCCCGATCGCGCCCGCGTTGTCCGCGCCAATGTGCGGATTGAAGATCCCTTGCGGATTACCGGGACCGCCCGCTTCGTCCGGGTGGCCCTCGGCAAGCGAACCGCCATAGGGCGGATCGGTGAACCAGATGCTGCCGTCGGGATGCGGCACAAGGTCATTGGGCGAGTTGAGCGGCTTCCCATCATAGGCATCGGCAATCACGGTCATCGTGCCGTCATGCTCCCAGCGCACGACGCGCCGGTTGAAATCCTCGCAAGAGATCTGGCGTCCCTGAAAATCGAATGAATTGCCGTTGCTGTTATAGGACGGACGGCGGAACGCCGTGACCCGGCCGTCATCCCAGGTATAGCGGTATTGCACATTGCCGGAGACGTCGCTGAAGACGACGTAATGGCCCTGGCTCGACCAGGCCGGACCCTCGGCCCACAACGCGCCGGTCCACAGCCGGTAAATGGCGGCAGATCCCCGTCTCAGTGGGAGAAAGGATGGGTCGACGACGATAACGTCCGGGTCCGGGTAGATCGACGGACTTCCCGACGGCCAGCTGCGCGGCGGGTTGCTGATGACGGTCGCCGGTGTCCCGAGATTGGCGTTCTGCTGGCCGCGCACCGTATTCGGTGCCAGCGCCGCCGTCCCGATCAAGCCCGCTGAGCCGGCGAGCAGGCCGCGCCGTGATACCGATTTCCGAGGAACACTCCCTTGCATCATTCGCTTCCCCCCTTTGCTGGCTTTGGGCAATTGTGGCCTGGCTCACCAGCAGAGGCAATCGACGGCCCCGCGCACCCCAGCCATGCGGGAAAAGAAGAGCAAGCCGTTAATTTCACGGTGCCAGCCTTGCCCGTATGGCGTGCTAGACTTCTTCCGAGTTGAACGAAGAAAGGGATAGCGATGGCGTATGATCTGTTGATCCGTAACGGCCGCATCGTCGATGGCTCGGGGATGCCCGCTTTCCGCGGCGATGTCGCGGTAAAGGATGGAAAAATCACCGAGATCGGCAAATTGAGCGGGCCGGCCGAACGGACGATCGACGCCGAGGGCCGGGTGGTGGCACCCGGGTTTATCGACAACCACTGCCACTACGACGCGCAGGTCACCTGGGACCCGCTGTGCTCCTATTCTTGTGATCACGGCGCCACTTCCGTGATTTTCGGCAATTGCTCGCTGTCTCTTGCCCCGGTGCGGAAGGGGAAGGAAGAGCGGTTGTCGGAGTTCTTGTCCTATGTCGAAGCGATCCCGATGGAGGTGCTGCGCACCCTCGAATTCGGCTGGGAGACAGTGCCGCAATATCTCGATCAGCTCGACCATCATCTCGGCGTCAATGTCGGCAATCTGATCGGCCATACTGCAGTACGCTATTACGTGATGGGCGATGATTGCCAGAAGCGCACCGCGACCGATGACGAGATCAAAGAGATGCGTGATCTCGTCCGCGACGGCATGAAGGCCGGGGCGCTCGGGCTCTCGGTGTCACGCAATCAGGGCCACTACGACCCGCAGGGCGTCCACATCCCGGCGTTGTGGGCCGACGAGAAGGAGATCTTTGCGCTGGGCGACGTTCTGCGCGAACTCGGCACGGGGATCATCCAGTCGGGCGGCGGCAACGGCGCAGAAATGAAAGACGCGCTGATGAGCCGGCTCTCCGAGGCAACGGGACGCGTTGTCGTCTACAACAATCTCGGCCAGTCGATGCGCCGGCCCGAGCAGTGGAAGAAGCATATGGCGCAGGTCGATGCGACCACCGCGAAGGGCATCCGCGCCTTCCCGATGTGCACGCCGAACCGCATCACCGACTATTTCACGATGCGCAACTGCCAGCAGTTCCGCGGTCTGCCGACCTGGCACCCGATCCTGTTGTCGTCACCCGAGGAGATGCTGCGCGCCTATAGCGACCCGGAGGTGCGTAAGAAGCTGCATGCCGAAGCGGTTGAGTTCAAGGTCGATACCCCGCCACCCGGCATCTGCACCACCTGGTGGGACTACATGGTCCTCCAGACCGCGGTGCTGCCAAAGAACAAGGTTTTCGAAGGCAAGACGCTCGGTCAGATTGCCAAGATGCAAGGCAAGGGCATCATCGACGCCTTCCTCGATCTCGTCGTCGAGGAGAATCTCGACAGCGAATGGCTGCATGGCGAGAACAATGTCGACGAGGAAGCCGTCGCCAAGATCCTGACCTATCCGAACGCGATCATCGGGTTGTCGGACGGCGGCGCTCATGTGCAGTTCCAGAGCGGCTTCGGCTTCAGCACCCGGCTGCTCGCGGAATGGGTGCGCGAGAAGCAGGCCATGACATTGGAGCAGGCGGTGCGGCGGCTGACCTTTGATTCGGCCTCGACCTTCGGGCTCTATGATCGCGGCTTGCTGCGGCCGGGCCTGAAAGCCGATATCGTGATCTTCGATCCCGATACGGTACGCCCGCTGCCGCTCGAGGTCGTGCACGACTTCCCGACCGGCGCCAAGCGCATCAAGGAGCCGGCCGAGGGCATCATGGCGACGATCGTCAACGGCGAGGTCCTGATGGAGGATGGCAAGCACACCGGCGCGTTGCCCGGCCGCGTCCTCCGCAACACCTACTACCACGCCAACCATTAACTAATAACCTTCACCCACCCAGCGCGCCGCGTGCTGGGTGGGTGAAGGTGAGTGGCGTCGCTGAGCGGGCTCGACGGGAGCATAGCGGGCGGCTAAAAGCCAGCAATGAGCTGGCTCTCAAATTTTGTCCTGCCGAAAATCCGCGCGGCTGTCGGCAGAAAAGCGGTGCCGGACAATCTCTGGCACAAATGCCCAGGCTGCGAGCAGATGCTGTTTTATCGCGAGCTCGAAGCCAATCTTCACGTCTGCCGCAATTGCAACCATCATTTGCGCATAGGTGCCACAGCGCGCCTCAAGATCTTGTTCGATGACGGCGCTTTCACGCAGATCGAGCTGCCGAAGACGGTGGTCGACCCACTGAAGTTTCGCGACCGCAAACGCTACATTGATCGGCTGAAGGAAGGCCAGGTGGCCGCCGGCCTCCAAGGCGATGCGGTCCTCGTGGCGCACGGGCGGATCGGCGGCTTTCCCGCCGTGGTTGCCGCGTTCGAATTCGAGTTCATGGGTGGATCGATGGGTATCGCTGCTGGGGAGGCTCTGCTCGCGGCCGCTCGGCTCGCCGTATTACAGGAAGCGGCGCTGATCACTGTGCCCGCCTCGGGTGGCGCGCGGATGCAGGAGGGCGTGCTCTCGTTGATGCAAATGCCGCGGACAATCATCGCCGCCGACATGGTCAAGGAGGCGGGGCTGCCTTACATCGTCGTGTTGACCGATCCGACGACTGGCGGTGTCTCGGCCTCTTTCGCGATGGTCGGCGACATCACCTTGGCCGAGCCCGGCGCCGTGATCGGTTTTGCCGGGGCGCGAGTAATCGAAGAGACGATCCATGAAAAGCTACCCGTAGGGTTTCAGCGGTCGGAATACCTGGCTGAGCACGGCATGATCGATCAGGTGGTTCCGCGTGCCGAGTTGCGCGCCACCTTGGGGCGGATTATCGGCCTGTTGCGCGACCCGCATCCGTCTGTCGGCGTCGTGACATCGGAGCAAGCCGAGGCCGAACTGAGGGTAGCCGAATGACGGCTCAGACCAGCGACGGAATATTGGAGCGGCTCAGCCGTCTGCATCCGAAGCTGATCGATCTCTCGCTCGGCCGGGTCGAGCGTCTGCTCGCAGCGCTCGGCAACCCGCAGGACGAACTCCCGCCGGTTGTCCATGTCGCCGGCACCAAAGGCAAAGGGTCGACAGTCGCTGCGATGCGCGCCTGTCTGGAGGCCGCCGGTTACCGGGTGCACGCCTACATCTCGCCGCATCTCGTCCATTTCCACGAACGCATCCGGCTCGCCGGCCGGCTGATCGAGGAAGAGGCGCTGATTGCCCTGCTCAAGGAATGCGAGGATGCCAACGGCGACGCGCCGATCACTTTTTTCGAGATCACGACGGCAGCAGCCTTTCTCGCCTTCGCCCGCAGCCCGGCCGATGTCGTGCTGCTCGAAACCGGGCTCGGCGGCCGGCTCGACGCAACCAATGTCGTCCGACGCCCAGCGGTCACCGCGATCACGCCCGTCTCGCTCGACCATCAGGCCTTTCTCGGCGACACCATCCCGGCCATCGCCGGAGAAAAGGCGGGGATTCTGAAGCCCAGTGTCACCGCGGTCATCGCGCCGCAGCCGAGCGACGCCGAGACTGTCATCGAGGCTCGCGCCGCGGCTGTCGGTGCGCCGCTCTACCGTTGGCAGCACGAATGGCGCTGCGATGCGTCTGGCACCGGGATGCGGTACGAGGGAGAGCGCTGGGATTTTGATCTTCCCCGACCGTCGCTGATCGGCGCGCACCAGATCGTCAACGCCGGCACGGCGATCGCCTGCCTCGAGCGGCTCGTCGATTTCTCCGCGACCCGCGAGGCGATCGCCTACGGGCTGCGCCACATCGACTGGCCGGCGCGGCTACAACTGATGCACCGCGGCCCGTTGATCGACGCGGTTCCGGCAGATTGGGAAGTGTGGCTCGATGGCGGCCACAACCCTTTGGCCGGCGACGTCCTCGGTGACGTTGCGGCCGGCTGGCACGACCGCCCGCTCTATCTCGTTGTCGGCATGATGAACACCAAGGATGCCGCCGGATTTATCGCCCCGCTGGCCAAGCACGCCCGTGCCCTCTGGGCGGTCACGATCCCCGGGGAGAAGAATGCGCTCCCTGCCGAGGCGATCGCTGCCGCTGCCGGCTCGATCGGGCTCCCGGCGCAGACGGCGGATTCGGTTCTTGTTGCAATTCGCGATATTCCCATGCACGAGGGCAACGGGCGCGTCCTGATCTGCGGCTCGCTCTATTTCGCAGGGAAGGTGCTCGCCGAGAACGGCTGAGAAAGGGAGGTTCGCCATGATCTATAGCACCGATCGGATCCTGACGGCTCACGCCGGATCCCTTCCGCGCCCCGATGATCTGCGGGAGATGGTCCTGGCAAAAGCACGTGGTGAGCCTCATGACCAAGCTGCGCTCGACGCGCGCCTGCGCTCGGCGGTGGCGGAGATCGTCAAGCGGCAGGTCGCGTGCGGTCTCGACGTCGTAAATGACGGCGAGTTGTCGAAGCCGAACTTCACCGATTACGTCTCGGCGCGGATTGCCGGCTGCGAAAATCGGCCCGGCACCGGGTTCCGACGGCTCAGCATGACCGCGCGGGACGAAACAAAATTCGCCGAATATTTCGCCGCGCATCCACGCCCGCGCTACTCCGGCGGCCAGGCAATGCCGGTCTGCATCGACAAGCTGCGCTATGTCGGTCAGGCCGAACTCGCACGCGACCTCGACAATTTCAAGGCGGCTCTTGCCGGGGTGACGGTGGCGGAAGCTTTTCTGCCGGCGAACACGCCGGGCACGATCGAACATTGGATGGGGAACGAATACTACGAGAGCGACGAGGCGTTCCTCTTCGCGATCGCCGAGGCAATGCGCGAGGAATACAACGCGATTGTCGATGCGGGTTTCCTCTTACAGATCGACGATCCCGACCTCCCAGACGGCTGGGCCTGCCTGCCCAAAATCACAATCGCGGAGTATCGCAAATACGCCGCACTGCGGATCGACGCATTAAACCACGCGCTGCGCGACATTCCGAAAGAGAAGGTCAGGTTGCATGTGTGCTGGGGCAGCTTTCACGGCCCGCACCACGATGACATTCCACTCAAGGACATCATCGACCTGATCTTCCGGGTGCGTGCGGGGAGCTATTCGATCGAAGCTTCGAACCCTTGCCACGAGCACGAGTGGCGCGTGTTCGAGGAAGTGAAGCTTCCGGAAGGCGTGACCCTCGTTCCGGGGGTAGTCGGCCATTGCACGGATTTTATCGAGCATCCGGATCTCGTGGCCGAGCGCCTGGTACGCTACGCCAAGCTCGTCGGCCGCGAGAATGTGCTCGCCGGAACCGATTGTGGTCTCGGCACGCGGGTCGGTCATCCCTCGATTTGCTGGGCCAAGTTCGAGGCAATGGCCGAAGGCGCGCGGCGTGCGACCAAAATGCTGTGGGGCCGCGCTTAACGGGTAGGCCGGCCCGCAGCTGTCGCCATCAAGCGGTTACCGGCGGCGGGGTGCAATGCATGAACCACAGCCGCACCCCGGCAACGACCGCCACCGCGATGCCGGTCAGCACGGTGACCCAGGTCACGGTAGCGTGGGCGGCAAACCCAACGACCCATGCAGATACCGCCACCCAGACGCCGAGGACGAGGCTGATCCACTCCTCCCACTCGGCAAAAGCCGCAAGCGCGACGGCAGCGATTGCAATGCCGCTCAGCCAGACGCTCCAACTCGCTGCGGTTTCAGACACGAAGAAAGATCCACGGCGTCAGTAATAGCCAAGCCCCGAGGGCCAGGTTGATCACATCGGATACTGCTTCCTTCTTCCAGCTGTGCTCCATTTGATGACCTCCTTCATGCGCGATGCTCATTTGGTCTCCCTGCCGTGCCTAGCGGGCGAAAATTCCCCGCGCCGCGCGGGGGCCCGTTCCGCCCAATGGTCCTAGGACCACTCAGGCGGCTTGCTTGTGCTCGATTTGCGGCTGGTGACCGAAGCCGGATTTGATTTCTATCCGGCGCGGTTTCATCGCTTCCGGCACCTCTCGTACCAAGTCGATCTGCAGGAGCCCGTTCTCGAAATATGCGCCGGTTACTTCGACATAGTCGGCGAGGTTGAACTGGCGTCGGAACGCGCGCCTGGAAATGCCTTGATGGAGATACTCGCGATCATCCTTCTCGGCCTTGCTGCCTTCGATCCGGGAATGAAGCAGACGTCGCCTAAGTCGGGCGACAGCATGCCGGTAATCCCACCA
>Ga0070717_10003139_pt1 | contig 11806 bp, 12 predicted proteins | sample LARL113metaG_FD_71366 | JGI IMG/M metagenome (GOLD analysis project Ga0070717, IMG submission 71366) | Corn, switchgrass and miscanthus rhizosphere microbial communities from Kellogg Biological Station, Michigan, USA - LAR L11-3 metaG | ecosystem: Host-associated > Plants > Roots > Rhizosphere ...
GAACGCCGCCGAGAAGCGCTCGAGGCCCGCGGCGATCTCGTCGAGCGGCGCACCGAGCGCGCGGGCGAGGGCAGCCGCTGCGACCGCGTTGTAGACGTTGTAGAGGCCGGGGAGCCGGAGCTCGACCTCTTGCGAGCCCTCGGGCGTGTCGAGCCGGAACGAGGCGCTCTCGAGCCCGTGGAGCGCCACGTCCCGGCCGACCACCTCGAGCGCCGGGCGCTCGTGGTCCCCTCGCGGGCAGCGGTACTCACCGAGGTGGCCGACGTACGCGGCGGCGTACGAGTAGGGCGTTCCACAGCGGACGCAGTACTTCGAGTCGGCCGCGTGCTGCAGCGCCGGCCGCGCGACTCGCGGATCGTCGAGGCCGAACGCGACGCTCCGCGGGTGCGCCTCCGCGACTGCGGCGATCTGGGGGTCGTCGGCGTTGAAGACGAGAACTGCCTCCTCCGCCAGGTCCCCGACGGCGTTCCGCCAGCGCTCGGCCACGAGCTCGAGCTCCCCGTAGCGGTCGAGCTGGTCGCGAAAGAGATTGCCGAGGCAGACCGCACGCGGCCGCAGGCGTCGCATGAGCTCGGGAAGCGCGCCCTCGTCCACCTCGAAGAGCCCGAGGTCGGCGTCGGGGTCGGCGAGCAGCGCGGAGGCGACCCCGGAGACCAGGTTTGCGCCGGCCGCATTGTGGGCGAGCCGATGGCGCGGCCGCAGGATCTCGGCCACCATCGCGGTGGTCGTCGTCTTCCCGTTCGTCGCCGAGACGACCGCGGTCCCGGACGTCAGGCCCGCAGCGAGCCGGTCGATGGCCCCGGGGTCGAGCTGGGCGAGGAGCTTGCCCGGGATCGTCGTGCCGCCTCCGGCACCGACTCTCCGGGACAGAGCAGCCACGCCGCGCGCTGCGGCGATCTCGAGTCCGAGTCGGGGACGAGGCATCCGGCGAGGGTAGTCAAGACACGCCTGCCCAGGACTACTTGCGGAATGCTCAACCTGCTCTACACTTATTGACATGGCCGAGAAGCCCCGCTACCGGGCGCTCGCCTCGATCGATCCGCAGGAGCTGGCGAAGTTCCAGGCGGGGATCCGCAAGCGCTACACCGACGAGCAGATCGTGGCGGAGATCGTCGCCTGCGCCGAGCGGCTCGGGCGGTCGCCGACCATGCGCGAGTTCGCGGCCGACTCCGAGACGGCCGTGCATCCACAGACCGTGATCGAGCACTTCGGCTCGTGGAACGCGGCCAAGCGCGCGGCCGGCCTCGTACCGCGCCGCTTCGCGACTCGCGAGGAGCTGCTCGGCCTCCTGCGCTCTCTCGGCGACGAGCTGGGCCGGCCGCCGACGGCCCGCGACATCGACGACCACAAGGGCCGCCTGCCGTCCAAGTCTCTCTACTGGCACACGTTCGGCTCGTTGACGAACGCGCTCCGCGAGGCCGGCTTCGACGTGCCGGTGGGGGAGGAGAGGCTCGAGCGCGCGGTCGAACAGGGCGTCACGCTCGCGGAATCCCTCGGCCGGCTGCCCAAGTTCGCGGACTGGGCCGCGGCCCGGAGGCAGGACGAGTCGCTGCTGACCGAATGGCAGGTCTATCGCATGTTCGACGCGCGCCGCGGCGCCTGGTCGACCTTCCAGTTCCTCGTGCGCCAGCGCCTCACGGAGCAGGGCCGCGACGTCGCGAGCGATGGAACGCTGCTCGGCTAGCTACGCGGCGGCCGCGATCGCGGCGAGCCGGCGGAGGCAGTAGGCGCTTTCACCCGGAGCTCGGACGGCCGGCAGCGCGGTCTCCTCAACGTAGGTGCGGTCGGGGCGGAAACGCGCGGTCGTGGCGACCCGGCCGTCCCGCAGCGCGAGGAACGTCCCGTCGCGCACCTCGCTCATGCGGAGCTTGACGTGCGTGTACTCGGATGCGATCTCGAGAGCCGCGCGGGTCGAGGCGAAGAAGACCTCGTCGCGGCCCCGGCCGAGCCAGAGCGGACGCCCGACGCCGCGCGCGGCGAACAGCGTCCCCGGCTCCCGTAGGTCGAGCCAGGCGGTCGCCATCGAGCCGGCGAGCTCCTCGAGCGCGCGGGGGTCGTTTCGGGAATGGGCGGCGAGCGCGAAGATCGCCTCGGAGTCGACGGACATGCGAGGCTCGGCGCGCGCGCAGGAGTGGGGGGCCAGCAGCTCGTCGTCGTTGACGATGATCCCGTTGTGGATCCCGATGACCGGCCCGTGGCGCACCGGGTGGTTGTTGGCCGGGATCGAGGGATGGCCCTTCGTGTAGTCGCGGACGTGGACGATGAGCTCGCACGCCTCGGCGGGAACGCCGATCCGGTCGAGCAGATCGCTCGCCGCCGTGCGCTGCTTCGTGACGACCGGATATCCCTCGAATGGGCTGCGATGGGCATAGCCGACCGCGTCGGCTCCGCGCTCCGCGATTCCTGCGAGGAGAGCCTGGGCCGCAAGGGTGCGGTCTACGCCGCTACGCGGCGACAGGCTATATCCGGCGATTCCACACATTCCGCAGTGGTTAAAGCTTTCTCCGTCTTACAACGTCTACCTTGTAGCCAAGGTATCGGCTGTTCGTTATGGCTTTCTAAAGCGGTTTCGTCCCTGAGCCGATACAGGGGCGATGGACCATTCGTATGCGGCAGAGGAGACGGTCAAGGCGGAGGACCCGCTGCGGCTGTACGTGCGGCAGATCGGAAACGGCGCGCTGCTCACCCGCGAGGAGGAGCGCGAGCTGGCCCGACGCAAGGACGCCGGCGACGAAGCTGCCAAGCGGCAGCTCATCGAGTCGAATCTTCGGCTCGTCATGGCCATCACGCGCAACTACACGAAGGCCGACGTCCCGCTGCTCGACCTGATCCAGGAGGGCAACCTCGGCCTGATCCGCGCGGTCGAGAAGTTCGACTACAAGCTCGGCTACAAGCTCTCGACCTACGCGACCTGGTGGATTCGCCAGGCGATCACGCGGGCGCTTGCGGACCAGGGACGGACGATCCGGCTGCCGGTCCACGTCGCCGACCAGGTTCGCCGCCTCCTGCGCTCGCGCCGGCAGCTCGCCCAGAAGCTCAACCGCGAGCCGACGCTCGCCGAGCTCGCCCGCGACACGCAGCAGAGCGAGGAGCGGGTACGGGAGCTGCTCGAGCTCGTCGAGAACCCCGTCAGCCTCGAGACGCCGGTCGGAGACGGGGAAAGCATGTACGGCGACCTGATCGAGGACGTCCACGCGGTTGCGCCGCACGACCAGACGGCCGACAAGGCGCGGACCGATGAGCTCGCGGGCGCACTTGAGCATCTGAGCCCGCGCATGCGCCGCGTGCTGGCGCTTCGCTTCGGCCTCGACGGGGAAACCCCTCGGACGCTCGAGGAAGTGGGGTCGCAGCTCGGGATCACGCGCGAGCGCGTCCGTCAGCTCGAGACGCGGGCGCTCCGCGAGCTACGCATGGCCGCGCCGGGCCTCGAGCACTACCTCCGCGCCGAGTAGTCGCGCCGCTAGGGCGCCGCGACCATCTGCATCTCGCGGAGGTTCGCGAGACGGCGGAGCGAGTCAAGCTCGATCTGGCGGACGCGCTCGCGGGTCAGGCCCAGGCGTCTGCCGATCTCCTCGAGCGTCTTCGGCTCCTCGTCGACGAGGCCGTAGCGGAGGATGAGGACCTGCCGCTCGCGCTCGCCGAGCGCCTGCAGCGCAACGGCGAGGGCCTGGCTCCTGAGCGCGCCCTCGACCCGCTCCTCGGGCAGCGGGTCGTCGCCGGCGACGAAGTCTCCGAAGACGGCGTCCTCCTGGTCGCCGACGGGCTGGTCGAGGCTCGCGGACGCCCGCGCCGCGGCTTTCACCTCACGCGCCTGCTCGATCGGGAGCGACGCTTCGTTCGCGATCTCCTCGAGCGTCGGCTCGCGGCCGAGCTCCATCCAGAGCGTGCGCTCGGCCCGATTCATCTTCTGCATCCGCTCGACGATGTGGACGGGCATGCGGATCGTCCGCGCCTTGTCCGCGAGCGCGCGCGCTACGGCCTGGCGGATCCACCAGGTGGCATAGGTCGAGAACTTGTAGCCGCGGCGCCAGTCGAACTTCTCCACGGCGCGGATGAGGCCGAGCGTGCCCTCCTGGATCAGGTCGAGGAAGGGGAGACCCTGGTTGCGGTAGTTCTTCGCGATCGAGACGACGAGGCGGAGGTTCGACTGGATCATCCGCTGCTTCGCCTGCGGATCGCCACGTTCGATGCGCTTCGCGAGCTCGACCTCCTGCGCGGCCGTCAGCAGCTGGTGGCGCCCTGCCTCGCGCAGGAAGAGCTGGAGCGCGTCTGTCGTCGTCTCGAGCGGCTGTGCGGCCGGCGGAGGCGGTGCCGGCGCCTTCTCCGGCTCCGGTTCGCGCTCGGGCTCGACGAGCAGCTCGATGCCGCGCCGGTCTAGCTCCTGGTAGACCGCCTCCGTCTCGAGGGGATCGAGCTCGAGCGGCTCCAACACCTCCACGAGCTCGGCTTGCCGTAGCTGTCCGCTCGACTCCGACGCCTCCAAGAGCGTCATGAGCTCCTCGCTCGCGAGGATCGACTCGAACTCGACCGTGGTCAATTGGTCCCCCTCAATCGGCGCTCCCTGGACGTCCTTCCCGCCTGGTGAACCTACCGAAACACGTCGGGCCACCTCGGGTCAAGTCCAATGCACGATAAGCAGTGTTATGTCAAGTAGCAGGAGACGCCTCTGAGGGCGCCTCCCCCCACGCGCGGCGGACGTGGGAACATCGCAGCTTGGCCACTGCAGTCATCGGCGCCACCGGCCACGTGGGCAGCGAGATCGTCCGCGGGCTGCTCGGTCGCGGCGACGAGGTCACCGCGATCGTGCGAGACGGCGACGAAGCGCGTCGCGTCTTCGGCGAGCCCGACGGGCTGCGCATCCGCCCCACGCGCGTCGACGACCGGCGAGACCTGACGGAGGCCCTCCGGGGCGCACACGCGGTGTTCATCGCCATGGGGTCGATCGGCACGCAGGGCGTCCTGCAGCGGATCGCGCTCGGCGTCGCCGCCGAAATCTCGTCCATCCGGCAGGTCACCCGTCTATCGGTGCTGAACGCCTCGGAGAGCTCGCTCGGGATCAACCAGAGGGCGCACCACAGCATCGACGAGTTCGCCGCCTCGACCTCGGTGCCGTACTCGACGATCCGGCCCGCGGTGTTCTTCCTCTCGCTCCTCGCCGCCTCCGGCGAGGTGCGCGCGTCGCGCACGTGGACCGGCCTCGCCGGCTCGGGCCGCGTGGCCCTGATCGACCATCGCGACGCGGCCGAAGCAGGCCTCCGCGTCCTCACGACCCCGCAGCTCTGGGGGACCCATCACGACCTGACAGGGCCGGCTCTCATGTCGTGGCCGGAGGCGCTCGAGATCCTCTCGGAGGAGCTCGGCGAGGCGGTCAGCTTCCGGATCACCGACGAGAAGCAGTTCCTCGATCGCCTGCTCGCCGCCGGAACACCCGCGGGGACAGCCGAGCTGCTCATTGCGCGTGAGTGGTCCATCCTCGCCGGCGAGAACGAGCATATGACCGACACGTTCGAGCGGATCACCGGCCGCCCCCCACGCCCGCTGGCCGGGTTCGTGCACGAGCATCGAGCGGAATTCCTCTAGCCACGACTTATCCACAGGATGCACAGAGGGCTGTGGAAATGTTGATTATTCAACGTTCGCAAATTGCGGGGTTTTCCTGTTTCGACCCCCTTGCGGCATGTCCCCGAAGGCCATACATTCCCTCTTGCGCCGAGCGCGGCGCGGGAGTAGGACGAAGCAGCACCGGGAGGTCGTACGAGACGGCCCGCAAGGGCCGGAGCGGAAAGTCGACCGGAGTTGTGGACGAAACCGCGACCGGCTCGGCGAATTTTTTTGGTCCGTCCCGCTCTGCGGCACGCGGATCTCGTCCTCGACTACGATCGCCGCGATGCACCCGCCTCGTCCGCCGAGCATCGACCAGGGCGTCATCGCCGTCCTCTGGGCGGCCGGGCTCGCGGTGTTCGTCTACTTCGGCCTGCTGGCGGTCGGCGCCAGTGGCGCGACGGCGATCGTGCTTGCTCTCGTCTCCTTCGCCGCGATCTGGTTCTTCGTGCGGCTCCGCGGCGAGGAAACACCCGCCCGGCGACGCCGGCGCTCGTAGTCCGGTCCGCTACGCGGCCCGACGGCCCGGACAGCTCGGCGCGAGCGCGAAGAGCAGCTTCCGAGTGAGCTCGCTGCCGAGCTCGTCCTCGAGCCGCTCCCGCGCGGAAGCCGCTTCGGGATCGAGGCTCTCGAGGTGCGCGGCGAGAAGGCGCACCCCCCGCTGCGTCGGAGTCTGGGCGAGGACTGTCATCCTGGTCTGTATATCGGGGGACCTACCCCTTTAGCGTGATCCCTCCCGGCAGGGATCCGCGGCCACCCGCACGATCTCGGTGAGGCGGCCGCGGATTTCACCGTTCTTTCTCAGCGAACGGGCGTTCGCTCGCGGGTCTGGGTCACCTCGCCGTCGGCCGGCGTCTCGGCCGGAGCGGGCCGGCGCCGCGCCCAGCGACGCTCGGCGCTGACGGGCTCGTCTGCCGCCGGATCGGCAGCAGCCCTGCCCGGGCTGGCGTACGCCGGGGCCTCGTCGATCTCGGGCGCCGGGACGCCGTCGAAGCACAGGCCGAGCACGAGCCCGAACCCGAACGCGAGCACGCCGCGCCAGAGCCCGACCGAGTGCACGAGGCCGAGGATCCCGATCGAGTCGCTCCACGAGTGGATCCGCCCCTCCTGCCAGCCGTGACCCGGCTGGCTGGCGATCAGGATCCAGCCGACGCAGACGAGCACCGGCAGGAACGCGAGGAGGAACGTCGTCGGCGACAGCCGCAGCCGCAGCCCCTTCGACCAGGTGCCAACGTGATTCGCGAGCGCGAGCAGAAGCCCGGCTCCGGCGACGATCGCCATCGCGATCCAGAAGCGTCCAGTCGTCTGCATGCCGACCTGGGTCGCCCCCCAGAGGGCGAAGCCCGCCAGTGCTGCCGCGAAGCCGAGAGTCAGGCCGCGGGACACGTCGTACATTCCGTAGCTGCGCATAGATGTCTCACCTCTTCTGTAGCCCGATGGCCGTAGAACGAGGCGACGCCGGATCGGGTTGCGCCGGAGCTACTGGAGTGCGAGCCGCCGGGCATCGAACGAGGTCGACCACAGCTCCGCCTGGAACTCCTCGAGCGTCGCGAGCGCATCCTCGGCGAACATGTGTTCCACCACCCCGATCTCGCGATCGTTGTGGAAGGGCACGTCGACGTGCGGCTGGGAGACGAGGTTGAGCGACAGCCGGCGGCAGCTCGGGCAGCGGACGGCGAGGCCGACGCTCCGGTCCGCCGCCGTCAGGAGCGTGAACGAGGACGGGAAGACCGGACGTGGCTGATCCTCGGGATAGCAGAAGAAGCTCCACGGCCATTCCCCACTCCTGATCCGCGCCGCCGCGAGCTCGCCGAACTCGCCGCCCACCGGCTCGAGCCGCGCCGTCATCAGGTTGAGAAATGCGCCGGCGTCGAGGCCAAGCGGAGCCCAGTCGAGCTCGTCGTGGGTGACGAGCCCGTCGTGCTCCTCCCCGCATCCGCAGTCGAACCGGACGGAGAAGACCGCCGGATGCGTGGCTCCGGGCAGCTGCTCGATGCTCCGGAAGGCCGAGAGCAGCACGTGCGTCTCGCCCCGTGTCGGGCAGGCGAAGGCGTAGCGGCTCGTGAGCGGGTCGTACATGCGGACGTTGTAGAGACAACGCCGGACGTCGAGCCGGGAGTTCTCGGTCAGTACGTGATCAGCGGAAACAGGTCGTACTGCGACAGGCGTTCGCGGCCGTTGAGGAAGGAGAGCTCGATCACGAAGTTCACGCCGACGACCGTGCCGCCGAGCTGCTCGACGAGCCCTGCGATCGCCTCCACCGTGCCGCCGGTCGCAAGGACGTCGTCGTGGATGACGACTCTGGCGCCGTGCGAGATGGCGTCTGCCGCGACCTCGAGCGCGTTCACGCCGTACTCGAGCGCGTAGGTCGCGGAGACGGTCGTCGGCGGCAGCTTGCCCGGACGGCGGGCCGCGACGAAGCCGCAGCCTGCCGTGACGGCGATCGCCGCGCCGAGCCAGAAGCCGCGCGCCTCGGCACCGAGCACGAGGTCGGCTTTGCGCTCGCGCGTCCAGTCGGCGAGGTCGCCCACCGCCTGCTGCAGCGCTTCAGGGTCGAGGAGCAGCGGCGAGATGTCCTTGAAGCCGACGCCTGGCTCCGGAAAGTCCGGGACCTCGCGAACCCGCGTCTTCAGATCGATTCCCGCCACGCGACGCGAGGCTACTCGACCAGGTGGCGGACGTTGCGGCGAAGCAGCAGGTCGGCGAGCTCGCCGGCGCTCTGTGCGAGCCGCTGGAGGTCGCCGAGCGCGGCCTGGCGCCGCTCCGCATTGCGCGACCGGAGGGCCGGCGCAATCACGGCCTCGAGCAACCCGCTCTCGCGATCCGCTGCCGTGCGAAAGGCGCGCAGGTTCCGGGCGTCGATCCCGAAGCGCGCCAGCGCCTCGCACGCGGCCGCGATGTCCACGTCGCTCTCGGCGTAGAGCCGTTGGCCGTCCTCGACTCGCGGCTCGAGGAGGCCGAAGTCCTCGAGCTCTCGCGCCCGGTCGGGCGTGATGCCGGCGCGCTCGCAGAGGTCGCCCAGCTCGAGCTCCTCCTCCCCCGCCCCGACGACGCTACGCCGCCTGCGCCGCTCCTTGCCCGCTCCCGCTGCAAGCTCCTCACGGATCACGCGCAGCGGCAGGAACTCGTCGCGCTGCAGCCGGAGGATGGTCTGAAGCCGGTCGACGTCGTCCTCCGAGAAGAGCCGGTAGCCGGCCTGGGTACGCCTCGGCGTCAGGAGCCCCTGGTCCTCGAGGTAGCGGATCTTCGAGATCGAGACGTCGGGGAACTCGTCCTGCAGGAGGCCGCAGACGGTGCCGATCGTCAGGAGCCGCCGGCGCGACGGTGCCTCGGTCGTCGACATCAGCGCTGGAGGAAGGTGAGCCGGTATTTGCCGATCTGGAGCTCGTCTCCGTCGCTGAGCTCGGTCGTCTCGACCCGGTCGCGGTTGACGAACGTCCCGTTCAGGCTGCCCTGGTCCTCGAGCACCCAGCGCTCTCCCTGTTGGCTGAAGACGGCGTGCTTGCGCGAGACCGTCACGTCGTCGAGGAAGATCGCGCAGTCCGGCGAGCGGCCGATCGTCGTCGGGCTCCCCTCGAGCGGAAACGTCTCGCCCGAGCGCCCTCCGCCCGAGCGGACGATGAGCGCGGCGCCGTTGACGCCGAGGTCCTCGAGCGGGTCGAGATTCTCGAGCTCGGGCGCCTGGAACGCCTCGGTCGACTCGCCCTCCTCGGGGACGACGAGCGCCGCCCCGCACTTCGCGCAGAAGTGCGCGGACTCCGGGTTGTTGTACCCGCACTCGGGGCAGTAGACGTGCGCCATCAGGCAGGCGGCGCGGCCTTGCCGGCAAGGATCTCGGCGAGCGAATCGACGTCGACCAGATCGAGGACGCTCTGGCCCTTCGTCTCCTTCAGCCGCGCAACGGCCTCGGCACGGAGGATGTCGATCTTCCCGTGCAGGATCCTGCGCCGGTACGAGACCTCCTGCTCTTCCTTGGTCAGCTCGTCGATGAGCTTCTTGAGATCGTCGTCGGACAGCGTCGCGAGATCCGGCAGCGGTTCCATCGGGCCCTTTCGGTCGAGGGTGAAGCTGAACTTTAGCCTTTGCGTTCGGCCGGAGTCCAGAAGCCTTACGTCCGCGTTGCGGCCGCCTCTCCCTGCTCGATCTCGTCGACCAGCGTCCGGAGCTCGCGCGCCAGCTCGTCCGACTGCTCGCGCGTCTCCCCTTCGGCGTAGAGGTGGATGAGCGGCTCGTCGGGATCGGGCAGCACCTGCGCCCAGCCACGCTCGTCGAACAGCTTGATGCCGTCGGTCAGGTCGAGGTCGCGTCCGGCGAGGCGCTCGTTCAGCACGCGCATCACGAGTCCCTTCAGCGCCCACGGGCACGGAACCTGGTAGTGGACGAGCGTCGGCTCGGGGAGCTCGGCGACGAGCTCCGACACGGGCCGGTTCACCGGCGCGAGCAGCTCGAGCAGCTTCGCGAGGCTCGCGACGGCGTCGTATCCGGGCAGGAACTCCGGGAAGACGTAGCCGCCGCCGACGGCTCCGGCGAAGACGACGTCGTCCTCGGCCGCGGCGCGTGTGAGCTCGGGCAGCGAGGTCGGAGTCCGCACGACCTCGAGCTGGGAGTCCGCGACGAGGCGCTCCACCTGGCTCGTGACGGTGACCGGGAAGGCGAGCTTCCCGTGCCGGCCGTTCGAGCCGAGGAGGCGCAGGAAGAGCAGGAGCGCCTGCTCCACCGGGATCTCGCGTGCCTGGTCGTCCACGAGATGGAGCCGTTCCGCCGAGCGGTCGAAGACGGCGCCGAGATCCGCTCCGACCGCCGGCACGAGCCGCTTCGTCTGCCCGATCGCCGCGGCGAGCCCAGGGGCGGCGTCGGCCTGGTCGGGCCCGTCGCCCGTGAACGCGTGCGCGGCGACGACCTCGACTCCGAGCGGACCGAGCACGAGCGGGAGCACGTAGGAGGCGCCCGAGAAGCCGTAGTCCACGACGATCCGCAAGCGGCGCGCGCGTACGGCGTCGGCGTCGATCGTCGAGAGCAGCTCGGCGGCGTACGTCTCGCGCACCCGCGCGGGGTAGGAGATGCTCCCGACCTCGCCGGCGGCAACGCGGCGGAACTCGCCGCGCGTGAAGTGCTTCTCGACCTCCTTCTGCATGGCCGCGCTCATCTCGACGCCCGGTGGCTCGAAGAACTGGATCCGGATCACCTCGGGGTCGGTCGGGCTGACGCCGACGTGGAAGCCTGCGTCGTACGCCTCCGACTTGACGAGATGCCGCGCGACGGCGGCCGGGCTGATGCGCAGGTCGCCGACGTGGACGCCGGTCGACGACATCCCGGAGATCATCGCCCGCTTGATCATCCGGCAGGCCGCGGCGCTCTCGCGGCTGGCGACGACGCGCGCGCCTCGCTTGAGTGCCGTGCCGAGCGCGGCCGCGAGCCTCACTGCCACGTCCGGCGTGAGGTCGACGTTCACCATCCCGGCGACTCCCTGCTTCCCGAAGACGCGCGTCGTCCCGCGCGACTCCCAGATCAGGCTCTCGTGCAGCTGCGAGCCGGTCTCGACCTCCTTGAACGGGTAGATCCGGACGTCGGGGAGGATCACGCTCTCGGCCCCGATCGTGACCTCGTCCCCGATTGCGACGCCCTGGTGCACGCGGACGTGCGCGCGCAGGTCGCAGCTGCGACCGACGATCGCTCCCTCGAGCTCGGTGCTGCGCCCGATGTAGGTGGACGCGTCGACGATCGAGCGGACGACACGCGCTCGCTCGCGGACGGTCGTGCTGGTCGCGAGCACGGTGTACGGGCCCACCCGCGCGCCGCGCGCGATCCGGCAGTAGTTGCCGAGATACGCCGGCCCCTCGATTGCCTCGAGGTCGTCGAGGTCCACCCCGTCCCCCAGCCAGACGTTGCCGCGGATCCGGATCCCCGGGATCTCGAGCTGGACGCGCTCGTCGAGCGCGTCGAAGTTCGCCTGCCGGTACTGGTCGAGGTTGCCGATGTCCTGCCAGTAGCCGTCGAAGACGTGGCCGTAGATCGGACGGCCCATCTCGAGGAGCAGCGGGAAGAGCTCCTTCGAGAAGTCGTACGGCCGGTCCTGCGGGATGTGCTTCAGCACCTCCGGCTCGAGGACGTAGATGCCGGTATTGATCGTGTCGGAGAAGACCTGGCCCCAGGAGGGCTTCTCCAGAAAACGCTCGACGCGGCCGTCCTCGTCGGTGACGACGAT
>Ga0070717_10003140_pt1 | contig 11804 bp, 8 predicted proteins | sample LARL113metaG_FD_71366 | JGI IMG/M metagenome (GOLD analysis project Ga0070717, IMG submission 71366) | Corn, switchgrass and miscanthus rhizosphere microbial communities from Kellogg Biological Station, Michigan, USA - LAR L11-3 metaG | ecosystem: Host-associated > Plants > Roots > Rhizosphere ...
ATGGGCGGTGACGGGATCGAACCGCCGACCCCCTGCGTGTAAAGCAGGTGCTCTCCCAGCTGAGCTAACCGCCCGAGCGGCTTGAACGTTACTCCGGAACTCTACGCGTCCCGAAGTGGCGCGGCGACCAGCGCGTCGGTCACCCGGGCCGCCCAGCCGTCCGTGCTCCAAGCCGACCGCTGCACCAGCAGCCGGTCAGCTCTCGGGACGATGCCGGAGATGCGCGTGGGCTGAGGCGCGCGCAGGCCACACACCGCTCCGCTCTGACAGAATCCGCCGCGATGGACCCATCGCAGCCACCGGCTTCGGTCACCGAGATGGAGCAGCTGTTCGAACGGCTGAGGAGCGGTCTCGGGGCCGAGTGGGTGGCGCTGGAGCCGGACGACGCCACGCTGGGCCCCGGCGACGACCCGCGTCTGCTGCGCTCGTCGGTACCGCTCGCCGACGGACGGCCGGGCGTGCTGATGGCGCAGCGAGGCACCGACGCTCCCGTGTTCAGCGACGCCGAGCGCGAGCTGTTCGGCCACCTCGCCGCGCTCACCGAGACGGTGCTGCGCGTGGCCGGAGAGGCGTCGCAGCGCTCTCGCCGACTGGCGTTGGCACAGGCCGTCGCGGACGGCGTCGCCGACGCCGTGACCGTTGTCGAGGCGCTGGGCGCGACGGTCGACGCCGTCTTCGACAACTCCGGCTACTACGCCGTCACTGCCACGCTGCTCGACCACGACGCCGACGAGCAGCTGATCGTGGCCGACCGCACCCGCGCGCTGCGAAACCACACGGGGATGCGCCGGCCGCTGGCGGCCGGGCTGGTGGGCGAGGTGGGCCTGACCGGGGTGCAGCAGCTGCACGGCAGCGCCGGCCGCCATCCCGGGTTCGAGTGGCCCGACGCAGACGCGGTCTACAACTCGCTGCTGCTGACGCCGGTGATCGTCGACGGGCGCTGCGACGCCGTGCTCGAGCTGTGCGACACGCGCACCAACGCCTTCGATCCACACGACGCCGAACTGATGGCCTCGGTGGCGGGCCTGCTGGCGAGCGCCCTGATGCGCGCGGGTGCGCTCGAGGAGTCACGGCACCGCGCCGCGCGGCTTGCCGTCGGATCCGCCGTGGCGGCCGCGCTGACCGACGCGCCGTCGCCGGCGGAGGCGCTGAAGAGCGCGGCCGGCACCGTCTTTGCCAACTCCAGCTACGACCTCGTGGCTGCCACGATCGTGCTCGAGGACACCCGGGAGCAGCTGCTGGTGAGCGACCTCTCGCGCCTCGGCGGCGAGCCCGGCAACGGGCGCCGGCCGCTGGACGCAGGCGTGGTGGGAGCCGCCATCCGCTCGCGCGAGCAGATCGTGCTGGGCGATGCCCGGAGCGATCCCCGGTTCGACTGGCCGCAGGCGCTGCCGCTCAACTCGCTGCTGGTGACCCCGGTCGTGGTCGACGACCGCTGCGTGGCGGCGCTCGAGATCTGGGACGCCCATCACGACCGGTTCGACCGCTTCGATGCGGCCCTGATGCAGCACGTGGCCGACCACCTGGCCGCCGCCTGGCGCAGCATCAACCTGCGCGACGAGTCGGAGCGGCGGGCGCAGCGGCTGGAGCTGACGCTCGAGGTGACCCGCCTGGTGGCCGCCGCCACCAGCCCGGAGGGCGCCCTGGCCGCGGCGGCGGCCGCGCTGGCCCGCTCGACCGCCTACGAGACGATGGCCGCGGTGCTGGCCGACCGGGTCGCCGGCGAGCAGATCCTGGTGGCCTCGTACTACCCGGACGGGGAGCTGCCGGCCGGCATGCGGCGCCCGCTCGGCGATGGCATCACCGGCACCGCGCTCGAGCAGGGCCGGCCGCTGCGGATCGATGACGTGACCGAGCGCCCCGACTGGCAGCACTGGGCCTGGGAGCCGACCTACCGCTCAGCGCTGCTGATGCCGGTGGTGGTGGACGGGATCTGCCTGGGCACGCTCGAGCTCGGCGACCATCGCCCCAACCGCTTCAGCGACCAGGACATGGTGCTGATGGCGACGGCGGCCGAGCAGGTGGCCGCGTCGCTGCGGCGGATCGGCCTCGGGCGGGAGTCGTCACGCCGTGCCGACCGGCTGGCGCTGGCGGCCGAACTGGCGCGCGGCATCGCCGAGGCGGCAACGGTGGAGCAGGCGCTCGACCTGGCGGCGCGCACGGTGTTCGAGCGGGTCAACTACACCGCGACGGTGGCGACGCTGGCGCTGCACGAGGCGGGCGAGCAGCTGTTCGTCTCGGACTACAACGCGGACGGGTCGAGCCTGGCCGGGGTGCGGCGAGGGCTGATGGAGGGTGTCATCGGCGACGTGATCTTGCACTGCGAGCCGGTGCTGCTGGCGCGGGCCAGCGAGCACCCCGGCTACTCGTGGCCCAACGAGGTCAACGACGACGTGTGGGAGTCGATGGTGGCGGTGCCGGTGATGGACGGCGGCCGCTGCCGCGCTGTCATGTCGGTGCACGAGTTCGAACCAGACCGCCTCGACAGCGACGATCTGCGCCTGATGGTGGCGGTGGCCGGCCAGGTGGCGGCGTCGCTGCGGGGCGTCGAGCTGCGACATCAGTCGGAGCGGCGCGCCCGGCGTCTGGCGCTGACCGCCGAGATCGCGAAGCGAACCGCCTCGGCGCCGTCGGAGGACGATGCCCTGCGGGCGGCCGCGACCGCGCTGTTCGAGGCCATCGAGTACGGGGCGGTGTCGGTCTACCGCTGCCACCACCAGTCGGGCGAGGCGGTGCTGATGGTGAACCTCGAGCGGGCCGAATCGGGATCGCCGGAGACGCGCTGGCCGATCGACCACGGCATCACCGGCCGCACGATCCGCACCGGGCAGGTGGTGCGCCTGGGCCGGGCCACCGACGATCCGGACTACGGCTGGGAGGGAGAAGGTGACTATCCATCGCTGGTGCAGGCACCGGTGATGGTGGACGGGGTCTGTGAGGCGGTGCTGGAGCTGGCCGAGGATGTCCCCGACCGCTACACCCAGGACGACGAGGTGCTGATGCGCACCGCCGCCGAACAGGTGGCGGCAGCCATGCGCGGGGCGCGGCTGCGCTCCGAGGCGGAGGCCAACGTGCGGCGGCTGGAGCTGACGCTGGCCGCGGCCCGGGCGGTGGCCGCGGCCGACAGCCAGGACGCCGTGTTGGAGACCTTCGTGCGGACCGTGCACGAAGGCGCCGGGTACGGCACCGTCGAGGCCAGCATCGCCTTGCCGGCCACAGGCGAGCAGCAGGTGATCGCCTCGGTGATTGAGGGCGGCGAGTCGGGTGCCGGCCTCCGCCGTTTGGTGGCCGAGGGGACGACCGGCCTGGCCTTCACGGAGCGTCGCCAGATCTACGCACGCGATGCCGCCGACGGTTCGATCCCCGGCCTGATGCTGGCGGATACCTGGCGCTCACGGCTGGCGACGCCGGTGCTGATCAACGACGAGGTGGTGGCGGTCCTGACCGTGGCCGAGAGGGCGCCGAACCGCTACACGGCCGCCGACGAGCTGTTCATGCAGACGGTCGCGGAGCAGGTGGCCGCCGCCCTGCTGGGAGCCCAGCTGCGCGACGAGTCGGCGAAGCGGGCCAGCCGCCTGGAGGTGACGGTCGCGGTGGCCGAGGCGGTGGCCGGCGCGACGGGGGTCGAGCCGACGCTGCGGGCCGCGGCGACCACGATCTCGCGGCTGATCGCGTGCGGAGCGGTGACCGCGTACGTGGCCGACCCCGAGACCGGAGAGCAGGTGGCGCTGGTCGACGTCGACCTGCACGACGGGAGCATCGAGGGCATGCGGAAGCCGCTCCACGACCACACCACCGGCCGCGTGTTCCTGAAGGGCCGCCAGGTGCGGATCGACCACATCTCCGAGGATCCGGGCTTCCTGCCGTGGGTGCCCACCGACCACAAGTACGCCTCCGTGCTGATCACGCCGATCACCATCGACGGCCAGACGTCGGCCCTGATCGCGCTCTACGACCTCTCCCCCGGCCGCTTCGACCAGCAGGACTCACTGCTGATGCAGGCGGTGGCCGAGCAGATCGCCGCGGCACTGCGCGGCGCGCACATGCAGTCGGAGCTGCGTCAGCGCGCCGACCGGCTGGGGCTGCTGGAGCAGCGGCACCGTGCCCTGCTGGAGCGGCTGGTGCTGGCGCAGGAGGAGGAACGCTCGCGGGTGGCGGCCGACCTGCACGACGACACCGTCCAGGTGCTGTCGGCCTGCGTGATCGCGCTCGACCGGGTGCGGCGGGCGATCGAGCAGGGCGACGTCGGCCGGGCCGCCACCGTCCTGGACGAGGTCGCAGAGCTGATGGCGGGCGCCGTCGATCGCACCCGGCGCATGACCTTCGAGCTGCGCCCGGCCGTGTTGTGGCAGAACGGCCTGGAGGCGGCGTTGCGGCAGCTGCTGTCGACGGTGCGGTCGGAGTCGGAGATGCAGGTCAGCTTTGAGGCGCTGGGGGTGGTCGAGCGGCTGGACGAGACGCTCGAGACGATCGCGTTTCGGTCGATCGCCGAGCTCACGACAAACGCACGCAACCACTCGCGGGCGACCCAGCTCTCGATCACGCTGGCGACCGAGGGCGGGCTGCTGCATGCGGTGGTCAGCGACAACGGTCGCGGGTTCGACCTCGAGCAGGCGCTGTCGCGGGCGCGCGTCACCAACCACCTGGGGCTGGAGGCGATGATGGAGCGGATCGACGCCGCGGGCGGGTCGATCACGATCGAGACCGGCGCCGGCCGCGGCACCACCGCCCGGCTGAGCCTGCCGGTGCGCCCCGCCACCTGATCGGCCTAGCCGAGCTGCGCGTCCAGGTTGACGGCGGCAGAGATAAGTGCCAGGTGGGTGAAGGCCTGCGGGAAGTTGCCGAGCGCCTCGCCGGAGGGGCCGATCTCCTCGGAGTAGAGGCCGAGGTGGTTGGCGTAGGTCAGCATCTTCTCGAAGGCCAGGCGGGCCTCGTCCAGGTGCCCGGCGCGAGCCATCGCCTCGACGTACCAGAACGTGCAGATCGAGAACGTGCCCTCCTCGCCGTCGAGGCCGTCCGGCGAGGCCTCGATGTTGTAGCGGTAGACGAGGCTGTCGGAAACCAGCTCCTCCCCGACCGCGTCCAGCGTCGAGAGCCAGCGCGGATCGCGCGGCGCCATGAACTTGGTCAGCGGCATCAGCAGCACCGAGGCGTCGAGCACGTCGGTGTCGTAGTGCTGGACGAAGGCGTTGCGCTGAGGGTGCCAGCCCCGCTCCATGATCTGCTGGGTGATCGCGTCGCGCTGGTCGCGCCAGCGGTTGAGGTCGGCCGGCAGGCCGCGCTGCCGGGCCATGCGGATGGCGCGCTCGATCGCGACCCAGCACATCATCCGCGAGTAGGTGAAGTTCTGGCGGCCGCCGCGTACCTCCCAGATGCCCTCGTCGGGCCGATCCCAGTTGTCGCAGATCCACTCCACGATCCCGACCAGCGCCGACCAGTCGTCGTAGGAGATCGGCTGGCCGTACTTGTTGTAGAGATAGACGGAGTCGATCAGCTCGCCGTAGATGTCGAGTTGCAGCTGGGTGGCGGCGCCGTTCCCGACCCGCACCGGGCTGGAGCCGCGGTACCCCTCGAGGTGACCGAGCACCTGCTCCTCGAGCTCGGGCCGGCCGTCGATGCAGTACATGATCTGGAGCGGCCCGTCGCCCTGGCCGGCGCTCTCGCGATAGCGGTCCGACAGCCAGCCCATGAAGGCCTCGGCCTCTTCGGTGAACCCGAGCCGCAGCAGGCCGTAGAGCGAGAAGGCGGCGTCGCGGATCCAGGTGTAGCGGTAATCCCAGTTGCGCTGGCCGCCGATGCCCTCGGGCAGGCTGGTGGTCGGGGCCGCGACGAGGGCGCCGGTGGGGCGATAGGTGAGCAGCTTCAGGGTGAGCGCGGATCGGTGCACCATCTCGCGCCAGCGCCCGCGGTAGGTGGACTTGGCCAGCCAGCCGCGCCAGTAGCGGACGGTGCGGTTGAAGGCCTCGCCCGCCTCCTCCTCGTCGATCATGCCCGGCTGCTGGTCGGGGTGGCAGACCTCCAGCAGGAACGTGCAGCTGTCGCCTGCGTGCAGCGTGTAGGCGGCGCGGACGCCCCGCTCGGTGCGCTCCATCGGCACCATCGACTCCAGCATCATCGACAGGTCCGCCGACCGGAACACCGCTCCCAGCTCGGTGATGATCGTCTCGTGCTCGGCCCGGGCGTAGTCGAAGCGTGGCTCGCACTCGAGCACGAAGGGCATCTCGCCGCGCACGCAGATCACGCGCCGCGCAAGCCGGCGGCGGTGGGCGGGGTCGCGGTGGATGGCCATGAAGTCCTGCACCTCGCCCACGCCGTGCGGGGTCAGGAAACGGGTGATGAGGACGTTGGTGTCGGGGAAGTAGAGCTGCTTGGTGGTGTGGTCGTTGTCAGCCGGGGCGATCCGGTAGTAGCCGCCGTTCTCGGCGTCGAGGATGGCCGCGAACACGCTCGGCGAGTCGAACCGCTCCGGGCAGAACCAGTCGATCGTGCCGTCGGTGCCGACCAGGGCGACCGTGTGCAGGTCGCCGATGATGCCGTGCTGCTCGATCGGGAGGTAGTCAGGCATGCGAGTGGCGCCGGCCGGCCGCGCGGCAACCGTCCGCGATTGTACGCGGATGGCGGCCAGGCTGGGATCGTCACGGCCCGGGCTGTGGCATACTCATCGCGGCGCCCGGCCAGGCGCGCCCGGGGGCGTAGTTCAGCTGGTTAGAACGCCGGCCTGTCACGCCGGAGGTCGCGGGTTCGAGTCCCGTCGCTCCCGTTACGTCTGGCTCCATCGCACCGCCAGGCTTCCCTTCGCGGCCGCCCGCTCGTCTAGGCTTGCCGCTGATGACCACCGTGTCCTGGAAGACGATTGGCCACAACTGGAAGGTGCTCTCGTCCGACGGGCAGCACATCGGCTACGTGTTCCTGGTGGTGGGCGACGACGGCGAGGACATCTTCGACGGGCTCGCGGTCACCCACGAGGGCCACGCCTTCGTCTGGCACAACTACGTCGACCGGCCCCGGTATGTGTCGGCCGATCAGGTGGCGTCGATCGACGAGGGCCAGGTGACGCTGTCGATCACCGCCGAGGAGGCGCACGCGCTGCCGCTGCACAACCCGCCCGAGAGCGCCCGCATCGAGCCCGAGGACGCGTCCCGGACGGAGCGCTTCGAGACCTGGTTCGAGCACAAGGCCGGCGAGGACCGCACCGAGTAGCCCGGCTGTGCGGGCTCCCGAGGCGCGATTCGGGGGCCGGCCGCAAGGGCGCTACAGTCTGGGACAACGACCCGGCGGAGGTGCCTCGATGGATGTCAATCCCGAAAAGACCGCGCTCGTCCTGATCGAGTACCAGAACGACTTCACCTCGGAGGGCGGAGCGCTGCACGGCGCCGTCGACGAGGTCATGCAGGAGACCGGCATGCTCGAGAACAGCCGCCGCGTGGCCGACGAGGCGCGGCGCGCCGGCGCCACCGTGGTGCACGCCCCGATCTCGTTCGCACCCGGCTACGGCGAGCTCGGAAACCCCGACAAGGTGTACGGCATCCTCAAGGGCGTGATCGACTCGAACGCGTTCGTGAAGGGCACCTGGGGCGTCGAGATCTGCGACCAGATGGCACCGCAGGAGGGCGACATCATCGTCGAGGGAAAGCGCGGCCTGGACACGTTCGCGACCACCAACCTCGACTTCGTCCTGCGCAGCCGCGAGATCGACACCGTCATCCTGGGCGGGTTCCTGACCAACTGCTGCGTCGAGTCGACCATGCGCACGGCCTACGAGAAGGGCTACGACGTGATCACGCTGACCGACTGCACCGCCGCCACCAGCGGCGAGGAGCAGCGCGTCGCCACCGCCCGCGACTACCCGATGTTCAGCCAGCCGATGACCAGCGGAGAGGTGACCGAGGCGCTCCACGGTGCATCGGTGGGAAGCACCGGCACCGGCTGATCACCCGGCGACAGCTGTAGATTCGCGTGCGATGACTTCGTCCTTCCAGTGACGGCCCACCACCGGGCCTCCCACCGGAAGGAGACGACCATGGCTCACCCTGTCATCCACGCGGAGATCCGCTCCGCCGACCCCGACGCGACCCGCGAGTTCTTCGGCGAGCTGTTTGGCTGGAGCTACAGCGACGGCGCCTACCCCGGCTACACGTTCGTCGACACCGGCGTCGACGGCGCGCTGCCCACGGCCATCAGCCCGCTGCAGGGCGATGGCGACGCCGTGCTGTTCTTCGTCGGCGTGCAGGACGTCGAGGAGACGCTGGCGCAGGCCGAGCGGCTGGGCGGGCGCATCGTCCAGTCCGCGCAGTCCGTGCCCGGAGTCACCTTCGGAGTGCTGGCCGACAAGCAGGGACACCTGATCGGAGTCGCGGCGAACTGACATCCCTCCTCCGGGGCGGCGCGACGGCCGCCCCGGAGGAGCGACCGCGCGGCCGCGCACCAGCCGGTATTGATACGCCTATGGCAGCCGCCCGCACCGTGCTCGTGCTCAGCGAGAACTGGACGCTGGTATCTCCGCGCGACCTGCCGGCCGTGGTGCAGCTTGCCTGCGACGCCGAGCAGGCAGGCGTCGACACGGTGATGCTGAGCGAGCACGTGGTGCTGGGACCGGACTCGAGTGCCGCCGGCGTGATGGGGAACCCGCGCGACTACGCCGCGCCCGGAAACCAGGACCCGGCCACGCCCTGGCCGGACTCGCTGGTGCTGGCGTCCGCGATCGCGGCCCGCACCAGCACGCTGCGGATCGCGCTGGCGGCGGTGATCGCGCCGCTGCGGCATCCGCTGCTCCTGGCCAAGCAGCTGGCCACGCTCGACCTGCTCGCGCAGGGCCGCCTGGTCGTCCAGCCCACCGTCAGCTGGAGCGCCTACGAGTACGCCGCCCTGGGCGTGCCGTTCGGCCGCCGCGGGGCGATCCTGGATGAGCAGCTGGAGGCGATGTCGGCCGCCTGGACGGACACGCCCGCCCGCCACGACGGCGAGCGCTTCCCGTTCCGGGACGTCTACCTGGAGCCCAAGCCGCACCGCCCGGGCGGACCTGCGATGTGGTTCGGCGGCCAGCGTCTGCACGAGCCGCTGCTGCGGCGGATCGTCCGCTACGGCGACGGCTTCCACCCGTTCGGCACCCCCACGCCCGAGGAGCTGGCGACGCTCCGCGAGCGGATGCGCCAGGCCGGGCGCGATTCGGCCGGCCTCGAGCTGGTGGGCGGCATCCGCGGCCGCTTCCCCGACGACGACGCCACCGCCTCGATCGACGAGGCGCTCGAGCAGGTGCCGGCCCAGCTGGCCGCCGGGTACACGTCGATCTGCTTCAAGCCGTCGATGTACACCGACGATCCAGCCGCGGTGCCCGAGCTGTGCCGCAGGGTGGTCGCGGCGATCGCCGCGATGTGATCAGAAGGCCTGCTCGGCCGGGACGAACTCGCGGTCGAGCCGGAACGGGTTCTCGGTGCGCGTGCCGGCCAGCAGCCCGGCCAGGATCTCGGCGCCGGCCGGACCGGCCATCACGCCGTGCCCGCTGTAGCCGGTGTTGACGTGCAGGCCGTCGATCTCGGTCTGCCCGATCAACGGCCGCTGGTCGGGCGTCATCGTGTACTGCCCCGCCTGCACGAACCAGGCGGATCCGGCCCGCTCCCAGACGTCGCGCCAGAAGGTCGCCGTGCGCGCGATCGCGACCGGGCTGGACGGGTCGAGCAGCGCCAGAGCGAAGCCTGGATCCGCGGGCACGTGCTCGACCGGCTCCGCCCCCGGCTCCGACGCGTCCGGGTAGAGCAGGTAGGCGCCCGACGCCACCGGGCGCCAGTGGCTGGTCGTCTCCTCGTCGACCGTCATGGGCGCGTCGCGCGGTACCTCCGGCACGTCCCACAGCACCACCCGCTGACGCCGCACCGCCGAGACGGGCAGCTCCACCCCGGCCGGTCTCGTCAGCAGCTCGGACAACGGCCCGGCGGCGATCACGGCCGCGCCGGCCGCGACCGTCCCGTGGTCGGTGACCACGGCCGTCAGCCGGCCGGACGAGACCTGAAAGCCGGTCACGCCGACCCCCGTGATCACGTCGGCTGAGGATCCCTCGAGCAGGCCCATCGCGATCCGCTTCGGCTCGATCAGCCCGTCGCCCTGGCGAAAGCGCGCCTGCACCACGTCGTCGGGTACCCAGGCGAAGCGGCTGCGGGCCTCGTCGCCGGTCAGGAGCTCGACGCCGTCGACGCCCCACCCGCGCTGGCGCTCCACCAGCGCGCGCTGGCGGGCAACCGCGGCGTCGCTGCGGGCCAGCCACAGGTAGCCCTGGGCCCTCAGCCCGGGGTCGTGCAGCGTCTGGCCGGTCTCCTCAGCGAACCGCTCGAACAGCTGCACCGACCGGCCCACCAGCTCCAGCTCCTCGCGGTGCTCCAGCTGCAGCCGGTAGCCGCCCACGGCGATCGCCGTCGTCATCGAGCACAGCGCCGGGCGCCGCTCGACCACCAGCACCGAGATGCCCGCGCGCGAGGCGAAGAAGGCGGTGGCCGCACCCACGATGCCGCTGCCGATCACCACCAGGTCGGCCCGGGAGGGTAGGTCACTCGTGCGCCGCATCGGCAGCTATGCTCGCACACCGATGCGCCACCCACTGCTCGCAGCCGCCGTCACACCGCTTCGCGACAACGGCGCCACGCTCGACGTCGACGCGATCGCGCCGCTGGTCGCCCACCTGGAGCAGGGCGGCGTTGACGGCGTTTTCTGCTGTGGCACCACCGGCGAGGGCGTCTTGCTGAGCTACGACGAGCGCACCCTCGCGGCGGCGACCTACCGGTCGGCCTGCGGCGGCACCCTGATCGTCCACTGCGGCGCGCAGACGACCGCCGAGACGGCCGCGCTGGCGGCGCACGCCGCCTCGATCGGCGCCGACGGCGCCGCGGTGATCGCGCCGCCCTACTACCCCCTGGGCAGCGAGGATCTGGTCGAGCACTTCGTGGCCGCCGCCCATGCCTGCGATCCGCTGCCGTTCTACCTGTACGCCTTCACGGCGCGCAGCGGCTACTCGCTGACGCCCGAGGTGATCCGCGCGGTGGCCGAGCGCGCGACCAACGTGGCCGGCCTGAAGGTGTCCGAGAGCCCGTACGACAAGGTCGCCCCCTACCTGGCGCTGGGCCTGCGCACCTACATCGGGTCGGAGCCGCTGCTGCCCCAGGCGCTGGCCGACGGCGCCTACGGGTCGGTCTCGGGCCTGGCCAGCGCGTTTCCGGCCGACGTGCGCCGCGTGCTCGACGAGCCCACGGCCGAGCACGCCCAGCATCTGGCGTCGCTGCGCGACACGCTCGGGGCCACCACGTTCATCGCGGGCCTGAAGTGGGTGCTGCGAAACCACGGCGTCCCCATGCAGCCGGACGTGCGGGCGCCGCTGCCGCCGGTCAGGGACGCGCTCGCCGCGCAGCTCGCGACGCTCTGACCGCCTCCGGCACCATCCGCAGCCAGCTCTGAGGCAGCTGCCAGCGGGCACGGCGAAGCACGTTGCGCAACGCCTCGGTCGCGTCGTGATCGAGCGGCGGCCCGTGGCCGACCGCGATCACCGCGGGGTCGAGGCCGGCGAACGCCGCCCGCGGCGGCTGCAGCCGCGCGAACGGGTGCATCCCCAGGGGATCGCCGCTGCGGGCGAGGTCGAAGCCGGCCGTGCCGAGCGTCTCGGCGCAGACCAGCAGCCGGCGGTCGGGCAGCCACAGCAGCGCCTCCCGCCAGCGGCGGCGCTCGAACACCGGTCGCTCCTCGACGCCCTCCACCGCGACTCCGCTGCCGCCCAGGGCGATCGGCGTCAGCCGGGGAACGCCCAGCCGCTCGGCGATGACACC
>Ga0070717_10003142_pt1 | contig 11801 bp, 10 predicted proteins | sample LARL113metaG_FD_71366 | JGI IMG/M metagenome (GOLD analysis project Ga0070717, IMG submission 71366) | Corn, switchgrass and miscanthus rhizosphere microbial communities from Kellogg Biological Station, Michigan, USA - LAR L11-3 metaG | ecosystem: Host-associated > Plants > Roots > Rhizosphere ...
TGTAGCGCGGTCCGATGGTCTCAAGACGATCGCAGAAGGCGCGCGCTAGCTCCACCGCGGAGAATTCCTTCTTCGCGAGTTTTTGATGGATCTCGGTGATGCCGGCGAAGAAAATGGCGTCCGGGATCGAGGTCATGGTCGCTTAGGGCTTAAATGTTGTGGCGGGCTCGGCGGGCATCGGCAAAGGAAATTTGTCGAGTTGATCTGCATTATCGCGGAGCTGGGCTCGCGAGGATTTGAGTTCTTCGTCGGCGTTCGCGGGCAGCGCCTGAGGAGCAGGCTGCGCTTGCGGTTGCGCCAGCAAAACCGCTGACGTAGACAGTGCGACGGCCAGTTCACGGCGAGTGAACTTACTCATAGACTCTAGTGTAGTTCAGCCGAAACAGGCGGGCGCGCGAGGGCGTCATTGGAAAGGCTGGCGTGAGCGCGTTAATGACATGCCGGGGCCAATGCCTCTATGGCGGCTTTCTCCATGATGGATCGCGGAGCGGATCCGCCGGTCCAGATCTCAAATTGCCTCGTCGCTTGTTCCAGAAACATCTGGAGGCCCGAGATCACCGCTGAACCTTGGGCGGCCGCGTGGCGCAGAAGCGTGGTTTCGAGCGGATTGTAGACCATATCGAAGACCAGTTCGGCAGGAATAGCGTCCGGGAAAAAACAGGCTTCAGGATGAGGGAACATTCCAAGCGGCGTGGCGTGGACCAGGGCGTCGAACTTGCGGCCATTCAACTGTTCGCGCAGCAAGGATTCAGCGCCACAAGCGCGGGCGAGCGATCGCACGCGGTCCGGATTGCGGCCGACGATGGAAACCTTAGCGCCGCTGCCGACTAGCGCATAGGCCGCGCTGCGAGCGGCTCCTCCATTGCCGACAACCAGCACGGATGACTTCGACAATCGCAGTTTGCGGGACAGCGGAACCGTCACGGCGTCGGCGTCGGTGTTCGCGCCTCGCCACTTGCCCGCTTTTTTCCAGACTGTATTCACGGCCCCGATGCGACGCGCCAGAGGATCGATCACATCCAGGTAACGGATAATCTTCTGCTTGTGGGGGATTGTAACGCTAAAGCCTGCCACCGGCAACGACTCGGCCAGGATGAAAAAATCCTTCAACTGAGCGGGTTGAACCAGAAACGGAAGATAAACCGCATCGAGACGATGGGCCTGAAAGGCGCGATTGTGTACTGCCGGCGAGATGGAGTGACGCACGGGATCGGCAACAACGCCATAAATTTTCGCTGCGCGGGAGAACTTCTCGGCGCGATATAGATGGCGCAGGACGCGAGCGGTCACTTGGCCGGAAGCCGTGCCTTCAGAAGCATTGGGCGCGGCGTAAGTGAACATCCCGCCCCACGCGGTAGCTAGCACGCGCGTCGGAAATCCAGTTTCACCCATCGCCAGCACGATGAGCGGCGTGCGCGAGTGCGATTTAGTGAGTGACAAAATGCGCGAATTGTCGGAAGGCTTGCGGGCCGTCGTGACGATCTTGTAGCCGTCGGCGGAAATGCGCAACATGCGGCGCAATACCGTTTCCGGCGATGGCGTGCCATCGTAATTGTGATAGGAAAGCAGCAGCTGGCCTTTGCCGCGCAGCGCTTCCAAGCGCGGAACGGCATTCTCGGCGCTTTCGATTTCAATGTCCACGGCGCGAGCCCCGGCGTCCAGCGCGGCATCGAGAATGCGAATCTGATCCTCCACACTGCCGTTGAATTTTCCATGATTCTGATGACGGCGGCAAGTGGCCAGGATGCAGCAATCGGGATGAGCGCCGAGAAACTTGCGGATGGCCGCGATGCCCTGTTCGGGAGCGGGCAGGTAGTCGAGGCGGAATTCGAAGAAGGACTCTCCCGCGTTCACTTCGCGGCGCGCGTTTTCCAGCAGTTTCTGCGCGTCGGGAAAGCCCATGGCGATGCAAATCCGAGGTAGCGATGATGGATGCGACATGAGCGCGGGAGGAAACAGCATAACACAGGGGCCTAGTAGTTGGTGATTGGTGCCTAACGATTTGGTTGCGAACTGCCCGTGGGTTCAGGGGCCCGGGCGCGAGTTGGAAATTTGTGTACCGCTTCTCGATAACTCGCATCGTATGCCGTTCCGGATTTCGTAACGGCCATCGTTGTTCGCCTTTTGACGACGACTCTGCGGCACGCTGGCTTCGCGGGTCGAGCGTGCAGCTGGGGTGCGTGGGTCGGCCTTCCTCCCGCCAATTCTACCAACGCCGCGAAGAGCTTCGCAGCCCGCGATCTCCCGGAGGCCCGGCTCAGATTTTTGGAGGAATCAGACCGGCGCGCCGCCTCGTGAGCGCGCATTCAAGCATAGGCCGCAAGATCCTCGCTGATAGCGGAGGCCTCCGGCTCGGACCGAATTGGTTTAATTTGGTCTACGCCGTTTTGCTGTGGTTCCCACTGTGAGGCCCATCTCTCGTAGCTGAGCTTTGGCTTTGGCCGCGGTGTCGGGATGGTCGTTCGCATAACGCGAGTAGACATCGCGAAATTCGCGGGCCGCCGAATCGTTCCGGCCGAGCTTCATCAGACACATTGCTTTCATGTAACGGGCGTCAGGTGTTTTAGGGTTCTCGGGGAATTTCTCGAGCACGGCGTCGAAGGCCGTAAGCGCGCTATTGTAGTCCGCTTTTCGGTAGTGGATGTCGGCGATGGAATATTGCGCGTTCGGTGCAAGTTCCGTGTTGCCGAAATACCTCAAATAATCGCTGAACTCCTGAAAGGCAATATCGTACTTGCCCGCCAACTGGTCGCTGTACGCACTGGTGTAAAGCGCCCCGGCTTGAAGACCTTGCGGAGGGCCGGCGGTCGCGCCACTAGGACCAGGCGCGAAATTGGAATTCGGATCTCCTCCGGGCGCCGCACCCGAGGCGGGGGGAGGAGCGGCCGCGGGTGCGCGGACCGTATTGATGAGGTTCTCCAGGTCGGCGATCTTGGCATCCAGTTTGCCCATGCGTGTGTTCATGTCGAGTACCGATTCGCGCACTGCGCGGAAATCCTCCGACATCTGATCCAGCTTTTGGCCGACGTTAGCCACCGGGCCATTGAGGCTCTGCTGTTGCTGCTTCATGGTGTCATTGAAACGATTTTCCATGACGGCCACGGCGGTGTTGGTGCGATTGACGCTGTCCAGGGTTTGCTGCGTCAGCGTCTGGATGGACGCCACCTTTTGATCGAGCGAACTTTGAAGATTGCGCACCTGGTCCTGTAGCAAGGCGACGTCGCGCTGCAGTTCCATGATCTCTTTGCTCGCCCCGAAGGCAAACGGCGACAGCGCGAAGAAGACAACGACGACTCGAGAAAAATTCATAAACAAACTCCTGTGTGCCGCGGGGCGCGTGTAGAAAGCGCTCCCGCGGGTCACTTTTTATACTACTGGCTTCAACCTACTGCCCGGGCGACAAGTGCGCGCGGCGATTCTTTTGCCAGCAATCCTCCGTCGCTTCGGTGCATTGCGGCCGTTCCTTGCCATAGCTGATGGTTTTCAGGCGATCCGCTGGGACGCCTAGTTGCACCAGGAAATCCTTGGCTGCGGTAGAGCGGCGGTCGCCAAGCGCCAGGTTATACTCGGCCGATCCACGCTCATCGCAATGGCCTTCTACCACTACCGAAAAATTCGGATCGGTCTGGAAGATCTGTTTCAGCAGCGCAGCGTCGTGCGTTAGAGCATCACGCCCATCGGCGCGGATTTCGCTCATATCGAAGTCGTAGAAAGCATCCTGCGCCTGTTGCTGCAGCAGGTCGGAACTTGACAAACGCGGCGTGGAAGGTGGCGGTGGTGGTGGCGGCGCGCTGCTCACTTGCACGGTCACAGATCGCGAGTCCATTCCACCGGGCCCGCGCGCGGTGAGCGTGTAGTTAGTGCTGGTGCGCGGGAAGACCTGCCGCTGCCCATTGCTCTGCACAGCACCCACGCCACGATCGATGGACATGTCGGTGGCGCCGGTAATCGACCAACGCAAGGTGGAGGATTGCCCCGCCTCCACGGTAGAAGGCTCAGCGGTGAAACTGTTGATCACCGGTGCTGCCGCGGGTGGGGGAGCGGTGGCCGCGGGTGCCGGCGGCGGCGGGGGCGGAGGCGGCGGGACCTTCTTCTTGCAACCCACCGCGAACAACACCAGCACCGACAGCAGCAACAGCATGCCGGCCCGGGGCGGCAGCAATGAGGCGTGCAATCTCGAACTATCCTTCATCCTAACAATCTCCTCTTCTTAGTCTCTTTTATCGTTCGTTTTATTGTGATGCTTTACTCCACACAGGTTTCTCGTTGCTCCCCTGCGTTGTGAGCGGCTGCAATCCACTGCCGTCCGCCAACATCGTGTAAATCTCCGTGTTTTTGCCGCGTTTCGAGGAGAACACCAAATGAACGCCATCGGGAGCCCAGCTCGGATTTTCGTTTCGTCCCGCGCCATGGGTCAGCTGCACCACATCGCGGCTGGCGACGTCCATGACGAAGATATTGAAATTCCCCGGTTCGAATCCACGAGTCCATGCAAACGCAATGTGCTGGCCATCGGGGCTCCACGCCGGGTTCACGGCGTCGCCCTCCCCGGTGGTCAAGCGGCTGACATCTGTTCCGTCTATATTCATTCTATATATTTGCGGTGTGCCGCCGCGCCCTGACACAAACACGACGTCCATGCCGGTGCGTGGATTTACCTTAGGCTCTACTTCCAGAGAGCCTGAGTGGGTAATGCGGCGCAAGTCGCCGCCGTCCAGGTCGGTCTCGTAGATCTGCGAGAATCCGGCATTCGCCGTTGAATAAATTAGCAAATGGCGGCTGTCGGGTAAAAAATCGGAAGCAGCGTTCATCGACGCTTGTTGGTTATAGTAGACCAGCTTGCGCCCGGTCTCAACCGAATGGATGTAAATTTGGGGCTGTCCGAGATTCTGCGACTCCTTGCCGAATTGCGACACGTTCGCGTTTCGCGAAGAAGCAAGCAACGGATAAGTGGTGAAGGCGATTTTGGTGCCGTCAGGGGAAATCGCCGGAAAAGTTGTAATGGAACGGTAATTGGTGAACTGCTTTTGGTCGGAACCGTCGTAATTCATGGACCAAATTTCTTTGTGGCCGCTGCGGTCCGAAACAAAATAGATCCTGGTCCCGATCAGGCTGGTGGCGCCGAACTGCTTCAGGATATCGGCCGCGAATTCCTGAGCCACTTTGCGCGATCCGGCTTCGTCGAGCGACGCCAGATAAACTTTGCCGATCAGTTGTGCGGAACCTGGGTTGGCTTGGCGAACGTCGAACAGCCAACCGTAGAGCACGATCTGGTTGTTCTGAGTAGCGGTATAGCCGAAGGCCAGGTAATTGGCGTTAGGCGGCGGTCCTGACCAATCCGCGAGCCAAGGGCCTTGACTCTGGCCATTCACGGGAGGCCGGAAGTCCGACGGCTGCTGCGGGACCTGCGTCGGATAGAGTGTCTTAGAGATCATCTTCAGCTGGCCGGATCCTGAGAGATCGTTGAAGAGGGTGCTATTGAAGACGCTCATGAACTTCTGCGCGTCGCCGGAGCCGCGAAAATCAGGGACCGCGATGGAGGGCTTTTCGCCTTGTTTGCCGATTTCGCGGGTGATCTGCTGCGCGCCGATATGCGCGGCCATGGCAAGAACAATCGAGCTAAGAAATATTCGTTTCATCGCTGTAATTGAAATCTGAGTTCCACACTGGTGGAGCTTCCGTTGTAGTTGGATGGAAGCGCAGGGAATGGACCCGCATCCATGACGGCCCGAAGAGCCGAATAGTCAAGAGTGCTATTGCCGCTCCGCTGGGCGATCTGCGCGCCTTTCACGGTACCATCGCGCGCAATATCGAAAGTTACGACGACGAGAGGCAGGTGCATGCCGGCCAGTCCACTGGTTTGCCATTTATCTGTGACGCGCTGCACAACCAAGTCAGCGTAAGCGCCGAATTGATTTCCAAACGTGCTGTTGGGACCGACACCCACGCCGCCCGCCCCCGGCTTTTGGAACATCGGCGAAACCGAGGCGGGAGCCTGGCTGCTATAGACCTGATTTGGAGCAGGCGGCTGCGGACGATAGCGCTGCGGAGCTTCTGGCCGGGGCTGCTTCTTGGCCAGGCGACTCGGCAACGGGACTGCGTTTTCGGGCGCCTTCACCTGTTTTTTTGGCTCCGGTTTGGGCGCTTGCGGAACCTGCGATTCTGTGTCGTTCGCCACGGGATTCACGATACCCGTCCGCGATGGAAGCGGAATGGTCTTCACCGAATTAATCGCGACCGCGGTACCCGCTCCAGTGTTGGTGGACCCCCACATCTGACGTGAATGTTGAAAGCTGATGCTGGAGATAACCAAAGCCACGGCGATGGCGGCGTGCAGCAACACGGATTGAACGAACGGGCCGCTCAGCGAGTCTTGCTGTTCGAGGATGTCGGCGTGCTGCTGCATGGTTCCTGCTTATCGGCGCTTGTCGGCCTGGTCTTCGGGCTGCGTGACCACGTTCACAGCCAGCTTGGCATCTCCCAATGTGGCGATCACTTGCGCGATAGGATCGAACGGAGTCCGGCGGTCGGCCCGCAAATAAACCGAAGACGCGTTATGAAAGCGTTTGTGAATTTCGCCGGCGAGCAGATTGATGTTCACCGGCTTGTCGTTTAAATAGGACGTCCCTTCCCGCGTGAGGGAGACGACGGGCAAATCCTGGACGTTTTCCTTCACCGGCTTGACCTTCGGCACTTCCACTTGCAAGCCGAACTCCATCACATGTGCCGTGAGCATGAAGATGATCAGCAAAACCAGGACAACGTCAACCAAAGGTATGATGTTGATCTCGGCCATCGCGGGAGTGCCACGAAAGCGCCCGCGCCCAAGCCCGCTGGAACTGTTCAAAGAGAATGCCATGTTTAATTCCTTAAAATCATCGCTCAGGATTCATCTCTCTAAGCTCCGCTCGGTCAGGTTCAGAAACTCGAGCATGAAGTCTTCCATGCGCGCGGCGAATTCCTTGATGGAGCTGCCAAAAATGTTGTAGAAAATGTACGCGGGAATGGCGGCAAAAAGACCCATCGCAGTGGTGATGAGCGCCTCGGAGATACCTGGCGCGACGGCCCGCAGACTGGCGGCCCCGGCTGTGCTCAATTGCTGAAACGCGTCGATAATGCCCCAGACCGTTCCGAATAGTCCGATGAACGGCGAGACACCGGCGGTGGTCGCCAGGATGCTCATGTTACGCTCCAGGCGCGTCAGTTCTTCGCTCATACCAAGTTGCAGTGTGCGCTCGAGCGACAGCGGATTGGTGACGCTGCCGCGCGATTTCATCTGGCGCGACACTTCGCTGTACCCGAAGTCGAAGACGGCTACCAACGGACAGCGGCGGAATTGTTCGCTGGCGGCGGCAACCGTGTCGAGCGCAGGAGCTTTGCGGAACGCTCGCAGAAATGACCGGTTGGCCCATCGTGCCCGTCGGAACGAGGCCCACTTGGAAAGTATGACCGCCCAGGAAGTAAGTGAGAAACACAGGAGGATCACCATCACCGCCTTTGGCAACGGACCGGAGCTCTGTATCAGGTCCCAAACTTCCAATTGCAGGAACAGACCACCCACGCTCGAAAGTATCAACCAAGCTCCTTCTGGCTCAAGACCACAGCCACTGACACAAGGCCGCTAAGACTATGATATCGCGCCGTCACGACTTCTCCCTTTCGTTAAAAACAGAACTACCTCATTCTGTTTTACAGATCGCTCTGCTTTACAGTATGACGCAAACCGCCAGCGAATGGACGGTTCTTCCCCTTCGTTAGACGAGCGTAAACCTCGTATAATTTCATCGAGTGTTGCTGGAACTGGTTGTTGAGAACTATGCTGTGGTGGAACGCGTCCGAGTGCGGTTCCACTCCGGTTTGAACCTGCTGACCGGTGAGACCGGGAGTGGAAAATCCATTGTGGTGGATGCACTTGGGTTGGTTTTAGGAGGGCGTGCCTCAGCCGACATGGTACGCTCAGACACCGAGCGGGCGCGCGTGGCAGCCATCTTCGAAGCTCCTAAGGACGCCGCTTTACTGGGCCTGCTGGAGCAGGCGGGCGCGCCGGTGGAGGATGGCGAGCTGCTCATCGAGCGCGAGATTCTCTCAGGGGGCAAGTCGCGCGCATTTCTAGGAAACCGGCCTGTAACAATGGCGCTATTGCGCGAGATCGCGCCGTTTCTAGGCGATATTCATGGGCAGCACGAGCAGCAACAGCTTTTTTCGAGTGAAGCGCAGCTAATATCGCTGGATGACTTTGCCGGATTGGACCAGCAGCGTGACGAAGCTGGCGGATTGTTCCGGCGCTGGAAAAGCATCGAGAGCGAACTCGAGGAACTAAATCGCTCGGAACAAGAAAAGCTCCGAATGGCAGACCTGTGGAACTTCCAGCGCAAGGAAATCGAAGCGGCGGCACTGAAGCCGGGTGAAGACGCGCAACTAGAACAAGAACGAGTAGTGCAACGCAATGTCGCGAAGCTCCAGGAGAATGCGAATGCAGCGTACGCGGCTTTATACGAAGATCAGGCGAGCGTTTCGACGCAGCTTCGCACGGCTCAGAAGAAAGTAGAGGAGCTGGCAAAGATCGACAGCAGCTTGGAGCGGGTTGTCGAGACGCTCAAAAACGCGGCCATCGGCGTGGACGACGCCTCATACTCTATTCGCGACTATCTGGACACTCTGGAGGCAGATCCAAAGCGGCTGGACGAAATTGAGTCGCGTCTGGCGTTGATCGAGCGTCTAAAGCGCAAGTACGGATCGAGCCTCGATGACGTGCTGGCATTTTTGGAGGACGTTCGAACGAAAATGGAGGCAATTGAAACGGCGGGCGAGCGCAGATCCAAGCTGGAGCAGGATCTCACGCAAGCCAGCGGGGCGTATCGAGAGCATGCCAGGGCGCTGACCATCGCGCGAAAGGCTGCAGCAGAGAAGCTGTCGAAGAAAGTGGAGACCGAGTTGGATTCGCTAGCGCTCGAAAGTGCTGTTTTTCGTATCGAGGTAAGGGAGGCGAACTGGACCGAGCATGGCGCGGATCGTGTTGATTTCTTGATCTCGGCGAATGCGGGCGAAGAGCCTAGAGCGCTTGAAAAGGTGGCGTCGGGCGGAGAGCTTTCGCGCATCGCGCTCGCTCTGAAGACGTCGCTCGGCTATTCAGGAAGGCACCCGCGCGGGAATGGCGTGCAGCGGACTCTGGTGTTCGATGAGATCGATAGCGGAATCGGCGGCGGTGTTGCCGAAGCAGTAGGGCGCAGGTTGAAAAAGCTTTCGGATTCAAATCAGGTGCTCTGCGTAACGCATCTGGCGCAGGTGGCCGGATTCGCCGATCATCACTATTCTGTGGAGAAGCGTGAAGTGAAGGGCCGTACCATGGCGGAGATCGAAGAGCTGACAGGCGACGCGCGGACCCGAGAAATCGGGCGCATGTTGTCGGGCCAGAAGGTGACGCCGGAAGCGCTGAAGCATGCCGAGCAGTTGATTCGTTTGGGCGCAGAACGCCGGTGAGCCCGACGGGCGTGAAAGCGTTGCGATTGCGGTCGGCGGAGTGGCTGCTGGTAATCTATTTCGGCTATATTGCCGCTATCTCTCCGCGGTTTCCACTGGCGCGACCACTCATCTGGCGGCCATTCCTGGTGGAACTGCTGGTCTGCGCCTTGTTTCTCGCGCTGGCATACGGCGAACTGCACGAGCACGCGAAGATATTCTGCATTATGCGGGATTGGGTTTCCGTAGCGCTGATCCTGCTCGCGTATCGCGAAATGGATTGGTTTTCAGCGCTTGCTCGCAACTTCGACTTAGAACTGCGTTGGGTGGAATGGGACCGGACCATCCTCTATCACTGGGGATTACAGCGCGCGATTGAAACGCTGGGCGCGCTAGGGCCGCTTTATCTAGAGCTTTGCTACGCGCTGGTGTACGCCGTGGCGCCGTTCGTCGTGGCCGTCTTTTACTTCCAGCGCCGCTTCGCGCGGGTCAACAGTGCGTTGTTCTTATATCTACTGGGAACCTTGCTTGCATACACGCTGTTTCCTTACTTTCCGAGCGATCCGCCGCGAGTGGCCTTTGGTGGGAGCGACATGCCGAATATCACGACCGCGTTCCGCGAACTGAATTTATGGCTGGTGGGAAACTTGGGCATTCACACCAGCGTGTTTCCGAGCGCGCATGTATCGTCGGCGTTCTCGGCCGCGTGGGCACTTTTCGCTTTTCTGCCCGAACGCAAGCGATACGGTTGGGGAATGCTGGTTTATGCCGTGAGCGTCGTGGTAGCTACCGTATATGGACGCTACCACTACGCAGCGGACGCGGCCGCGGGAATGGCGATCAGCCTAGTCCCCGGCGTTATGATTCTTCTTGCTCGTCGCCCTCGTGTTCGCGACCTTCTTGGACTGCCTTGAGGCGCTCTTCACGGCGCTTGGCGCGTTCGGCGGCACGCTTGACCAGTTCCGTGCCCACCAGTTCGAGCTTAGCGAGTTCGGCGCCGTCACCCTTGCGCCAGCCCAAACGCACGATGCGGGTATAGCCGCCGTTGCGCTGACCGAACTTGGTACCAAGCTTGTCGAATAACTTCTGGACCGAAGCAGGTGTCCTGAGGAAAGCAGCGGCCTGACGGCGCGAATGCAGCGTGTCTTCCTTGGCCAGCGTGATCATCTTATCCACCAATGGCCGAACGGCCTTCGCCTTGGGAACAGTGGTGATGACGAAATCGCTTTCAATGACGCTGGTCACGAGGCCGCGCAGCAGCGAATTGCGCGCAGCGACATTGCGTTTGAGTTTGTAACCGGCTACCCCGTGGCGCATGACTATTCGGTCGCCTCATCCAAGTCACCGTCACCGAGTTCATCGGCAGCCCCACCGTAGTGCGGCAAGGAAGGCGGTGGCGCTACCAAGCGGCCCTGCGCATCGAATTTCATGCCGAAGGTCAAGCCCAAGTTGGAGAGAATTTCCTTGATTTCGTTGAGCGATTTACGGCCGAAGTTCTTGGTGCGAAGCATTTCGGCTTCGGTCTTCTGCACCAGGTCGCCAATCGTTTGGATGTTGGCGTTCTTCAAGCAGTTGTAGGAGCGAACGCTCAGCTCCAGTTCCTCGACGGAACGATTGAGCACTTCGTTCATCTGGCTGGCGCCGCGCTCAGCGGGCTCTTCGGCCGTCTCGGGCAGTTCTTCGAAGTTGATGAAGATTGCCATGTGATCCTTCAGGAGCTTGGCGGCCTGTCCGATCGCGTCTTGCGGTGAAATGGCGCCGTTGGTCCACACTTCGAGCGTGAGCTTGTCGTAATCGGTCATCTGGCCCAAGCGGGCCGCTTCGACGGCGAAGTTTACTTTGCGCACCGGCGAGTGAACTGAGTCGATCGGGATGTAGCCCAAAGCCAGGTCTTCGTCGTAGTTGCGATCGGCGGCAACATAGCCGCGGCCGGTCTTGAGCCGCATCTCGATGTTGAGCTTGCCGCCTTCACCGACGGTAGCGATGGGCAGGTTGCGATCCAGCACTTCGACGTCGGCGTCGGTCTCGATCTGTCCGCTCAGAACCTGACCAGGACGGTCGACACGGAGCCGCGCGATCCGGATTCCCTCGCCGCTCATCTTGAATGGAACCTGCTTCAGGTTCAGGATGATATCGGTGGCATCTTCAACCACTCCCGGGATGGGGCTGAATTCATGAGCCACGCCTTCGATGCGGATGGACGTGATGGCGGCGCCTTCAATGGAGCTTAGCAGGACGCGGCGCAGGCCCGTGCCTATGGTGGCGCCGAAGCCGCGCTCGAACGGCTGAGCTGTGAACATGCCATAGCGCTCGGTGAGAGATTCTGTGTTGGCGATCAGTCT
>Ga0070717_10003144_pt1 | contig 11798 bp, 13 predicted proteins | sample LARL113metaG_FD_71366 | JGI IMG/M metagenome (GOLD analysis project Ga0070717, IMG submission 71366) | Corn, switchgrass and miscanthus rhizosphere microbial communities from Kellogg Biological Station, Michigan, USA - LAR L11-3 metaG | ecosystem: Host-associated > Plants > Roots > Rhizosphere ...
TCGATCACAAGCCCCTTGTCGAGGATCAGATCGACGACATCCGCCAACCCACTCGGGCTCGGAGCCCGCTGCAGGTAGTTACTCGCCGTTCCCTGGGTTGCTATCGCCATGGCGCTGCCTGTTCCTCTCGTGGTGGGTTCGGAAACGCCCTAGCTGCGGCTGCCGGACTTGCGCCGCTCCTCCCGGCCCTTCTGGCGTTCCTCGCGGCTCTGCTCCCGCTCGTCGTCGGACTTCTGCGAGCGCGTGGTGGCCTCGTCGGAGTCGCCGCCGTCGTCGTCCTCGTCGTCGTCGGAGTTCGGGCGATACTCGATGCCCTTCGCCTGCTCCATCTCGACGTACGCCTTGAAGCGTGCGAGATCCGACTGCACGGCGCGCTTCACGAAGCGGAGCCCGGAGGCCATCTTCTCGACCATCCCGTTGGGCTCGAACTCCATCGTGACCATGACGCGCGTGAGGTTGTCGGCGAGCTTGTGGAAGCTGACGACGCCCTTGTGCGACATGCCGCTCGAGGTCGTCCAGACGATCCGGTCGTTCTTCTTGCGCTCGGTGACCTTGCCTTCCCACTGGCGCTTGCTGAACCAGATCTTCTCCTGCCAGCTGATCTTGTCGCGGTCCTTCTGCTCGACGTTGAGCACGCGATGCATGAACCGCGGGAACTCGTCGAACTTCGTCCAGGCCTCGTAGACCTTGTCGATCGGAGCGCCCACGTCGGTCCAGCGCTGGATCGGCAGGCGCCGCGTCTTCTTGCCGCCGCCGCCTCCTCCGCCCATCAGCTTCGAGGCGGCCTTGCCGGCGACGCCGCCGGCCTCGCCGAGGCTCTTCTTCGCGCCTTCGGCGGCTTTCGCGCCGAGATTCTCGGCCTGGTCCTCGCCCTTCTCCTCTGTCGCACCGACGACCTTGCGCACGAGGTCGGGACCCTTGGCGGCTGCGAGCGCGCCGACCGCGCTCACCGCAGCAGCTGTGAGTGCCTCCTTGGTCTTGGAGCCGTCGCTGACGGCCTCCTTGACCTTCTCAGTTGCACCGTTTGTGTCCTCGCCAGCCATGCGAATTCCTCCTTGATCGTTCCGCCTAAGAACGAACCGGCGCCCGAACGAGGTACGCACCCCAAACGGCGCCCGGGCCGTTGCACGACGGAAGACACCAAGGAGGGAGAAACGAATGGCCGATCGCACCCAGAGGTTGAAGGGAAAGGCGAACGAGACCGTCGGCAAGGCGAAGGCCAACACCGGCGTCAAGACGGGCAGCAAGAAGACCGAGGCCAAAGGTGTGGGCAAGATGGTCAAGGGCAAGGCCCAGAAGACGGCCGGCAAGGCGGGTAGCGCTGCCAAGAAGGCGACGCGCTAGAGCATGAGCTCAGTCGTTACCGACGCCGTCGCGCAGAGGCTCGCCGGAGAGCAGCCGTCCCGGACGCGCGCGTTCTACGCAGCCTTTGCCGCGGCGGTCGCGGCGGGAGCGCTCGTCTACAAAGTCTTGCGCTCGGAACCGAAGTAGGCGCGGCTCATGGTGGGCGAGGAGCTCGGGCGTCTCCTGACCTGGAGCGAGCGCCATCGGCGTCTGGTCGCCCGCCTCGCCATCGCGATCGCGCTTTCCGTCGTGATCGATCTCGCGGGCGCCGCCGCGATGTGGGCCTTCGAGCGCGGAGCGGGCGGCACCCAGATCCACGGATTCGGCGACGCCGTCTTCTTCGCCACCGTGCAGATCCTCACCATCTCCTCGTCGTTGAAGAACCCGGTCACACATGCAGGCCAGATCGTGGACGTCGTCCTCGAGGTGTGGGCGATCTTCGTCGTGACCGCGGTCGCCGGCTCATTCGCGTCGTTCTTCACGAGCGGCGACCAGGCCTGAAGCCCTAGCCGCCGGCGATGCCCGTCTCGGTTCGTGTCGGGCCGGACCGTATGCGAACCTCCCTCCGACGGCTACCGCCCCGGCTCTCGTCGCGGCCGCAATCTTCGCGCTCTCGACGGTCCTCCAGCAACGCGGCGGCCTCAAGACGCCTCCGCTCTCGCTCCGCCATCCTTCGTCGTTCGCGCGGCTCGGCGGGCAGATCACGTGGCTCGTCGGCTTCGCACTGCGATCCCCGGCTGGATCCTCCAGGCGATGGCGCTCGACCGCGGCCGGGTCGCCGTGATCCAGCCGATCTTCACGATGACGATCGTCTTCGTCCTGCCGCTCGGCTGGTTGCTCACGGCGCAGGTCGTGACCGTCAGCCAGGGGCTCGAGGCGGGCATTGTCGTGCTAGGCCTCAGCATCTTCATCGTGTTCGGCGACCCGGCGGGGGGCCGCAACAGCGCGCCGAACTGGCAGTGGGCAGTCTCGATCGGGGTCATCGCCGCCGTCTCCGCGATCATGCTCTCCTTCGGCGGAGCCAAGGCGCCGCTATCCCTTCGTGCCGGGGCCTACGGGACGGTCGCCGGGGTGCTGTCGGGACTGGCGGCGACGCTCTGCAAGCCCACGGTCGAGTTGCTCCACAGCGGAGGCGTCGGCGGCGTGCTCGGCAACTGGATGGTGTACGTGCCCCGAAGGAGCGCTCGGCCCCCGGGCAGCTCGCGCCCGACGCCGCCGGCTAGCGATCAGGTCTCGCTCGAGGCCGACCAGATGTTGATTCCGCTGTCGGTCGCGTGGCGATCGATCACTGCCAGTTCGTCCGCGGTGAACTCGAGCTTCCGTAGGGCGCCGAGGTTCTGCTCGAGCTGCTCGACGCTGCTCGCTCCGACCAGGGTCGACGTCATCCGTGGGTCACGCAGCGTCCAGGCGAGCGCGAGCTGGGCCAGCGTCTGGCCTCGTTCCCGGGCGATCTCGTTCAGCGCACGGACCTTGGCCATCGTCTCGTCGTTGAGCTGATCCGGCGAGATGGAGCCGGACCTGCTCGCACGGGAGCCGTCGGGGATCCCGTCGAGGTACCGATCGGTGAGCACCCCCTGGGCGAGCGGCGAGAAGCAGATGCAGCCGACGCCCAGCTCGCCGAGCGTGTCCAGAAGGTCGACCTCGATCCAGCGGTTGAGGAGCGAATACGACGGCTGATGGATGAGGAGCGGAACGCCGAGATCGCGGAGGATCGCCTCTGCTTCGCGGGTCTTCTCGGCCGAGTACGACGAGATGCCGACATACAGCGCCTTCCCATGGGCGGCGGCCGTCGCGAGCGCGCCCATCGTCTCCTCGAGCGGAGTCTCGGGGTCGAAGCGGTGCGAGTAGAAGATGTCGACGTAGTCGAGCCCCATGCGGTTGAGGCTCTGATCGAGGCTGGCGAGCAGATACTTCCGGGAGCCCCACTCGCCGTACGGCCCGGGCCACATGTCGTAACCGGCCTTCGTCGAGATGACGAGCTCGTCACGGTACGGCGCGAGATCGCGACGAAGCGCCTCGCCGAAGATCTCCTCGGCCGAGCCGTACGGCGGCCCGTAGTTGTTCGCGAGGTCGAAGTGGGTGATTCCGCAGTCGAACGCGCAGCAGAGGATCGCGCGCGAGGTTTCGAGCGGCCGCTCGTGGCCGAAGTTCTGCCAGAGGCCGAGGCTGACGGCGGGCAGCTTGAGGCCTCTCGTCCCGCAGCGGCGGTATGCCATCTGCTCGTACCGTTGGTCGGCCGCCACGTAGCCCACGGCCGGAGTCATACACGCAGCACAGCCGCCAACGGAATACTTGCGCGATCAACTACGTTGGTAACCTGCGATGACCAAGAAGATCGGCTTCCTCTCGTTCGGCGCCTGGCATCCGGGTGGCGGAATGACGCACACGGGCGCAGACGCACTGCGCCAGACGGTCGAGCTCGCCGTCGCGGCCGAGGAGATCGGCATCGACGGGGCGTTCGTGCGCGTCCACCACTTTGCGCGGCAGCTCGCCTCGCCCTTCCCGCTGCTGGCCGCGATCGGCGTCAGCACGGACCGGATCGAGATCGGTACCGGCGTGATCGACATGCGCTACGAGAACCCGCTCTACATGGCCGAGGAGGCCGCGGCCGCGGACCTCCTCGCCGGCGGCCGGCTGCAGCTCGGCGTCAGTCGCGGCTCGCCCGAGCCCGCCTGGCGTGGCGCGGAGGCATTCGGCTACTCGGTCGACCACGACGAGGCGCGCGAGAAGACGGCGCTGTTCCGGGCCGCGATCGCTGGGGACGGAGTGGTCTACGCCGACCAGGGCGGCAGTCCCGGCGTCGCCATGCTGGCCGTCCAGCCGCAATCGCCAGGCCTTTCGGATCGCATCTGGTGGGGCTCCGGCTCGCGCGACACCGCGGTCTGGGCGGGCGAGCAGGGAATGAACCTGATGAGCTCGACCCTGCTCCTCGAGGACACGCAGATTCCCTTCGACCAGCTCCAGGCCGAGCAGATCGCTCTGTTCCGGGAGGCGTGGGCGAAGGCCGGCCACTCGGGTGAGGCCCGCGTCTCTGTCAGTCGCAGCGTCCTTCCGATCGCGTCCGACCTCGACCGAAGGCTCTTCGGCGGCGACGCCAACGAGGATCAGGTGGGCTGGCTCGACGGCGCGATCAGCCGCTTCGGCCGCACCTACGCCGGCGACCCCGACCGGATCGCCGACGAACTCGCGGCCGACGCGGCGGTGCAGTCCGCCGACACGCTCCTGCTCACCGTTCCCAGCCAGCTCGGCGTCGAGTACAACGCCGCGATGCTTGCCACGATCGCCCGCGAGATCGCACCGGCCATCGGCTGGAGCCCGGCGCAAGCTGCCGAGCCGGTTTAACCGGACCGGACATCGCCAGAATGCCCTCGTGAGCGGTGGCCGCCACGCCGGGTGGGTCACCGGCTTCGTTCTGGCGGCGTTCGCGTTCTTCGTCGCGATGCTCGGCACCACGCTGCCGACGCCGCTCTATCCGCTGTTCGAAGAGCGGTATGCGTTCGGGCCGCTGCTCGTCACGGTCATCTTCGCGGTCTACGCGCTCGGTGTGATCGCCGGGCTGATCTTGTTCGGGAACCTGTCCGACCGGCTGGGCCGCAAGCCGGTCCTCCTGTTCGGGCTCGCGCTCTCGGCGGCCAGCGCCGTCCTCTTTCTCGCCGCAAGCTCGGTCGAGCCCGTCTACGTCGCGCGCGTCGTCTCGGGTCTCTCGGCGGGAGTCTTCACCGGCACGGCGACTGCCTACATCATCGATCTCGCCCCCGTCAGCCGCCGCCGGTTGGCGAGCTTCGTCGCCGTCCTTGCGAACCTCGGCGGGCTCGGCGTCGGAACACTCCTGTCCGGATTGCTCGCGCAGTGGGCACCCGATCCCCTGCGGGCGCCGTTCGCGGTCAACCTCGCTCTGATCGCCGTCGCCGCGGCCGGACTGTGGCTCGTCCCGGAGACCGTCACCCGCGGAGAGCTCGACTTCCGGCCGCAGCGCCTGGGTGTCCCGCCGGAGGTGATGGGAGTCTTCGTCCGCGCGGCGCTCGCCGGTCTGGCCGCGTTCGCGGTCTCGGGCGTCTTCAGCTCCGTTGGGCCGGAATTCCTCGGCCTCGGGTTGAACCACCACAGCCCGGCGCTCGCGGGACTGCTCGTGTTCGTCCTCTTCCTCATGTCGGTCACCGGCCAGGCGCTCGCGGTTGCGCTCCCGAACGCGCTCGCGGCAGGCTGCGGCGTGTTGGCCGCCGGCGTGGGCCTGCTCGCTCTCTCGCTCGCCACCGACTCGCTCGCGGCTCTGTTCGCGTCCGCCGCGGTCGCAGGCCTCGGCCAGGGAATCGTCGTCAGCGCCGGCCTCGCTTCCATCGCCGAGCGGGCACCGGCCGAGCGTCGCGGCGAGACGGCCTCGAGCTTCTTCGTCGTCCTCTATTTCGGCCTGTCGATACCGGTGATCGCTGCGGGCATCGCCATCCACTTCACCTCGCTGCGCGCGGCCGGAATCGGCTTCTGCGCCGGCGCCGCCCTGCTCTCGCTCGGCGTGCTCGCAAGCGAGCTGAGATCGAGCGCCTAGCCGTAGGGTCGGAGGCATGAACTCTCCGCAAGCGTCGATCCAGCTCCCGAGCGGAGCCGAGCTCCGCGTCACCGGACCTGCCGACCCCGAGGTCGGCGTCGTCTGCGTGAACGGCGGCCAGGGCGGCGAGGTCGCGGGAACGTGGAGCGCCTCCGTCGAATGGCTCGTCCAGCGGCTCGCGCCTGGCTTTCCGCGAGTCGCATTCGGCGAAGTGCGCTATCGGATCAAGTCGTGGAAGCGGCTCGACTGGTGCGTCGAGGATGCGCGAGAGGCCGTGGACGCTGTCGCAGCCCGACGGACGCTGCTGCTCGGCTTCTCGATGGGAGGCGCTGTCGCTCTCCAGGTCGCAGGCGAGCCGTCGGTCGAGGTCGTGCTCGGTCTCGCGCCATGGTTGCCGGAGCGGCTGTCGCTCGAGCCCCTGCGCGGTCGCCGGCTGCGCGTCATCCACGGCAGCCTCGACCGCTGGCTGCCCGGCATTCCCGGCGTCTCTCCGGCCTCCTCGCGACGGGCGTTCGACCGAGCACGAGCGCTAGGCGTCGAGGGCGAGTACACGGTGATCCCGGGGGCCGTGCACGGCATTGCGCTGCGGGCGCACTGGGGCCGGCCGGTGCCGCTGCCCCGGGCGCGCACATGGGCGCGGCTGATCGCGGACGACCTGGCCCGGTTTCAGTCCGCAGGTTGAAGGCGCCGCCGCTCGAGCTGCGCGGCCTCCGGCACCTTCACGTTCCAGACCAGTCCGAGCCGCTCGAGGCCGCGGATGACCCACCAGGAGACGTCGAACTGCCCGGGGTCGAGCCCGTGCCTGGCGGAGGCCGGGAACGCGTGGTGGTTGTTGTGCCAGCCCTCGCCGAAGACGAGCAGCGCGACCAGCCGGTTGTTGCGTGCCTCGTCGCGCGAGCGATAGTCCTGGCGTCCGAACATGTGACAGATGGAGTTGACGCTGAACGTCGCATGCTGGTAGGCGAAGATCCGGATCAGGCCGCCCCAGACGAGCCCCTCGACCCCCGCTTGCCAGGTGCCGCCGACCGCGTATCCGATGGCGAACGGCAGCCCGAGCGTGAGGACGACCCAGAGCACGTAGAGCCGATCGATCGTCCGTACGAGCCGATCCTGGTAGAGGTCGCGCCCGTACTCGCGGCCCTGCTCCATCCCGAGGTTGGAGAACATCCAGCCCACATGCGCATGCGCGAAACCGCGAACGGCTGCCCAGCCTCCCTCGCCGAAGCCGACGTGCGGCGAGTGTGGATCGCCCGGCTTGTCGGACAGAGCGTGGTGCTTGCGGTGGTCGGTCACCCATTGCGTGAGTGGGCCCTGCATGGTCATGCAGCCGAGGATCGCGAGCGTCGCCTTCACGCCTTGACACGCTTCGAATCCGCGGTGCGTGAAATAGCGGTGGAAGCCGATCGTCGTGCCGAATGCACACACGACGTAGAACCCGACGAAGAGGCCGACGTCCACCCAGTGAAAGCCGATCCCCCACAGCAGGCCCATCGCGAGAACGAGCCCGAGTGGCGGCACCACGACTGCGACGAGGGTGACCAGCTGGCTGATCCGGCTCGTCCCCACTCGCACCGTTCCGATGCGCGTGGTCTCGCTACTCGTCGTCATGTCCATGCTCTGTTTCCTTCCGCGTGGTGGTTGTCTCGAACCGTGATTCGTACGCGGACGAATTACGGTTGATGCGAATCGCGGTGATCGGCAGCGGTGTCTCCGGGCTCGGGGCCGCCTATCTTCTCGCACGCGCCCATGAGGTGGACGTGTTCGAGCGTGACGCCCGCGCCGGCGGGCATGCGCACACGGTGACCGCGGACGGGTTGGCGCTCGACACCGGGTTCCTCGTCCACAACGTGCGCAACTACCCGCTCCTGGTGCGTCTCTTCGACGAGCTCGGCGTTCGGACGCACGAGTCGGAGATGTCGTTCTCGGTCGCCTGCTCGGGCTGTGGTCTCGAGTGGTCGGGTCGCAGCCCCTTTGCGCAGCGCCGGAACGCCGGAGATCCCCGGTTCCTCGGCCTGCTGCTCGAGGTCGGCCGCTGGCTGCGCACTGCCCGGCCCTCACTGCAGCGCGAGCCCGGCGAGCGCTCGCTCGGCGAGTACCTCGACGCGCACCGCTATTCGGAGCGCTTCCGCCGCCACTTCCTCGTGCCACTCGTCTCGGCGCTGTGGTCGACCGCGCCCGGCCGGGCGCTCGAGTTTCCCGCCGCCTATGCGATTCGCTTCTTCGACCACCACGGGATGCTGGGCTTCGGCCGCTTCCGCTGGCGGACGGTGAGCGGCGGCAGCCGCACCTACGTCGACGCAATCGCAGACGGCCTGGGAGAGCGGCTGCACCTGGGCCTCGGCGTCCGCGGCATCCGGCGGGGGCCGGACGGCGTCGAGCTGCGCACCGACGACGGCGAGACGCGCCATTTCGATCGGGTCGTCGTCGCCACCCACGCCGACCAGGCACTCGCCCTGCTCGAGGATCCGAGCGTCGACGAGCAGCGCATTCTCGGCGGCTTCGACTACACGACGAACCTCGCCACGCTGCACACCGACAGCTCGTTCCTGCCGAACGAGCGCCGTGCACGCGCCGCCTGGAACTACCGGCTCGGTGCGTCCGGCGAGCCGACCATCACCTATCACCTGAACCCACTGCAGGGCCTCGACGCCGATCGGGACTACTGCGTGACGTTGAACGAGGAAGTCGCCGACGAGCATGTACTCGGGCGCTTCACCTACGACCATCCGCTCTACAGCGTCTCGACCTTGCGCGCCCAGAACGAGCTGCCTCGGCTGTCCGGCGTGCGCCGCACCTGGTACGTCGGAGCGCACCATGGCAACGGCTTTCACGAGGACGGCCTCGCCTCCGGGGTGCGCGCCGCCGCAGCACTGGGGGTCGCCTGGTGAGGTCGGCTCTCTACGAGGGCACGCTGATGCATGCGCGGCGGACGCCCGCCCGCAATGTCTTCCGCTACCCGGTCTCGTACTTCCTGCTCGACCTCGACGAGCTCCCGGAGCTGGAACGGCGACTCCGGCTCCTCTCCGTCAACCGGCGCAACGTCGTGAGCCTCCGCAACCGCGATCACTTCGGCGGCGGCAGCCTCAAGGACGAGGTGCTCGCGCTGGCCGACGACCCGTCGATCGAGCGCGTCCTCGTCCTCACGCAGCTGCGCGTGCTCGGTTACGTGTTCAACCCCGTCTCGTTCTACTGGTGCTACCGCGGCGACGGCTCGCTCGCCTGCATGATCGCCGAGCTGAACAACACGTTCGGGGAGCGCCTGCCGGAGGTGCTGCGCGGCCCAGAGCTCCGTTACGAGCAGCGCAAGCGGCTGCACGTGTCTCCTTTCTTCGGGCTCGACCAGAGCTACGAGTGGGCGTTCTCGCAGCCCGGCGAGGCGGTCTGGGCGCGGATCCACGTCCGCGACGACGACGGTGCGCGACCTCTGACCGCTGTCCTGCATTGCCGCCGGCGCGAGCTGACGAACCGCTCGCTCGCGCGAATGCTGCTGCGTTACCCGCTCATGCCGCTGCGGGTCACGGCGCTAATCCACTGGCAGGCACTGCGCCTCTGGCTCAAGGGCGTCCCCTTCCACCGCAAGCCTCCGTTCCGGCCGGGAGTCGGGAGCGTGCGATGAGCGTCCGCGTCGAACCGACACCGGCCCGCGGCCGTCTGCTCGAGACAGCGGCCGTCGCGGTGCTTGAGCGCTCTCTCGCGCACCTCGAGGGCGGGACACTGGAGGTCGAGCTCCCCAACGGCACCCTTCGCCGGTTCGGCTCGGGGCCGCCCGTGCGCCTCGACATCCACGACGCGGCCTTCTTTCGCCGGCTCGCCACGCGCGGGAAACTCGGGCCCGGCGAGTCGTACACGGCCGAGGAATGGGACTCGGACGACCTGCCACGCCTGTTCGAGCTCCTGCTGCGGAACTCCGACGCAGCCGCCGAGCGGCACACGAATGTGCGCCGCTTGCTCGAGCTGCGCCCGCGTCTGCACCGCCGCAACGGACTGCTTCGCGCACGGCGCAACATCGCGTACCACTACGACCTGGGCAACGATCTCTTCGCGTTGATGCTCGACGAGACGATGACCTACTCCTGCGCGATCTTCGCCACGCCGGAGACGAGCCTCGCCGACGCCCAGCGCGCGAAGTACGAGCGTCTCTGCCAGCGGCTCGAGCTCGGCCCCGACGATCACGTGCTCGAGATCGGCTGCGGCTGGGGCGGCTTCGCCCGTTACGCCGCGGAGACGTACGCCTGCCGCGTCACCGGGCTGACGATCTCGGCGGAGCAAGCCGCCCTCGCGCGCAGGCGCACAGCCGGGCTGCCGGTCGACATCCGCGAGCAGGACTACCGCAGCGTCGAGGGCGAGTACTCCAAGGTCGTCTCGATCGAGATGCTGGAGGCGATCGGCGCCGACCAGTTCGGAACGTACTTCGCCGTGATCGACCGGGTGCTCGGCCCGGGTGGCCGCGCGGCCGTGCAGACGATTCTCGTCCCCGACCAGCGCTGGGAGCGCTACCGGCGCAGCCCCGACTGGATCGAGCGCTACATCTTCCCCGGCTGCCTGATTCCCAGCCTCGAGTCGCTCACTCGCGCGGCCGCCGGCCACTCCAGCCTCGGGATCTACGGCGTCGAGGAGATCGGCGAGCACTACACCGAGACGCTGCGCCGCTGGCGGGCGCGCTTTCACGAGAGAATCGCGGACGTGCGGGCACTCGGCTACGACCGGCGCTTCGAGCGAACCTGGGACTTCTACCTCGCCTTCTGCGAGGCGGCGTTCCGCACTCGCGCCCTCCGCGACGTACAGCTCGTGCTCGAGCGCTCCGGCAGCGCACGATGAACGCGTACGCCGCTCTCCACCGCGGCGGGCTCCGCACTCTTCTGAGCCGCCTCTACCGGATCGAGGTCGCCGGCGCGGAGCGCATCCCGGCGGCCGGCGGCGCGATCCTCGCTTGCAACCACGCCTCGATCTGGGATCCGTTCATTCTCGGTGTCGCGACGCAGCGCGAGATCCATTACATGGCCAAGGCCGAGCTCTTCCGCTTCCGGCCGGTTGCCGCCCTCGCACGCTCGCTGAACGCGTTCCCGGTCGAGCGCGGCGGCGGCGACCGGACGGCGATGTCGGAAGCAGCACGACGGCTGGAGCGCGGAGAGCTGCTCGGCATCTTCCCGCAGGGCACCTCGAAGCCCGAGCGGCAGACCGGCTGGCACCGCGGCGCAGCCCGGCTCGCGTTGACGACCGGCGCGCCGCTCATCCCCGTGCGAATGACCGGCACGCGCGCCCTGCCACTGCGCACACGCGTACGGATCGCGGTCGGCGAGCCGATCGCCGTCGCTCCAGCCCGCCCGACCGTGCGCGCTGCTCGTGAGCTCACCGATCAGCTCGAGCAGGCGGTGAACGCCGCATGATCGAGCACCGCTGGGAGCTCTGGCTCATCTGCTGGGCGGCCTCCGCGCTGCTGCTCGGCATCCTCTACCTGCGCCAACGGCGGACGGGGAACGCGACTCTCGTCGACGCCGGCTGGGCGGCGAGCGTCGCCCTCGCCGCGATCCTCGCCGCGACCCTCGGGCCGGGCAACCCGGCCCAGCGCCTGTTGATCGGGACGATCGGCGCCGCCGAGAATCTCCGCATCGCCTGGCTCGTGCTGAGGCGGGCGCGAGGCACCGACGAGGAGGACACGCGCTATCGCGAGCTGCGGCGACGCTGGCGCGAGCGGGGCCGTGAGCAGCTCAGCTTCGCGATCTTCTACCAGGCGCAGGCGCTGCTGGCCGCTCTGCTCTCCACGGTCTTCGTTCTCGCCGTCTTCGCGCACGGCGAGCTGGGCGCGTTCGCGTGGGCCGGCGCAGCCCTCTGGCTCGTCGCCGCCCCTCTTGAATTCCTCGCCGACGCACAGCTCCGGCGCTTCAAGGCCGACCCGGCGAACAAGGGGAAG
>Ga0070717_10003145_pt1 | contig 11794 bp, 19 predicted proteins | sample LARL113metaG_FD_71366 | JGI IMG/M metagenome (GOLD analysis project Ga0070717, IMG submission 71366) | Corn, switchgrass and miscanthus rhizosphere microbial communities from Kellogg Biological Station, Michigan, USA - LAR L11-3 metaG | ecosystem: Host-associated > Plants > Roots > Rhizosphere ...
CGCCACTGATGCGTGTTCTCGGGCCCGAGGTCGCCGGCGTGATCGCCGACCTCCATCGCTCGCGCGGAGTGCAGCTGGTGCTGGGCGACGGCGTCGATCGGCTCGAGGGCGGCGAACGAGTCGAGCGCGTCGTCACCAGGTCGGGCCGAAAATTCGACTGCGACTTCGTGGTCGCCGGCATCGGAATCGATCCCGAAGTTGATCTCCTCAGGGCGGCCGGCGCGCGGATCTCGAACGGCGTCGAAGTTGACGAGTATTGCAGGACGAGCCTGCCTGATGTCTTTGCAGCGGGGGACATCGCCGACCACGCTCACCCGCTGTTTGGCCGCATACGAGTCGAGCACTACAACAACGCCGAGAAGCAGGGACGGGCCGCGGCGGCCTCACTCCTGAACCGGGGTGTGCCCTACGACTACGTGCACTCCTTCTGGAGCGATCAATTCGATCAGACACTCGAATACGTGGGTAACGCGAAGGAGTGGGATGGCATCAGCGTTGAGGGTTCGCTTCGGGATCGGGACTTCATTGTTCGCTACCTGCGCGGAGGCGAGCTGTTGGCCGCGGCGGCAATGGGCCGCGGCGGCGACCCTGAGGGTGACGAGCCGGGCGAGCTCAAGAACATCGCCAACCAGATCCGCGCCAGGATCTGAGTCCCCGCGCGTTGCGGGGCAGTAACCGGCATTAGTATCGACCAAGGGGCGAGAATCAACCGTGGCGAACTACCTGCTGGTTGCTCATCAGACGGCCGACCGGCCGGAGCTGCTTGCGGCGGCCCAAGAGCTTGCTGCGCGGGACGACGATGCCGAATTCACCCTGCTCGTTCCGGCCACTCCTGTAGGAGACCTCCTGACATGGGAAGAGGGTGAGACCAAGGACGTGGCCCGGGCCCGAGCGGAGTCGGCGGCAGCGGTGCTCAGGGGTCATGGCCTCAACCTGGCGGAGGTGAGGGTGGGCGACCCCGATCCAGTTCTGGCCGTCGATGACGAGCTGCTGGCGGGGCGGAGGTATGACGCTCTGGTCGTCTCGACGCTGCCGCCGGGCATTTCGCGCTGGATCAAGATGGACGTCATCAGCCGGCTGCGCCGATCGCATCCCCGCATGCGTGTGGTTCACGTGGTCGCAAAGGAGGCTGACTCGACCGATTCCGAGCCGAGGTCGGCTTGAGGCCTCACCGCTGAGCTGGCGGCCCAGCCAACACGGAACTTGACGCGAATTCAGGCGCGCTTATATTCCGTACGTTCAGATCGAGACTGACCTGGCGGCTTCCGAGAACGACTGCAACGTGGTGACCGGCGCCGGCTGCACCGCGCCTCCGCACGGGGCGGCGTTCTACCCCTTCTGGACGATTGGCGTCCAGCCCGCGATCAACGGCGCGACCAACGTGTGTGAGTGGAACTTCGGCAACACCATCAAGCACGTGACCACTGACAACTTCGGCGGCGCGGCCGAGTACGGCACACCCGACACGGCCAGGTTCGCCGGCACGCTCATCACCGCGGTGATGCCCAACCCTCAACTGAGCGCCAGGTGCTGATCAGCGCGACACTACAGACTTACTCCCAGGTGCGGAGGCCGGCGCGAGGAGCGCCGGCCTTCTGCATTCAATGTGTCTGTACCCACCGCAGGTATCGATCGATATGAACTGCCTCGGCAAGTCGGCTCCAATTCTGTTCGTCTTTATCGTCCTGCTCGCGGCCTGCGGGGGTGGAGGAAGAGTCGGCCAGCCCGCCGGCTCGACCAAGGTGACCCTGACCGAGTACAAGTTCGACCCCAGCACCATCTCCGTAAACCACGGCAAGGTGGTGCTATTCCTGGTCAATGGCGGAACGATCTCCCACGACCTGATCGTCACGGACAGCTCGAGCCACCGCATGGCCGGCAGCGAGCTCATTTCGGCCGGCGACTCATTCGTGCTCAGCATCGACAACCTGCCGGCCGGCACCTACACGTTCTTCTGCGACCAGCCAGGCCACGAGCAAGCCGGCATGAAAGGAACGCTGACCGCAACCTAGAACCTCTGGGCTGATCCGTTCCTGCCCGGCTTGCGTATAGAGGCCAGACGACGTCCGGTTCGCCGCCCGCGATGAGGAAGGAGCGGCGCGATAGTCCGGACGGACTGGAGGCACGGATGACCGACCAACCGACACCTGACAGCGGGCGCCTCGAGCAGATTCTCAAGTCAGTCGACCAGTTCAAGCCCATGGCCACGAGGCGCGACTTCATGCAGAAGCTCGCGCTGGCCGGAGGCGGCGCGGCAATCGCGGTTGCGAGCCTCGGCAAGGTGGCCAACGTGATTGCATCCGGAAACCCGGTTCTCGATTTCGTGAATGCGGCCGTCGGCGCCGAGCGCATCGGCATCGCGTTCTACGGCAATGCGCTGGGGAAGGGCTCGCCTTATTCGGTCGCGGGCGACGCGGCCACGAGCACACTCCTCAACAGCTCGCATCGCCGTTATTTCCAGGCCGCCTTCAACCAGGAGACCTCCCACCTGGCGGCCCTCATCGCCAACGGCGGCAGCTTCCAGTTCGGCCACTTCAGCTTCCCGCCTGAGACGTTCGCGACCTCCGGCCCCATGCTTGCCATGGGCCAGAACCTCGAGTCGATATTCATCGGCGCCTATCTGGGCGCGGTCAAGGCCGGGGCGACGGATGGGACGAGCCTCGGCATCTTCGTGGCCGAGGTCGCCGCGCAGATCTGCGGCATCGAGTGTGAGCATCGCGTGCTCATCAACGACATCGCCGGCATCGACCCGCCGAACGACCGCTTCTACGAGGGCGACGCGCTGGCGCCGTCCGGCGAATTCGGCGACACGGGCGCCCGTTCGGTCGTTTACGCCGCGGCGATCGACGCGGTCAACGCGCTCGTCGGACTGGGCATCTCGCCCAGCGCCTAGGAAAGACCCCCAGCCCGGCCGGAGCTATCCGGCCGGGCGATTTTCGATACTCCTGGTCAGGGGTCAGACTATCTATGAGCCTCGACGTTCTCTTGTGGGCGTTTCTCGCCCTGATCCGCCTGCGGGTTCCGCGCGCGAGCGAGTAGAGGTAAACGGGCCCGTCGGCTCAGACTGGTTCGGGCTGCTCGTCTGACATTGGCTCGAGCTCACAGACCTGATTGCAGGCCGGCAAGGGCCAGGCTTGCAATCGCGGCGACCGCGAGCAGGCCGGCCGACCAGGCGGCTACGAGGGCGGTGCGCCGCAGATGAGCCAACCAGCGCTTCCGGCGGAACGGCCCCATGCGCAGCGCGAATGAAGATTCGTAGTCTCCGCGGGATGGCGTCAAGTGCACCCAGCGAGCCTGGACCGGAGCTCATAACAATGTCAGCAAGAGCGCCCCCAGCCATACATCCAACGGGTAGCCAACCGGATCGTCGAGTTGCAATGATTGACGTGACTTTGCGCAAATCGCGACCGCTCGAAGGCGAAGATCTCAGCACGAAGCGTTGGGAAGACGCCCGCCACTGGATGAGCATCTATGCGGACCTGCTCGAGTTCAAACGGGGAATCCTGGGGCGCATGGAGCGCGACCTCACCAGCCTGCATCCCATCGCCCAAAAGGCGGCCGCCATCGACCTTCAGATCATCGAGACGCAGATGTCCGGTTATCAGAATCGGCTTGATCTGTGGTTTGACCGCCTGTGGGAGCTTCAAGGGCTCCGGCTGGATCCTGCTGGCCGCATGATCCGCCACAGGGGTCGAGAGCTGGTGCTGACCAAGCGGGAATACCAGCTCCTGGAGTTCCTCCTCGATCACCCCCACCGGTACTTCACGACCACACAGATCATGGGCCAGGCGTGGGCAGATCCGGCCCTCTTCCCCGAGGAGGTTCGCAACTACGTGGGAAGGCTGAGGAAGATCCTGCTCGACCTCGCGATTCCCGTCGACCTCGTCAACAAGCCTGGCCGTGGGTACTCGCTGGTTCTCCGCCCCGAATGAGGACTCCTCCGCCGGATTTGGAAAATTGCTGCTTCTGTTGTCGCGACCGCTGCATGCCGGTGGAGTGAGAAGGGCCAAGACCGCGAGTGGGCGACCCGACGTCGACGCGGCGGTGCGCGGCGGCGACTGGGCCGTACGCATGGACGGTGAGGGCCTTCCGGAGCAGGCGTCGCTCAAGAAGGCGCTCTACTGGCGGCAGATCTACAGCGAGATCTTCGCCATGGAGGATAAGGTGCTGGTCAGGATCCGCAAAGCTGATGGACAGGCAGTCGGATGCAAGCCGCCGCGAGGTCGAGCTGACCAATGTGCCCGTGGTAGTGGCCCAGGCCGAGAAGTTCCGCCAACGGCTCGGCTACTGGAACGCGCGGGTAGCCGAATTCGACGGCGAGCCTCATGTGAAGGCTTAACCCCCTCGACCCCGCCCCGATTTTTTGCTGATATAGTTGCGCCGCATCAACATCCTGAAGGGGTGAGAGATATGCGCCGAACCCTCCTGTCGTTGAGCCTGGCAGCCCTCGTCATCCTCATCGGGCCGGTGACGGCTCTTGCGGCGGTGCAGCCAAGACTAGGGACCGCTAACAGCTTCGCGGTTCTGGCCGCCGCGGGAATCTCGAACTCTGGCCCGACCACGATCACCGGTGATGTCGGCACATTCCCGACTACTTCTGAGACCGGATTTGGCACCGTAACCATTTTGTCTGGCACGAACCACATGGGCGATGCTGTCACGCAGGGAGCCAGAGTCGCCGAGGTGACCGCTTACAACGACCTTGCCAACCAGACGCCCTGTACCGTTCAGGGAGGCGGGGCTCTCGATGGCCGGACCCTCATCCCTGGCTGCTATAAGTTCTCTTCGGCGGCGATCCTCAACGTCGGCCAGACGCTCACCCTCAACGGCTTCGGCGTCTACGTCTTCCAGATCGGAAGCGCGCTTACGATTGGGAACGGCTCAACCGTGGCCCTCATTAACGGCGCTCAGGCCTGCGGCGTCTACTGGCAGGTCACCAGTTCAGCGACCATAGGGACGGCCCCCACTAACTTTCAAGGTACGCTCATCGCTGGTACCAGCATCAGCGTGAACACCGGGGCAGTCTGGACGGGCCGGGCTCTGGCGGGAGCGCTGGCCGTGTCTGGGGCCGTGACGTTGCTGAGCAACACGATCACCAGGCCCGCCGCCCTCTGCGCCGGGTTGCCGACGGCCACCGGTGTAACGCCGGGCTCGACTGGTATCCCCAACGAGATGCGCGGGGAGTTTCCGTGGCTGCCCCTAATCGGCATTGGTGCCGCTGTCGCTCTGGGCGGCCTGAGTTTCGGCAGTTGGAGGCGCCGGCGCCGCACCGCATAGGTGATTGGATGGCGAGCGGACTCGCGGCTAGAACCTCGAAATGTCGTGCGGGCAGGATCGCAAAGCTGCCTCGCACTGGTATCGGCGAGAGCCGCAGCGACAAACGCGTGAGCGGCGTGGCCTAGGGGTCGGTCATGGTAAGCGACGAGCCGAGCAGAGGGCCTGCCTTATTGGCAGGCGCGGAGAGAGCACGGCGGCAGGAGCGAACCCTGCACATCGCGAGCGAACTCGCCTTGGTCGTCGTGCTGGCGCTGACGCTGGGCGTCTCCTGGCGTGACGGGCTCGCCAGCGATGACGACGGTATGGTTGCCGGATCCCTCGCATCGGATGTGGTCGCGGATCACGCCACGGGGAGTGGCCTGAACTCGGTCGAGAGCTTCACTGTTGGGTCGGCCTTGTTGCCCGCGCCGACAGCACGGCCCGTAGAGATTCTCATCCCGGCGCTTGACGTCCACCGAGCGGTGGAGAAGGTCGGGGTCGATCAATTTGGAGTCCTCAATCTGCCGGTCAACGCCTGGAACGCGGGCTGGTTCGAATACGGCCCCGTGCCCGGAGCCCCGGGCGACGCGGTGATCGAGGGCCACTCCGGATATCCGGGGAAGCCGTTGATTTTCGGCATGCTTTACAAACTCCGGCCGGGCGACAAGATCATCGTTGTGCTCGCGGACAGGAGCCGGCGCCTCTTCACCGTTGTTTCGATGACAACTGTGCCTTCGGGCTCAGCCCCGCCGGGTTTGGCCGATCCGTACGGACCGCCCCGGCTCACACTTCTCACCTGCACCGGCCACTTCGACAAGAACATCTACTCCTACACGAGCCGGCTGGTGCTTGAGGCGAGCTACGCCGGCCTCGCCTGAGAGCGGTCGCCGCGCTCGTTCATCCGTCGGAGCCCATTGCTGACATTGTTATGGCCTGTAAGCGATCGTGGCGCAAAGAGGTGAATCACAAATGGCAATTCAGCAATCCGCTCCCGCTTCGCCACCCGCACCCGCTTCCGCACCACGAGAGGCCTCGTCGATAACCGAGGAGGGCCGCTACAACTTTCGCGCGGCCGCGGTCGTCGGATTCGTCGTCGGCATCGTCGACATCTTCATCGCGGCGCGCTTCCTGGGCAAGCTGCTCGGAGCGTCGTCGCAATCAGCCTTCGTCAACTTCATCTACCAGGTGAGCGCGCCGATGGTGGCGCCGTTCAAAGGCATCTTCGGCAACGGCGGATCGAGCACCAACAGTTTCGAGACCGCATCCCTGGTAGCCATCGTGGTCTATGCAGTGATCGGTTGGGGCCTCGTGGTCGGGATTCGGATCGTAACGGCGCCCAAGGGCACAAAACCGGCGACGTCGTGACGAATCTGAAGTCTCAGGCGAAGCTCTGGAACGAGGCCGCCATGCGGCGAATAGCCAGGCGGCTCGACAGCGAGCAGCCCAGCCGGTGGCCATTGCTGGGCATGCTGGCGCTTGGCCTCGTGGCCGGCGCAGCGATAGGTGGCTACGCCGTTTCCCAGCGTTCGCAGCTGAAGCGACTCTCCGCGTATGTGCGCCAGATGGGTGACGGGCTGACCGACATGGGTACGCCCGAAGCCAAAACCGTGGCCGTACTTACAGTTCCTCGTTCGAATCACCGCCGCAAGGCGACCTCAGAGGTTTAGAAGCAAATGGGAATATTGGTCTGGATCGTCGTCGGCGCGATCGCCGGGTTCGTAGCCAGCAAAGTGCTGACCGGCAAAGGCATGGGCTTGCTGTGGGACATCGTGGTCGGCATCCTGGGTGCTTTCCTGGGCGGCTGGCTCGCCGGCCTCGCCGGCATCCCGGTCAGCACCGGTACGTTCACGATCAGCGGAGTCCTCGCCGCTTTCGTCGGCGCGATCATCCTCCTAGTCGTGTTCCGGGCGCTCACCCACCGCGGGATGCTGCACACCTAGAGATCACCGTTCGTCTGGCCTCGCGGACCTACCCCCCGCGAGGCTTTTTTATTGCTCGGTGCTTGCGGGGTCGCCCTGGAGGGCGCCGCACGCGTCTGAAGGCCTCCAGGTCCTCCGGAAAGATCGCCCACACGAAGCCCACCTTGGTTCCGACAAGGCGACTCGAGGCAAGCAGTCTTCGGACGTAGGCGTCTGAGGCGTTCAGGGTGGTGGCGGCCTCGGCCACGGAGAGGACGCGGGGGCGTTTGATCGCGAAATATTAACACGCGCGCGCAACTATTTCGTGCTATGCTGCGGCCAGTTCCTGGACTGAGGTGAGAGCCGAGGCGGCTCTCGCGGTTGCCGGCCAGCGATGGCAGTAGCCCTCTTCTTGGCCCTCCGCTTCGCGGTTACTCCTTAGGAGGAGACGCAATGACCGAAGTCAAAGACACAGCCGACCGGTTCGTAGCCGCCTTCAACGCCCATGACGAGAGCGCGCTCCTCGCGCTGCATGCCGCCGACATCAAGTTCAACGCGCCGGGTGGGTTCAAGGCCACCAACGCCAAGGACGCGACGGCCTATGCCACGACTTGGCTGAAGGCGTTTCCCGATGGCAAGATGAAGGTCCGCAGTGAGATCACGAGCGGCCCGTGGGTCGTTCAGGAAGTCACGATGGAGGGCACGCACACGGCGCCGCTCGAGAGCCCGACGGGCACCATTCCCGCCACCCACAAGAAGGTCGTCGGCTATGGCGTCCAGCTGCTCCGCGTTGAGAACGCGAAGATCGCCGAGGCGCGCATCTACTTCGACCAGCTCGACCAGATGAGCCAGCTCGGTCTGATTCCCGCGCCCGCAACCGTCTAATCCATTAACAACGGCGGATCCGGCCCCCCGTGGGGCCGGGTCCATCGATCTCGCACCGGCGGCGACGGTCCGAACGACCCTCAGGCGTTAGCCTTCCACAACCGATAGCCGCCGACAAATGCATTGGCGTTGGAGCCGAGCCTGACGCCCTTCGGCAGCGTGCGCAGTAATTTCGCATTGCCGCCGCCTACGACAACGTCGTTCACCTCCAGCGCTGCCTTCAATCGCGTCACCACGTCTGCGACCCTGCGTCGCCACTTCTTCTTGCCTATTCGTTTCAGCGCCGCCAACCCCACCTGCTGTTCGTACGTGCGTCCTTTCTCGTAGGGCAGGTGCGCCAGCTCCATCGGTTCGAGTACGCCGTCGACGATGAGCGCGGAGCCGAGTCCGGTACCCAGGCCGAGGAAGAGCATGCGACCGCCGTTGTAGCTGCCCCACGCCTGCATGGCGGCGTCGTTGATCACACGCACGGGACAGCCAAAGGCCTTCTTGAAGTCGAACCCGACCCACCCGCCTCCCAGGTTGCTCGGTTCGCTCAGGGGCTTGCCGTGGAGCACCGGCCCGGGATACCCAATCGACACCCCGTCGTATCGCCAGCCAGTCGTTCCCTCGCGAACCTTTCGCACCATCTCCTTGGCGGTCATCTTCGGCCCCGATGGAATCTCGAGGGGTTTCCTACGGCCCGTGGCCAGCACTTTCACGTGGGTGCCGCCGACATCGATCGCGAGGATGTTCATCTGGCCCTCCGCAGTGCCAAGACTCCGGGCGGATTTGGCGGCGGCGCCGCCGCCGTCTCTTACTGCGCCGAGCGGCTCCGGACGAAACCGAACAACCAGAGGCCGAACAGCACGACGATCACCAGCCAGATCAGGTTGACTATTCCGCCAGTCGCGTGGAACAGCAGCCAGAGGACGAAAAGAACCACCGCCACCACCAGCAGCGCATGGATCATCCGATGTGGACCTGAGTGATCAGGATCGAAAGAACCCACAGCGCGAGCCCAATGCCGAGCAAGTTGGTCTTCTTGTAACCCCAACCAATCGCCGCAAGGACAAAGGCGATGAACGCGAGGATCAACAGGATGGTGCTCAAGCTCACGCTTCACCTCTCGGAACCAGGTCGCGGTTCCACCGCATCTGAAGTCGGATCAGACGTAATCGCATTCGTGGTCGCCACGACTGCCACCGGAGCGCGAAACGCATGATTGACTGCATTCGACCCAGGATCGCCCGGTTCCCATAACAGAAGCAGCAACGGCCGTGCTCCGTTATTTGATATACCAGCGTGAAGATCGCGGGCAGATAGATGGAAGAACCGGCTCCGGCGAGCCCACAGGAGGGCGGCAAACCGCTTCCGGGCGAGCGGCAGACTCGCCTGAGCGGCGCGTGGACCGCGATGGTCATCGGCCTCGTGGCCTTGATCGTGATCCTCGTGTTCATCCTGCAGAACCAGCAGAGCGTGGAGGTCACGTTCCTGATGTTCAGCGGCCACCTCCCGCTCGCCGTCGCGCTCCTGTTCGCGCTGCTTCTCGGAGCCGTGGTCGTCTTCGCTTTCGGAGCGGCCCGCATCCTCCAGCTCCGAATCGTGGCTGGGCGTGCTCGGCGGCAGGGTTCCAGCCCCACGCCGCCGCCCGCGTGACAGCCGCCCGGAAGCCGGCGCGGCGAGGCGGGGCCCGGCCGCCAAACAACCCTGAGCCTCAACCCGCCAAGACCGTCGTGGAGGCAGGCCCCGTGGCCGTCCAGGTGGAGTCCGGCCAGGTTGCCGTCGTGGTTGCACCGCCGGATCGAGCCGGCATCGACCGTCGGCTTTTCAGGTTCATCAACGAGCTGCCGCACTCGACGAACAGCGACCGTTACGTCAGCGTCCTCTCAGACCTGGGCGAAGGCCTCGGCTGGGTGGCCGGCGGGGTGGCGCTGGCCATGTTGGACGGATCGCGGGGGCGGCGCGCCGGACTGGCCACCGGCCTTGCATCGCTGGCCGCCACGTATGTTGTCCAGCAACGGGTCAAGCCGCTGTTCCGCCGCGTGCGACCCTTCGTCAACCGCGAGGCGCGCGTGGTGGGAATCCGTCCTCCCGACCATTCGTTTCCGTCCGGCCACAGCGCCTCATCCTTCGCCGCGGCGACCGCCCTCGCGTTCTTCTATCCGCGGGCTGCTCCCCTGGCGTACACGCTGGCCACCGGAGTAGCGGTGTCCAGGGTTCACCTTGGCGTGCACTTTCCGAGCGACACGGCCGTGGGCGGAGCGATTGGAGTCGGGATCGGCACTTTCAGCGCCTGGCTGTTCAAGATGCGAGACTGACGCGCGCCGCGCTCGCCACCTTCAACTTCGGTGCGATCGCTTGATCTGAGATCCACCGGACCGACACCACAAAGCTCAGCCAGGCGGTCGCGATGAGCATCCCAGCCAGCACGTCGGTGGGCCAGTGGGCACCGACGTAGATCCTGTCCAGCCCGGCGGCCACGACGACCCCGGCCGCGACCGCCCAGCCGATCGGTCTCGCCCACCGGGGCAGATACCTGTACCCGAGGCACAGCATCAGCACGGCCGCGCTGATGGTGATGAAGATGAGGTGCCCGCTTGGAAAGCTCGTGGAACCGGGATGCTCGGTCACACGAAGGATCTGGCCGACGGCCGGCCGGGGTCGGTTGACCAGGTTGACGATCGCCGGGTACCAGAGGCCGCCGGCAAGGCCGGCAAGCAGCAGCCTCCAGGCGCGCCGGTTGAGCAGGACGACGAGGACGGCGACGACCGCCTGCATGATCGGCCCGCCGGGTCCGCCGAGCCACGTCAAGAAGGGGAACGCCCGCGTCAGTGGGCCCAGGTCGGTGTCCTGAATGTCGCGCTGAAGCGTGACGTCCAACGGCAGGTAGGGGTTCCGGACGACGATCGCCGCGAGGATTGCGGCCGCTGCCGCTGCCGCGATCGCGATGGCGAGCATCGGCACCCGGATCACGAGGTCACCCGGGCGCGCCCACGAAACCACCGGAAGGTCGGGGACGGCAGCCAGCGCTCGGGCAGCCAGAGCACGAAAGCCGACCAGCCGATGGCCAGAAGTACCCCGCCGATGACGTCGCTGGGCCAGTGGGCGCCCGCCCAGACCCGGGCGAAGCACGTGAGAACGATCACGATCGCGGCGACCGTCCAGAGGATCGGACGGAACCCGGGCCTGATCTTGGGAGCCAGCGACACGGCGACCATGAAGCTCATCCACGTGAAGAACACCGCGTGCCCGCTTGGGTAGCTGAATCCGGTCGTGGGGGACAAGATGTGCACGAGGTCGGCGGGCGGCCGCTGTCGTGAGATCACGAGCTTGATGCAGACGCCGGAGCTTGCGTTGATCAACTCCATCGGATAGACGACCGGGCCCCAATCGAGCTGCTGGATGAACCTGGCGATCGGGACGTCAAACGGCAGCACCTGGTTGGCGACGACCAGATAGGTGTCGATCGCGAACAGGACTGAGACCACCAGGGCGGCGGGACCGAGCCAGCGCCTGGCGGTCGGTCCCGGGCGTCCGGCGATGACCTCGGCGGCCGCCTCTTTGGGTTCGGCGAGAGCCGCCGCGGCATCCTCGGGCAGCTCACTCACCGGGGTAGGATCACCCTCAGCGCGCTCAGCTCGGCCGCGATGGTGGCCGGCGTCCGGCCCACCTGGGCGTTGTCGGCGTAGATGCGGACCTTCGGCCTGGTGGTCACCTCGAGTTTGCGGAACTTGAAGACCTGGCCCAATCCCTCCTCGCGATGCTTGGAAAGT
>Ga0070717_10003146_pt1 | contig 11792 bp, 12 predicted proteins | sample LARL113metaG_FD_71366 | JGI IMG/M metagenome (GOLD analysis project Ga0070717, IMG submission 71366) | Corn, switchgrass and miscanthus rhizosphere microbial communities from Kellogg Biological Station, Michigan, USA - LAR L11-3 metaG | ecosystem: Host-associated > Plants > Roots > Rhizosphere ...
GGTCGCTTTTCTGTGCCACATGCTGCTTTGCTCCTTTCACTTGATACCAGAGGGCTTCACTTCAGGTGAGAACACTTCCAAAGTAGTATACACCCGATCTCACCGTTTTGGTTCCATTGAGGAACACGAAGCTCGACGCGTTTCTCTTTTCCCAGGTACGTAACACCAAAAAGCCGATCTCGTTGCGCATCCCGTAGTCGCCTGCTGGGTCCTCGCTCGTCGGTAGAGGTGTCGAATCACTGCCCCATGCTCGTCCTCCCACGGAGGCCGTCCTGTGGTCCGGTGGCAAAGGCGCGAGGAGCGCGCGCAGTTCAGAGAGAGTCGGGGCATCGTACCTGTTCTCGGGTGTCGTGCAGGCCCGCTTCAACTCAAGGATGCGCTGCAGGTCTGCTGCCCCCGCATAGGGACGCCTGTGTATCGTCATCTGTCGTTCCTTTTGAGTCGAGAGTTCCGAAGCACGCTCAACGCAAGCGGCGATCAAGAGGTGGGATGCGAGCCTTGCGCCAGGAAGAGCGACCAGAACTCCCGCGTATGGCTGGCCAGTTCCTCATGCGTGCCGCTCTCCGCGATGTGTCCATCTACCAGGACCACGATCGTATCGGCCTTGCGGATCGTATCGTAGCGATGGGTGGTGAACAGGATGATCTTCTCTTTGGCAAAGGTGGTCAGCAACTCGAAGATCTGTCGCTCGCCCACCGGGTCCAGGCTCGCGGTCGGTTCATCCAGGATGATCAGCGGAGCATCGTGATAGAGCAGCCGGGCCAGCGCCAGCCGCTGCCACTGTCCCCCGGACAGATCGCTGACGCCGCCGAATCCCGCTCCCACCACGGTGTCGATACCATCTGGCAGCGCCTCCACCGCCTCCCATAGTCCAGCAAGCCGTAACACCTCAGCAATGCGCTGCTCCTCCCCTGGAGTGCGCTCACTCTGCATCGTTACATTCTGCCGAATGCTGAAGTGGAAGTGCGAGGGATCCTGGAAGAGGATGGACTTCGCAACGGCTTCGAGGGGGACCTCCTCGCCAGCCGCGCGCGTCGCGTGCAGCGAACCCGTGGTCGGAGGAACGAGCCCGGTGAGCAGCTTGACGAGCGTGCTCTTGCCTGCCCCGTTGGTGCCCACGATAGCAGTAAGGCCAGGTGTGAAGTCGCACGAAATGTCAACCAGCGCTGTTTTCTGGTTCTCCGGGTACGTATAGCTGACCTGGCGCAGACTAATGGCCGAGAGCGGCACGCCAGCCGTCACCCGGGTGCTTGACGAGAGGCTCGCCGCCTGCCCCTCCTCAAAGGGCTGTGCAAGGAAGTCGAAGAGGGTGGCCGCGTAATTGAGCGACTCGACGAGCGACCGCACCGAGTAGATCAGTGACTGGATCATGCCGGAGAGCAAGGCCATTCCAGGGAGGATGATGGCGAGGCTGGGCAGGCTGATCTGCCCGCGGCTGATGATCGCGAAGAGGGCGGTCAGCGCCAACGCGATGCCCAGGCCCTGCACCAGGGCGGCCATGGTGCGTAGCCCGGCAAAGCGTGCCGTCAGGCGCTTGAGATCCGTGAGGTAGGTCTCGGCGAGCCAGGCATGCTCGCGGGCGATGATGTCGCTCTGGTAAACGCGCACGTCGCGCTGCCAGGAGGCATCCACCTGCATGTTGGTGAGGGCCTCCATGCGCAACTGGTTGGGCGCGTTGTGTTCCTGCAACTCGTACATGGCCCCGCTGAAGCGGCGCTCGACGAGCGAGGCCGGGATGGAGATCGCCACCATCGCCAGCACGAGCAGAGGCGCAAGGACAAAGAGCGTCACAGCGAGCCCGAGTAGCCCCAGGAAGATCGGCGCGGTGGAGAGCAGCGAGTCCACCAGCGTGATGGAGCGCTGCGAAGCCTCGCGGATCACCAGGCCATAGCGGGCCTGAAACGCGTTGTTCTCGAAGAGCGGATAGGGCACGGCTGGCAATTTCTGCATAATGCGCTTGCTGATTACCACCCAGGCCTGCTGGCGCAGGATGGTGGAGGAGCTATCTCGCAGGATGATGCCCAGGCGCTGTACCAGGACGAGGATGACCAGGCCGAGCCCGACGAACGCCACCGTTGGCGTGAAGCGCACGGTGTTACCCGATCCGATGACCTCCTGCAAGAGCTGGTGCAGCAGCAGCAGCAGGGCGGGGTAAAAGAGCGGCTCGAAAAGCGAGGCGATGCTGCTCGTGACAAAGGCACGCGGATGGGAAGTATACAACAGGCGCAGCGTGGCGCGCAGCGTTGCCAGGCGTGCGGCTTGCGACAACTGAAAACGAAATCTCGAAACGGGCATCACGTATTCTCCTTGTGCATACCTGCAAGGACTTTCCCTCTGCAGGGGCGCGTTGCTTGAAGGCATCCCTTGCTCAGACCGTCCGAACGAAAGCACACCCCCTGGAGTTCCCACTCTCCCCCCCACACTGTCAGGCAGCGCGAAATCGACTCCTCGCGTGTTTCCGGTAGCGCCACTCTAACCCGTGACCGATGACTGCTGCCAGACCAAACACGATGTATGGGATGCCGAAGCCGTGATCAAAGAATCTGGTCACACGCAACAATATGCGGGTAGCAGCGAGAATAAAACCAGGGTCGGTAATCATGCAGTGATATTCGCGGCACCCGCGATAGTTTTGGAGATAGTAAAGACCATAGAGACCGAAATACATGAGCCACACGGTGTCACCAGCCACCGTGTGGGTGACTTGATCGAGGCCACTAGTGAGTCCCAGGACGACAAGAACTGAGACGATGCCGAAACAGAGCGTGTGCAACAAGGCGGTACGGCGCATCCGGGCACCTCCTTTAGGTATACAGGAGTCAAGGGCGTGACACGCTTCTCCCCGATCTGCTATAATAAAAACGACCGGTCATTCTTTTTCTAGTATACTGGGATTCTCAGTCGCTGGCAAGTAGATGGACGGAAGCGGTTTTTGTTATGATACAGGGAAGTAGGGAAGAGCAAAAGGTCTCTCTTCCCCAGCAGATGACAGGAGCGATCAATGCCGAAGACCAGCGCTGCGGCCAAAGAGGCCCGGCGCACGCAGATTCTCGATGCCGCCGTGCGCTGCTTTGCGCGGACGGGCTACTATGCCACCACGATCGAGGATGTGGTCAGAGAAACAGGCCTGTCGCGCGGAGCGCTCTATCTCTATTTTCCCAGTAAAGAGGCGCTCTACCTGGCGATTTCTGAACGCTGGAACTGCGGGATGGAGGCGGCGATCAAGGCGCGGCTCACAGCCGATCTCACTCCTGCGGCGATCCTGCGCGTGCTCATCGAGGTCAATGGGGAGCAGGTGAAGACGGAAGCCGATGCCTGTCGCGTGCTCATGGAGGGCTGGCATCTGAGCCAGCACATTCCCGTCCTGGCTGAGCGAGCCAGACACCGGCAGGCGCGCAGTGTCTCCGCGCTCAGTCAACTGCTGCAAGCCGGGATCGCCGCCGGAGAGTTTCGCGCGGATATCGAGGTGGAGGCGCAGGCGCGTATTCTCATGGCCACGCTGCACGGGTTGATGGTGCAGTGGCATCGTCAGCCGGGCAGCATCGACTGGCACAGGATCGCTGAGGAAATCGTCCGGGGTCTGTGCGCGGATGCGCTGTAGAGGCGCTGCACACGGACGTCAATCCCTATGGTGCTGTGAGAGCCGCCTTGGAGAACGGCCGACAATCGCGTCTCGATACCTCCATGATCGTGGAGGGCGCCAGGAAAGCAGGGCCACCGATGAGCCATCTCGATGCTGGACTCGACAAAGGGTTCAACAAGACCAGTCTTGCCGTCCGTCGTCGATCCAGATGGGTGCGTGTTGCTGGAAACGCGCATTGGGCACTTTGATCGTGCCTCAGAGCAAAGAGGGAGAGAAAAGGGAATGTCACAGGACATGCATATTTCTGCGAGGACGCTCATCGTGCTGTGCGAAATGGCAGGCGCTGGGAAAAGCATGCCGGGTGCGTGACGCATGGACCACACCACGCGGTAAACAAGAGAGATCATCAGTATTGGCCTAACGTGCCTCGTCGTTTCGCGATGCGCTCGCACCAACGAAAGACCACGATCCCGAGCAACAGGTAGGCCACCGCGTTGCCCACCAGCCACAGGAGCGTGCCGTCACCGGCCAGCGTCCCCAGGGAGACCTGATCGAGCAAGGTCTTGCGCAGGACATCCACCCCCGGCGTGAGCGGGAGGAAGCGCGCAATCGTCGCCATCCAACCGGGCATGTGGTCCAAGGAGACCAATACTCCGCCGAAGATCAGCACGACCACCTGGAACACCTCCTTGAGGATCTCCAGGCGCTTGAAGAGCAGCGTCAGCCCGCCGAGGATCAAGGAATACCCTACACTGCCAAGCACCAGCATGATCAGGGGGAGGAGTGCCGCCCATTGGAGGGGAATCGTCACGGAGACTACCAGGTTGATCAAGAGGGCCAGCACGAGCGCGGAGAGGGCCGCCTCGACCACGGATGCGACTTGTAGCCCGATCGTGAGCAGCCAGGATGGGAGCGGGCTCAGATACATCTGTTCGAGCGTGCCGCTCTGCATCTCGCCAAGCAATCCCCAGAAGAGCCGGTTGGTTTGCATGTGGAAGAAGATGTAGCCCACGAAGCCGAGCAAGAGCGGGGCCACTTGCTCCCGGTGGAACGTTCCTCTCCCCAGGGCAAAGGTGATGGCCAGGAAAAAGAGCCCGAACAGGATCAACTCCAGCAACGAGGCGATCTTGCCACGCCAGAGATCGATCAGGCCCTTTGCGATCTCGTTGCCGATGGCGGTGGCGAACGCCTGTACCCCTGGCTTCGCCTCGCCGGTCTGAGGCAGCACATCAGATGGGTGGGTCTGCATGCGTCTCTCTCTGCATCGTATCCTCCTTGTGTTGCGCGCTGGCTCACACAAAGCCAGCGTTCGATTCAACTGGTGTGTGTTACCGTAACGTCCCCTGGCGCATCGCCCGTCGATCATTCAGCAGGAACACGAGCCAGCCCAGGACGAAAAGCCCGACCGTATGGATGAGAAGCCACGGCAGCGTCCCATCGGCCCACACGGTCCCAAGCGACTGCCCTTGCAGCACCACCCTGCGCGTGACCTCGATGCCGAGCGTGGTAGGCAGGACCCTGGCCAGCGTTTGTACCCAGGTGGGATACCACTCCAGAGGGATCAAGGCCCCGTTCAGGAGAAAGATCAGCCCACTAAACAGATGCGCAATCGCGCCGATCTGGGGAAGCGAGAGAGCCAGGCCGCCAAGCAGCAAGGCAAAGCCGGCGATATCGATCACGGTCAAGGCCGCGGGCAGCATGCCTGCTACCCGCAGGGAGATGCTGACACCCAGCAGCCAGGTCATCAAGACGCCGGTATTGACGGCGATCACGACCCCTTCGAGGACAAAAGCAAGCAGTCGGCCTACCAGCAGAGCTGTAGGGGAGAACGGGCTGAGGTGCATCTGCTCGAACGTGCCACTGTTGGCCTCTTCGAGCAGGTCGCCTACCAGCTTGAGGATCGCGAGGTAGAGGAGCGGGATGGCCAGGAAGGCGAGGAGTGTGGGCGGCACCAGCGCTCGATTGATCGTGCCGTTGCCAATGACGAACTGTAGGAACGGGTAGAAGGCGACCCAGGTGATGATTTCGAGTAGAACGAGGGAGCGATGCCTCCACAACTGCCACAGGCTCTTCAGGGTCTCACCCAGCACCGCGCGGGTCGCCGCCACAACCCATGGATCAGGTCTTCGTACTGTCTCCTGCTCACCTGCGTATGGGTGCTGAGAAGGCATGGTGGTGGTGGTGGACATCGCGTTAGCCCTCCTTCAGGATCTGGACAAACACGTCTTCCAGGTTCGGTTCGACCGGCTCGACGGCGATCAGCAGCAGATGCTGTGTGCGGAGCTGGGTGAGCAGGTCATAGAGCCGGTTCTGGTCGGAGATGGGGCCGCGTATGCGACTTCCACCATCATCGGACGTGACCGAGAAGCCGTCCAGCCACGGTACGGCCCCCGGATCGAGGGGACTGCCAAGCCGGATCTCATAGGTCTCCTGGCGGAAGCGAGCAAGCAGCTCATGTACCGGCAGATCGGTCAACAAACGTCCCTGGTCGATAATGGCCACGCGATCACACAGTTCCTGGGCGAGTGCAAGCTGGTGGGTCGTGAGCACGATGGTCTTGCCCTGTTCGTGCGCCAGCTGCGCGATCCAGTCTTTCACCGTGCGCGCCGTCTGCACATCCAACCCCAGCGTCGGCTCGTCGAGCAGCAGGATAGGTGGGTTGGCGATCAGCGCCGCCGCGATCGCCACCTTCTGCTGCATGCCACGCGAGAAGCCGCCTACGGCCTGGTGCCGCCGCTCCCAAAGATCGAGCGAGTGTAACAGGGACTCGGCGCGTGGGACGATCTGCCTGCGGGGAAGTCCTTTGAGGCGTCCAAAGTAGAGTAGATTCTGCCACGCTGAGAGCGACCAGTAGACGTTGCGTGCCCCCTCCAGCACGGCCCCGACCTGCCGTACCGCCATGGGCCGCTCTCGCGCCACGTCGTAACCATGCAACTGCACGCGCCCGCTGGTTGGGGTGACCAGCCCGCACATCATCTTGATCTTCGTGGTCTTGCCGGCCCCGTTGGGTCCAAGCAACCCCACCACCTGGCCGACGGGTACGGCCAGGTTGAGGTCATCGACAGCGCGTACCACGGTGCCCTTTCCCCGCTGGTAGACCTTACTCAGCGCGGTCAGCTCGAAAGCAAGTGAACTGCCAGCAGATTCGTGATCTGGGGGCCTCGCCGCGCCCAGGCCTTTGCCTTTCGTCGTCTGAAACATAGTTCCTCCTTTCGCCGTCTGCGGCGATGTGCTACAAGAGAGAGACCGACCTCTCCGCCGGTCTCGCGAAAAAGAGAAACGAGAGCAGCCATGACCGAGAGCATAGAGACCAGAGAAGTACTGCGAGCGCAAGCTGAACCCGCGCGTCGACCACTCACCCGCGAGCGTGTTCTGCACGCTGGCTTGCGCTTGATCGATCAGCTGGGGCTAGAAGCCTTTACCATGCGCAAGCTCGCCCAGGAGCTGAGTGTCGATCCCATGTCCCTGTACCGCCACTTCGAGAACAAAGACGCCCTGCTGGACGGCGTGGCAGAGGTGCTGTGGGGAGAGGTGGAACTGCCTGGGAGCGAGACCGGCTGGGAAGCCCTGCTCCGCTCGATGGCCACCTCGCTGCGTGCCCTGGCCCATGCCCATCCCCACGCCTACGCGCTCCTGCTCACCCGCCAGAGCTTGTCGCTCGCCATGCTCCGGCTGGTGGACGCCACCTTGGAGCAGTTACAACGAGCCGGTTTCGAGCGGAAGCGTGCCTCGGAGGTCGTCTGCACGGTGTGTTCCTACGCGATGGGGTATGCGATGGTGGAGTTGTCCGTGTTGCAGCCGGGGCAGTCCGAGTACGGAGCGTCAGAGGGGCCAACCGATATCGAGCGACTCACACAGATCATGCGCCGTCTCCCACGGGAGACGCCAGCCCGCCTGGTGGAAGTGGCGTGCGTGCTCACAGACTGCGATATGGACGCCCAATTCACCTTCGGCCTGGATCTGATGCTGACGAGTCTCAAATCCAGGCAACGGTAAGGCTCCTCATTCAGGAGGTATCGGGCTGAAAGCCTGAGTGACGATCAGGGATGTTCTTTCTTGCGGCTCTTTGAGCCAGACGAATGTTCCTTTCTTTCGTGGTTATGCAGCTCCCTCTTGCGGCCACATCCGGGCGACCGTTTGCCCGAGAGCCGCCGCTTCCTCGCGCCGCGTGGAGGACCGCTTCGGGGTGCAATGCCATCCAGCGCGAGGCGGCCTCCTCCGACCGGAAAAACAGGGATTGCTCACAAAAGGTTCCGCGCACACAATCACACCGCTCAGCGGGCAGGATGAGTGACAAGACACTCGTCGCCGGGAAAAGATCCGTAATCCCTTCCGGGGTAGCGACGAACGTAACAGGCTGGCCAGACGCCGAGCATTCCGATCGGACGTGTGCTTCGAGTGCGAGCAGCGGTGGAAACAGGACCGTATCGAACGCGCACCAGGTAAAGAGGGGACGTTCTTGCAGGAGAAAGTGGTGCTGGGTAGGTACGAGCGTGATTCCCCAGCCAACAATGTGGCCCTGTGCGTCAAACTCGGTATCCGGGACGCGGGCCAGATGGGCCGTCAGGTTCTCCTGGCTCATCTGCAAACGCCTGGCGAGATGGACGGGCGCGAGTGGCTGTCCCGTCTCGGCCATGGCGCGCATGATCTGCCGGCAGGCCACATGCCTTTCGTACAATCAAGGTGGGCGGCCAGACGAGTAGCCAGAGTCTCAAGTGATGATTGATTCATACGTTTCCTTCCTTCCTTTCGTCAGTTTGCTGCGTGTCAGTGTCCCGCGCGAACCTGACACACCATGATGGAGCCGCCGGCAGCGATCAAGCACAGCGCGGCCACCAGTTGCACCCAGCCTCCCCCTCGGAAAGGCCGCAGACCGGAGGAGGCCGCTCAATGGGGTCGAGGCACAGGCTCCGACCAGCGAGCACCAGGGCCACCCTCGCCGTGTTGCGCGGCCCTCGTCAGCACGGCGCTTCCCACGCCGTCTGTGATGATCGCCGCCCCGACTACGAACAAGAAGACTGGCAGCGTCCACCGGAGCCGAGAAGAGGGTGTCACCCAACGCAAAGATCTCCCTCTCGCCCTCAGTCGTCTGAAACAGCGCCGAGCGCTCGGTTCTGTGCCACAAGCTTCCCGACGTAGGCTGCCTCCTCAAGCGAAAGGAGGATCGCTTCTGGATGGGTCTTCAGAAAGGATGAGGCTGCTTGCTCGTCCCAGAAAAAGAGGGAACGTTCACAGAAGCCGGCTCGCCCATAGTTGCGCTGCTCGGTTGGAATGATCAATGACAGCACACCTGAATCCTGGATCAGGTTCCTGACATTCCCATCAGGGGTCGCGACAAACGAAATCGCGCGACAGGTCACCGGGCACAGCGATTGGACCTGTGCCTCTACTCGCAGCCGTGGGGGGTAGAACACGGTATCAAAGGCGCACCAGGTAAAGAGCTCCTGTCCATGAATCTGAAAACGATGGCGTGTCGGCACCAACGTGATGCCCCAGCCGACGATGTGGCCCTGCTGGTCATACTCCAGATCGGGGAGCCGCACCAGCCGCTGCTCCAGTTCCTCCAGACTCAGATGAAGTGCCGCCGCAAGTGCGGTTTTCTCGATGGGTTTTCCTCGTGCCACCTGAGCCGAGATCGTGCGTTTGAGGTCTTCCTGCGAACGAGCCAACGGTTCCAAAAGGTGTACGGCAATCGTATCGAGCGATAGATGCGGCATCGGTGTCCTTCCTTTTCTCGGGCGGAGTGTGACGGGTGCTGGGGAAGCTCAGCTTACCTGGCAACAATGACTTCCCCAGCATCGGTACCAGGTATGGAAACCCCAACAACTTGGCGTATCAGGCTGTCCAGGACCATCTTGATCATGCCGCATATGTGACGGATGGCTCCAGCACGCGGGACCACGCGAGAGGCGGGATCGCGTGCTGGAGCCGGCGCGCCCTTCGGTCAGCGCTTCCTCGTCCGTATGCAAGCGTGTTCTTGATCCAAGAGACCATGCAAAACGGGATGCTGGCTCACCTCTCCGGCTTTGAAGCGTCTTCTTCAGATGCTATACTGACCATGTCTCTCTAGCTCCTGTTCACCCGGCTTGGGAACGAAAAGCGCTGGCAAGCGCCCGCCCAAGTTGTGCCGCCTCTTCTACGGAGAGCAAAACCGCCTTGGGATGCAGGGAAGGCCAGGTGGAGGCGACTTCACGCGATGCAAAGAAGAGCCCATCATTGCAGATGTCTTCCTGAATATTGCAGGCATCGGTGTCCTCTCCTGGCAAATGAACCGAGACCACTGCGCCTGCCGGTTCCAGGCCCACGATGGCTTCAGGGGTCACGGTCAAGCGAATCTCTTGCTCAGTCACCGGGCAGGAGGAGATCACGCGGGCGGTACGACCCAGCAACACCGGAAAGGCTAACGTATCGAGCGCACACCAGGTATAGAGGGTCTGCTCACCCAGGTGAAACTGGTGCCGTGTGGGCTGGAACGCCAGACCCTGGCCGATGATGTGGCCCGCTTGATTCACCCGCACGTCCGATGCGCGCAAGAACGCCTGGATCTCTTTGAGAGGACGGTGCGACGCGTTTGCCAGCTCGTCAGGTGAAACGGGCTTCCCTTCGGCGAGGAGCCGCCACAGGGGCAGCGAGAGGCGAAACTGCTCCGGGTGAGCAGCCACGAAGTCTTCATGGGCTTTGATGGCTTTTTGCAGCACGTGTGATGTCATAATCGTTTTTCCTTTCTTCTTCTTCATAGCATGCTTGTCTGTCTGGAGACGGTCGGACGGTTGCTTCGCCTTTCACGCGAGAGCAGGAGGTTCCGCCATACCCGCCTGGAAAACGAGGCGACGCGCCCACCGCCAGCCCGCCAGGCTGTCATGCATGGCGACACAGAGAGTATACAGTCTGCCCCCGGTAGGAGAGTCAAGAGGAAGAAAGCACAGCGCTACGGCGTGGATCTGACGCCAACAACTGCACCAGTGCAGCGACAGCGGGCTGGGCTGGTGCGGAAGTCGCGGCGGCCTGGAACTCCAGGATGCGTTGACGCAGCGCCTGGAGGGTCGTGAGTCTCTCTTCGACACGGGCGAGAGCCTGCGCCAGGGGTGCTTCCAGCAGGACACTGATCGGCGAGCTTGCGTGCTCACAAGAGCGGGTGAGAAGTGCACGAATCTCTTTGAGGGTCAGTCCGAGGGAGCGCAGGCCCTGGATCACCTGCACGCACCACAGCGTTTCTTCGCCAAACAGGCGGTAGTTGCTCTCGCTGCGGCCCCGGGTGTAGAGGAACCCCAGATCCTCGTAGGTGCGCAGGACCTTGATCGGCACGCCGCTGCGCCGGGAGAGTTGTCCAATGGTCATCGCATTCGATCGTAACATAGCTCTACCTTTCCAGCCTGACAGAGAGGGACTGAGCCTCGTCAGGAGTGTTGAACGACACGGCACTGCCACCGACAGAGCAGCGAACGCTTTCCACGCTGTCTCCCGTTTCGACGCCGCGCACCCGACTTCCAGCTTTCGGTCAGAGCATGTAGCCGATGTCCGAGGCACTGGTGGGGTAGGTGTAGACCATCTGCTTGAGATCACTCGCACGCAGGCCCATGCGGATCACGAGGGCGAAGAGGTTGATGACCTCCTCAGCGTGCGGACCCAGCAGGTGCGCCCCCAGGATGCGCCCGGTGCCCTCCTCGACAAGTGTCTTGAACCCCGTATGCCGGAGCGCTACCTGCCGCGAGGAAAACCAGCCCGAGGTGTCCTCGTGGTGCGTCGTAAAGCGCAGGCCCTGTGCGCGAGCCGCTTCCTCAAGAAGGCCTACCCGTACGAGAGGCGGGGTCGTAAAGACCACGCTCGGGATGCCAGTGTAGTTCGGGATGTGCCGGTTGCCCTCCAGGAGATTGCTGGCCACGATGCCTCCCTGCATCCCTGCCACGGGTGTCAGCGGAAACCCGCCACCGGCCACCGCGTCACCCGCTGCATACACGGCTGGATTGCTCACGCTTTGCAGGTACTCATTCACCGAAACGCCCTCCTTCCCATGGGCCACGCCCGCCGCCTCCAGGACGAGCTTGTCGATCTCCGGCGTTCGCCCGGCGGCATGCACCACCAGGTCAGCCTCGACCATGTGCTCCTGCGCTCCTGTGCGGGTGTGGACGAGCACGTGGTCGCCTTGTCGTTCAATGGCGGTGACCGCCCGGTTCACGTGCACTTCGATGCCCAGTTCCCGGCTGGCCTG